>ERZ1643246.2149-NODE-2149-length-19542-cov-19.442244_pt1 | contig 19542 bp, 18 predicted proteins | sample MGYA00579265_ERZ1643246 | MGnify/ENA primary metagenome ERZ1643246 (study PRJEB29033, sample SAMEA4952261) | chicken gut metagenome | biome: Broiler Chicken; feature: Gastrointestinal Tract; material: Caecum | place: Ireland | collected 2018 | study: Broiler...
ACGATCAGCGGGCTGTCCTTGCGGGCGGCAAAGATCTTTCCCGGATAATCCTTGAACATTACGCCAAAAGCGTAAGAACCCCGGATACGGAGCATAGCTCTGGACATAGCCTCCAGAGGAGTGCCTGTCTTCTTATAATAATAATCGATCAATTTTACCGCAATCTCTGTGTCCGTCTGGGAGTAAAAGCTATATCCGGATTTCAACAGCTTTTCCTTCAGTTCCTGATAATTTTCAATGATCCCGTTGTGTACCAGGACCACAGACCTGTCGTCTGAACAGTGAGGATGGGCGTTGCTTTCAGAAGGTTCTCCGTGAGTCGCCCACCTGGTATGTCCGATACCGCAGGTTCCCGGTACGGCCATTCCTCCGTCCGTCTTCTCCACCAGGATCTTCAGACGCCCTTTGGCTTTTACGATCTCCGTCTTACCGGTCTCATCATTTCTCACTGCGATCCCAGCAGAATCATATCCTCTGTACTCCAGCTTAGACAGGCCGCCAAGCAAGATCGGGGCTGCCTGCTCTTCTCCTACATATCCTACAATTCCACACATAATATTCTCTCCATTAATGAAATACTCGCAGCCTTTCTGGCTTTTCTCCTCCAGAAAAGGCCTCAGACAGGGAGAACTTCTCCCTTCCTATATCCAGTTTTTAAACGAGTATATTCTACCATGTATTTCAAAATCTGTCATTATGAAATTCCGATTATGTTTCTGTCTCTGCGCCCAAATTGACTTTCTTTCCGGAATATGCTACCCTCAGTGTACGAAATGAGAAAATTAATAGCAGAAAGGACAGATTATCATGAAAACTTATCAGATCAGCGAATTATCTACTATAGATGCTCCTGTACTTCTTCCTCTCTATGAAGGCGCATCCATTCCCCGGGAGTTCTCCGGATATCTCACCGGCACAGAAGACCTGGATCTGGAAGCCGGAAAACTGTATCACATCCTGGCTCCCAAAAAACTCTTTCTTCTGGGACTTGGCAAAGCAGAGGAGATGACCCCGAAAAAATTCCGGGAGACCATAGGCGCAGCTATCCGCTCAGTCAAAAAAGACCTGGGTATCTTTATCGATCCCGCAGCCAGAGAAGGTTTCTCTATCGAAAGTGCTGCCACTGAGGCAGCTTTTGCCGCAGGTTTCAGCCAGTACGACTTCACCAAAGTCGGAAGCCAGCCGGAAAAGAAACCGGAGATCTCCCTGATCTCTTCCGCAGACATCGACACAGTGTGCCAGGCTGCCCAGACAGCAGCCGCCTGTGTCAACCATGCCAGAGATCTGGGAAATACCCCCAGCAATATCATGACACCCGAAGCCCTGGCAGAAGAAGCCGCCAGCATGGCAAAAGAACTGGGTCTGGAATGTGAGATCCTTACCAATAAAGAACTGGAAGAAATAGGAGCCGGAGCCATCCTGGGCGTCAACAGAGGCTCTTCCCACGGTGCCCGTCTGATCGCCGTGAAATATGAGGGAGCTCCCGGGGAGGATTACACCGCTCTGGTGGGAAAAGGTCTGACCTTTGATGCCGGCGGCTACAACCTGAAGACCGGCACTCATATGGACGGAATGAAATTTGACATGTGCGGCGCCGCCAACGTACTCTGCGCCCTGGAACTGATCGCCAGAAACAAAGCAAAAGTAAATGTTATGGCTGTGATCGGCGCTACAGAAAACAAGATCGGTCCTGACGGCTATACCTGCAATGATGTTCTCACTTCCCTGTCCGGAAAGACTATCGAGATCACCAATACAGATGCTGAAGGCCGTCTGGTGTTATGTGATGCCATTACCTGGGCCCAGAAACTCGGGGCTAAAAAGATCATTGACATGGCCACCCTTACAGGCGCCTGTGTGGCAGCCCTTGGCAAAAATTATACCGGAGCCTTCACAAACTCCCAGGCTTTCCTTAAGGAACTGGAAAAATATTCCGAGAAAACTCAGGAAAAGCTCTGGCAGCTGCCCATTGATGAAGATTTCCATAAACTTGTAATGGAAAGTAATGTAGCCGATATGAATAACTGTGTCCTTGGAGGCGTAGGCGCAGGAAGCTCTCTGGCAGCCGCTTTCCTTGAGGAATTTGTAAACGAAGGCGTTGAATGGATCCATCTGGACATTGCCGGAAGCAGCGACTTCTCCGACGGCAAGCCATATATGGCAAAAGGCGCTACCGGAGTGCTGGTAAGGACTCTGGGAGAGATGTTTCAGTAAATGTCAGGAATTTTTCAGGGAGTCAACTATTGCAAATAGTTGACTCCCTGGTTACTATAAATCTGATATACTCTGCTTTTATCTATAAAGGCTCTTCCTTCTCCCGGACCGTCCTGTTCGCTTTCATCCTGTACTGCTCTGCCATTTTCATCTCTTCTGCAACCTGGCACGCCTGCTGATAATAATGTCTTACAGCAGTCTGAAAAATACTCTGCTGCTTTTCTTCCAGCAGATCCCTGCTGAACTGTATTTTCTTCCGGTAAGGGATTTTTCGGCTCCCGGTCTTAATATAGTTCTTCTGTTATGTGCTGTTGTACTGTTTATATATCATGACACTTTTTGATTTATTCCCGGATCAGCTCCCGGATCCGCTCCTCTGTTTCTTCCAGCTCCTCTGCTATCCGGGAAATGCTCTTTCCCTTATCAAGCTTTTTCTTGATCTGTTCTCTGAGCTGGACGTTCCCCTTCTTTTATTCCTTCTTTTATTCCTTCCCTTCTTCCTGCCTGCACTCCTTCCTCCCAGGCATCCTGTCTCTCCATCCGGATATGTTTTTCCTGGTCGTATTCGTATATACTCATCTTCTTCACCTCCGCCCGGTTCTTCTCCAGAAACTCTTTCAGGATCCCTTCCCGGATACACTCTGTAATGGCACATTCCACCGCCTCTGACAAAGGCAGTTCTCTGGCATATTTCCGTACCCTGTCCACGTATTCCGCATAATCTTTCAGATCCCTGCATGCTTCCATCAGTTCCCGGTTATGATTCCGGTTGATGTTCAGCAGCACTGCTGTCAGCTCCAGCTGTGTTTCTTTCATCCTTACCGTATAGAGGTCCGACAGCCGCAGGATCTTCCGGTCCGGCTGAGGCTCTGCCCCGTTGTTCTTTGTCTGTCCCATAATAAGACCTCCTTTTCTTAAAACCTGCGCAGAAGGTCTTTTCACCGGCGCATATCCTGTAAAAAGAAACCTCTCTGCTGTTTGATCTGGGATAAAAGCATTGAGATTTCTTTCCTTTGATATGATCCATAGAAATTTAAGACAGAGCCAGAGCTCTTTGAAATGTTGATAAGGATGTTGAAATATAAATGCTTTTCTTTATAATAACATATTTTCCAATCTGGAGACAGATAGAAGGTTTCACAAAATACTGGGGAATTAAGCAAGTAATTTTTGTAGATTTCAGATACTCGTCACCAAATCTCTCCCAAACCATACAGAAAGTCCGCCAGTTCTCTCACTGCCACGTTTTCATAACATCCCCGGGATCAAACTCATTTTGCAAGGCACGCCTCCTTGCAACTATATGTTAGCTGCATAATACTCTTTTTTCCTCTCTGTCAATTGGTAAATGGAGAAATGATATATCGAACGGATTCTTGAATTGTTTCTTGAAGTGTCTTTCAGACTTTCTATCTTGTTTTCTTTATGATATCCTATCTGTTTTTATAACAGCAGACGGAAATTTTTCTAAAAATTTCCCCTCTGCCGCCTTGGATTTTTATTTGATTTTGTACAGTAAAACCACAGCCATCCCCCGATCCCGGCTCCCAGGGTATTCCCCATCACATCGTCAATCTCACACAGCCCCAGTCCGGTAAATCCCTGGACCAGCTCAACGGTCAAAGACAGTAATGCTCCCGCCAGTATAATATACCGCAGTTTTTTAAACCGTGGAAAGTTCAAAGGCAGGGCAAATCCAAAGGGAATAAAAAGAAGGATGTTGTTCACGATCTGTATTCCCAGTCCCTCATCTCCCTGGGTAATGGTTCTCCAATAGGACCAGAATGGAAAGAACTGGAAACGGCCTCCCATCCGGCTGCCCCACTCCCGGCCGCAAAGAGTCAGCGCCAGTATCCCGGCCAGGGACACTGCCATAAGCCCTCTGGAAAGAAATGCTTTCAGGGCAGTGCTGTGACGCCGGGCCATTCCCCGCCTTTCCAGATACACCATCAGGCAAAACAGCACAACCGTCAGTATCAGGATATAAAGCCAGGCAGAAGACACCTGTGTTGCATAGGTTTTTATAAATTTTTCCAGTACCATACAGCCCTTCCTTTCCCTGTTTTATCTGCATTCTCTTTCTCGCCTGTTTCTCAGAATGACTCTGCTTATCTTGTATTGTCTTCTTTTATCTCCAGTATTGCGCATTCTGCTTCCCTTTAAACACAAAAACTGTTTCTACAGCTCTCGCCCCTCCAGAATCCTCGCAGGATTTCTCTCCAGAAGGATCCGGGAAGCGCTGCTTCCGTAGTATATGTCCAGGACTCTGGCCGTTTCTTCCAGATCCGGCGTCCGCAGCACCGGGTCATGAGCGTCTGAGGCCACCAGTCCTGCCATCCCCCGGCTAAGAAGCCAGTCTGCTGTCCTGGCAGCTCTTCTTCCCAGTTCTCCCAGGATGCTCCCCTTGTTTACCTGAAGGATTACTCCTCTTCTCCAGAATCCTTCCAAAGCCTCCGGCTGCCGTTTTGCAAAATCATACCGCTCCGGATGAGCCAGAACAATCTGATAACCCATGGCTAAGAGTTCATCTGTCCATTTTAATGCAGTAGTCCTGGAAATGTCAAAGAAAAATTCCACCAGCAGACGGCGGCTGCCGCCGTATCCGGGCAGGGGGCCTTTCCGCCCTGCCTTAAGAAGGGATTCATTGACCATCAGCTCCATGCCTCTGTGGACTTCCAGGGGGATCTGCTCCTCTTTCAGGGCCCGGCAAAAGTCCTCCAGTTTTTTTCCATAAATTTCCAGATATTCTTCCGGTTCATAAAAGGAAAAATCCCCGTGAGAGGTGGCGGAAACGGCCCGGACACCGCCTGCGGCGGACATCCTGGCCATTTCCACGGACTCTTTCAGGGATTTTGCACCGTCGTCGATTCCCGGAAGGATGTGGATATGCAGATCAACCATTTTCTGCCTCCTCCTCTTCATAAGCATTCTTCTGACCATAAGGCTGTCTGTAGGAACCGCCGCCGTAACCATATTTTCCATAGCCGTAACGGCCATATCTTCCGTAACCATAGCGGCCGTAACCGTATTCACTGACTGATTCCGGATATGAATTAAACACATATCCCAATATCCTGGCGCTTCTGCCTCCCAGGAAGGACAGGCCCTCCCAGATCCGTCTCTGGGGAATAAAATCATATTTCACCACATAGAGGATTCCGTCGGCATAGTCTGACAGCATTCCTGCGTCCTGGAACATTTCACAGGGAGGGGTATCGATAATGATATAATCCATTTCTTTTTTCAGAGCCTGTATCAGTTCTCCTGTCCGGGGGCTGCTGAGAACAGAAGCCGGCTGCTTCACAATCCTGCGGCTCCCCAGAAACCAGATACCGCTTTTCTTCAGCTTCCGCAGGCCTTCCCGAATGGTTTTCTCTCCTTTGACAATATCTGCAAGTCCTGCGCCATCCCGGATCCCGATGATCCCGGCGTCATCCTGTTTCCGCAGATCTCCGTCTATGAGGAGCACCCGTTTTCCTCTGGATGCCAGCAGCTCGCTTAAGTTCACCGCCAGGGTGGATTTTCCCTCCCCGGAAGCTGTACTGGAGATCAGCAGAACCTTGCCGCCCTCTTTTGCCATCATGTTCTCCAGACGGATTTCCAGGGCTCTGAGACTTTCCCTGTAACCAAAGGAGAGCCTCTTGTCCAGCACAGAGATCTTCTGTTTCTTCTGCTTCTTCCTTGCCTTAAAGCGAACCTGAGGGATCATTGCCAGGCACCGGAGACTGGTGATCTTCTGCATCTCCTCCGGGTTTCTGGCAGTCCTTCTGAAAAGGGCCATAAGGCCCAGGATCAAAATCCCCGCCAGTGCACCGGCTCCTCCCCCCAGAACCAGGGTACGCCTAAGGCCAATGTGATTAAAAGGCTCCGTGGGGGTCTCCGGCTCGTTCAGATAATTAAACTGAATGTCACCCAGGACAAACCGCGCCGTTTCCGGATAGATTTCCAAAGCCGTATCCAGGATCTCCCTGGCGTCCTCCGGATCCGGGCTTTCCACCCGCATGGTGACCATATTGGAATTTTCCACAGTCTCTGAAGTAATGGTGCCGTTTAAGGTATCTGTTCCCAGCCTTTCCAAAAGGGCGCTCCTGAAAAAGCTGCTGTCCAAAATATAGGGAAAAGTCCTGGACATCTGATCCGCCGTATTGCTGTTGTAATAAAAGTTGTAGGTACCGTTTTCTCCGTCTCCGGTAGCTACCGTAAAGGTGGCACTGCTGGCATACAGAGGCTCATAACTCAGATTCTGAAAAGCATAGAATCCTCCCGCTCCCGCAAGGATCAGAATCAGCACCAGCCACCACAGTTTGGTAAAGCTTTTCCAGAAAGCCCTGAAAAGCAGGACAAGGTCAATTTCCATCTCATCGTCTTCTCTGTTTTCTATCTCTTTTCTCTGATCTTCCATACTTTTATCCTCTTTGGTCTCCTCTCCGGATGTTTTTCCCATAGTCTCCATAATCATATCCATATCCGGAACTCTGGGAAATCCAGTCTCTGTGAAAAGCATTCAGAATAAATCCTGAGAAATCACAGCCGCTCTGCCAGATCATATCTACCGTATCGTTAACTATCCGCACATCAGACCAGTCCTCCCGGACTACTAATAGCACAGTATCCGCTGCTTCCATCCAGACTTCTGCGTCAATGGATACTGCCGTAGGCGGACAGTCTATGATAATATAGTCCATCTCCTGTTTCCACTCCCGGGCCAGAGTCTTCATAGGTGCCTCTGCAAAGACCGCAGCCGGATCTTTTGCGCCGGAAAACTGGAACAGCTCCCATATACCTGCAGCTTTATTGTAATACAGATTCTCCTTCCAGGAGGCCTTTCCCGTAAATACCTGCTCTACAGAAGTCCTTCCTGCACTTTTTTCCTCAAAAACCTTATACTGGGCAGGCTGCCGCAGATCCCCGTCCACCAGAAGCACCTTCTGGTGCTTCTCCGCCAGAGCCAGGGCAATATTAGCCGCCACTGTAGATTTCCCTTCATTTTCACTGATACTGGTGACCAGCAGGATCTTCTGATCATTCCGCCTCATATGATACTCTACCTTAGCCTCAGCTCTTCTGCTGGCCTCGGCAAAGTCCATGCTTACCAGGGGAGAATTCAGAAGAAGGGCTTTCTTGGTATGCTTCCTTCCCAGGATCCCCTTGCTCTCAAAGGGAATGATCCCCCGGACCGTTCCATCCAGAAGCCTGGAAGCGGAAGAAGGACTTTTCACTGTAAACCGGAGGAGATAGAAAAGACAGATCACTGCCGCCATTGCCAGCATTCCTGCTGCCGCCAGCAGATTCCGCCTGGCCATGATCCAGGAAGTATTGGAAGGTGAAGAAGGCACCTGAGGCTCCTGTAAAATCTGCAGGGAAGCGTTAGAGAACACATCCTGGGCCACCTGTTCATAATTTTCCAGGGCAGAATTGATAAACAGATACGCCTGCCGCGGATCCGGGCTGGACACGCTTAAAGTAAGCAGGTTGGTGTCTGTAATAGGAGTACAGGTAATATCTCCTGCGATTTCCTCTCCCACATCTTCTATGATCCTGGACCTTAGCGCCGAACTCTGAAATACCTCTCCGAAAACATCTGCCATCTGGCTGGTCACCGACAGAGAGGAATAGGCGCTGGTCTGTCCCTTCACTGTTACCACCAGGGTAGCGGTGGAAGTATAGACCGGCTCATAGATCAAAGTATGGACCCCGGTGATCCCCAGCCACAGAGACACCCCGATCACCAGGATCATCCATAGACTCCGAAGAAGCTCAAGACAGAGGCCTCTTATGCTTATTTCATCCAGTCGAAAAAGTTCCCGATTCATCTGCCTCCTCCTTTCACCCTTCTACGATCACAGTCAGCCAGGTTTCCCCGGAATTTCCCTGTCCGTCCTCTGCCTGATAATGGACCTCATAACAGCCTGGCGTCTGGGGATCCACATTGGATTCCGACGAAATAAGGCTGGTATCCAGATTATTGCCCTGGCTGTCCAAAAGTTCCTGAATATAGGCTGCGGCGTCAATACCGCTGCCCTGGTCTATATAAACAATCCCGGTATTCAAAACAATCTCCAGAGAATGCCCCTCTGCAGCCACCACATGGATCGGCAGATCCTGGGTCACCGTATCCCCCAGGCTGTTGCTCATCTCTAAAGTCGTGGTATAGCTTCCTGCCCTCTGATAATTTACATCTGTATCTGTCTGGGTGATCCAGTCAGAAAGATCCCCATCCAGCTGATCCTGGGCGCCCAGCCGGCCCATCAGCTCATCATAGCTTCCTTCTCCCTCTGAAAACACCAGAGGCTCCGTCAGGGTAAACCTGGGAGAATGATAGTCGGTGAACCTTACCTGTCTGGTAAGAGAGGCAGACTGATCAGTAGAGTCAAAGACCACATAGGTCAGGTTGCACAGTCCCGGTTCAATAAACCTGGAAAAAGAGCCTGCCACGATCTGCGAGGTCAGATCCCCGTCTTCCTGATCTGAGGCTGTAAGCCCCTCTAACAGCTGTTCCTGGGTATACTCACAGGGAATCTCCAAAATCTCCCGGTCACTTACAATCTCCGGTTCATTGGGATCCCGGTTCTGAAAAAGAACTACCCGGGATACGCCAAAGATTACCAGAGACAAAATAAAAATCATCACTACCCCAGCTCTGACAAATCTCATAACGGTTTCCTTTCTTTATTCTCAAAACTCATTCAGGAACTCCTGAATCTCCTCTTCGTCTACTTCCCGTACTTTTCCTTCTCCTACCTTATAAACCCGGCTGCACATAGAGAATACGCTGGGCCTGTGGGCGGCTACGATCACCGTCCGGTGAGGCTCCTTCTTAATGATCCTCCTGAGAACCCTTCGCTCCGTAGCCACATCCAGGGCACTGGTAGCCTCGTCCAGGATCATCACCGGCGCATCTGCCAGAAGAGCTCTGGCAATGGAAAGCCGCTGTTTCTGGCCTTCCGAAAACCTGGTGCCCCGCTCCCGGACCTCGGTATCCATGCCGCCATCCAGCTTCTCCACAAACTCCCAGGCGCAGGCAGCCTCCAGCGCCTCCCGGATCTCCTGGTCTGTGGCTTCCGGCTTCACCATCCGCATGTTCTCTGCGATGGTTCCGGAGAACATGGTATTTCCCTGAGGAATATAGCTGAACAGACATCTGGTAGAAGAAGAAGCCCGAAGGACCTGACCATCCGGATTCCCCACCTGGATCCGTCCCTTCTGGGGATGATAAAGACCCAGGATCAAATTTAAAGTTGTAGTTTTTCCCTGGCCCGAAGGGCCGATAAGCGCCACGATTTCTCCCGGCTCTGCCCGGAAATTCCCCTCCCGGTAAATCCATTTCTCTTCTTCATAGGCAAAGTCCACGTCTTCCATATGTACAAAGACGCCCTCTTCCTTTGCCCTGGCCTTGATCTCCTCAGCCTCTTCTTTATCCTCCATGGAATCCCGGGGAAGGCTGGTGATCTCCATGATCCGCTCTGCGCTGATTCCTGCCCGGATCACCATTGGAGCCATATTCAGGATCCCGCTGAAAGATCCCCTTAAAGACCCGGCCATAGACACAAACATGGTCATAGTGCCGTAGCTGATCTCCCCCTGCCACAGGCGAAACGCTGCAAATCCATAGCAGGCATATCCCACAGCCTGGCCCACCAGGGAGGTAATAATGGTCATATACTGCTGAAATTTATTCTGCCGCAGAGCAATATCCACAGATTCCTGCTGAATCTTGTGGAATTTCTCCGTTACCCTGTCCAGCATGCCAAATGCCTTGATAAACTGCAGATTCTGAAAAGTCTCCTGATCAAAAACCGTCCGGTCGCTGGCTACATTCTGATTGTCTCTCTGAAACTGCCGCATACGCTTTGCCGAATATCTTGAAGTAATAAAAGATATGGGGGCTCCCAGAAGGGCAATCACTGCCATCACCGGATCATGTTGGATCACAATAACAAAAGCACCTCCAAAACTGATCAGTGTGGTCACCACGTTAGGAAGAAAAGAAAGAATGGTATTGGCCACCATTCCTGCATCTCCATTTACCCGGTATAGCAGGTCTCCCGACCGGTATTTGGCCAGCGACTCCCAGTTGGTCCGGAGTACCTGTTCATAAATATCCGCCCGGATCTCATTGGTCACCTTCAGACGCACCTTCAGAGACATCCTGGACTTTACCGCATTAATAAAAATCTGGGAAACCCCTACTCCCACATAGGTAGCTGCCACCCGGACAATCTCCATAGAATTTACTCCTGTGACAGCGTCTACCAGGTCTCTGCTCACCACAGAAGTCCCCAGAGACAGAACAGAGCCTGAAGCTCCCAGAAGTATGTAAACTCCTATCAAAAACCAATAGCGCCGGACATAGGCATACATCCACAGCAGTTCACCTATCAGCTGCTTCAGCCTGCCCTCCCGGATCCGCTGAATGATATGTTTTACGCCACTCATAGATACTCCCCTTATCTGGATACAGCAGGCTTTCTGCCTGTACTTATCCGCCGGATCTTTCGTCCCGCAGACATAAAAATCCCATTCCCATATTCTGCATTTCCCCCGAATACAGGAATGAGATTCTGTTGAAAATTTTGACGCCCAAAACGATAAGTAAGTGTGTGGCAGGAATCGCTGCAGGCTTTTCGTAGACTATGTACAGAGCTGCCCGGTATAAGTGAAATCGGGAATATTTGTCCATTTTCATGGTCAGTCTGCGCTGCTTTGAGCCTGTAGTCTCAAAGTCATGCTCGACAAATGCCCATAAAATGGACAAATATTCCTATTCTGCACTTCATGGAGCAGCTCTGAGGCACAGGTTATGGGAAAGCCTACGGCGATTCCTGGTTGTACTTTTCCGGCTTAGTTTAGGGTACTAAATTTTCAAGGTTTGTAATGTATTTTGGTATGTATAAGTCGTATATAACGTACATAATATATACATTCTTTATTTGCCGAAGATGGTCTCTTCGGTGAGCTTCACCGCATCCTCATCCGGGCGGCAGGAGAGTTCGTAGACTGGAAGCTTTGTAAGCAGATGATCCAAAGTTTCCAGACAAAGTTCCATGCCGTTTTCCAGCCAGGTTGGATAAATAATGTTATTGGATACAAGCTGTACCTTTTCAAAGCCTGACAATTCCCGTATATAATTCTCCGAAGCCTGCCTCAAAATGATTAGGGCCTGTATAGGCACACTGGTATTCTCGCAATAGGGCGATGAGCCATGCCAAGGAGTCCCCCAGCCGATAAATTCATCACCGGTATCCTGAACAAAGTTCATGTCACCATTAATGATCAGAGCATCTCTGTATTGATTCCAAAGTTCCGCCATAGTTGTCTTGCCAATGCCCGATGGGCCGAGGAAAAGCAGGCCCTTACCACGATAGTCTATCATAGAGCTATGGATTTGAATCATATGGCGTTGAACGGCATGGGTGTAGAAAATTAAGTTAGTAAAAGTCTGAAAGCTATTATTACTGATTAACGGTAAAATGTAGTTTTCCCTCCAATAGTAATCTGTAAATATTACATCATTTTCATATCTATAACAAAACCTAATACTTTTATTCTCTACATTAAATTTAGTTATTTTATACTGTTTAAAATCTTCTTCTAGAAAATTTATCTTTATGTTTTTACTACTTTGCAGATTACTCTTGTCAAATTTGAATCTTTCCCAACAATCATCCTTAATATGGCTCTTTCTAAATTCAATCTGTAATTCAGCAACTAAATATATCATATTATCGAAAATTAATTATGAATTTCTATGCATGCACTCTCCGCAGATGGATAAATGCCATAAGCAATTAAATTTGCATTAACAAATAACGATTTTTCTGTCGGGTCCCAATTTCCCAAAAAGGCATTTAAATTTTCTGGAGTTGTATCTGCTAAATATTTGCAAAATCCCTCTTCGTCTGGCGTATAGCCTGATACTGCCATTTCTATCCAAACATCATTTAAAGGATTATTTGCTGCCTCCCAAAACCAACCGTGTCCAGAGAATCCTCCGTGTCCAGTTTCATCATATGTCCATCTGATCCAAGCTTGGAGATACTCCCCACCTTCATCACCCGGCAAAGTTCCGGACGCAGCCAATGTTGCAATACCTCCGTTAACAATACTCGCATCTACTTCTACATAAACTCCACCATATCCTGGCATATTATCGTTCCTCCTCCATAAACTTCTTATATCTCTCACAAAATGCCTCTGTCACCGTCTCAGGTCCTCCACATTCAGCATTCAATGCCCCTGCACATTTGAAACATATCTTATTTGCCTCGCATGTATAGCATTCCTGAGGCCATCTTAGAGATTCTTCATATTCTATCAGTTCCTGCCATGATTCCTGAAATCCCTTTTTCAGGACAGGAATGTCCGGCTTGTCCATGAAACTGCAGAATCTCATCTGCCCATTCCATGTGATCCAGTAGCCTAATCTGTAATCTTTACAATAGGTACATGGTTTTCTTTCTATATTAACAGGATTGTTTTCCAGTCGAGACCGCATCTGCTGTTTCCATACAGCCTCATTTTTTATGGAAAGCCTCACCTTATTAATCTCTCCTTCTTCATTTCTGACGGAAGCTTTTACCCCCGAAGTTGGAAACCAGTGCATACGATTCTGATAAGCATAAAGTGCCATCTTCTTTACGTCTTCCTGATTCTGGCTGATAATGGTACTTACCAGCTCTATGGGAATTTTCATCTCTTTCAAAACCTGGATTCCATGATCCACCTTCGTGAATCCCTCTTCCACCCGGCATACCTCTTTATAGACCTCATCACTTGATCCATAAAGGGTTATTTTAACTGCCTTGGGAGGGAACTCTTCCAAAAGTTTCTCTGCCTTTCCCTTGATCATGGAAGCATTGGTCTGTAAGGTAATGAAAAACCCCATTTGAGACAATTCTTTCCAGATAATCTCAAACTCCGGATGCATAAAAGGCTCCCCTCCAGTGACACACAGCCAGGTTGTTCCTGCCTCTTTTGCTGCCCGGGCTATGTTGATCCATTCTTTTGCCGTCAATTCTTTTCCATATTTAGGAATCTGCTCCGGTTTTAAATGTACATAGCACATTCGGCAGTTAAAATTGCATCTTGGGGTCAGCTCAAAAGTTCCGGAAATAGGTATTGCCTCTGCAAAGGCTTTCTCCCATACTGCTTTATAAAAGGGATCCAGCCATTCCATTCTTCTGCAGGCAGGCTCAAAGTCATAACTCATAAGGTATCCTTCTTCTTGTCTATTTTCACCGAAACCCTTCCTCTCACAGTGCCGTCATCTAAAATATTATTTATTGACAAGGTATTAAGAAATTTGTCAATATCGGCATCTGCCTTCTCCTCTGTCACTCCCGAATAATGCTCCAGGATTCTTTTCACTAAGTCTTCTTTCTCAAACTCATGGTCTTTCATATAATCCCACAAATAGGCTGCTGAGGAAGATATGTATACAATATTGGTCACATCCTTGACCCGTTTCCCTGTCGGTACGATCACATACTGACCAGCCACTTCCCTGAGTATCAGTCCATCTTTTAATTTCATCCCATCACTCCCTGTTATATCCGCCTGCTTTCCTGCCTGAATTCAGCTCTCAGGAAAGCGTTCAAGGCGATCCTTAGTGCAAATTTTCCGTCTTTTCCAGTATTCCGGGTTCTCCGATAGTTCTGTGTGATAGCCTCCATACCAAAGGTTCCACAATCATGGTTTCTTTTCCTTTTTCATAAAAGAGCGTCGTTCTTCCATCACAGAATACCTGGCCTCCGGGCAACTGTTTTCTATCAGTATCCACAATGCAGCTTTTTTTATTATACAGTGAAAATCCTGGAAAAACCATCACCCATTCTCCCCGTCGAAATGGGTGATAGCCAAAGGCTTTTCAGATATTTTTCTTACTCTAACATATATTGTTTCAGGCTTTTCCGGTTCCTTACATTCAGTTTCCGCATGGCCTCGGAGATATGGCTTTTTACCGTGTTTACGGAGATATTCAGGTGTTCTGCGATCTCCTGGGTTGTCCAGTTACGGGCTGCAAGCATGGCAATCGCAAACTCCGTTGTGGTCAGATCATCGGCTACATCATGGCCGGTTATAGGGTTATGAACTCTACGCCATCCGGAAGAAAAACGGTAAGTAATGTCGATAATTCTTTTGAAATCTTCTGGCCATTTGGGTTTTATAACCGCTTCCAGCATTGCGCCTAAAAGCCCATGGTGTTCTCCAAAGCCCTCAATGAGATCATCCGGCCGGGCCATTTCCCATGCCGTCAGAAGATGCCCTTGCGCCTGTTCGGACTGCTTCAGACTCATATAGTCCATCACTGCAACCAGGTGCAGGTAAATAGCAGGAATGGGATAAGCCGAGGCGCCCATAGCAAGTGTCGCCTCTACCGTCCCGGCACTTTTGCTGTATTCCTTTTTCAAATAGAGATAGTGGGCCTGTACATACAAAGCAAAGGCCCGCAGTCCCGGCGGAAGCAGAGGCAGAAAGCTTTCAATCTCCGGCAGCTTATCCGGCATCGGCAGATGCAAAAGTACCGCCCCCGCCGATGCAACAAAGGCCGCTGCAGCCCGGAACTCTGGGGATTCCTTTCCAGCAGAAGCAAGGGCGGCATTCAGCTCATCAAGGGCAAATCTTGCCCGGGGAATACGTCCCAGAGACAAGTTGGCATAGGCATAGATCAGACAGGCAGAAAGTTTCGCCCCTATATCAGGGCTGGTAAGATACACTTCAGCCTCTTTTGCTGCAGCCTCCGGCTGTCCGCTGAAATAATGATACTCTGCCAGAGCGATATCCCTCCGGGGTCCCGGGGTCATAGCTAGGGCTGCAGCCTGGCAATTTCCCGGTACAAATGCCGTATTCATCAAGGGCATAAGGTTTGCGTGATTCAGCCGGCCGCCGGCAGATGTCTGCAGCGGAGGAATTTTTCCCTGCTGACGCATTCGTCTGGGATCGCCGGGCTTTTGTGCATTAGAAGGAATTGCCCAGGCTTTCCCGATCCGCTGTGCACCGGCTATTCGGCCTTCTGTACAATATTGGTTAATTCTCCTTTCGGACACCCCCCACTTTTGGGCCGCCTCCCTAAGAGAAAGATAATCTTTCATGTTCACACCACCTTTATTTCAGATATTTTCACCTTCATTGTATACGAATATTCGTATATTTTCAATGTTAGGAAAACGGTGTAGCCCATGCTCCTTTCCGCCTGGTCTGCAGACTCCTTTGGGGCATTCGAAACAATCCTTCGTGCAAATATGCCGCTTTTTTACAGATTCCGGATTTTTCTTTTCGTATTCTGTTTTTGTCGCTATAGGATTTTTATATACGACATTTAAGTATACTCTGCCCGGTGTTACCGAAGTGTTACTTTTTATCTATAAAAAGCATGTTTCTATTTTTAATCATTGAAAAATGTCCGACTCGGACAGATCTTTAAGACATCTTGGGATGTGATGAAATGTAATTAATTGCACCCTTTATACAAAGGGCAGAGCAGATATAAACTATAGCCTGCCCCCATCAAAGGGCTGTACCTATACGGATTTTCGCAGAAAATCATAAAGACAGCAAAACGGCCTGGGTTTCCTCAGCCCAGGAATATTCTCCCATATATTCTTTTGTCAGCAGCCAGGCTCTCCTGGCAGTTTCATCTCCTTCCAGCAGCCGGTAATAATCACAGTCTACCTTTCTGCAGTCAATGCTGCACTCCCCTCTGTTGTTGCTGAATACGTCCGCCAGTCCATGCTCTGCAAAAGTCTGCCGGAGATTCATGATGGCTTTTCTGTACAGGTTTTTTACCCGGTCGTCATATTCCCGTCCTTCCCAAAGCTTGTCTACAGCTTCCCAGATGGTCAGACTTCCTCCCCGGCGGTCCACACAGAGGGCCAGCAGTTCCTTCGCCTTATTATTTGCAAAATGCACCACCTGTCCGTCTACAAACATATCAAATTTTCCAAAGGTACGCAGATATACCCGCTTCTTCAGTCGGACAAACAGCAGTCTGGCCCGCTCTATGGCTTCCGCTATATCTTTCCGGTCATAGGGCTTTGTCAGATAAAAGTCCGCCTTGATGCGGAAAGCATCCATAGCATACTGTTCATATCCCGTAACAAAGATAATCACGATCCCCGGAATGATCTCACGGAGCTTCTGAGCCAGGACCAGGCCATTCATAACCGGCATTTCGATGTCCAGAAAGGCTGCTTCCACCGGATTTTCTCTGGCATATTCCAGGGCCTCTTCCGGATTGGTAAAGGCGCCTGCGATCTCCGTTCCTATCACACTTTCCGCTTCCATCTGGAACTGCCTTACTCCCAGTCTTTCGTCATCTACTATGATTATTTTCATGTCCGTCCTCTTCCTTTCCGTAATACGAAGTCTTTTTTTCAGGAACCCGCAGTACTACTTTTGTTCCTTCCCCCGGACGGCTGAAAATCTCCATGCTGCCTCCTGAGATCTCCTGTATCCGGAAGCAGATATTTTCCAGCCCCATAGACTTGTTCTGCCGGTTCTTTTCACCTACATTGCTGCTGTCAAATCCAATACCGTTATCCTCTACCTCAATCACATAATCTCCGGATTCCTTATAACTGCGGATCCAGACCGTTCCGCCCTGGATTTTTTTACATATCCCATGCTTAACAGCATTTTCCACCAAAGGCTGGACAGAAAGAGGCGGCACCTGGAAATTCTGTTCCCGGATATCAAACACCACCTGGACTCGTTCTTCAAACCGGATCTTCTCGATATTCACATAAGCCTTCACATGTTTCAGTTCCTGTGAAAAGGGGATCACATCCACATCCTCCAGAGATCTGAGATTTTCTCTGAGGTAGGTAGAAAAATCATAAATTGTATTATAAGCGGTTTCCGGATCGATCCGTACCAGAGCCCTGATCGAATTCAAAGTATTATAAATAAAATGAGGCTTTATCTGACTGGTCATTAATTCTGCCTGGCTTCTGCGAAGCCTTTTCTCCAATTCCGCCCTTTCTCTCAAGCCGTAATAAGTCTCCAGCAGATCGATCCGAAAATGGTTCAAAGCATATAAGAGCATGGTCAAACGTACAAAAGGCCCTGCTATATTGTTAGATCTTGAATAAAAAAACAAGATTTCCACCAGCGCAGCTGCCAGGATCAGGCCCACACAGACAGTCTCCGATCCCAGGTATCTTCCCTCTTTCTTCAGAAAAGCCCTGAGATGTATCCAGAAAGCATATCCTACAGTTCCTCCTGCAAATACCAGGATCCCGGGCATGATCCTCATAAGGTCCCAGATACCTGCCACAGACAGCCCCATGGTTCCGGCTCCGGCTATACCGCTGAAATAAAACAGTCTTCTTGTGATTTTCCCCTGAATGTTTCCCCATCTGACATAAAGATATCCATAGACAAACATAAGCAAAAACAGCAGCGCCATAATCGTCACATAGTATTTCGCTTCTACTCCCAGAAACACCAGGGGCATCTGAGACTCGCCGCACAGCCATACCGAAGCCAGGATCAGCAGCCCGCCCAGCAGTTCCTGATAAGAATAAATTCTGTATTTTCGCAGAACTACTGCCAGAACCTCTATGACTGCTCCGGCAATTCCGATCAGAATCCCCATTCGGAATATCGGGGTTTGTTTTTTTATAATAAAATCCAGCAGCTCACTATAGTTTCCATAATAAACCTCCCCTATCTGGCCGGAAAATTTCTGATATGGGGATCGGATCTTCACTGTCAGTGTTTTCCCCTCACAATCTTTCGGAAGCATTACAAAATTCCAATTTCCCGGAAGGGATTGTCCTATCAATTCTTTCTCCGGGTATTTATAGAGCAGTTCTTCCTCCATATAGACTTCCACTTCCTGCTGTCTGGATCTGAAAACAATTCCGCCATTCATATAAAATTTATCCGGTATTCTGTTTTCCAGTACCAGTTCCTGTCCCGCCGGCACCTGACGTTTTACCGGAAGCGTCACCTGCACACTTTCTCCGTTTTCTTCTTTTATCGTCCAGTTATCATTAAAGGAGGAAACGCCCACTTCTATATCCGGAATAACTTTATAGGAATAGATTTCCATAATCACTGCAAAAACAATCATAACCAGCGCCATAGCCCCGGCAAACTTCTTTTCCCCCATATACGGTTCTCCTGTTCTTTCATTTCCGGTTATTAAATCTATAATGACAGGTAATATTTTAGCATATACATAGATGAAAGAAAAGAAGCCAGAGCCAAACGGGGCAGAAGGGCTGAATTCCGTATATCCATAAATAGTGACAAGCTCTGCTTTTTTGCTTATACTGAAGTCAATGATGGCAGCCACCAGATGCCGGATTTTATTGAATTATGTATAGAATGGGGAAAATCATGAAAATCATTGAACAATTTATAAAAGGTAAAGAAAACAGTCTGAAAACCTGTGAAGACGGCTTATTTACAGGAAACTTTATGGCTGCAGTCATAGACGGAGTAACTCCGAAGAGCCGCTATCTCTGGCAGGGCAAGACCAGCGGCTGCTATGCCAAAGACATTCTTTTGGCTTTTCTTGGGAAAATCCAGAGATCAGAGCTAAAATCCCAGACCCCGGAAGAATTTTTCTCCCTCCTTGACCGTCAGCTGGCCATTGCCTCCGGCATGCCGGCCAGGAAAGCCGGCGCCGGAAATTCTGATTCTGGAGTTCTCCGGTTCACCGATTATCCTCGGGCTTCTATCATCCTCTACAACGATATCTGTCGTGAAATCTGGGCCTATGGAGACTGTCAGTGCGCCGTCAACGGCAGGGTATATACCCACGAAAAAGAAATCGACCGGCTGAACGCCGGACTCAGGGCTTTTTGTCTGGAATATGAGCTTCAAAAAGGAAAGACCATCGAAGAACTGGCCCAGCTCCCGGCAGATCCCGGCCGGACAGCCATAGAAGAAAACCTGAAACTTCAGATGGCCTTTGAAAACAAAAACATTCCCTTCGGATATCCCGTCTTAAACGGTCAGGGAATTGCCCCTTCCATGATAAAAGTATATCCCGTAAAATCCGGAGACGAGATCCTGCTGGCCAGCGACGGGTATCCTGTGCTGGGGGGAACATTAGCGGAAAGTGAAAAAGAACTGCAGCGGATTTTAAAGGAAGACCCTTTGTGTTTCCGGGCGTACCGATCAACAAAAGGAAAAAAATCCTGCAATATAAGCTTCGATGATCGGGCTTATTGCAGGATTTTGGTTTAAATACTATACATATTATTCAACCACCGGTACTCTCTTATCCGCCAAAGCAGCACATAAGCTTTGGCCTCTGTAAATTTCTGTTATATGAAAACGGGACAGCACGATTTATATAAATCACACTGTCCCGCT
>ERZ1643246.2150-NODE-2150-length-19532-cov-37.781537_pt1 | contig 19532 bp, 17 predicted proteins | sample MGYA00579265_ERZ1643246 | MGnify/ENA primary metagenome ERZ1643246 (study PRJEB29033, sample SAMEA4952261) | chicken gut metagenome | biome: Broiler Chicken; feature: Gastrointestinal Tract; material: Caecum | place: Ireland | collected 2018 | study: Broiler...
TCCTCTTTTTCGGGATTTTAAACTGCTCCACCTGGTTCGGCTTTTCCTCGGTCATAATCGACAAGATCACATCCTCGTTTAGCTTTCCCGCCTCCGCAAACTTCCGCATTTTGATCGCCTGTGCGTGGCTAGGGGTACAATCTTCCTGTTCCATTGTGTCAAAAAGTATCTGCTGTTGCTCTTTCGGCAGGTAAGACAGTTCTACCGCCGGGCGCATGGCAATCTTTCCCTCATCAACCATATCCAGAATAGGTGGAATGAGTTCTGTAAGACGGATATAGCGGCGGATTTGGTCTTTACTTTCTCCCACTTGTTCAGCTAACACATCTCTTGACTTCATTCCTCGTAACTTGTGCGCCAGTGGCTCACAAGTTAAATCTGTTCTTTGTCCTTGCCGTTTCATTGCGTCCAGTTTCATCTTATAGGCAAAGGCTTTTTCTGACGGTAAGACTTTCTCCCTTTGCAGGTTCGAGTCCACCATGATGATCGTAGCCTCGTCATCTGTCAGATTCCGCACGATACAGGGCATGACCACTTTCCCGGCAAGCTCACTGGCGAATTTTCTCCGGTGTCCTGCCACCATTTCATAACCGCCTTCCGGTTTCGGGCGCACCAGAGCAGGATTGACCACACCTTTTTCCCGGATACTTGCTGCCAGCTCCAGCATACTTTCGTCCTGCTTTACCTTATACGGATGGTCAGGGAAGTCGCTGATTTCTGTCAGAGGAATATCTGCAATAAACTCCCGTTTTGCCTCGTCACGTTCCTCCTGCGTACTGAACAGATCATCTGCTGCGGGAAGGGGCAGTTTTATTTCTCTGCCTTTCGCCATCCCGTACCACCTCCCTTGTAAATGACGCATAGGCTTTTGCTACTGTACTGTTTTTGTCATAGCTGTAAATGCTCTGTCCTGCGGCGCTTGTTTCCGCCGCTTTCACGCCAACCGGAATGACAGTCTGGTAAACCTTAACCATTCTCCCGTAATTCTGCCGGATGCTTTCTGCGGTCACACGAGCCAGATTGGTCCGCATATCCGCAAGTGTCAAAAGAACACCATCCACCTTCAACGCCGGATTGATCTGTCTTTGTACCTTACCGATTGTTTTCATGAGCTGTGTCATTCCCTTTGCCGGAAGATACTGAGCCTGCACCGGAACAATTACACTGTCGGACGCTGCCAGTGCATTGATCGTCAGCATACCCAAACTCGGCATACAGTCGATTAACACATAGTCGTAGCCGCTTTTTACTTCATTCAGGTAATTTTTCAGCGTCAGTTCCCGGCTCATGGCATTGACAAGCATAACTTCCAGTCCTGCCAGTTCAATATTGGACGGGATCAGATCAACGCCTTCCTCATGGTGCAAAATCCCGGCGTGGCTATCCATTTCCCGGTCAGCCACAATCCCCTCTAACTGTGTGGCAAGTGTCACAGAAAGGTTATCCTGCTCCGGCCATCCCAGTGAGGTTGTCAGATCGCCCTGCGGATCAGCGTCCACCAGAAGAACCTTTTTTCCTTCTCTGGCAAGTCCGATCCCTAAATTGACGGTGGTAGTGGTTTTCCCTGTTCCGCCTTTCTGGTTGGCAATCGCAATTACTTTGCAATTCGCCATAATGGTTCCCTCCTTTCTCAAAAATTTAATAGCCATCTTCCTGTGTAGGAAATGGCTATGTATTAAAATGGACATGAAAAAAGCCGGATGATTTTCGTAATTGAAAACCTTCCGGCTATGTAATTTCTGTATTTAGTTATTATTCCCTATTGATAGGATTGGCTAATCTTAATTTGGATATTTGTACGGAATAATCAAGTTTCAAACTCTTTTAACTCGTCAAGCGGATCTTTTGAAGTATCAATTCCCATACCCTCTTTCAACCAATCTGCTTTTTTGTATCCAGTTCCTGTCAATTCAAATATTTCTCCTTTATATCCTAAAGATTTAACCCATCCCCATTCTATAAGTCGATCTAAAGCCTCTACCCATCTTGCTGATTCCCTTTTTGAGTTATCAGACATAAACTGTTTACCTGATGTAAAAATTTGAGTAGGTGCGTCAAGTGTCTGTATCTTTATAATTTGCCCATCACCATCAGCTGCATACACTAGCAGAAAAGCTGATTCCACAGGGATGTTACCAACATCATCTTGACCTATAATTGGTTTATCTCCTTTTGGCTTTCCAATATTTAATGTCTCATTTTCCACCCGAAACAATTTATCTATATCCTCATTTGTTACTGTGGGAATTTCTCCCCACGTTAACTTATTATTTTCTAACTCAGAAAGTCTACTGCCAAATTGAGAGAACATCTCTTTCATATCTTCTAACATATTCTGTTGATGTTCTACGACTTCAGCATTAATTTTATTCCGACCTTCTGCCTCTTCATTGATTATATCTACTATATCTCGATATCGAACCCATCCAGCATTGTCATCAGCATAATTAATGGCTTTACTAAATGTCGATGATGCCTTATACATTAAGTTATTTAAATCTGTGAAAAAATCAACAGTATTTTTATCATTTTTTACCCTCTCTCTGAACTTATCAAGTTTTTGCATTTTATCGTACTTGTCTTCTCCAGCATCCCTTTCACTTTCAACAATAACTGTAGGCTCCTTAATCAAAACAAGCACTGGTAATCCCTTATCTTTTGCGTAATTGTATTCCTTCTCTGTGTAACTTATTCTGGCTTCTTCATCGATTGATCCATACCGTCCTCCAATAACAAGAAGGTAAAAATCGCACTCATCAATCATCTTTGTTATAACATTCCATTGGCTTGTAGGAGCGGCATGAAATTGCTCCATTCCTACAGGTATGAAATTATTCTCAAGCGCTACTCCTACCAATGCCTGCCTCTCTGCTTTAAGGTCTTCATAGGTAGAACTTATAAAAATAGAAAACTTTCGTTTATTCTCCATATCATTATTCTCCACATATTTATACTTTACAGTATAATTAATTGCCTGGAAAGTCGGAATTTATCGACTCTACAAACACCAAATTTATCACTCTATAATAGTATTATAGCTTGCTCTCAGTTAAAGAGCAAACATTTCTCTCTCAATTCCTTTATATCCATTTTTAATTCAATTTTGTACACACTTTTACACTTTGTAATTAAGGAAACATTGTTTCCCCAATTCCAGTTCTAATAACTCTGGTATCTCTAAGCTGTCAAGTTTTCCTCTGCAATTCAGATCTTAATTTTATATCTTTTTCTCATTACGAATCCCATCTTTAAAAAGTCACAAAATCATTTTGTCCACCTGGTATCATCCACCCCATTTCGTCCTGTTCCTTCCACAAAATATGGACAAATCAGAGCCAAATAACACCAGATATCCTCCTTTTTCCGGCTCCGGCACACTAGGAGACAAAGTATTCAACCGCATTGTTCGGGAAGAACTCTTTGAGTTCACCATACAACTGCGCTGCGAGTGTCTTATTATGGGCAATGACCAATGTAGGCTTGTTCAACTGCGCTATCACATTTGCCATCGTAAATGTCTTTCCAGATCCCGTAACCCCTAGTAACGTCTGGCATTGATTGCCTTCACGGAATCCTTTCACAAGCGCTTCAATCGCCTGTGGCTGATCGCCCATCGGTTCATATCCTGATACTAATTGAAATTTATCCACTGAAAATTCCTCCTACTATTTACACTATCAGCCACAAAATTCGTGTAAATCAGGGCAAAAAAAATATTTAATTTGCCTCAAAATCCATAAAAATGACCTCAAAAGCTATAATTACACGAATTTGGTCACCCAGCGCAGATTTTCCTACACTATAGCATCAATCATCACAGTCCGCACAATTTCGTATTTTTTGCTATATTTTAACATACCTTGAAAAACTCTCTTTCATAAGTATAGCCCCAAAAAGAATGATAAATATACGCACTTTTTCAGACTCTAATATACTACACTTATTATCCCTGCGCAACATTTTTCGAATACACGTTCTGTTATTTTATCAGACATTTTATGGTATACGATTTTGTATTGATATTCTCGTACAATTGTTTAGCTGCCAGATGCTTCTTTTAGCTGAATTAAACTCATCCCATCCTCCTCCGATTTTCTGATTCAAAACAGAAATGATTTATGGATCTATCCCAGTTCCTTTCCTATTGCACCAAAGGAGGCATTCATCTCTCTTTTCAGTGCAGTAAGCTGATTAATTGTCGCAGGATAATCTGTCCTCTTCCTATTTTTTCGATATCTTTTCTATTGGTAACCCTCAGATGCTGAATTTAGTCTTACTCTCTTCTTCTATATCCTTTATCATTCTTAGTACCTTCTATCAGCAGTAGAAAAGAGGTACTTATGTGTAAATCAGTCCCCGGAACCCAAAAACATATGACAATGGATCAACGTATCATGATTGAAAAGGGCTTAGATCAGAGTAGTTCCCTTCGCAGTATTGCTCTACAGTTACCAAACATATTTTTCCAGCATTATAAGGTCCATATCTTCCTACTGTCTTCAAAATATGATATTTGTCTTCTGTATAAATATCAGATGCAAATTTCTTGTTTCTCATATTTGCATTCATAGATAGTGCGACTTGCCCTTCAAATATAGAAAAATATTTTGCTCCTATTTCTATAATCATCCTCCAATCTGATTATTATTACAAAAATTTTTACACAAAATATTATCCTTACATAAAAATGAACCGATTCCGATAAGAAAAATTATCGAAACCGGCTCTATTCTACTTACATATTACCAGTTAATTGAAATCTGCCCTACGCCCGATGCTGGTACAGTATACGTTCGATTTCCCCCATCCTGCCAGGTCACATTTCCACTTTCGTCCTTCTTGATTGCTTTAAATTCAATGTTACTGCCCGCCGGCAAATACGCTGTCAGCGTCCAAGTCGGGTAATCTGGACACTCAGCCGGACCAACCGCCTTTTCCGGATCCCAATTTCCAAGTTCATCACAATTCCCTGTAATATACACATTTTCACCCCAGTTTGTTGTCGCATTATTTACAGTAAAAGTAACCGGAACCAACGGATCTGCGTCTTCATCAACCGCATAAATCTTCGAGCTGTTCCCTGTTAAAGAAATTGTGATCTTATTATCAGAAGATACTGTAATTTTGTCATTTGGATTAAATACATTCACCAGCGTGGTCCCCGGCGTAATGGAGCTCTCCGCACGTATCGACATCGTTGTAGTTTCAGTTCCTTCAGCATTATGGAATGCACAGATCAGTTCCTGTCCTTCATTTTCTCCAGAATCTACTCTCCTTGAAAAAGCGTAAGTATGCATGGAGGTCCACATTTCCCTCTGTGTTCCATTTGCCAAAGCCTCATATTGGCTACGAAGCCCATTCAGATCAGCAATGAGCTGATAGGTATCTGTAGAGGTATCAAAATAGTCTTTCGTCACATTACCATTTGCATCTTTCGTCTGCATAGACCAACGATTCCATGTATCCGCAATCCCACTTATTGTTTGTCCATTTGCATTTCCCCTATTCTGCTCAGTCCCCTGGAATACTACTGGGATTCCTCTTGCCGTGTAGATAAAGGTCAGAGCATTATGCAGTTTATCCACATCACCGCCTGCTTCGGTCAGGAATCTGTTGCGGTCGTGATTATCTATAAAAGTCACCATATCATTTAAATGATCCCCATACATCCAGTCCTGATCAAAAACTGCCTGAATCGAAAGCTCGGAAGTGTTATTAAAATTCTGACCATATGCAAAGTCATTTACGATTGCCTGAAACAGCGGGAAATCTAACATCCCAGTTTCAGCATTATCTCCCACCCAATCTTTGACAAAGCTTACATCCATATCAAAGTTCTCGCCAAATGTTGCAACTCCTAAATACTCCTGCAATTCATGAATATCAGACGGTTTCATACATTTCGCTGCATCAACCCTTGCTGCATCAGCTCCTGTGTATGTAAACCAGTCTTTAATTGAGTCATAAATTGCATTTTTAGCAGCCTCATTATCCAGATCAATATCATCCAGTCCGCCTAGATCATGATCTTCCAACATCTGCGTACTCTCTGCCGTGTGTGGATGCTCTAAATCCCAATTAATATCTCCCAGATTATGATACCACTGCACGTTATTAAATGGAGCAACCGGCTGAAGCTGAGTGCCGTCTTTTAACCCAGAGGAATCTGTAAGGTAATGTGCATCACTCCCTGTTCCCTGAAGATAGTCTCCCACATGATTCGGAACAACATCTATAATCACTTTTATTCCGTTCTCATGGCAAGTATCTACTAACTCCTTTAAAATCTCCTTGCTTTCCTGGGGATCCTCTGCTCCAAAATAGCGATTAGCGCGATTCGGATCATAGACATTATACCCATGATAAGCCGTGGGCCATTGTGTACCGTTCGCATCTGGGATTCCCCACAACTGAGGATCGGATACTGGGGAAATCCAGATTGCCGTATATCCCATTCCTTTAATATAGGGAATCTTATCTATTATCCCCTGCCAGTCACCGCCATGCATATATCGGAAATCGTCCTGCGTATTCTCTGTATAACGAAAGGCCTCTCCTGTTGCATTGTTTGTGGGATCTCCATCATAAAACCGGTCTACCATTATCTGATAAATAGATTCCCCCCGCAGGCTAGTCGCTGCCGAAGCAGGAATTGCCGGCAAAATCGTAAAAATCATCACCATACAAAGAAACATGCTCATTAGTTTAGCAATCCTTTTTTTCGTCCTTTTCATACATTCACCCCTTTTTAGCGAAAATATTTCTTTTCTTCCTTGTTGCAAAGAAAATACCGGTATTTTTGATGCAATTATACCAATTTATCCTCGAAAAATATATATTTTTCATTCAATATGCTTGAATAAATTAGGTAAACGTTATACTATTGATCCATAAAGGAAGGAGTGCGAATCATGTCATTAACGATTAAGGACGTAGCTAAAGAAGCTGGCGTTTCAATCGCCACAGTTTCTAAAGTAATCAATGGGAAACCTTCTATCTCTGAGCCCACACGTCTCCGTGTACTAGACGTAATCAAAAAGCTTAATTACCATCCTAATGCGCAAGCCAGCAACTTTGCCAGGGAACGTTCAGATAACATTATCTTTTTAGCTGTCACGGAACCTCTCACTGCATTCCACAATCCCCACATGTTCGAGATTATGTGCGGAGCGCAAAATGTTGTTCATGAAAAGAATTTCAATTTTAGTTTTCTCGGCGTACAGGATAAGGACACGGCCTGTCAGGAGGCTTCCAATATCATAGGAAGGCGGGCTGCCGACGGAATATTGATCCACGGCTCTTCTACTTCCCGTTCACTTGTGGAACTCCTTGTAAAAAAGGGATTCCCTCATGTGATCATAGGAAGACCGCCTTTTCCCAACACTGCCTGTTGGATCGATATCAATAACCATGTTTCCGGACATCTGGCAACCGAATACCTGACCAAATGCGGATATACCCGTATCGCATTTATCGGTGGACCTCAATCGGATGAAATTTCAAGACACCGATTACAGGGATTCGTCTCTTCCATGCGAATCTTCGGACTGAATGTCCCTGAATCCTCCATAAAATATGGCACATACAGTAAACAAAGTGGTTTTGAAATGATGGAAGAACTGCTCAGGGGAAGTTTTCTACCGGATGCTGTAATATGCGAAGATAATAAAATCGCAATGGGTGCGGCGTCCGCAATCCGTAAACGCGGCATGAATATCCCAGATGATATTGGTCTGATTACCTTTGATGATTATCCACTGTCGCAGTTGATCGACCCACCGCTAACAGTTGTGGATATCAACGTCAATAAGATGGGACAGCAGGCGGCTGAATTTTTAATGAAAAAAATCCGTAATCCAAGTTTAAATATGCAATCCTTTACCACTGTACCAGAGCTGATTATCCGATCATCTACACGCAATATCAAAAATAATACTATACCATAACACTAAATAGGAATAGGCGCAGAGGTGATTCTCTGCGCCCACTTTCAAAAGTATACTAATTCGAATGCTATACTATTAATTCTCTAGAGTAATCCGATACCCCTTTCCTTCAATATCTTTCTCTTCCCCGTCAATTCTGGAAGCCATCAATATTTTTTCCCCTTGTGATATCGGATAACATATAGGCTTTATTCCTGCATTGATAATTATTCTCAAGGTTGAATTAATTCCCGTTCTTGCGAACGCAAACACGCCTCCCTGAATTCCCTCCCACAGTGGACAATAGCTTGTTTTTCCATCTATATACTCATTCCGTATTGCAGTAAGTTGAGAAATAAAATCGTAAAATGCGCCCTTCCGTTCCCATGGCATGGGCTGTCGATACTCTTCTTCCAAAACGCCTTCCATTCCACACTCATCCCCATAAAACAGGCTAGGCACTCCTGGCATCAACACCAAAAGAATACATCCTAGTTTCCACAATGAACGATCGCCGTGACACATTGAGAGAAATCTTGGAACATCATGGCTGTCCAAAAGATTGAGCTGTCCTTGTACCATATTATCAGGATATCTCAGTCGCATCTTTTCAAACTCATACGCCGCCATCATCCCATCCGGCTTTTCTGCAGTCAGATAATCTACACATATCCTACGGAACTCATAATTCATTGTGGAATCGAAAGTATCCCCCTTAAGCCATGACTGGGCGTTCTCCCACACCTCTCCGATAAGCACTGCATCAGAATTTGCAGTTTTGACTGCTTTTCGGAATATCCTCCAAAATTCGCGGCTGATTTCATTCGCTACGTCCAACCGCCATCCATCTACGTGATATTTCTCTATCCAATAAGTTCCAACATCTGCAAAATAAAGTTGTACCTCCCGGTTCGATGTATCGAGTTTTGGCATCTTCCGTTCGTATGCAAAACAGGTATATCCCGGCGTCTCTTCCGGATCATCTGGCCGCTTCACCGGAAACGACAAATCGTAGAACCAACTCTTATATCGAGATTTTGCACCGTTTTCCACTACATCTTCAAAGGCAAAGAATCTCCAGCTGCAATGGTTAAACACCCCATCTATTACAATCCGCATTTCTCTTTCATGCGCGTACTCCACCAGTCGTTGAAAATCTGCTTCCGTTCCAAAGCATGGATCAATATGGTAATAATCCACAACATCGTATTTATGGTATTCTCCAGCAACAAATATTGGATTCAAGTAAAGGCAATTAAATCCCATTCCTTTTATATAATCCAGATTCTCCGTAATTCCATTCAGAGTTCCACCTAACCTTGCTCTGACAGTAATACCGTTTTCCAGCGGCTGTTCTTTCTGACAAACCTGTAACGCACGCTTTCCGTTCGCAAAGCTGTCTGGAAATATGTTATAGACCACTGCACTCTTGAACCATTCCGGCACATCCGGTATCTCATCCCGCAGGATAAATGGATACTGGTAATATTCACTCCTTCCATCTGTCAATTTTCCCTCTGCAACCCTGTCTGGTAGTTCCTTTGTAAAGCGATCCGCATAATAATACGTCCACTCTTCCCCTTTTTCCAGTTTAAAATAGTAACAGATCCGGTTGTATGGAAGCTGCAGATTTGTTTCATAATACTCAAAGCATTCATCCAGAGCGCATATCTGCATTACTACTCCTGTAAAACAAACAGGGGTTGTCCTACACACCCGGTCTGCCGTATAAAGCACGCATCTGGTCAAATCCCCTTTTTTGGCCCGTAGACGAATTGTTATGCCATATTCCGACGTTGCAAAGGCGTACTGGGACAGAGGAATATGCAGGATTGCCGCCCGATCCATTTTCTGCGTCTGAGTCATCCTTTCACACCTCCTGCTGTAAGCCCTGATATCATGTATTTCTGTATACAGAAGAATACAATCAATATCGGAATGGATACAAGAATGGAAGCTGCCGAAAAAAGCGGCCAACTCCTGCTATAGTCATTTGACTGGAGCTGATACAGCCCTCCCGCCAACGTATAACTGCTTTCATCCATCATAAATGTAGTTGAAAACAAATATTCATTCCACACATAAATCAACACCATTACTGCCGTAACGATAATCGCAGGTCTTGCCAAAGGTAGGACAATCCGTATCAAAATCTGCTTTCCACTGGCACCGTCAATCTGTGCTGCTTCCTCTATCTCCACCGGAATCGTATCAAAATACCCTTTCATATTCCAGATACTGAAGATACACATACTTCCGGAATAGACTATAATCAATCCAATATACGAGTTCAACAGATGAAATGTCCGGAAAAGCCGGAAAATCGCAAACATGGATAAAATCTGCGGAAAAGCATTTAGAATGAGCAGCATCTGTAAAACAGCTTTTCTTCCTCGAAACCGGTATCTTGAAAATGCATATGCCGCTGTCACCGCCGTTCCCATTGCAACGACCATTGTTCCGACACTGAGTATCACTGAATTTTTCAGCCAAAGCAAAAACGGTTCCTCTACGATGATTGCGCGGTAGTTGTCTAAAGTTGGTGACTCTGGGATAAATGATAATCCGGAGCTCAATGCCCCGCCGGAGCCGCTGAGTGAAAGGGTAACTGCATAGAGAATCGGCACCAGCGTTACAATGCAGATTACAATGAAAATAAGATTTAACAAGGTAAGTCCAGCCAGATACCTTGCTTTTTTCCGCTTCCTCATGCTTCTTCCACCCCCTTGTTCGTAAAGATCGAAAATACAATAATAAATAAAAAGATAATAATCGATACCGCAGAAGACAGCCCGTAATTATTGGACACAAACGCATTCTGGTGTGCATAGGTTATCACCGTCTGGAGAGTGGCGCCTGAGTATGACCCTTTCTGCATAGTTAGAAGGTATACGATATCAAACTGTTTAAATGTCGTAAATGTGGTCATAATCACTGCCGGTGCCAGAACTGGCTTAATTGATGGTATTGTAATGTACCAGTTCTGTGTCCAAAATCCTGCTCCGTCCAATTTTGCACTCTCATAATAACTTCTGTCCACACTCTGTAATGCGCTATCCATCATCATAATCATAAACGGGAGCGCCATCCAGAGATTCAGCACCATACAAGAAATAAATGCCGGCACATTTTCCGACAAAAAATTCATCTGATTCAGTCCCATTGCAGCCAGGAGTTTGTTCAAAAAACCAAACTCTGTATTAAACATACCGACACGCCACAAAAGAATCGAAACATAGGCCGGCATTGCCCACGGGAACATCAAGAGCGTTTTATATACCCTTGCCAGTTTCAGCCCTTTCATGTTCAGTCCCAGTGCAAGAAAAAAAGCTAACACAATCTGGATCACCATGTTTAAAACTGTCCATATAATTGTAGTTACCAACGCAGAAAGAAACCCGGAATCCACTTTTGTCAGAGCTCTTTTGAAGTTTTCAAATCCGATGATATGATAATCGTCCCAGTGGTACATATTCATATTCGTAAGCGAAATATACCCTGTATAAAGAATAGGGAATACTACAATAACTCCTACCAGAATCAGTGCTGGCGTCCCATATTTCCATGGTAAAAATCTGTTTTTCTTTTTCATCGTTTATCGCCTCATCTCATCCTGCAAAAAAGGAAGGCTTAAAGGCAGCCGTTCCCGCCTCACAGCCTTCCCTGAAATAATTTCACTATTGCATATCAGTAATTGCTGTTTCCGCTTCCTGCTGATACTGTTCTGCCGCACTGTCAATATCTTCTCCTGATTTATTGACTGCTGCCAGAAGTGATTCTGCCGGTCCCCACATTACGCTCATTTCCGGTATATTAGGCATTGGAACCGCCACTTCAGCAGTGGACTTCATCGCCGCAATCATTTCGTTACCTGCAACTGCCTCATCCTCATAAGATACCTGATTTGCCGGGGCGCAATTAGCCTCTTCCGCAAGCGCAACACCAACTGTCGGATTTGCCAGCGCTGTAAATACCTTTTCCACTGCATCTTTCTTTTCCTCCGCTGCGTGTTTCATCACGCCGATTCCCTGTACACCAGAATATGGAACCAGTGTATTTCCGTTCGGAAGTTCAAACTCTGCAAGGGACTTAATTCCCAAATCGATTCCAGCATCCCTAATACCAGATACCAGCCACGGACCTCCTATAATTGCAGCCGCTTTCCCTTCATTAAAGAGTGTGGTAATTGTATTGTAATCTCCATCAGCCTCCAACTTGGCAAATTTCTTGTTATACTCGATTGCTTCTTTCGTCTTTTCATCATTCAAACCTGGCTTCGCATTTTCGTCAATGATATATCCACCGAATCCGTTGATTACCGGAGCCACATTATAGGCAGTTGAGTGCTGGTTGACCAAAGCATATGTATCTGCATCTGTATGTGTTGTCATATACTCATAAAGTTCATCTGTCGTTGTTGGAACTTCACCTTCCCACAGTTCTTTGTTATACATAAAGAGAAGTGTTTCATAATAGATCGGCAAAAGATACTGTTCCCCTTTATACTGCCCTGCTTCCAGTGTCATCGGGAGCATATCTTGATAAACCTCCTCACTGACTACATCAGTAATCGGGGACAGCACTCCCATTTCCACAAAAGTTCCCAGGGAATCATGGGCATACATATACATATCCGGTCCATTTTCCGCATCGCTGCCATACAATTTAATCTGATCTGTTAGACCTGTCTTTTTTTCAAAACTTACTGTAATATTATCGCCACTAAGTTCCTCGTTAACTTTGTCCTGTATCACTTGCATGATCGCTTCATCTCCATCATGCCAGATATTGATTTCCGTACTTTCAGCAGTTTCTCCGCCCTCTGAAGAACCTGCATTATTACTTTCTTCACTGTTCTGCCCGCCACATCCTGCCAACAGTCCTACTGTCATTGAAGCGCATAATAATATTGCCAGTTTCTTTTTCATATTCTTCCTCCTGACTATGTAAAATATTTTCTTTTTCTTTTATTTATCAGATATATATCAGATATTTTATGTATTATTTAACATATTTTCAAATAATAGGCAATAAATATTAGGCATTTTATCTATTTTCTCCAAGTAAACGTTTTCTTAAATCGTATCGTTTATACTCTAAAACACATAAAATAATAGATCTTCAAAGCGCAGTTGTTTGGATTACTCATTTTGCTCTTCCAAACAGAAAAGATGTATAAAGCATAGACTTAGTCCTTTCTTCATACATCTTTAAAATTTACTTCTTGTCGGAACAATGTCTGGTTCCCTACACGAATAGGAGCAAACTTTCCGCAACAAGTCCTCTCTGTCCCCTCTTTTAATCTGAAACAATTATCGATTTTTCATGACGCCATATACCGAGAATAGCTTTTCTCCAGAGCATCTTCCCTAGCTTTAATTGCTTCTGCTTTCGCTGATCCAGCCTTTGCATTCTCGTTATATTGCTCCATAATACTTGCTTCTTTCGTAGGCTTAAAAAATTCTTCAATCCAATCTGCCACTTTTTCTGCCTCAGCAGATTCTTCAATGCTCTTACGGATAATCGGCATTAAAGAAAGCATATGCGTCTTTTTAAAAATTTTCCAGCATACTCTGGCGCTCTCCTTCGTCTCCTTCTTCTTGATCAGTTCATACTCCTTCAGCATCCGGTCGTACCGGCAGGTTATTCAGTGTCCCCTTCCCGTCCTTACCGGTTACAATAGTTCCAACAAGGGCATCCTTTTCATAACGGATCACCGGATTTCCCTCTTCATCTGTCTGACCGTCCGGTAAGTAGATGACATCTCTTGCATAGATGGAAAATTCTGCTCCGGCAATCCCCTGTTCCTCGTAAGTAAAGGAATAACCTTCTGCAACTTCCATGGCATCCTCTCCGGTAACCAGATTAGACACACTGTTTACAATCCCGGCCAGTACATTCTGGGCTTTTGCAAGGATTGGCTCCCCTGCTGCCTCTGCATCCACCAATACTTCGCCGGTCTTTTCAATCGTCAGACTTCCTACAGCCTCATCATTGTAGACTTCCACCACGATGATGTATTTTCCGGTATCCTCTTCCACCTCATGAGCAGTCTCACTGTCTACTTTGATGGTAATAGAATCCCTCGGAGCTTCCTCATAGGTGCCTGCATTTGTGACCTCATTGAGCGGGATCGATGTCTCCCCGTCCATCAGGGCATTTTCATACCCCGGCTGTACAAACAGGTTGGGGCTTTCCACCTCTTCGATCCGGTAGGTGCCGCTTTTCAGCTGCTCCGGTGTCTGCAGGTATCCTTCCTCATTCGTCTCGAAGGGAATACCTGATATCCGTTTTTCTCTGCGGAATGGATCGCACGTACCTTTCCTTCTGAGAGCCGGATCAGAGCTTTCCCTTTCGCCACTTTCAGGCACTGGTTCAAAATTTCAGCGAACACCGGCCGGGACACCTTTCCAAGTGCATTCCCGCTGATCCTCGCCCTGCTCTCCAAAGTGCTGATCGCAGTTTCCCCAATCTGGTATGCTTCTCCCCGGTCTGTTTTCAACATTAGGCCTGCCGATTTTTGCATGTCACGGAAGATTCTGGCACAACGTTCATCCTCCTTTGACTCTGGAGCCCCAACCAGACGGCCTGTAGCATATACACGCATTTTTCTGCTTGGCACTGTAATCCATTGTGCCCCCTTTTCCGTCTCTGCAAGGTACTGATGCAGTTCTACTTCTTTCTTAAATCCTGTCGAAAAACCGTCCTTATAATAATTTCCGGAAGGCGTATTGTCTAATGGCAGGCAGATCCGGAAACCGTCTGCCTGTTCTACGAAATGGTATCCTTCTTCCTTCATCTGATTGATCTCATCCTCTTCCTTCATAATTGCCGTTGGAACTTTTAGTATCCGGAAGCTGTTCTCTGTTTTAGGATCACGCTCGATAACCGTATATTCTTCAATTTCAAATCCCTCTTTTACTTTAGGATTTGCTACTAACTGGCGGCTGATCCTAACCGTCTGTTTTTCAAAATCAAAGTCACTAAATTTCAGCCCAAGAATTTCCCCTTTTCTTAAACCACAGAACAGTCCAAGTAAAATTTCCAGATACCACGGATTCTTACTGGCTGCCCGCAGGAATACTTTCAGTTTTGCTTTACTGAATATTCTAATCTTTGGTTTTGTCCTCGGATAAGGCTTCGTTTCCGGAACTGGATTATAATTGATAAATCCATCAAACAGAGCGTCTTTAAATGTGCAGCTCTCCCGACAAAGAGAGCACTGATAGATACCAACGTTATCTCGGAAATAGTCCCAAACAGTGTGCAAGTGTATCTCAACCACTTGCACACTCCTTAGCATTTGAGTTCTATAAAAAACGCACTCAAAACCAACCTATCCTCTATATGTATGGTACTCGATGATTCCTTTCTTTTCAAGAAAATGAATCGCATTCGATACAGTTGTCACTACAGTTTATAAATCTCTGTGTACTTTCGGATACTCATCAGCTGATTTCCGACTGTACCATGCTTAAGAATGACGCTCTATATCAATGCTGCAATTTCTAAATATAAATATTCTTTTTTACCATCCCGAAGAAACACCTGTAATTCATGCAGGAAACGATCATCTGCTTTACTTAGATATTTTCCACCATACCCATATACCAGATTCTCAATCGTTTCGAGTTCCTCCACTATCATCATAAACTTGATTTCCGGTTTTGTTTCTATGTATTCGATTAACAGATAAACGGATAATATCTAATTATCCGACATTTTTATTAACAAGAAATGACATACAGAAGAAAATTAAAGGTGGTATTATGCTTAATCCAGACAAATCATATATAATGCATCAGAATATCCAAAATCTATCAATCAAGAATGAAGAATTTATTAGAAATAACATACAGAATAATTCATTTACAGATTGTGTATTTGAGAAAATTAATCTTAGTCGCTCTAGTCTGGTAAATTTGAGAATAAAGGATTCAGAATTTGTAAATTGTATTTTTCAAAATGTTGATTTAAGTTTTTGTAAATTTACAAATTGTAGTTTTTTAAATTGTGACTTTAGTCTTGCAGAAATTGAGAATACGGTTTTCTATAAATGTAATTTTAATAATACAACGTTCTGCGGTGGCCGACTTGCTGATAATACTTTTACTTATTGTGATATAAAATATGCTGATTTAACGGGTAGCAGTACAAAATTCAACTCATTTATTCACACAAATTGGAGCTTTGGACTTTTTGGCAACTGCACCATAGATTATAATATTACAGAAGATTGCAAATTTACTGATACTAAAATGAATGTCGAAGCACTTGGAAGTGTTTTTGGTCTAAGGTTATCTGACCTTGAAACCGTCACCTTTTTAAGTTTAGGAAGAGAAGTAAAGAACAATCTTAATGAAATTTGTATAAATACTAAAGACTATTTTGAACGAAAAGGGTTAGTGCTAGAAGTATATGTATTTGATGTTTCATTATCAGGTAAAAATATAATATCATGTACAGAAGAACTAATCGAAAAGTTGGGAAAGAAATATAAAAATGGAGAATATTTGTCTCCGGACGAACTGAAATATTTTTTTGAGGTTTTAAAGGCATTAAGAAAAGGATTCAAACTTCCTTTATTATCATTATATAGTATTTTATCCTTTATTAAAGAATTATATGATTATCTACAGGCAGATGATATATATATGGAACAGTTATTACTATTTTATAACAATATCACTTTAATTTATAATTCTATGATTAATGAGCTTAATACATATAACGACATAAAAAATCTCGATAGGAATTGCTATATAAAAATAACGTTCAAAAAAAAGCCACTGCAAAATATTGAACAAGTTTTCTATAATTTATATGAATTTGTTTATGTATCAAAACCTCAATCAAAAATTAAGCTAATAAAAGAAGAAAATGGATCATATATCGCCTATTTAGTAATGGGTATAGCTACACTTGCGGCATTTAATATAGGTACTTTACTTCTTACTGGCGGCGTAAAACATCTTGTAAAATTAAGAGCTGCATTTGAAGTCTTGATTTCAAAAAAATTACCAGAAAAATACTATCTTGATGTGTACAATAGTGATAACTCAACTGATTTGTCTCTGAAAATATTAAAGCTTGTATCTAAAATCGATTTGAAGAATATCCCAGATAGCCTCAAATCTTTATCTTCTGATGGCATAAATGCAGACAATATAACCGATATTTCAGAAGAGCGTAAAGATGATTAATCAGAAAAATATTTTAAGATTCTATACAAAGCATCAAAAAATTCATTACATTCTCTTCCAAGATTAATTCGGAAACAAAAACCGCTAAGCTTCGAAAAATGGAAACGGTTACCAGGAATTATACTGGTACCCGTTTGCTTTATAAATTTATACATAATATCCTTATCTTGTAGCAGGTTATACGGCAAGTTAGGAAAATAACACATTATAATATGACCATCTGTTGAAAGATCAATAGATGCAGATGGAAATTCTAACATCAAACTTCTGATTTTGTTTCGTAAACGATAAAAATGTTCAATTAGGTTATTATTTAAATCATCAAATTTAGGTGTGTTATAAAAAGCAATACTTTGTATGGTTGAATATGACAGGCTTCCGCAAATAATATCTGACCAATGCTCAAACAATTCATTGTATTGAGAATTATAAATTATAAGAGAAAACTTTAATCCATTTATCATGATCGATTTAAGTGGATCATTAATGCTTATAAACTTTTTCCTATTTTTCAAATTATATGTTAACCCTTTACCTGTCAAGGAAAAGCATTCATCACATATTATAAAAATATCAGACGGAATTTTAGACTGTAAAAATGCAATATCTTCATCGCTATAATATACTCCAGTATTATATATAGGATTAGTAATCCAGATTGCTTGAATATCATCAATATTGTTTAAAATTTCATCATAAGGCAACTTATATGATTGTTTAATACGCTCAGCATATATTTCTGTAATTTTAATATTTTTTTGAAGACAGTTGTGAAAAACAGCATAATAGCAAGGGCTTATAACAAGAATATGTTTTATACCTAATGCCTTTAGGACAGAAATGACCAAAGTAATTGAATTGGTTCCTGAATTTGTAAATAACCCTCCCATCTCACTAGTACCGCCTATCTTTGTCATAGTATTTGATACAATTTTGGGCTCAAGCTCATATGAATAAATATATGGTATGTAATTAAAGGGAGTAAGCATTACCTTATTTAGTAAATACTTGTTTGAAAAATATTCCGTAGGATTCCAAGTAGATATATTAAAGGGATAATAACCAAATTCACTCTCGAATTTTGATTCGTTTTCTTCTATATCTTCTAAGTCAAGTAATTCTTGTATTCGGTTATCTGTAATCATAATTATAATCTCTCTTTATCTTATTTCTTTTTATGGCTGCATCAAATATTTTATTGATTACTTCTTCAAAAGTAGTTTTCATACCATATGATTTAGGATCAAATGCACTTTCATAGGCAAGTGCTGGTAAAGGATTGGCTTCCAGCAAGAACGGAATATTATCAGTAGATAGCCTAAAATCAAATCTTGCGTAATCATGAAATCCTAAGAAGCAATACAATTTATGTACGCTATTTTTGATGATTTCAACATAGGATTCAGTCTTATCTATAGGCCACAATGTAACATACTCATCAAGTTTACCTTTCCATAAAAAATCATATATTTCTAAAGGTTTGCCAGTTTCATTTGTATATTCTACAATTGATAATATTTCTTCTGATGGAGGATTCCCAATTACAGGAACTGATAATTCTTTTCCAGAAATATATTCTTCGCATAATACAGGTCCATTCTCCTGGCTTAACATAAAATTCACATACTCAATAAATGTGGATTGCGAAGCCGCTTTATATGTATGATAGCTCATAGAGCCATAACGATATTTTAATATACAAGGGATTTTAACATTTTCAAAAAAATACTTTCTATTTTGTATCCATAAGTCTTTAGTAATCAATATAGATTTCGGAACTGTAATCCCAATCGAAGCAGCAATATGATTAAGCAAAAATTTATCTGAAGAAATAGTATTAATATATGAATCGTTTCCAACAAAAGGAATTCCATTTATTTCGAGTAATGAAGGAATAAATCCATTTGTATTACGATTAAAACAACTTTCTATAGCATAAAATACAAGATCAAATTTAATACCATTGTATTGTATATCATCTAAAAATGATAAGAAAGATTCAAATACTTTTACTTCATATCCACTTTCAATTAAAATCTTTTTCATCTGACAAACTCTCTTTTTTGTACGAGTATAAATTTCAGGATGCTTTTGCCAAAGAAGTGGCTGTCCTTTATCTGTTTGCATTAAAATTCCTATTTTCATAGCATAAATTAGTAATTTCTATTTTTTACCACTTTGTTTTACATCGGATAATTAGATATTATCCATTAATGCACTTACTTTAAGTGCGTCCCGTTTCCCTCATATAAGCGCAAAAAGACCCTTGTACCATATATTTATGTCCAAGAATCTTTCACCACATTAAAATAATATCATATACTCACATTTTTCTCAAGACTCATATAACTCTTGAGTTTCCGCAGAATTATCCCCACCTGATAAATCTGTCGCATCCGATTCT
>ERZ1643246.2151-NODE-2151-length-19523-cov-8.314413_pt1 | contig 19523 bp, 19 predicted proteins | sample MGYA00579265_ERZ1643246 | MGnify/ENA primary metagenome ERZ1643246 (study PRJEB29033, sample SAMEA4952261) | chicken gut metagenome | biome: Broiler Chicken; feature: Gastrointestinal Tract; material: Caecum | place: Ireland | collected 2018 | study: Broiler...
AAGAAAAAGCTAAAGCACAAGCACAACAAGCTGTAAAAGATGCTGAAGAAAAAGCTAAAGCACAACAAGCTACAAAAGATGCTGAAGAAAAGGCTAAAGAACTAGCACAAGCACAACAAGCTGTAAAAGATGCTGAAGAAAAAGCTAAAGCACAAGCACAACAAGCTGCAAAAGATGCTGAAGAAAAGGCTAAAGCTCTAGCACAAGCTAAAGCTGATTTGGGAAAGGCACAAGCAGAATTAACTTCTGCTCAAGCTAAGTTAGATGAAGCTAAAAAAGAATTAGCAAAAAGCCAAGCTCAAGCTGATGTTACAAATGAAGCTTTATCTCAAGCAAACGATGATAAGAACAAAGCTCAAAGTGCATACGACGAGGCATTGAAAGCTCAACAAGCTGTAAAAGATGCCGAAGAAAAAGCTAAGGCACAAGCACAAGCCAAGGCTGAACACACATACTTTGCAAAAGCAAATAATGGTAAAGTTGTTGATGCACAAGGTCACATCATGGTTGGCTACAGCGTTAAAGGTAACCAAGTATTTGATGCTCAAAGCAAGTTAGTTGGAACATTAGCTCAAACTTCAACTACACGCAGAATGGCAAATACAGTTAAGCAAGAAAACGCTAAGGCTTTACCACAAACTGGTGATAAGCAAAACAACAACACAACTGTTGGTGCTATCTTAGTTGGACTAGGCTCCTTGTTAGGTTTAGGTGCTTTAGGTAAGCGTAAAGAAGACTAATAAAATAAGCAAAATAAATACACCTCGCAGAAATGTGGGGTGTATTTTTTTATAAGAAAATAAAAGTTTTATCAAGTTTCATCTTTCATATATTCAAAAGCTGCTTGGCGATATTTTTCTCGTAATCTTGTATATCTGCTTATTATTTTGTCAATATCTTCATAGTTTCCTTTTTTCCAATTATCAAATTGTTCGATACGACTAGAGGAATCAATCATAAGCGTGTCTAGCTTGTTAGAATCATCTATACGTCCATATTTACAGTCAAAAGCAGTTTCAATTTCTATAAATAAGTTTACCATTAATTCAAGTTCTGTCTCTAAGTTTGATATTACTTGCGTAAATTTACTCATCTTTTCTACTATACGAGTTTTTTTGTTTTGGGATAGTCGTTGATCCAAATCAAGATATTGTCTAATAGATTCTATATAATAATTGGAATATTCACGTATAGGATCTGTTGCTATGTCATCTAGTGGGTCTTCAATTATAGATTGTTTTTTTTCTTTTTCAAAATCATGAATTATACGAATTAGTTCACAAAGACGATCACTTAAAAATTTAGTTTTCCTACCATTTTCAATTTTTTCAATAATATCTTTCTCCGTAATGTTAAAACTAAAAGATTCATTGTTATTGTCCATAAAATAGTGCTTTCCTATATATTTTCCTGTATATATCTGTTTCCTGAGAGTATCTACTTTGATGTCCAGTTCATCTGCTAAATCATGAATTTTCTTTGGCATATCTTTCACCTTCATTAATTTTTTATAATCATTTTTTAATTTTATAAACAGAATTTACAACCACTAAATAAAACTTGTTTTTTTACGTTGCCGATATTCCTAAATTAAGAAAACTATTTTTTACAATTAAGATAGCATTTAAAAATATAAAAGTCAACTTATATCCTATATTATATTTTATATAATATATAAAGTAAATTAAAATAAACACTAAAAATGCTTATATATAGGGATTTATGTAATCAAATTATTATTTTAATTTTGAAAAATTCTATGATAATATTAAGGCGTTAAGAGATATATATCCTATATTAGGAGGCGAAATATGGAAAAGAAAGGTATAGAAAGAATAGCATTAATGTTATTCGAATACTCATTATGTGAAGATGAGCAATATATCCTTGATGGGTTATTATCAATATCTAATGAGTTAGAAGGTGAATTAAATGAGAACATAGATATTAATGAATTAAAAAATATGAGAATACGCTGTAGAGAGATATCGAACTATCTAACGCATGTTAGTCATGAAGATAACGAACATCTACAGAGAATACAGTTGTATTTATTGTTGATTGCATTAAGAAAACTAATAGGAAACAGAAAGGATGATCAATATGCAAGTTCGAAATATTAATGGTGGCTATAGTAAGGAAGAATACAACAGACAGACAAGTGGTGTAATCCCACAGATCCTAATTGGCAGTGGGCCAAGAATAAAGTATTCATTTGATAATGAAAAAAAGACATACACAGATACTGTCTCTAGTGTTGAGGTTGATGTGTATTATCCAGGATTAGGGGTACAAGCAATTAAGATGCCTGCAGATTTTAAAATACCTAAAAACCTAGAAGATCTATCGGAAATTGAACTAATTGACCCTGAAGCATGCGTGGTTAATAGAAAATTGTATGTACGAGCAAGGGGAATTAAGTGATGTTTGCGAAAAATAAAGAAGAAAGTAGTGGGGTTATCCCTTACGCTAAGAGTGTCCTAACCTATACATTATTCTCTGAGACTGATCAAAATAATGAATATGATCTAATCTGGAATGGTAATGGATTCGTGTTCATTCCCATCTATCCGATAACGTATGTAATAGATGAGGCTTTTTACAACAAATTGTTCACAATTTTGAATTTAGCGTTGACTCCCCAATATACACTAATTAGACCGTTAACAATGCAAGTGATAACACTAGATAGACAATCTAATCAAGCTAGAGGGTTATTAATCCCCGCTAGAGTAGGAAAACCTCAAAGATTGCAAGGTACTATAACTAACTTGGCAAAACAAACTGATGATACAACTAGTATACCGATCATGGATATATTAAGTTGGAACTATATTAAGTCACCTCATGCAGTAATTACTGGTGTCTCAGGTTCTGGTAAATCATATTTCTTAAAATACCTGTTTTCAATTTGTTCACGAATTGGAGATGTAGTTGCTATTGATCCTAAAGGAAGTGATTTAGCCAGGTTGGCCAAGAGAAAAGGTAAGAGAATAATCATGCCAGAGTTCCTTGATAATAATGGTACTAACAGTATAGGTGGAAAATTCCTTCAAGATGTGATTAATTCATTGAAAGAAGTAGAAGAGACTATGTACCAGAGGCAGAGTGAGCTATATCAGACAACACTAAGGATATCAACAGATTATCGAGAGTTAAATGTTAAACCTATATTCATTTTCATTGATGAAATGGCTGCGTTATTAACGGGTGCATCTAAAAAGGTAAAAGATGATTTTCAAAATCTATTAGTGAGATTAACTGTGCTTGGTCGTGAAGCTGGAGTATACCTAGTACTATCTATGCAATCAGCTAGAGCTGAGTATGTTCCTACTATAGTACGAGATTCAATATCTCTACGAGTACAACTAGGGCGGATTAATTCAGAGAACACTAAATTCCTATTTCCAGAGTTAAGTGAGATGCCTATGGTTCCACTTGGCGGTAAAGGATCTGGAATTATTAGTATTGCTGGTGATGAGAGATATGCAGGAATTGAGCCTGTGTTAACTCCTACTATTGTTGATTGAAAGGAGGATTAATATGTATTATTTCAGAAAATGGTGGTTGTGGTTATTATTCACATTGGGGATAGGTATGATAATCCTACACTATGGATATAGATTGATAACATTGGTATTGTCAATTGTGTTTAAGTTCTCTCAATTAGATATGAATCTATATAATTCAATTAATGATAGAATATATCAATTCAGTAGCAATGGATTTGAGTATCTGTTAATAATATTTATTCTAACAATACCTGTATTAGTACTTTGGTTTGCTAAGGATCTACTATTGGGACAATTAAAAAGAGATTTCCTTTCTGACAAATTCACCAAATCATTAATTAGGTATGTCCCAATGGATAATACTAAATTAATAGCTACGGAAGAAAAACGTGCTAATTGGTGGATCAGGAAAGGGCGAATTGTCAAAAAACATGGAAAATTAGTGTTAAGAATACCATGTGGTAATAACGCTGCCATTGTTGATATTATTCGAAGAAGATGTGACGGATACGCTAATCAATGGCTTGCTCAAAACTATCCTAAGAGTAACTGGAATCCGATTGAAATAAAGCATGGTTTATTCATAACATGGCTATATATCAAGGAAAAATGAAACATTAGTGCTATGGAAGGTTAGGAAATTCCTACAAAGTAAGGAAGCTTTCCTAACCTTCTATAGCGCAATCAGGGGAAGTGAGCTTGCTCACGGGGGTGAAGCCCCAAAAAACATATAGATAATGACACAAAATTTATGAAAATACCATTCTCGTGCGATTGGAGGGCTTGTTTTCCCAATCGTACAGAATGACACAGATTGAAAGTATTCATTGATATAACAATGAATGGAGACCACATAAAAAAGATGGAGGAAGTGAGAAAATGGAGGCAAAAAAGACACAAGATACTGATGACGTATCGAAAGTATATCCTAAACGATCGCCTGTACTAATGTTGGTACAACAAGAAGAACACCTATCTCTACCTATTGATGAACTACAAATTAAAATAGAACATTTGAAAAATGTTGGTCTAATTAGGTGGGCTTATATTAAGCATGACAAAGACAAAGACGAAAATAGTGAGTTAGTTGCTCCACATTATCACTTCACATTACAGTTCAAAAAGCGAGTAAGTATTAATTCGATAGCTAAACGTTTAAAAGAAAATGTTAATCAATTCGAAATAATGACCAAACGAGGACTTAATGCTAAGGTATCAGCTAATAATGCATTCGCTTATTTAGTTCATCGAACTGAAAACGCTAGGGAAAAGTATCAATATGATCCTAAAGATGTAGTCTCTAACTTTGATTTTCCCAAGTTCATTCAAGAATTAGCCGAACAAATGACGCCACAAGATATACTAGATATGCTAGGCGAAGGAAAGATCACTAAACGTGAAGCACAAAAACAGATATTATCGTTAAGTGCAACAGCGATGAGCGAGTATAAAAGGAGGATTGATGATGTCTATTCCGCAAGACTAGAGCTTGAATATCGTAAGTGGGTCAAAGAGATGAAAGCAGCAAATGAACCGATTAAGATTATTTGGTGTTATGGTGCTGGTGGAACTGGAAAAACACGTTATGCTAGAGAATGGGCAATAAAACAAAATTTAAATTACTATATATGTTCAGGTAGTAACTCCCCTTTCGACGGGTTGAAAGATTTGAGTGCTAAGGAACAAGAAGTACTAATAATAGATGAGTTGAGACCCAAAACGCTAAAATATCCTGACTTGTTGCAAATACTTGATCCTATGAATTTCGAGAAAGTTGCTGTAGCAAGGTATTACAATCCGCATGTCATGGCTAAGGTAATATTCGTATGTACTATTTATGATCCTTACCAATTCTACAGGCATATGCCTAGGCTAGATAGAAATATAGATACCTTTGAGCAGCTCTCAAGGCGAATAGGTCTAAACATAGAGTTCACTAAGCACCATATTAATGAAACTGTACCGAAACTTAAAAAAGTAAAAAATGAAGATACCGATGAAGCTGAAACAACATATGTATATGAAACAATCAAATCACATGAAAATAAGTTCAATGCAAATAAAGTAGAGACAAAGTTCACACTAGAGGACTTGGAAAATTATGGAGATAATAAAAAATAGCCACTACCTACCGACCAAAGCAAGGTAATGACTATCCGATAGTAAATACGAACTAGAACTATCTCTTCCATTATTAACGAATGAAAGGAAGATTGCAAATGAAAAACAAAAAAACAATTACAGCAAATGAGTTAGTTGATGAATTAGGGTTTAAGATGCATCAAGCACGAGATATTATCCGACTAGCTAAAGTAATTATGGTCAATCGTGGATATTCGATGTACAATAATAAAAGATTAGGAGTTGTTCCGATATCTGTCATTGAAGAAATAACAGGTATTCCTTTAATAGAGGAGGATACCAACAATGACAACAGCCGAAAAAACTAAATATCCTGGTGTATATAAAGATAGTAATGGAAATTATTTTTATCAAGCGTATCTAGGGAGAGATCCGGTTACAGGGAAAAAAATTACTAAAAAATCTCGTAAATCAAGTAATGGAAAGCCATTCACAAGTGCTACTAAAGCTAATGCTGAACTATCAAAAATCAGAGCACAATATCTGGAACAATGTGGGCAAGCAAATTATCGTATTACAATGAAAACATTTATGAAACGTAATTTTTTGCCTAAATATAAGGCTGATGTAAAAACTTCAACGTATGAATCACATGAAAGATCTTTCCAGAGGATATTAGAGAGATTTGGTGACAAGCGATTAGAAGATATAACAGTATTGGATTGTGATGAATACCGAACATGGTTGTTAAATAACTATTCGCAATCGTATGCTAATTTGAACTATATTTCCTTTAGGCAAGTATTAGAGTACGCTGTAAAAATGGATTTTTTGAAAGTTAATGTGGCTAAAAGGACAAAAGCAATTCCAAAGGGGAGAACAGTACAAGCATTTTGGACAAAAAGTGAATTCGAACAAGTTCTCTCGCAATGTTGTATAGATGTTTTTGAGCAGCATATGAGTTTTATGCTAATTTGGTTATATTTTATGACTGGTATGCGTGTAGGTGAAGGTCAAGCACTCAAATGGTCTGATGTTGATTTGAAGAATAATACTATTAAGATTTTTCATAATATTGATTATAAAAACAAGCAGAATTATACGATAAACAATTATACTAAGACAGCGAGTGGTATGAGAGTGATTAGTATTGACCAAACAACAATAAAGTATTTAAAAAGATGGAAAAAAGCTCAACAAAAAGTAATAAAGAGTGATTTCATACTCTCATACGACGGGGAACCAATTTCCAGATCGACAATTCAAAGAATTCTGGTTCGTTATGCTAAGCTAGCAGGAGTGACTATAATTCAGGGAAAAGGTCTAAGACATAGCCATGCTAGTTATCTAATTAATGAGTTCAATGCTGATGTTCTAACGGTTTCAAGAAGATTAGGACATTCTTCTCCTGACATTACACTTAAATATTATGCTCACATGTGGAATCGAAATGATAGTATATTAGCTAATCGCATGGCAGATAATATAAGTTTTAGCCCAGCAGAAGAAAATAAAATAAACTTCAACGGCAATCAACATATTAAAAAGAATAATTAAATATTCTGCCAAAAGTCTGCCAAAATAAATAAAACGTTGATATTATAACGAATAATTAATAAGATATTATTGAATGGGAATAATGAATATATATAACTTGGTGAGGAAAAGCCTATAAATCAAGCTCTTGAAAAGGGTAGATCTACGAAAAATAAGGTATAAAAGCGTAGTTGTTTGCCAGATATTTGCCAGAGTTATTTTATCAGCAGCGTAAAAGCTGCTGTTTTTTTATGATTTTAACTAGAATTTAAAATATAAATAACCACTAACTTAGTGAGGAAAGTGAAGTACCTTACAATTCATGAGAGATAGTGTACATTTTCTTTGGTTAGAAAGATGTTCGCCTTCTCTTTTATTTTATTAGTCTATTATTACAACTTTAAAGTAATAATAGGCTTATTTTAGTTATTAGCATATTTAGACACAGAAGAAATATAAAAATTTATGCAAGTAAGCGCTAGATTTGTAGAAATTAAAAAATTGGTCCTGTGTCTAGATTGGAAAATCAGAAAAATCAAGAAAATAAGAGATATAGATTAAATTTTATATGAAGTAGAAATATTATTACAGTTATAAGAATAATGTTTGTCGCATATTGCATGAGAAAAAAATATAAGATAGAATAAAAACGTGTTTTTTAGTTATTTTAGTCGTAAATTATGATAACATAGGAATATTTTTACTTTATATTAGATAATTTATTAAAAAGCATATAAATATCAATGTTAATATATTGGTTAGAATAATGGAAATGTACGTAATACAGTGGAAGTTTTGGCTGAACGCAAGGGAGGATTGAATTATATGAGAAAAAATTTAAAAAGTGTGTTAAAAAAAGTAATAGATAATAAGGCGGTAGATAAATTAAAAAGTATAGCTGTTAGTACTTATATTTTAACAGTATTTTTTTGGACAGTATTAACTATATGTATGATTCTGCTGGTACTAATTGCTATTGATTTGCATGATGCAATTGAAAAACTAGTGATGTGGAATATAGTTATTATAATAGCTCTTACAGGAGGGATTATACTTTTTGGTGTATTAACTATATTTAAAAAGATAGAGGAAAGATATCCTATCTTGTGGATTTATTTATTGTTAATGATAATTTTTTTTGCAATACCTATCGGACTAATAACAGTTTCTGAAAGTAAAATAATAATAACTTTATTCATTATAGTTACATATATAATGAATTTTTTTCCTGCTTATTTTTTAGCAAGAGAGATTGTTGGTAGTTATAAAGGTTTTAAAGAATTATTTACAAAAAAAATTACTAAGATTACGACAACGTATGAAGAAAATAAAAAAAATGTTACTAAAGAAATAACAACTGAAGAAAATCCTATAGGTATAATAATCTTTTCAATTGTAATACCAGTCGTTTTATCAGTTATAAAATTATTAGTATCTAACTAAAGAAAATTTATACTTTATATTAAAAAATATATTAGTTACTTAGCTAATTATGAGAAGGAGTTATTAATGAAAGACGTATTTATTGTTGGTTCAAAGGGGATACCAGCCAATTATGGTGGTTTTGAAACATTTGTAGATAATTTGGTAACAAGACAAGTTAATCCAAAAATAAAGTATCATGTATCATGCATGACTTTTAACAAGTCTGTAAAACAATATAATTATAATGGAGCTGAATGTCAAGAAATATATGTTCCTAATATAGGAGGAGCAAAGGCTATATTGTATGATTTGAGAAGCTTGGATTGGGCATTAGATACTATTAAAGAAAGAAATTTAAAAAATGGGATTATTTATATTTTAGCTTGTCGTATAGGACCATTCTTACATAAGTATATTAAAAAGTTCCATAATCATGGTTTTAAAGTATGGGTTAATCCTGATGGACATGAGTGGAAACGTGCTAAGTGGTCTGCACCAGTTCGTAAGTACTGGAAAGTTTCAGAAAAATTAATGGTAAAGAACGCAGACTTTTTAATTTGTGATAGTAAATCAATTGAAGAATATATACATGAAGATTATAGAAAATATAATCCACAAACTACTTTTATTGCATATGGTGCAGATATAACACCATCTACTTTGAAGCAAGATGATAAAAAAGTGGTTGATTGGTTTAATAAACATGATGTGAAGTTAAATGAGTATTTCTTGATTGTTGGGCGATTTGTTCCAGAAAATAATTATGAAACAATGATAAAAGAGTTTATGAAAAGTAAAGTAAACGAAGATCTAGTTATTATAACTAATGTAGAAAAAAATGCTTTTTACAATAGTTTAAAAGAAGAAACTCACTTTGAAAACGATAAGAGAATTAAGTTTGTGGGAACTGTTTATGATGCAGAATTATTGAAATTTATCCGTGAAAATGCCTTAGGATATTTGCATGGACATTCTGTTGGAGGAACAAATCCTTCATTGTTAGAAGCTCTTGGAAGTACCAAAATTAATCTACTCTATAATGTAGGATTCAATAAAGAAGTTGGAGAAGATAGTTCACTATACTGGTCTTTAGAAGACGGAAGTCTAGCCAATAAGCTAAATGAAGTTGAAGAAATCTCAGCAGAAAAAGAAGAGAATTTTGGTAAGTTAGCTAAGCAACAAATTATTGATAATTATTCCTGGGAAAAGATTGTCAATGATTATGAAGAACAATTTATGCGAGGGTAATGATGAAAAACATATTATATTTACATGCAGGTGCTGAAATGTATGGTGCGGATAAGATACTATTGGAGCTAGTTACTGGTTTAGATAAAAGTAAATTTCATCCCATTGTTGTCTTACCTAATGATGGAATATTAAAAGACAAGTTGATTGAAAATGGTATAGAAACATATGTTGTTCATTATCCGATACTAAGACGTAAATACTTTAACTTAAAGGGTATTATAAATTACGGACTGAACTATTTTGGCAAATCCAATGAGATAGTGAAACTTCTAAAAAATAAAAGAGTAGACATCATTCATGCGAATACAACAGCTGTATTAGAGGGAATATATCTAAAAAAGAAACTAAAATGTAAATTAGTATGGCATGTTCATGAGATTATCTTAAAACCGGCTATAATAAATAAAACTATCAGTTATCTAATAGGTAAGTATGCAGATAAATGTGTAGCAGTATCTAAAGCTGTAAAAAAACACTTAATTGATTCGAAATTCATAGATGAAAATAAGGTAGAAGTTATTTATAACGGAGTAGATACAGAACGATTTAATCCTAATGTAGAAAATAAGTATTTATACAAAGAATGGAACGTACCTGATGAGGCTATTAAAGTTGGTATGATAGGTCGTGTCAATGCCTGGAAAGGACAAAATGACTTTCTAGATGCAGCTGAGGAATTACTGAAGAAATATTCCAATTTATATATTTTTATAGTAGGTAGTGCATTTGCTGGTGAAGAGTGGCGTGTGGACGAATTAAAGAAGAAAATAGCAGATAGTAAAAATAGAGATAGAATTATCTTTTCTGAATTTAGAACAGATACGCCAGAGATACATAGTTTTTTTGATGTTTTAGTACTACCAAGTACCAATCCAGATCCTCTGCCAACAGTAGTTTTAGAAGCGATGGGATGTGGAACTCCTGTTGTCGGATATAATCATGGGGGAGTTACTGAAATGGTTATTAATGGTGAAACAGGTTTATTGGCAAAAGTTAAAAATAGTAAAGATTTAGGGAAAAAGATTCAGCAAGTTTTAGAGTCTGATTACAGATTGATGGGACAAAAAGCACGTGATAGAGCAGTAAAGAATTTCTCAGAATATAGTTTTATTAGCAATTTTTCTAAAGTTTATGATATTTAAAAATAAGGAGAAGTAATGCCAAGTATTAATAAAGAAATTTCGAATACAGATAAGTTAGGTATATATGCGAGAACAGCCTTTAAACTTTTTAGAGGGAGTATCAAAGGTATAGGGATAAAGAAAAAATCCCCTATCTTTATAGGTAGAAAGGTAGAAATTACACATAAGGGAAATATATATTGTGGGAAAAATGTGAAATTCGAATCTTATTCAGAAATCCATGGTTTAGCAACTAACGGATTGAGATTTGGAAATAATGTGACAATTGGAAGATTTACTAGTATACGTCCTTCTAGCTACTATGGAGTAGGACAAATAGGATATGGTTTAGAGATTAGCGAGAATTCTTCAATTGGACCATACGGCTATATAGGTTGTTCAGGGAAAGTTAGAATTGGCAAAAATGTAATGATAGGTCCCAGAGTGTTTCTATTTGCTGAAAATCATAATTTTTCAGAAAAGGATATATCTATAAAAGAACAGGGTGTTAATAATAAGGGGATAACCATTGAAGATGATTGCTGGATAGGTAGTGGAGTTATTATTTTAGATGGTGTAACGGTTGGATCTGGTTCTGTAATTGGAGCAGGAACATTAGTTACAAAGGATATTCCTAAAAATTCAATTATATATGATAAAAGGAATAGAGTAGAGAATAATAGATAGCAGAGAGATGAGGTAATTATGGAATTTCCAATAGATTTTGTTGTAACGTGGGTAGATGGTAGTGATCCTGAATGGATTGCTAAAAAAAATCAGTATTCTACGCAAGCTGGATCTTATAAAAAAAGTATGAATTCCCAGAAAGCTTATAGAGATTGGGGAACATTTAAGTATTGGTTTAGAGGAGTAGAAAAATTTGCACCTTGGGTAAATCATATTTATTTGGTAACTGATAATCAAGTACCAACGTGGTTATCTACTAAGTCTACTAAATTAACTGTAGTTGATCATAGGGATTTTATTCCAAATGAATATTTGCCTACTTTTAATTCAAATGCTATAGAGGCAAATATTCATAGAATAAAGGGATTGTCTGAGCATTTTGTAATTTTTAATGATGATACTTATCTTACATCGACAGTAAAACCAGACGATTTTTTTAATAGTGACGGATTACCTAAATATAAAGCTGCTATAAATCCAATTGTACCGGAAAGATATGGAACAGCAAACTTTCAAGTTAATGATATGGAAATAATTAATAATTATTTTTCGAAAAAAGAAATTATAAAAAAAGCAAAGATATTTTCATATAAACAAGGAATTAAAAATTTAAGTAGATCAATACTGTACGTTCATTCTAAGTTTTTCTTTGGCTTTTATGAAGACCATTTAGTATTTCCTGTACTTAAATCAACAATTGAAAAAATATGGGATATTGAAAAAACAGCCATGAAGATCACTTCAAAAAATAAGTTTAGATCTAAAACAGATACTAATCTTTGGTTATTTAAATATTGGCTAATTGCAAGTGGAAGTTATTCGATAAGAAATAGTAAGTTGGGAAAGCTATTTAGCTTAGATAATGCAGATGATAATTTGTGGAATTTAATTACTTCAGGCAAATATAAAATTATGTGTATAAATGATGGATTTAACATTGAAAACGAAAGAGATATCCAAGAAAAATTAAATAATTCACTTGAAGAATTATTTGATAAAAAGTCTGAATTTGAAAGGTAAGAAATTGTGAAGAATAAAATCAAACTAACTTTTGTTATGCCAATGTACAATTCGGAATCGTATTTAGAAAGAACATTGGATAGTGTAGAAGAAATGGTAGATACAAATGACATAGAAGTACTATTAATTGATGATGGTTCGACGGATAAGACACTGGAAATTGCAGAAAAGTATGAAAATAAATTGGGTTATATTAAGATATTTAAGTTAGAACACTATGGAGTAAGTAATGCTAGAAATTTTGGCATAAGCAAGGCTAGAGGGGAGTATATTACTTTTATAGATAGTGATGATACTTTTGAATGTAATTTTACAAGTAAGTTTAGTGAATTATTTAGTGTAGAAGCAGATTTGATAATAACGGATTCTGAGTTAGAAAAAAATATAAATTATAATGTTTTGGATGATAATAAAAAAATATATTTATACAAATATGTAAATCGAGGTAGAGGAAATACCAGACCAGGTTCAAAGTTTTTTAAGAAAAAATTGTTGATAGAGAATGGTATTCTATACGATACGGATCTAGTTATATCAGAAGATGCTTTGTTTTTATATAAAACTATTGATAAAGCTACTAGTGCTGTAATAAGTAATGTGAAGTTTTATAATGTTCAGGATTCTCACACTTTACAGTACTACAATGAAAAAATTTTAACTGGGGAATTAAAATACAGGCAAAAAACTAATGAACTATTTAATAAATACAAAGAAGCTACTAATTATAAGGAATTACAAAAGGTAGAAAACAAGTTAAAGATATTAGGATTTCTAATGTTAGTGGATAGATATTATGGCCCTCTGTATATAAAAAAAGAGATAACGTCTAAAAAAGCTGCAATGGAATTAAAAAAAATAGCTAATAAATTTGGATATAGTAATGCTTTTTCAGATAAAAGACATGATAAATTATTAGGATTGAGGCATATTATTTTTAGAAAAATGTTAAAAATAGGAATGTACAGACAAACAATTATTTTAGACAAGTTTATGGATAAGATAAGGGGGATAAATAGATGGAAGTAAGCAGTGGTAGTAAGATAGGTGTTGTGGTAGTAACATATAATAGATTAAAATTACTAAGTAATTTATTAAGTAAGTTAGAAAAACAAACAGAAAAAATAGAGAGTATATTAATATTTGATAACGACAGTACAGACGGAACAAAGGAATATTTGGAAGATATAGGATATAAAAACTTTACTGATAGAAAAAAGGAGGATAAAAGATTATATTATAAGAATGATTTAAATATAGGAGGAGCGGGAGGATTTTCTAAAGTAATAGGATTAGTAAGAAAAATAGATGTAGATTATGTATGGATTATGGACGATGATGTAGGTCCTGAAAAAGATTGCTTAGAAAAATTAATGTCCAAAATAAGAAGTGAGAAAATAGATGTAGCAATTCCAAGTAGAGATGATGAAAACTATAGCGATAGAATATGTACAGATATTGATATGAAGAATTATAAAAAATTTTGGACGACTTTAAGGAAAACATTTCAGAGTAGACCCTACAATGAAGAGATATATTGGGTTGAAGATATGACTTTTGAAGGACCGCTGGTGTCGAAAAAAATTATAGATAAAGTTGGTATACCAGATAGTAGTTATTTTATATTTTTTGATGATACAGATTATGCTAGAAGATTAAGGGAATATTCAAAAATAGCATATGTTACTACAGCTGTATTGCATAGAGAATTAGCAAAAAAAACTACTAATGTAGATAGACCGTATAATTGGAGAGAATATTATTCAATTAGAAATAATATTTTATTTGACAAAAAATATGGGGAAACGTGGAAGGTCAAGTTACTAAGTCCTCATTTATTGATGTTACATTTGTTAGTAATATCATTAAGAAGAGGACACTTTAAAAATAATTTTTATATTATAATCAAAGCATGGTTTGATGGTATACGAGGAAAAAGGGGGAAAGTACTTGATCCGAATTATTAATTATAGGAGGAGTGTAAGTTGCAATTAAAAATCTCGATAAATAGTTTATTGTTTTGCATAGCATTCTTTATTTTCTCGATATATTTTGAAATTACATTAACAGTATTAGATAATGGAAATAGACTATTGAATAATCTAATAATAATTTTTTCAATAGGACTATTATTAGTTAAAGAATTAATGGAAATTTCAAGATATAATGCTATTAAGCCATATATAATGAAAAATAAACTGATTTTTGAGTTTATCTTTATTATTATATCTTGGATAATATCCAAAAATTCGTATGGGTATGTATTATTCACTTCTATGTTATTTGTTGTAGCTGCTAGAAATGTAGACTATATCAGTATATTAAAAACATTTGTATTTTCAAGTAGCCTAGTATTAATAGGGGTTCTTACATTGAATAAATTAGGGTTAATAGCTAGTATATATAGTTATCAGGGAAGATTAAGAGATAGCTTAGGTTTTAGTTATGTAAGTTACGCAAGTCAAATACTTTTTTATTTAGTTTGTGCGTATGTAGTTGTTAGAAATAAAAAACTAAAAATTATAGAAATACTTTTAATAATGTTTTTAAATGTATATATATATAATTCCACAAAAACAACTAGTCCATTTTATTTAACTAATATAGTATTATTAATAATACTATTAAATAAGTATGTTTATAAATTTCATAAAATAATAGCTTCAACAGAAAAATTTTTCACAGGAGCTTTTATTATTAATCCAATAATATTGTTATGGATAATGTTCTATTCTCCAAGTGAATTATATATACTTTTTGACAAATTAACAAATAATAGAATGAGATTAGGTGCAGAAGGACTGCGGAATTATGGTGTATCTTTATTTGGACAAAAGGTTGATTTTATAGTGAAAAATAGTAACTGGATTAATCAGTATAATTACATTGATAGTTCATATATTCAAAGCCTTGTTGTAAATGGTTTAATATTTACGGTATGCATTTTGATGTTGTATACATATACCTTGTATAAAAGTACAAAAAGTAAGAATATATTTTTATCTACAGTACTAATTGCTATATCTATCCATAGCATGTTCGATCCGCAATTTATATGGATATGGTATTCACCGTTTATTTTATTGACAGGGAAGTTTTTTAAAAATGAAGAAAAAAAGTGTTTGGTATTAGATAATTAAGTGATATTAGAGGTTGATAAGATGGGTATGAAAATAGGATATATTTCTCCAACTAATCCATTTATAGATAAAAAAAGCTGGTCAGGCACATATTATAGTACTAGAGAAGCACTAGAATTAGCAGGGCATACAGTTGAATGGATACAGTATGATAATAAAAACTTATTTTTAAGGATTTACAATAAAATTATTTATAAATTAATTTACGGAAATGGATCGGTTACACACTCTAGATTATCTGGTTGGTTAAAAGTAAAAACAATTCGTGAAAAGTTAGAAAATTATGACATAATTTTTATACCGGGACAGGTAGATATAGTTGCGAATTTAAAGACAAAAACTCCAATAATTTATTATACAGATGGAACAGTTCCTTTGATGTTAAATTACTATTGGTTTAATTTTACTGAAAGAGCTGCAAACGAAGCAAAAAAATTAGAATCACAAGCTGCTGAGAATGCTAGTATGAATATATATGCATCGAATTGGGCTAGAAATTCAGCAATTAAAGAATATAAAATAGATAGTTCTAAAGCGAAAGTTTTACCATTTGGAGCAAATTTATCATACACAGATATGGAAAAGGTAGGTAATGGTTTTAGAAAGAATGAAAAAATAAGTATTATTTTTTCAGGTGTTGACTGGAAGAGAAAAGGTGGAGAAATTGCAGTAAATGCATGTAAAAAACTGATAAAAGATGGTTATGATGTAGAATTGACAATAGTAGGGATTAAAAACTTAGATAACAGAGTAAAAGAGCTTAATTTTGTAAATTATTTGGGGTTTTTGGACAAAGAAGATAAAAAAGATTATAGGAAGTATTTAGATGCATGGGAAAAGGCAAATATATTACTATTACCAACTAGAGCAGAATGTGCAGGTATCGTTTTTAACGAGGCGTCTGCTTTTGGAGTACCGTCACTTTCTGTAGATACAGGTGGGGTAGCAGATTACGTAAAAAATGATATAAATGGGAAAAGACTTCCGCTAGAAGCTAGTGCCGATGATTATGCTAAGGAAATTGAAAAATGGATTGACATGAAGCTGTTAGGGGATCTTAGTATTGGAGCACGAAAATTGTATAAAGAACAAAATAACTGGAAAGTTTGGGGGAAACTTTTTAATGAAATGATAGGTAATCGTTATTGATAGAGAGTTTTATCTGTAACATGTATATTACATAAGTACTGAATTTTCAGTGATATTAATGGATTTATATAGAAACGGTTAAATTGGAAATTAGAGTATGGAGAATTATTATTAAGTAGTGTAAGAATGTATCTATTTAGAAATTTTGTTTACCATGAAAGTTAGCATCTTGGTAGTTAAAATTATTTTTATAAAGATTGCTTTTAATAGAGGATAGAGCTACTGGTTGAATGTAATATTAAGGAAAAATCTAACTACCTGCTTATCTTAAGAGATAGTAGTAAATGGAGGAATAATTACTAGAAATAAATTCAAAAGTATATGAAATAAAGGTATAGTAGTTGGAATTTCAGTGAAATATTTAAAGAAAATGTAATGGAATTTAACTTTTGAAGTTATTGATTTTTTATATAGCTTTATGATAAATTATCATAGACTGTATAACTAAGCTTATTTATGGGAGAAGATTATGAACAAAAAAGATGATGAGATGATCATTGATGTTGGACGTTTAATAGGTACTTTAAAGAAAAATATAGTGTCTGTTATTATCTGGACAGTGTTGGGCTTAATAATATCTTTAGGATGTGTATTCTTATTTATTGAACCTAAATACAATTCTAGTATCGATATTTTAGTTAACCAAAAAGCAAATAATGCTCAAGTTCAATACGCCACTCAACAGGCTGATTTACAAGCTATTAATACATATAAAGATGTTTTGACAAAACCAATTATTTTAACACCAGTTCTGAAGGAAATTAAAAATACAGATAATTATCAAGGAAATTTGAATTCCCTAGCAAAGTCTATTAAAGTATCGAATCAAACAAATTCACAAGTTATAACTGTTACTGTTACTGACAAAAATGCTTATGTTGCTGCATATATAGCAAATACTGTTGGTAAAGTATTTGCAAAAAAGGTCAAAAAGATGATGCAAGTAGATAATGTTACTATTGTATCTGACGCTAAAGTAAATTCTAAACCTGTATCACCTAATAAAAAATTATTTGCACTTGCAGGAGTGGTGTTAGGATTATTTATAGGTGTTGCAATTGCATTTATTAAGGAATTTACTGATAAAACTATCAAGGATAGTAGTTTCTTAACTGATGAATTAGGTTTAACCAATATAGGTTCTGTATATCATTTAGATATTAATGAAGATGATTATGGGACAGTTAAAGTTATTGATAGAAATAAAATTTCTAAAAATAATAGTGCTGAAGAAAAAATTAGTACTCCACGTCGTCGTAGAGTTTAGAAAGGAGGGTAAGAGACATGGCATTATTTAAGAAGAAAAAAAAGTTAGATACTAATAATATGGAAAAAGGTGTTTATTTAGTAACAATTGCTAAACCAACATCTGTAGATACAGAACAATTTAATACTATTCGTACAAATATTACATTCTCTAGTGCAGATACAGAATATAAATCTTTAATGATTACTTCATCTGTTGCTTCTGAAGGAAAATCTACTATAGCTGCAAATATTGCTGCATCCTTTGCTAAGCAAGGTTTATCTACTTTGTTAGTTGATACGGATTTACGTAGACCAACTATTGCCTCTACCTTTGGTATTGCTGATCCAAGAGGATTGACAAATTTCCTAACCGATAGAGATTTTGATATTAATGATGTTATTTACGAAACTACGGTAGATAATTTGCTTGTCATTCCTGCTGGTCCTATTCCTCCTAACCCATCTGAATTAATGGGTTCTAGACGTATGGATAAATTACGTGAAGCATTGGAAGAAAAGTTAGATTTGGTTATCTATGACGCTCCACCAGTTTTATCTGTAACTGATGCTCAACTTTTATCTGCTAAAGTTGATGGAACACTTCTAATTGTTCGTCAAGGATTTGCAGAAAAAGAAGGTGTCCGTCAGGCTGTAGATTTGCTTAAACATGTTAATGCTCATATTATAGGAGTAGTATTAAATAATGTAGATGTTTCTACAGATGATTACTACGGCTATTATGGATATGGAAAAGAAAAATAAATTTATTTAAATGATGTATAGTTGTAATGTAGCTCTTATCTTTTTAGGTAAGGGCTTTTTGTTTAATATTTAGTATTGTAATTTAAAATACTTTTAATATATAATATCCATTAAGGAATAAATTGAGACTTTCTTCTATTAATCGAATGATAAGTGTAACTTTATTTCTTATTTTCTTATCAAATTTAGTATTGGATACCCAACCATTACTGAAAAGTAGACTTAATAAATTTGTTTAAAAATCGGCAACAATTGTCGGTTTTTTGTTTGCCTTTAATGAATTTAAAGGTGGAGTTTGGTATAATATATGTGTTTTTTATATTATTTAATTATCAGAAAAGGATTATTAATATGAATTTTGAGAAAATAGTAGATTTACATTGTCATATCTTGCCGGGTATTGATGATGGATCTCCAGACTTAGAACATTCATTGCAATTAGCCCAAGAAGCAGTTGCTGATGGAGTTACACATATTTTGGCTACTCCACATCATCTTGATCGTAATTATACTAATCACGCAAAAGATGTCATTAGAATAGCTGATGAATTTCAAGCTGAATTAGATAAGCGAGAAATTAAATTGACTGTTTT
>ERZ1643246.2152-NODE-2152-length-19522-cov-5.800791_pt1 | contig 19522 bp, 14 predicted proteins | sample MGYA00579265_ERZ1643246 | MGnify/ENA primary metagenome ERZ1643246 (study PRJEB29033, sample SAMEA4952261) | chicken gut metagenome | biome: Broiler Chicken; feature: Gastrointestinal Tract; material: Caecum | place: Ireland | collected 2018 | study: Broiler...
GGGAGAGAGCGGTGCATGAAGCGTTGGGAGAGGACAACGCCGAGATTGTGGAGAAAGCGATGACTTGCATCGAGAACGGAGATGTGGAAGAACTGGGGCATCTGATGACGGTTGCCCAGCAGAATTTCGACAGGAAAGTAGCGCCCTCCTGTCCGGAAGAACTGAACTCGCCGGTGCTCCACTCAGTCCTGAACGATCCGCATATTCAGACCTGGATTTACGGCTGCAAGGGCGTTGGCTCCCAGGGGGACGGGACCGTGCAGTTCCTTGCGCGAGATGAGGAGAGCCGGGAAAAACTGATCCGCTATCTGGAGGAAGAGCGCGGAATGGAAGCCTTTACGCTGACTCTGAAACCTCAGCAGAAAGTAAGGAAAGCGGTTATCCCGGTGGCAGGCTTCGGCACTCGGCTGTACCCAGCTACAAAGGCTATCAAGAAGGATTTCCTTCCGGTGCTGGATCGGGATGGAATGTTCAAGCCGGTCATTATGGTGCTTCTGGAGGAGCTGATCGCGTCCGGCATCCAGGAAATCTGTCTGGTCATCGGGGAGGATGAAAAACCGGTATACGATGCGTTTTTTGCGCGTATGTCCGAGGAAAATTATGAAAAACTTCCGGAGGAGAAGCAGAAATACGAGGATTTTATCGTGGGTCTGAAGTCGAAAATTCACTATGTATATCAGCGTGAGCGAAAAGGGTTTGGTCATGCGGTGTATCAGAGCTGCGAATTCGCGGACGGGGAGCCGGTGCTGCTTCTGCTGGGGGATACCATCTATGAGTCCGCCATCGGAAAGACCTGCAGCCAGCAGATGATCGATACCTATGAGGAGTACGGGCAGCCGGTTATCTCCATGCACGAAATTCCGCTGGAGGAAGTGGTTCACTACGGCATCATGAGGGGCGAATGGGCAGACGACAAAGAGCGCTACGCGGTGCTCGAAGAGATTGCGGAAAAACCCACGGAGGAGTATGCAAAAGATCATCTGAAGATGATCTATAAGCAGAAGCAGGAAAAATACTATGCTGTTTTCGGCCAGTACATTCTGACGAAGGAAGTGTACGACGTTCTGGAAAAAAATATCCGGGAGGGGAATTACAGCCGCGGAGAGATACAGCTGACAGACGCGCTGGAAGAAGTGCGCGAAAAATCCGGTATGATGGGATGCCGAATTCAGGGACGGTCCTACGATGTGGGACTTCCGGAGATGTATATTGATACGATTTCCAGATTTGGGAGAGAATATGATTGACTTTTCTACTGCGGACAAAATATAATTTACTTGAGAGTTATTTACTTAAAAGTTAATTTTTGGAGGCGCGTATGTTTGTCGGACGGGAAAAAGAGTTGAGAGATCTGCAGAGACTTTATGAGGAAGATTCCTTTCAAATGTTTGTTCTCTATGGCAGAAGGCGTGTGGGAAAGACAACCTTATTGAATGAATTTTGTAAGGGTAAAGGAACGATTTTTTATTCGGCTGAGCAGAGCAGCAGAAAGTCAAATTTGGATAAATTTTCGCAACAGATATTTACCTATTATGGGGAAACGAATCTGCAGCCGTTTCTCGACTGGGAAAAGGCATTTTCCTATATTGAAGAGAAGCAGGAAGGGAAACGATTGATTGTTGTTTTGGATGAGTTCCCTTATCTGGCACAGCAGGATCCGTCTATGATATCGGTCCTCCAACATTTAATTGACCATAAACTGTGTTTCGGACGTTTGTTTCTGATTTTATGCGGCAGTTATATGGGATTCATGGAAAAAGAGGTGCTTGGAGCTGAGAGCCCTCTGTTCGGGAGAAGAACGGCGCAACTGAAATTGAAGACCTTTGATTTTTTTACCGCGAAGGAGATGATGAAGGGCTTTTCCTTAGAGGATCAGATGCTCCTGTACGGAATCCTGGGAGGAACCCCCATGTATCTTGCACGCTTGAATCCGACGCGAAGCCTGCAGGAAAATATCACGGAGCTCTTTTTGATGCCAACCGGATATCTTTATGAAGAGCCGATGCTGCTGCTTCGTCAGGAAGTGCAGGAGCCGGGCGTATACTATTCTATCATGGAGGCGATTGCGTCCGGAGCGGTAAGGGCAAATGAGATTGCTCAGAAAACAGGAGAGGAAGCGGCGAAGTGTTTAAAGTATATACGCGTACTGACAGAACTGGGAATGCTCTGGAAAGAAGTCCCCTTCGGGGAGAAGCATACCTCCCGAAAGACAATGTACGGAATTGCGGATTTTATGTTTCGTTTTTGGTTCCGCTATGTATCAGAAAACAGGACATTGCTGGAGACGGGAGCGCAGAAGGCCGTATGGGAAAAGCGAATTCTTCCGGATCTCAACCACTATATGGGACTGGTTTTTGAGGAAATTTGCAAAGAATATTTAATGCGCGAAAACAGCGGGGGGCGGTTGCCAATTTTATTTACAAAACTGGGACGCTGGTGGGGCAACAACCCAGCGATGCGACAGCAGGAGGAGATCGATCTGATTGCGCAAGATGATACCAGATATATTTTTGCGGAGTGCAAGTGGAGAAAGGAAAAAACAGACTACGGAATTTTGATGGATCTGCAACGAAAAGCAGATGCCTTTTGTGGGAAAAGAGAAGAAACATTTTATTTTCTCTTCTCAAAAGGGGGATTTACTGAGACGCTGAAGGAGATGGCTGTGAAGGATAAGCATCTGCTTTTGCTCTCGATGGAGGAACTATTATGAAGTGCATTATCCTGGCGGGCGGTTCCGGCGATCGCCTCTGGCCATTGTCCAGAAAAAATTATCCGAAACAGTTTTTGAACCTGGGCGGGGAGAATTCCCTGTTTCAGGAGACCATCATTCGAAACATGCCTTTCTGTGACGAATTTTATATTGTGACCAATGCGGATTACGCGATGGTCGTGGAAGGGCAGATGCGCCGGTTTCAGGGAATTATGTATCGCCTGATTCTGGAGGAAGAGGCAAAAGGGACAGCTCCGGCGCTGGCATTCATGGCCCATTTGCTGGAACAGGAGGAACTTCTGATTGTGCCGGCTGATCTTTATATCCAGGGCGACGGCTATTCTGATGCCGTCTATCAGGCGAAAGAGATGGCAAAGGATCAGATCGTGCTGTTTGGTATCCGAGCGGAGGAGCCCAGCACGATTTTTGGTTATATCCGATACGATGGTAATCATGTGAAACGTTTCATTGAAAAACCTTCAGCGAGTCTGGCGGGGAAAATTTTTTCCGATGATGATATTTTCTGGAACAGCGGGATGCTCCTGTGCAGAAGTCATGTGCTACGAGAGCAGCTGCATCGGTATGCGTGCGGACTCGAGCGGTGGGCGAAAACGGTAAAACAAAATCTGGAACAGAAAAGAGGAGGCAGGCAGGATGACGGGGACAGACGCAGAGATTCGATTCTGATTGAAGCAAAATGGACGAAAGACCTCTCCCGTCTTCATATCGAGAAAGCTCTTCTGGAGCAGAGCGACCGTCTGGCGGTGGTTCCCCTGCGCAGCGGCTGGGTGGATATCAGCAATTTTGATACCTATGAGAAGATGAAGGGCAGAAGCGGGGAGGAAAATGTGATCCTTGCCGCCTGTGAAAATACCTCGGTACTCAACACATCTTCGAGACAGCTGATCGTGGCGAACCATCTCAAGGACGCGATTGTGATCGGAACCGGGGACGCGGTGTATATCACAGACCGGGAATATGCCCAGGATATCAAGGGCATTATCGCTTCTCCCGCCGCCCAGGAACAGTATCGGGAATATTTTGACGAGAGCCCTATGGTTTATCGGAGCTGGGGAACCCGGGAGATTGTCATACAGGAGCCGGGGTATCGCGTTCGTAAGCTGACCGTGTATCCGGGAGAGACGTTGACCCGTCATATTCATACGAAGCGCAACGAGAACTATTCTGTAGTAAAGGGAATGCTCTCGGTGGAACTGGAAGATGGCATTCGGAAAATCGGTGCCGGGGAGAGCATCAATATTCTTCCCGGAGTGGTGCACCGCCTGTATAACGAGACGGACGAGGATGTGATCGCCGTCGAAGTGGACACCGGCGAGGAGATCAACGAGCAGGATATGCTCCGGATGAGCGCAAAAGAGCAGGTTACGGAGGATCTTCCCAGTCTTTACCGTCTTAGGCCCGCGTTCAAGGATTATCTCTGGGGCGGACATCGCCTGCGGGATCAGTTCGGCAAGGACAGCCCCTATGAGATCACGGCGGAGTCCTGGGAACTCTCGGCCCATCCGGACGGCCAGAGCCATATTGTGGGAGGTCCATACGACGGCTGGGCCTTTGGGGATTTTGTCCGGGAGAAGGGGACAGCAGTCTGCGGATGGAAGAGTGGAACCTTTGACCGATTCCCGATTTTGATCAAATTTATCGACGCTTCCAATCCCCTTTCCGTGCAGGTGCATCCCTTTGATGATTATGCCTATGTCAATGAGAATGAGTTCGGGAAAAATGAGATGTGGTATGTGATGGATGCCCGGCCGGGAGCCTTTCTCTACTGTGGATTTTCCAAGGACATTTCCAGACAGGAGCTGGAGCGGCGGATCGGCGACGGCACCATTGAGGAGGTTCTCAACAAAGTTCCGGTTCAAACCGGGGATGTGGTGTTTATCCCTGCGGGAACCGTGCATGCCATTGGCGCGGGAATCCTGATCTGTGAGATACAGCAGAATTCCAACAGCACCTATCGGGTTTACGATTATAATCGGAGAGACGCCGAGGGAAATCTGCGTCCGCTGCATATCAAAAAGGCGCTGGACGTGATTTCCACCGCAAAATACGAGGCGGGTTCCTATGGACTGATGGAGCCGGAGACCAGCGGAACTACCGTCTCTCAGCGGCTGTGCCTGTGCAAATATTTCGAGTGCACCAGATATTGTCTGAAGGATGAGGTAACCCTTTATCTGGATGACGCCTCCTTTGTCTCTCTGGTGTTTTTGTCGGGGCAGGCGAAAATCCGGTGCCAGGAGGAGATCATGGACGCGGCTGCCGGGGACAGTTTCTTTGTGTCAGCCGGCCGGAAAGTTCTCCATGTGGAGGGGGCATGCGAATTCATCGCGACGAATATCTGAGTATGATCATTTAAACGGATCGGGCGAGATAGAGAAAAAATATCCAGAAGAAATACAGGAGGGCAACAACATGCAGGTATACGGAGTGATCATGGCAGGCGGCGGGGGGACCAGATTCTGGCCCCTGTCCAGAAGGGAGGAGCCCAAGCAGCTCTTAAATCTCAGCGGAAAGGATCTGATGATCAACGAGACCATCGACCGGATTGCCGGGGTGGCGGATAAGAAGGACATCTTTATCGTGACTAACGAGGCCCAGATGCCGAAGATGGAAAAGGCGGTGGAGGGCAGAGTGGCGAGGGATCATATCCTTGCGGAGCCGGCAGCCAGAAATACCGCCGCGTGCATCGGTTACGCGGCCATGGAGATTTTGAAAAAGTATGGCGACGGGATCATGTGTGTTTTCCCGTCGGACCATTTCGTGAAAAATCAGGAGGAGTTTACCAAGATTCTGGGGCTGGCCGTGGAGGCGGCCGAGAGGGAGGACAAACTGATAACCCTGGGCATCACGCCCACCTTTCCCTCCACGGGTTATGGTTATATCCGATTTGACCGGTCGGCTCCGGGCGTGGCCAAGCAGGTGCTGGAGTTTAAGGAGAAGCCCGACGAGGAGACGGCGAAGCGCTATCTGGCCAGCGGGGAGTACTCCTGGAACAGCGGCATGTTTGTCTGGAAGGCCTCCACAATTCTGGAGAAGTTCAAAGAGCTGCTTCCGGAGATTTACGCCTGTCTGGAAAAGATCGGCGATGCCATGAATACAGCGGAGGAGGCCCGGGTCATCGCCGAGATTTATCCCATGATCCCCAGCATCTCCATCGACTACGGTATTCTGGAAAAGAGTTCCGATGTGCTGGTCATCTCGGCGGAATTCGGCTGGAACGACGTGGGAAGCTGGGATAATCTGGGGGTGCTCTACGAGGAGGATGAGAACGGCAACGTGCTGGCCGGCAATCAGATCAATATCGACACGAAGAACTGCATTTCCTATTCCGGGAAGCGTTTGATTGCCACTGTGGGTGTGGAAAATCTGATCATCGTGGAGACGGAGGATGCCGTTCTGGTGTGCGACAAGTCCCGTGCCCAGGATGTGAAACGGATTGTGGATCAGTTGAAGGCGGAAGGCAGAGAGGAATATCTGTAGGAGAAGGAGGAGCGGTATGAATTACAGAGAGGCATATGAGAAATGGTGTACGGATCCCTATTTTGACGCGGACACAAAGGCGGAACTTGCGGCTATCGCGTCGGATGAGGATGAGATTCAGGATCGGTTTTACCGAAATCTGGAGTTTGGAACCGGAGGGCTCCGGGGCGTTATCGGAGCGGGAACCAATCGGATGAATATTTACACGGTACGCCAGGCTACCCAGGGGCTGGCCAATTACATTATCGCTCAGAAGGGCCAGGAGAAGGGCGTGGTCATCGCCTATGATTCCCGGATCATGTCCCCGGAGTTTGCTATGGAGGCGGCGCTCTGCCTCAATGCCAACGGCATCCGGACCTATCGTTTTACCAGCCTGCGGCCCACGCCGGAACTCTCCTTCGCGGTGCGCGCGCTGGGATGTATCGCCGGCATCGTGATCACAGCCAGCCACAATCCCAGGGAGTACAATGGCTACAAGGTATACTGGGAGGATGGCGCCCAGATCACGCCGCCGCACGATAAGAACATTCTCGCCGAGGTGGCGAAGGTCACGTCCTTTGACATGGTAAAGACCATGCCTGCCGGGGAGGCGAAGGCGGCGGGGCTGTTCCGGGAGATCGGTCAGGAGATTGACGATGCCTACATGGAGGAGCTGAAGAAACAGTCGATCCACCCGGAGGTCATCCGTGAGATGGCAAAGGACTTTACCATTGTCTACACGCCGCTGCACGGTACCGGCAATCTTCCGGTGCGCCGGGTTCTGCGGGAACTTGGATTTGAGAAGGTTTATGTGGTAGCGGAGCAGGAGAAGCCCGACGGCAATTTCCCGACGGTGGCCTACCCGAACCCCGAGTCGCCGAAGGCCTTTGAGCTGGCTCTGAAACTGGCAAAGGAGGTGGACGCTGATATCGTCCTCGCCACCGATCCCGACGCGGACCGGCTGGGGGTTTACTGTAAAGACACGGAGAGCGGAGAGTATATTTCCTTTACGGGCAACATGTCCGGCATGCTGATCGCCGAGTATATTCTCCGGGAGCGGACCGCCACGGGGACAATGCCGGAGCACCCGGCTCTGGTGGAGACCATCGTGACCACGGACATGGCCAAGGCGGTGGCGGCTGCCTACGGGGTTAAGCTGATCGAAGTTCTGACCGGATTTAAGTATATCGGTGAGCAGATACGATTCTTCGAGGAGCAGAACACGTACCACTATGTTTTCGGGCTGGAGGAGAGCTACGGCTGTCTGGCCGGAACTTACGCCCGGGACAAGGACGCCTGCGTGGCAGTCATGATGCTCTGTGAGGTGGCTTCCTGGTACAAGAAACAGAATATGACTCTCTGGGACGCCATGCTTTCCATGTATGAGAAGTACGGATATTACCGGGAAGGTCTGGAGACCATGACCTTAAAGGGAATGGATGGAGCAGAGCAGATTCAGCGGATGATGTCGGAAGCCCGGGAAAATCCGCCGAGCGAACTGGCAGGAAAGAAAGTGCTGGCCCTGCGGGATTATCAGAGGGATCTGCGCACGGATATGATAACCGGGGATACGGCGCCCACCGGCCTTCCCGCCTCCAATGTGCTCTACTATGAGCTGGAGGAGGACGGCTGGTGCTGTGTCCGTCCCTCCGGCACGGAGCCGAAGATCAAGTTTTATTTCGGCGTAAAGGGAACATCCCTGAAGGACAGCGCCGAGAGGCTGGAGAGCCTGAAGGATGCCATGATGAAGATGTTCCGGTAAGTTCGATCAGCTGTTCTCCTTCGCGAAGAAGGCTACTGCGATGGCGCCGGGTCCCACATGGGTTCCGATGGTGCCCCCGACGGTGGAGATGGGAAGTTCGTCCACCAGGCCTTCCCAGAGAACGCTGCTGTCCTTTATGTACTTTTGCAGCAGTTTGTCGGACAGGCCGGTATAGCCGAGAAAATAAGGCATGTCATAATCAATGCCGCCCACCTCGCGGATGCGCTTCATCAGGAGATTGTTTCCGTTTTTGGAGCCGTGGGCCTTGCCGAGGATGACAACTTCTCCCCGCTCCAGAGAGACCACCGGCTTGATGGAGAGCATTTCGCCAAAGGCGGCCACCGTTTTCGGGATACGGCCGCCTTTTTTCAGATATTCCAGCGTGTCCAGCAGAGCCACAACCTGGATCTTTCGCTTTGCGCTGTTCAGTTCGGCGACAATTTCCTCCGGGGAAAGATCCCGGTCGATGAGCTGGCGGGCATAGGTTATCAGAGCCCGCTGACCGACGGTAACGCTCTCGCTGTCCACCACATGGACCTTTCCCTCATATTTTTCCGCTGCCATGCAGGCGCTCTGGTAGGTGCCGGAGAGTTTGCCGGCAAGGGTAATGACAATGGCGGTGTCTCCCGCTTCCGTGACTTTTCGGTAGGCTTCCTCAAATTCAAAGGGGGGAAGCTGGCTGGTTCTGGGCAGTTCGTCCGACTCGATCAGCTTTTCATAGAATTCGGTGTGGGACAGATTCACGCCGTCTAAGTATTCTTCCTCTCCAAAGGAAATGTGCAGGGGGAGGACAAGAATTTTCTCGTCATAATTCTGCGGAATGTCCGCTGCGGAATCCGTGATGATTCTGATGCTCATGGTTTTTACCTCGTTTTTCCTAAGATAACCGGCTATGACTGCCGGATGCGATGTTGATATATCAACATCTTCCTCCTATAGTAATGGAGATGAGAAGATTTGTCAAATACTTGTTACCATTCACAAATATTTATGGCAGCTTTCTGGAATCGGTTGAGAAAAAAGGAAAAGCACGCTATAATAAGTAAATGTCGAAGAAGAGAGATCTGTATTTGAAGGAGAGTTCGAGGAAGAGTAAATGACCGCAGGTAAGGAGAAGAAAAAGAGAGAGAAACTTTCGCTGGTGGTGCCGGCCTACAATGAGGAGGAAGCGCTGCCGATTTTCTATAGAGAGGCCAGGAAGGTGGAAGAGCAGCTGCCTCAGGTGGAGATCGAGTATCTGTTTGTGGATGACGGCTCCGTGGATGGAACCATGGATGTGATCCGGCGGCTGCACGAGGAAGATCCCAGGGTCCACTATGTATCTTTTTCGAGAAATTTCGGCAAGGAGGCGGCCATCTACGCGGGACTGGAAAACGCGGCGGGAGATTATGTGGCGATTCTGGACGCGGATCTTCAGGATCCGCCCGCTCTGCTCCCGGAGATGCTGCGGATTGTGACGGAGGAAGGCTACGACTGCGTGGGATCCCGGCGGGTATCCAGAAAGGGGGAGCCTCCGATACGCTCCTGGTTTGCCCGCATGTTTTACAGGATCATGAACCGGATCTCCAGCACGGATGTGGTGGACGGCGCCAGGGACTTTCAGTTGATGAACCGAAAAGTGGTCTCGGCGATTCTGTCCATGAAGGAGTACAACCGCTTTTCCAAGGGAATCTTCGGCTGGGTAGGATTTAAGAAGAAATGGCTGGAATATGAGAATATTGAACGGGCGGCGGGGGAGACGAAATGGTCCTTCTGGAAGCTGCTTCTCTATGCCCTGGACGGTATTGTGGCCTTCTCCACCATGCCGCTGGTCATCGCCTCCGTGATGGGGATACTGTTCTGTGTACTGGCTTTCGCGGCCATTATTTTCATCATCATACGGACGTTGGTGTTCGGCGACCCCACATCGGGCTGGCCCTCTATGGTGTGTATCATCATGCTGGTCAGCGGAGTGCAGCTTCTGTGCATCGGCATTTTAGGCCAGTATATGGCAAAGACATACCTGGAGACAAAGCGCAGGCCGCTCTATCTTGTAGAGGAGGCCAGGCTGGATGAAGACGGAGAAGATTAAAATGGAAGAAGACTTTTCGGCTATCAGGAAAAAGTGGATAAAGATCGGCAGGAAACATCTCTATCGCCTGTTTTACGGCAGAATGACGATGATTGCCCTCATCATGATTGCGCAGGTTGTGGTACCGCTGGTACTGTTTTACAATCTGGGCGTTTACAGTCCATTGCTGTACATGGGAATGCTGGCGGTTACCTTTATCTGCATTCTCCATATTTTCAACATGCCATCCCGTCCGGAGTTCAAGATGAGCTGGCTGATTTTTGTCGCGGCTTTGACACCTTTCGGATGTGTCTTTTATCTGTGGGTGCAGACAGATCTGGGACACCGGAAACTGAAGCGCAAGGCAGAGAAAGCCATGGAAGAGGCAAAGGAAGCCCTTCCGCCGGATCTGGACCTGGCAAAGCAGGTGCAAAAGACGTCTCCGCAGCTGTATGGTCTGACGAAGATCGCGGAGAAAGCGGGGGGATACGGTCTGTATCAGAATACCCGCGTGACCTATTTTGAGAACGGGGAAACCTTTTTCCCGGAGCTTCTGCGGCAGCTGAAGAAGGCAAAAAAGTTTATTTTCCTTGAGTTTGTTATTCTGGCAGAGGGATACATGTGGGAGGAAGTGCGCAGTATTCTCGCGCAGAAAGTAAAGGAGGGGGTAGAGGTACGACTGCTCTATGATGGGACCAATGAGTTTAAGAACCTGCCGCATTCTTATCCGAAACAGATGGAGGAGCTGGGCATTCGGTGCCGGATTTTCGCGCCGATCCGTCCTTTCTTCTCCACTGAGCAGAATTACCGGGATCACCGGAAAATTCTGGTCATTGACGGTACCACCGCTATTACCGGAGGGATTAATCTGGCGGATGAATATATCAATGCGATTTCCGTCTACGGCTACTGGAAAGACACATCGATCCTGTTGGAGGGAGACGGGGCAAAAGCCTTTACCAGAATGTTTCTGGAGGCATGGCAGGTAACGGAGGATGTGGGAGAGTATCGCAAATATCTCAGGCTCTCCGACCAGGCGCTTCAGGTCTTTCGGGAGAATATGCGCCGGGAAAAGGAGATGCCCGGAGGTTATGTGCTTCCCTATGGCGACTGCCCTCTGGATGATGAGCGTCTGGGCGAGATGGTGTATATCGATATGCTCAATCAGGCCAGGGAGTACGTTCACATCATGACGCCCTATCTGATTCTGGATGAGGAGATGAAGCAGGCGCTGATGATGGCGGCCCGCAGAGGGGTGGAGGTGGTATTGATTCTTCCGCATATTCCGGACAAGCCCTACGCTTTTGCACTGGCAAAGGCCCACTACCGTCAGCTTCTGGAGGCGGGTGTGCAGATTTATGAATTTACGCCGGGATTTGTCCACGCGAAGGAGTTTGTCAGCGACGGTAAACGGGCGGTGGTAGGTACCATCAATCTGGACTACCGCAGCCTCTATCATCATTTTGAGTGCGCCTGCTATATGGAGGACATGGATGTGGTGCTTGATATCGAGGAGGACATGCAAAAAACCATGGAACTGTCCCACAGGATTACCATGGAGGATGTGCGTTCCCAGAGCATTTTTACCAGAGCCGCCGGCATTTTGCTGAAACTGGTGGCGCCGCTGCTGTGACGGATGCGGTTGGTTTGACCGGTACGGAGGCAATGAGAATTGTTGCGGCACAGGCAAAGAGAAGACAGGAGGATTCCAATGACAGAGAGAGAAAACCGGAAGAAAAATTTTGACCTGCTGGCCATGGGCGAGCTGCTGCTGCGTCTGTCCCCGCCGGGGAACGACCGGATAACAAGAGGAGATACTTTTGAGAAACATATCGGGGGCGCGGAGCTGAACGTGGCTGCCGGCGTCTCCCTGCTGGGACTTCGGACCGGCATGATTTCCGAGATTCCTGACAGCGCCATCGGCGAGTTCGCGAAAAACAAGATCCGCTATCTGGGGGTCAGCGACGATTACCTGGTCTGGGATCGTGATGAGGATGCGAGACTCGGGGTATACTATTACGAGAGCGCCCGCTATCCGAGAAAACCCCAGGTGGTCTATGACAGGAAACACACTTCCATCACAAAGGTGGATATCGACAGTTTCCCGGAGGAAATGTTCTCCTCCACCCGGTGTTTTCACATTTCCGGTATCACGCTGGCGCTGAACGAGAAGGCCAGAGCCTGCGGTATCGAGATGATCAAGCGTTTCAAGGAGCACGGAGCTCTGATCTCCTTTGATGTGAATTTCCGGCTGAACCTCTGGAGCGGAGCCGAAGCGAAGGCCTGTATCGAGCAGATCCTGCCCTATGTGGATATCTTTTTCTGTTCGGAGGATACTGCCCGGCTGACATTTTTGAAGGAGGGAACGCTGCAGGATATCATGCGGGAGTTTACCAGGGAGTATCCCATCTCCATCATGGCATCCACCCAGCGGATCGTGCACAGCCCGAAACTGCACACCTTCGGCTCCGTTATCTATGAGGCAAAGAGCGACACTTTCTATCAGGAGAAACCCTATGAGAAGATCGACGTGGTGGACCGGATTGGAAGCGGCGACGCTTACTGCGGCGGTGTGCTCTACGGCCTGCTGTCCTCGGATATGGACTGCGCAAAGGCGCTGGCCTTCGGCAACGCCTGCAGCGCGGTAAAGAACACGATTCCCGGGGATCTGCCCTCCTCCGATCTGAAGGAGATCGAGTATATCATCGAGGATCACAACACCACGGGACGGCACGCGGAGATGAACCGCTAGCTGTGATTGATGCCAATAAAAAAAGGGACGTAACGTCCCTTTTTGCGAATATGTGCATCAGGATTTTTTCCTTCGGCAAATGACCGTAAGAAGAATAATGATGATAAGAACAATGCAGACAGCCCCGGCAATCAGAATGATATTGATTGAAAATCCGGAAGCTGCGCCCTCGGAAGAAGTGTCGTCGGTCAATGTCAGTTTCCAAATGGTTGCGCCGTCGTCCGTTGTCCCGGTTTTTTCTATGGCCGAAATTTTTTCGATGTCAAGATTGCAGGCGGGACGGGCGCAGGTCAGGAACTTTACCGAGAAACCGGTTTGACCGTTGACAGGAAAATCCATCAATGAGCCGGTGGTAAAGACCATGCCCACATCCAGAGGATAGGTGGGAGAATGGGGGGAACGCAGCCACCACATGGCGTCCTGCCCGGCCAGGGTTGCGGCTCGATCTGCGTCGTCTGAAAATCCGTAATCCGGATTGTTTGCCTCCTCCGCTGAGAGAAGGAAGATCTGGTCGCCATTCAAAATGTTCTCAGAGGCGTCAAAATCTACAGAGGTATTTTTCCCGCCGAAAACGATCGGTTTCTGATAGGCGTCATCCGATTTATAGGTTTTGATAAGCGCGTTTTGTTCCTGCTCGGAAAAATGGCTTTTCAGAAAATCGGAGCACCACTTTTGAATATCGCTGCCCTGATAATCGAGTACATCCGGATGATCGGCGGCATAGGATTCGCCCCGGTTATCAAAAGTGACGACGATGTCTTCTCCGATATCCCGGAACAACATGCCGTTTTCCGTATCGGATCCGATCAGATCTTTAGAGAGCAGGAAGATGCCGTTCTCTCCGGTGTTGGTATGGTCGGCGTCAAGAACGATCCACTCAGCGGTAAAACCGATGCTGTCATCCGCTTGACCGAACTGAAGGATATCTCCGTCTTTGATATCGGAAACGTCGCCGGAGGCTGCCCTGACCGGTAAAGTCAGCGCGGGAAGGACAAGCAGACAGCAGAGAAACATAAGGAACAGACATTTTGGTAACTTTGTTTTTCTCTTCAATTTTCGAATCTCCTTTCGCTGCGCGGGAGAATGTGCCGCACATTTATATTATATTTAGAATTATAGGTACTTTGAATGGAAGAACAACCATCAATTGGAAGGAAAATGTAAGATCTTCGACAGATTTTAAAATGTGTTGTTGTAGGGAGAGCCGGTATGGAAAACGATGCGAGAAACAGATATACCAGAATGAGAATACGGGAGGCATTTTGGGAAAAGATTAAGAAAAAGCCGATAGAAAAAATAACGGTAAAGGAAATCTGTGAAAAAGCGGAAATTAACAGAACGACATTTTATTACCATTACCATGATGTTTATGATGTTTATGAGCGGATACAGGAAGAAACGATTGCCAAATTCGGAAAGCTGGTACGGAATCAGGCGATGCACAGCCGAAGTATAGAGGAAACGATTCTGCTCATTCTGAAAACGACAAAAGAAGGGATTCCTGATTTGCCGGAGTTGGAGTATATGCGCGAAGATGAGCGGTTTCTGAAGAAACTGACGGAGTATTTCGGGAAAATTTTTCAGGAGGAAATCCATCGGTGTTATGCGGACGCGTCGAAGGAGGAACAAAAGATCATTTATAAGTTTATCGCGGAGGGAACGGGAGCAGCGATCCGCCAGTGGATGGCAATGGGAGAAAATTTGCCGGCAGAACAGGCGGCGAAGATCATTGCCGGCAGGATTCATCTGGGGTAAGAGATGATGACGGTATGCCTTGCGCCTGGGATATTGTTTGAAATGTTTCTTTATGGTATAGACAGAGTGGAGGTGCAGTATGCAAATTCGTACATTTGAGGAAATCCGGCAGAATTACCATGCGATTGCCGAATTGTGCAAAGAGACGGCGGAACCGGTTTTTTTGACGAAAGACGGCCACACGGTTGACGAGGTGTCTGCCTATCTCGATGCGGTTATCGCGGAAGGTGCGGCAATCTCAGGAGAAAAATAAGAAAGCCCTCAAACGGAAATCCGCTTGAGGGCGTCATTTTCTGGCGGAGTCGGAGGGATTCGAACCCTCGTGCCGAAAAAACGGCAAACGCATTTCGAGTGCGCCTCGTTATGACCACTTCGATACGACTCCATATAGAAGATATTGTACATGATTTTGATGTGGAAAGCAATGAAAAGATGCAAAAAAATGTCACTATTCACAGCCGATTCAGGATTGACGGCGAATGCGTCGTGCTTGCTCGTAAGCATTGGCCGTCAATCCTGAATCAAGACTGTGAAACAGTTACTCCACCCGCATAAGCAGTTTTAGCTCCGTAAGGAGCGAGACTGGAGCCTCTTGGAGGCGACAAGTGCGCATGCGGGTGGAGTGGCTGTGAATAGTGACAAAAATCTGCCATAGAAAATGTTTTGCGAAAAGGAGACAGAGAAAATGGAAATTTCACAGTTAGAGCCCCGGGCAGTCTTTCGCTTTTTTGAGGAGATCAGCCGGATTCCCCGCCCCTCCTATCAGGAGCGGGCCATCAGCGATTATCTGGCAGCGTTTGCCGGAAAGCGGGGGCTGTTCTGCCGGCAGGATGCCCTGGGAAATATTATCATCGTAAAGGATGCCAGCCCGGGGTACGAAGAAGAACCTCCGATCATTCTCCAGGGACACATGGACATGGTCTGCGAGAAGGAGCCGGACTGCGCAAAGGACATGGAGACGGAGGGGCTGGAGCTCTTTGTGGAGGGAGATTTTGTGAAAGCCCGTGGAACCACCCTGGGCGGGGATGACGGGATTGCGGTGGCCTACGCTCTGGCAATTCTGGACGCGGAGGACATTCCCCACCCGAGGCTGGAATTTGTCTGCACGGTGTGCGAGGAGGTGGGCATGGAAGGGGCCACAGCCCTGGATGTTTCCTGCCTGAAGGGACGGCGGCTTCTGAATCTGGACTCCGAGGAGGAGGGAAGCTTTCTGGCGGGCTGCGCAGGCGGATGCACAGCGCAGATCACATTGCCGCCGGCAAATACACCGGGGGAGGAGAGCGAAACCGGCGGGAGCAATGGAGGCGGCGATGATAAGGAGGCAAAGTCCCTGGTAATCCTGGAAATTTCCGGCCTCGCCGGCGGGCATTCAGGCACGGAGATCGACAAGGGGCATGCCAATGCCAATCTTCTCATGGCGGAGCTTTTGAGTGGGCTCTTCGCATGCCAGCCTTTTGCCCTGGTATCTCTGGAGGGAGGGGCAAAGGACAACGCCATCCCAAGAAGCTGTGCCTGTGTTCTGGAAACGGCGCGGGGAGAAGCGCTGGCAGAACTGGCAAGGCAGCAGGCAGCCGCCATCAGGGAACGCTGGATCGAGGCGGAGCCGCAGATTGGTTTTGCGGTGTCTGTGAAGCCGAGAGAGAGGGATGAAAAAAGCCAGGCGGCAAACGAGTCATGCAGGGTTTGTGAGGAGGCCACCGGAATGTTGCTGCAGGCTCTTCTGGCGTTCCCCAACGGTGTGATTGCCATGTGCAGCGAACCTGCAGGACTGGTGGAGACCTCTCTGAATCTCGGCGTCATGAAGCTTTTGCCGGAGGGGCTGACGCTCCGCTACAGTGTGCGAAGCTGCGTGGATCGGGAGCTGGAGAAACTGATCCGCCGGCTGGAGACGTTGGCAGAAGCGGCCGGCGGCGCCATGGAAGTTTCGGGGAAATATCCGGCCTGGGAATATCGAAAGCACTCGCCTTTCCGGGAAAAACTGGTTCGGATTTACCGCGGGATGTTCGAAAAGACGCCTCCGGTGGACATCATTCACGCGGGACTGGAATGCGGGATTCTTGCCTCCAAGCTGCCGGGGCTGGAGTGCGTGTCCATGGGGCCGGATATTCTGGATATCCACACACCCAGGGAGCGCATGAGCATTTCATCGGTGCAGCGGATGTATGCGTTTGTGCTGAAGGTGCTGGGAGAAAAAGAATAATCAGTAATTGAAAAATTCCTTCAGATAGGATATCCTGTTTAAGGATGTAGAATGATCAAAAAGAGAAAAATATTTTTAATGGAAGGGGTTGACAGAGATGAAAATAGGAATGCTGACCAGCGGGGGAGATTGTCAGGCGCTGAACGCGGCCATGAGGGGTGTGGTAAAGACCCTGAGTACCAATGTGAAGGATCTGGAAGTTTACGGATTCCTGGACGGCTACAAGGGATTGATCTACGAAAATTATCGGAAACTGACCAGCAAGGATTTCTCAGGTATCCTGACGGTGGGAGGAACGATCCTCGGATCTTCCAGACAGCCTTTTAAGCTGATGCGGGTGCCGGATGAGAACGGCCTGGACAAGGTGGAGGCCATGAAGAAGACCTACCGGAAGCTGAAACTGAACTGCCTGGTCATTCTGGGCGGGAATGGAACGCAGAAGACGGCCAATCTGCTGCGGGAAGAAGGGCTGAACGTGATTCATCTGCCCAAGACCATCGACAATGATATTTACGGAACCGACGTGACCTTCGGATTTCAGAGCGCTATCAACGTGGCCTGCAACGCCATCGACTGTATTCACACGACGGCGGCTTCTCACAACCGTGTCTTTATCGTGGAAGTTATGGGGCATAAGGTCGGATGGCTGACCCTCTACGCGGGCGTTGCTTCCGGCGCGGATATTATCCTGCTTCCCGAGATCCCCTACGACATCAACAAGGTGGTGGAGGCCATTGAAAAGAGGAATAAGCAGGGCAAGGGCTTTACCATTCTCGCGGTGGCGGAGGGAGCCATCTCCAAGGAGGACGCGAAACTTTCGAAGAAAGAGCTGAAGAAAAAACGTGAGAACTCCAAACATCCCACGGTTTCCTACGAGCTGGCGGAGGAGATTACCCGCCTGACCGGGTCCGAGGCCAGAGTGACGGTGCCGGGACACACCCAGAGAGGCGGAAGCCCCTGCCCCTACGACCGGGTGCTCTGTACCAGACTGGGCGCGGCGGCGGCCATGGCCATCATGGACAAGGACTATGGCAACATGATTGCCATGAGAAACGGCGAGACGGTGAGAGTTCCTCTGGAGGAAGTGGCCGGCAAGCTGAAGATGGTGGATCCGAACTGTCAGATGATCAAGGAAGTCAAGCTCATGGGCATCAGCTTCGGCGATTAGAGACAGAAGGAGTGAAGAGATGTCCTATACGGCACTTTACAGAAAATTCCGCCCCAGAGAGTTTGAGGATGTCAAGGGGCAGGATCATATTGTTACCACACTGAAAAATCAGATCCGGACGGACCGGATCGGACATGCCTACCTTTTTACCGGAACCCGGGGAACGGGAAAGACGACGGTGGCGAAAATTTTTGCAAGAGCCGTCAACTGCGAGCATCCCGTGGACGGCAGTCCCTGCGGAGAGTGTGAATCCTGCCGCAGGATCGCCGAGGGCACGTCCATGAATGTAATAGAGATTGACGCCGCTTCCAACAACGGCGTCTCCAATATCCGGGACATTATCGAGGAGGTGGCTTACGCCCCCACCGAAGGAAAATACAAGGTGTACATTATCGACGAGGTGCACATGCTCTCCATCGGGGCCTTCAACGCCCTGCTCAAGACGCTGGAGGAGCCGCCGGCCTATGTGATTTTCATCCTGGCTACCACGGAGGTGCACAAGATCCCCATCACGATTCTGTCCCGATGCCAGCGGTACGATTTCCATCGGATTTCCATCGATACCATCGCGGCCCGGCTTCGGGAGCTGATGGATCAGGAGCAGGTGGACGTGGAGGAGCGGGCGCTGCGCTATATCGCCAAGGCCGCGGATGGCTCCATGCGTGATGCTTTGAGTCTCCTGGATCAGTGCATTGCCTTTTATCTGGGCCAGACTCTGACCTACGACAATGTGTTGAGCGTGCTGGGAGCGGTGGACACCGAGGTGTTCGGGCGTCTGTTGAACTGCCTGATGGCGGAGGATGTGAATGGCTGTATCTCCCTTCTGGAGGAGATGGTGGTGGAAGGTCGGGATCTCGGTCAGTTTGTGACAGATTTTACCTGGTATCTGCGAAATCTTCTGCTGGTCAAGGCGGGAGAGCAGATGGAGGATGTGCTGGAGGTGTCCGGCGACCAGCTGGCCGTTCTGAAGGAGCAGGCAGAGCGGATGGACGATACGGTGCTGATGCGCTATATCCGTATATTCTCCGATCTGGCCAATCAGCTGCGCTATGCTGCAGGTAAGCGGGTGCTGGTGGAGATTGCTCTGATCAAGCTCTGCCGTCCCCAGATGGAGGAGGATTATTCTGCGCTGGTGCAGCGGGTGGACTCCGTGGAACACCGTCTTGAGGAGGGGATTCCCGTGGCGGTTCCCCCGAACAATGGCGCAGGCGGAGCAGTCGGCGGCGCGGACGGGACGGCGGCAGGGGAGACAAAGAAAAAGAAGGAACTCCCGGAGGCTGTGCCGGAGGAGATCGCCCAGGTGGCCAGGGAGTGGCCTCAGATTTTGGGGCAGACCACGGGGCTTCTGCGCACTACCCTCGGCAAGGCCATGGTTACGGTTTCGGACAACCAGGAGCTCTTGCTGGTGTTTTCCGAGCCCCCGGGCAGCAAGGACTGTTCCGGAGACATTCTCCAGAATACCGGGGCGCTGGATGAGCTGAAGGGGATTCTGGAGGAACATGTGGGGAAAAAGATCCCCGTGAAAGTGGAGATCAACCGCAGCGGCGAGAACAGCCGGCAGCTGTACACTGATGCGGTGGATTACTTTGCCAAGACGGCACATATTGATATAGAAGAGGAAGATTTCTGACAGGAGGATAAGATTATG
>ERZ1643246.2153-NODE-2153-length-19521-cov-37.631563_pt1 | contig 19521 bp, 21 predicted proteins | sample MGYA00579265_ERZ1643246 | MGnify/ENA primary metagenome ERZ1643246 (study PRJEB29033, sample SAMEA4952261) | chicken gut metagenome | biome: Broiler Chicken; feature: Gastrointestinal Tract; material: Caecum | place: Ireland | collected 2018 | study: Broiler...
TTATTCGGCTTTTTCCTCTTGTTTTGTGTCCGTTTTTGGGGGAAGGGCTCACTACAATTCACACAAGCTGTTTCATCTATAAGCGGATATATATTTCCTAATTTGTCCTCTTTAAATCTGATACACTTTTGAGGGCATTTGCTGAAACACGCTCCGCAGCCCGTGCAACTTTCCCATGAAGCCAGCCGTGGCATATTGACACCTCCTCATCCCTCTTATTATTAAACTTCTATCGCACTTAATAGATAATTCTGAGACCTTACCTTTTTTTCTTCAATAATCTTATTTACCTGCGCATAATCGATATCTTTACCCAGAATACTCCCAATTGTTTCAACAGTTGCTGTTCTATCTGTCAATCCAAACTCTGAAAGCAAGGAATCAACCTTATCCGATCCTTGCGTTAAAACTGCAAATTGTTTATTGTATTTTATTGAGAATACACTTCCATGAAAAGTCCCCGTAACAATTAAATCGGCATTTTTCACAAGCCACAGCCATTCAAACGACCCAACAACAATATTAATATCTGCCCACGGACACAGTGAGCCAGTTGCAATTGTTAAAAGGCCTTTCTTCTTAGCCACATTTTTTATTGCCGCAACTTCTTCCTTATTATATCCATAAGTATAAATCAACATATACGGTTTTTGAGGGAAGTCATTAGGTTTCACAATCGGAAAGTCATATAGGAAAGTGGGATCCAATACACGTACTGATTGCTTTCCAAGTATTTTAACGACTTTCTCCGTTTTATCATCTCTTACCGCAATATGAGACAATTTTCTAATTGGCAATAATTTATATCCTTTTAAAATAAGGATTTTGGACAATCTACTCTGCCCAACACTCGCAGCATAAGATATAATATTTTTGCAGCCTATCTCTTTACCAATAAAATACGGTATATTCTCATATGTAGGATCAAACATGTTCCAAACCGTATCACTTCCAATCACACAGCATTGATATGTCTCATCTACACGTTCCGTAATGTCAAAACACTTTTGGTCTTCAGTCAATTTTTGATATTTTTCTTTTTCATACTGAGCGTACGCTTTTCCCTCGTTAGCCGATATGACATTATTATAATCTACGTCAATTTTCAAAAAATCAGTTTTATATCCATTATCAGTTAGGAAACTTCTCAGTGCGTATGCTTGAAGAAAGGATCCGTAGTTGCAAGCATTATACACTGTCACAATTCCAATTTTTTTCATCAATTTTCTCCTATAATACTGTTAACAATCTTACAGAATCTGCTGAAATATCCCTCTGTACTATACTGCAGTGCATTCTTCCGATTTGCTTCTCCCATCTTCACACACAAATCCGGATTATCCAATAATCTCTGTACTTCCTTTGCCAGATTTGTTACCAGTTTATCGTCTCTTTCTACAAGCACTACGCCAACTCTATCAGCATATTCACTTATACCACCAACTCTAGTTGCGACTAACGGTGTTCCTGTTGCTTGTGTTTCTATACATACTAGTGGTGCAGGATCTTCAAACATGCTTGGCATCACAGCAACATCTGCAATGTTATAGTACTGGTACAGTTTTGTCTGATGAACAAACCCTGTAAATACAATTGACTTCGCTGAATTGGCAATAAGTTGTGCGACTTCTCTTTCATAAGGTGTATTCGTAGCACTCCCAAAATTTGCACTTCCGATAATCAGCAATGTCACGTTGTCTTCTTCTATATTTTCAAAAGCCTTAAGCAATTCCTTGATGCCTTTTTCTGGTACAATTCTTCCAGTATAGATCACTATCTTATTTTCTGCTGGAATACCCAATTCTTCTTTTAATTTTTGCTTTTCTATATCCGAGGATTGTTTTACAAAACGCTCAATTTTAGCACAATTATATAATGGAATTATTTTTTTATCATCGCATCCGGCCGCATTTTTCCACTGGCGTCCAATATAGTTACTTACTGGCAACAATTTCAGGAAATATTTGTCCTTTGTTCTATTTCCCATCCCATCCCAGTGAATATGAACCAGAAATTTATTTTTTGGAATAACCCTTCCAAGCAAAGGAATTTGTGTTGTGGGTCCAGCTTCATAGATATATAAGTCTTGTTCCGGCAATTTTTTTAATATTTTGTTTAACTTTATAAAGGCTAAAGAATATGGTGTATATACTCCGATATGCTGTGCCAACCTTTGAAGATTATTCAAAACCGCATTTACTTGTTTGTTTTCATTTTCAATGTACCTAAAATCGACATATTTATAATTCAACGATTTCTTTTGAGCATCATTATCCGCCGCTGAAATAACTGTAAAATCATATTGTGGATTTTTCTCGTTTTCATCCAAAATATATTCAACGAGTGTTTCCACTGCCCCACCTTTTACCGTGGGAATTGGCAAGGTACATTGAGTTATAAAACATATTCTTTTCATATTACCCCTCACCTCTCTGCTTTGATTAGTTTCTAAAAGAAAGGCCAACATTGAACCAGTTCAGGATTTCAATATCTAACCTATCGATAATTACTTTACACCCAAATCTAACTACGATTGCAATTAAAACAATCGAAATCAAGCACCCTATCATTTTTTTGATGTAAGGTTTCATAGACTTGTTCATAACATCAAAGAGCTTAGAATAGTAAACGACCTGAATCACACAATAAATGCACACCATCAAAATAATAGAAACACAAACGTTATTGGTTAGTTTTCCAACATAGATTGAAATTACGATAAAAAACGACTGAACAATAGTTGAAATCAATGAATACTTTTGTTTTCTAAGAACGATTTCCAATCCTTGTGTGCAGGTAATAACAAACATAAAAAAAGTTTGAAAAACAACTATCCTTAAAAAAGTTCCAGCTTCAATATACTCTCTTCCAAAAAAGAGTACCGCAGCAATATCTCCAACCGCGAAAAGACCGAGAACTGGAAAATATGCCAAATTGATAGCTCTATTAAAATTTCGCTCTACATAATCACCAATTTGTTCGCCCATACGCTGCATTTCAGAAATTGTTTGATAGAAAACTTTACCGACAGCCTGTCCTATAAAAGACACCGGCATGTTCAATATCTTGATCGAAACTGAATAATAACCTAAAACTGTATTTCCAAAAAATGTTCCAATCAAAAGGCTTGGTAGCTGATCTCTTACTTGTAGGAGACAGTTGTTGGGAAGCTGAAATTCAACCAAGTCCCTATATTTTTTAAGTGCATAATTAAATTGTTTTAATTCAAAGCAGAACATTCGTTTCGGCACTTGACGTTTCATGTTTAAGACAGTCAGAACCTGTCCTAATATAACTGCAATAAAATACCCATACTTTATGTTGCCAAGAATTGCAAATCCAATCGCAAAAACAGCGACAGTCACATAGTTTATAATGGGATTCAACATTAGTATATTATACTTTTTATATCTATTAAGCCATGTATAACAAGTATTTACTTGTTTTACTGTAAATGCATATACTGTTACTAGGAAGCTCTGAAGGAATGCATCAAATATGCCTTCCATTTTTATAAATTTGAAATAAGGAAATACGCAGATTCCAGCAATCAGGCAAATTATCATACTAATTGTCGAAATCACTCTATATAAATCATCTACACCCCTATCTGTCTCTTCGAGCATTAATCCACTTGATATTCCCATATCACATACCGCTTGAACAATTAACGAAACAGATAGTATTGTCGCCCAGATTCCCATTATTTCTGCGCCATACATGCGCGTAATAATGGGAAGTGTTAGAATCGATATAGCCTGTCCAAAAATTGTTCCGCCAGATATTTTTACAACATTTCTTAATGCCGGTGAGAGTTTTAATTTTTTCTGCATTGTTATATCTCCTGTTCCAACTGAGTATTTCGTCCATATTCATCATACAAAATTGCAATTGGAACAACATAATAAACAAACTGATTCGCAAACAGAGTCAATGTGTTATCCAAGAAATATGTTGAAAAAACATAAAACGAAAACATCATAAACATTTTTCCAGCAAGTTCTGAATAGTTCCTATAAATGTATCTCGGAATATATGTAAAATAATACCATATCCACGCTACAAATCCCCAGAATCCCATTTCCGTATAAACTCTAACCAAATCACTATGAGATGTTCCCAAAAGCTTATTTTGGTTTCCCAGAATAAAATTCACATACGAATATCCTTTTCCAATGTAAAAAGGTGAAACGCTGTACATTTCTCGTATAAATCTGTACACACGTATTCTGTAAATGTCAAGCACCGACAGCAACAACGTCATTTGATCCAAATATTTAACAGCCAATACAAAAGAGAAGCATGCAATCAGAACCGCAAATGTCACAATTTGATTAGTTCGAAGGAAATCTTTTCCTTTTTTTCTAACAACCGTTATTGCAATTACCGACACAACAAGAATACCGATCAGTTCATTTCTTTTAAACCCCAGATAAGAGCAAAGTAATGCCATAACAATCTGCAATAGCCTAGTTTTCATTTCGGCTTCCTCATAAAATACAAAGTAGAGAAGGAATATTCCCATTGCAAATGTACCATCATGAATTTCCATTGCATAAGACACTCTGCTCAATGTAGATCCATACTCATATGAATCAGCTTGAAAGACATGAGTGATATAAGTAATCATTGGAGACAATCCATAATTCTGTATTACAACAAGAGCATTAAATCCAATTGTAAAAACAAGTGCAGCAAACGTAAGGCGAATAACATCTTTTCCAAAAATTGTTGTACACATTATTGCACTTGCCGCTATAATAGCCATACAACCCAAATTACTTATCAATCTTGTGAAATTTGAAAAAGTTATATGCCCAGATTGCCCAGCAAGCCAAATCATACATGTGTATGAAAAGGCAACCGCAATCGGTATCAAAAATAGCTTAAACAAATCTTTTTTTATTTTTGTTATCCTTAGCGTAAAAAAGCAACCTTCAACATGGTCATAAAATGCACCAATAATTATCCACATAAATGCTATTATATACTTTAGGAAATATGGCACACTAATAGAATCGATTTCCATTGAAAATGCTAGAGCCATTGATAACACATATAAAATTTTCACTTTCTCACCCCTGTCTTATTTTATTGACTCTTTATTTTTTCACAGCAAGCAAAAACAGACAACCGTTTGCCAGCTTCAGCTTCATCATGGAAATCAGTATTTTTCTATTAAATGATTCATATCTTAAATCAATATCACTCAATGCACGCTCAAAAGCAACATTGTTTAATAACAATTTCATTTGATGGCGTTTTTCCTCAGTTGAAAGATTACTTTCATTTAGTAATTTCATAGCACCGATGATGTTTGCCAAATACGGATAAGCCATTGCTCTCTTTACACTTAACGGATATTTATTTTTCTCAATTAGTTTCATACTTTCTGTATAAAACTTTTCAATAAGCGAAAATCTGTCTTTTCTAAAAACTCTTGTTAGTGAAATCTCATTGTTACAGTAGTAGTAATATGCCTTCGGCATTACTGCTACGCTATCTACATACCTGTATAATTCCAAAAGAGAAAAAACATCTTCTGAAATAATATCTCGTTCAGACGCAAACTTCCATTTGCTATCTCTTATTAATTTCATTGAATACATTGATGTCCATGCACTCATGTTAAAATCCAACTTTTTTCTTTTAAGTGCCTCTGGAAGAAATTCATCAATTATTTTGTCACCAGAATACAACAAAATACTTTCACACGGTATATGCGTTTCTATTATCTCGCCGTCTGAATAGTCATAATATCCGAATGACACAATCTCAGCTCTGGTTTTTTCAACAACCTCAATAGCTTCTTGAATTGTATGCGGATCTATAAAATCGTCACTATCAAAGAAGCAAATAAAATCTCCCGTGGCCGTGTCTATTCCAGTATTTCTTGCCATTCCAAGACCAGCATTTTTTTTATGCACTACTTTAATGCGCTTGTCCTTTTTGCTCCACTCATCACATAGTCTAGGGCACCCATCCGGCGAACCATCATCAACTAAGATAACTTCTAAATCCGAATACGTTTGATTTAAAATACTTTTTATACAACGATTTAAGTACTTTTCAACATTGTAAATTGGAAGGACAATCGACACTTTTTTACCCATTAATTGTTCCACCTCACCTTTTACCAACTTTTCCTTTTTCTATACTTAGTCCATCGAGTCTTTTTCCCATTCACGAGTCACCATATTATATCGCTTCAAAACTTTGCATGGACTACCCGCTGCGACACAGTAATCCGGGATATCGTGAGTAACAACACTATTGGCACCTATCACACAATGTTTACCGATTTCCACTGTTCCCACAATTACAACATTTGTCCCAATCCACGTATCATCGCCAATTGAGACCCCCCCGATTAAATTTGAGGGATGGCTTTATAAAATTTCCTTGGCTCTTTATTGATTTTTCAATGTCTCGATACTCATGATTATAATCGGCAATAAAAATATGAGGGCCAGAAAATACGTTTTTTCCGATAATTACTTTCCCCTGAGATGCAATCCTCGAAAACATTCCAATTTCAGTGCCATCGCCAATCTCCATATCCCCATTTTGATGGCATACAAGCATTGTATATGGCATAATACTGATATCATTTCCAAAATTAATAGCTTTAGCATTAACAATTTTGCAAGCCTTACCGATATATAAATTTTTTCCATGATTCGTTATCCTGTAACGGATACATTGAATTGGTTCAAGTAACCTCTTTACAATTTGCTTAACATTCATTTTAAATTCCTCTTCAATGCTTTATTCGGATACAAGAAGAACTCCAGCCACTTTGTTTTCTTCATAATCCACGCAGCGATAATCGGACCACTCAAACTAATGCCCAACCCCATCACAATATGTGCCACAGCATTCGTAACGCCCATTTTCAACAGTACGGATCTTGTTGGCGCTGCAAACAATGTATGCATCAGAAAAATCGGCATTGTATATTTTGCAAGGAGATCCATACCTTTTCCAAACTTTTCCTCAAAACCTGCCACCATCAGGATAACAGCTACACAAGCCAGCACCCCCATTACAAAAGCGATTACGCCACTTTGGATTTTCGCCGTATATACCACAATGCTCAGAATTATAAACAGCAGACCTAATATCGTTCCTTGTACTTTTCTACCTTTCAGCTGCACATTAAACGCGCAAATACTCATACCGAGTACAAACCAGATTTCGTTTGAGAGGACTGCAGATACGGCATATATGCTCGTCCCCCCCCAGTCAAAATCAGGATTTTTGCAGCCAGCGCAATTATCAATCCCACTATAGCCGCTTTCACACTGCTAAAAGTCAACGTAACAAGAAAGATAAAAAACAATGCATACAAATACCAGTACGGGGCAGAAGGATTAACTACCAACGTTCTAAACAAACCATCTGCTTGCTTATTTACACTATCCGCGAATAAAGTTTTAAGTAACCAAGTGGCAGTCGAAAACGTCAAATACGGCACACCAAGTGCCAATGCCTTTTTCGCCACATTCTTGCACCAACTGCCCCCACTATTTACCTTGCTGTACTTTTGATACAGATATCCGCTACAAATAAAGAACAGCGGTACATGGAAGTAGTAAATTGTTGTATTGAACCACTCATACAAATCATTCTCAGGCAGAATATTTGCCTTCGTCATGCTTTGAAAAAAATGGCCCAGTACAACCAATATGCAGGCAATGACTTTTACATCATCGACCCATTTTTCTCTCGTTTTTACCGCTGTCTTTTCACCCATTACTTCGTCTCCATCTGCTGTGCGATATCAGCATCCACGATTTCCTCGCCGCTCTTATGCTTCAGCTGCTCTTTACTTGCCTCACTCAGACCATTATTGATCACACAGTTCATATCGCAGGTGCTGCACTTATCCAGCTCCTCTTTAGTAACTTTGCCATCGCGGTAGTCACGGCAGATCTTCAGCTCGTACATGCTGTACGGATGCTTGGTGAACAGAGCCTTGAATTTGTGAACCAGAACCCAGGTAGCAGGTTTCCAGATGTACTTGTGCATTGCCGGAGAAACACTGCCGATCATCCAGCAATCACGGTCACAGCAACGAACCTTTGCACGAACCTTCTCTGCTTCCGGGCTGTTCCACAACTCATCCCAAGTCTGATTGTTCAGATTGCCCATGACTTCCTTATCCTTGGTGCCATTGCAAGGCATAACATCGCCATACGGATCGATGAAGAAGGTGTCAAAACTCATGTCGCAAGGAAGCAAACGCTTCTGACCGTAGATATAGTTGATCAAACCGTGGTTAAAGTATGCACGAAACCACTTTTTCGGGCTATTGCTACGGAGCAGTTCATTGACCAGATTCTCAAAGTTTTTAGCAACCATTGGGCGGTCGTGGATGATGTTCTTGGCCTCAACGAAGTAGAAGCTGTTGTGCAGAGAAGCGGTTGCGAACTCCATGCCCATCTCGTCGGAGATCTTGTACAGAGGAACCAAGTCAGGTGCATTCTTGTCCTGAACGGTCATACCGAAACCAACGTCCTTCATACCCATCTCACGCAGCTTCTTCAGTGTGCCGTAGCCACGCTGGTAGCCATTCTGCAGGCCACGGATCTCGTTGTTGGTCTGCTCCAGACCCTCGATGGAGATACGAATGCCGATTTGAGGAAACTCTTTGCACAGGTCAACGATACGGTCGGTGAAGAAACCGTTCGTGGAAATAACGATACGGTCAGACTTCTTGTACAGTTCGCGCACAATATCTTTCAGGTCGGTGCGGATGAACGGCTCGCCGCCGGTGATGTTGGTAAAGTACATCTTCGGCAGCTTCTTGATGGTTTCGATACTGATCTCCTCTTCCGGCTTGGAAGGTGCTTTATAACGGTTGCACATAGAGCAACGAGCATTGCAGCGGTAAGTAACGATGACAGTACCATTTAACTTCTTTTCTTCAGACATGATTAACTCTCCTTTAATTTAACAGCTTTCCGATTGCAGTACCCATTGCGTAAACACTAAATTTGTTTTCGTACTGTCTCCGTTCGTCAGCTGACATTGCTTTATAATATGTTTCATTCGATAGGGTAGCAATTGCAGTAGATAAATCCTTTTCCGTTTTCTTAATCACTACTCCTGTTCTTCCAATATCCACATAATCCTTAACTGTGTCGTTTTCTGTTACAACAACCGGTTTTCCATACATCATCGCCTGGATAATAACTAACTGCCCTGATGAAATATGCGTATCTTCCAACGGAACTATCACAGCTTTGCATTTTGCTAGTTCTCTAAAGAAATCATTATCGTGACAATCAGCAAGTATTTCGATATTGTCTGGAATATTCTTTAAAGACAATGTGTCGCAGATAATTTTAAGATGCTCTTTTCTTTTGCTCCATGCATCCACCAAAAATTTATAATCACGATTACTTCTTCCAGCTGCAAGATAAAAGTTATCCGAGCTACAAGTTGGCACTTCCTGCGTTTTGTCCTCGTAGCCCAGGGTTTCAAAAACAAATCGTGCCTCTGGAACATCAAAGTAATCCGCATACCGCTTCTTTTCGCTTTCAGAAAAGACGACAAAGTATCTGATGTATCCAGAAGTCACGATATACCTCATGAATTTGTCGTAGACCTTTCCGACAAACGATTTCTTAGGCTTATAAATAAAAGTCAGAACCACAATTTCAGGTACATTTTGAACATGAAACATTCTAAAATAGAAAGCCAAAATGAGTCCATAAAACTGCTGCCATGCTAAAACCTTGTTGTAGTTCTTATGGTCTTTAGCAATTTTCATTGGTACAAGGAAGTACTTTGCATACCGAATGAGTTTTTGCAACGCACCTCCATGATTTTCATTACTTACCGCCTTATATACTCTCCATTTATCTCCTGTTGCTTTCTCGATTGCTTTATGAAATTCCCAGTCATCAGGAGCATCATAGTCAATCAAAATCACATTTTCTTTGCTCATTTCTTTCTCCCAGTAGCCGCTTACTGATACACCTTCATAATTTTCTCGTAATACTCATCGATAGTATCGAAGCTGATGTCCTTACAGTTCGCACTGTACTCCGCACACAGCTTCTTATCACCCCAGAGCTTCTCGATCTTCTTCTTCAGATCTTCGGCATTTCCGCTTTCAAACAGCTCGCCGGTCTTGCCAACCTGAATCAGTTCCGGGATGCCGCCGATGTTCGCTCCCAGCACCGGTGTGCCATACATCTGGGATTCCATTACGGAGAACGGGCAGTTCTCATACCACTCAGACGGGTAAATGGAGAACCGTGCCTCACGGATCAGCTTCTCCAGTGCTTCGCCTTTCTGGAAACCAACGTTCTTGATGTTCTTAATACCATTTACTGTCTCTTCCAGCGGGCCAGTACCGGCGAAGATGAACTGCACATCCGGCAACTCCTTGCAGACCTTGATCAGTGTGCCAATGCCCTTTTCTTCAGAGAAGCGGCCGAAGTAGAGGACGTAATCCTTCTTCTCCGTCTCTTTCCACTCCACCTTGTCGATGAAGTTGTGCATTGCCACGGTCTTTGTTGCAAACAGCGGATTGCTGTCCATTTTGCTCTTCATGAACTCCGAGCAGCAGATCATGGTGTCAATGTACTTGTAGGTGCCTTTCCACTTCCAGAACTCAGCCTCCATCATGCCGATGGCCGACTTCGCCGTGGAACCGTGGATGCACTTTCCTTTCATGCAGTTCACGAAATGGCCGCCGAGGCACTTCTCACAGTTCTGGTGGGTGTTCGGATTGTTCAGCATGTGGTTCGGGCAGACCAACTGGTAGTCATGTGCCGTGAAGATGATCTTACAATCTCTTCCGGTCTCCTTGCGCCACTTCACGATTTCCAGGATGATGGAAGGTGTCAGCTGGTAGTTAAAATTGTTCAGGTGACAGACATCCGGCTTGAAATCGTCCAGCACTTTCCGCAGCTGCACCCGTGCTTCTTTGCTGTAGATGGTCTTGATCGGGTAAGTCAGCTTGCTCAGTTTGCTGCCGCCGTGGAAATCCATATCAGATGTATAAGCATTGACACGGTTGCCCACGCAGCGGCCTTCGTGTTCCATACCGAAGTACTGAACCTCGTGTCCATGCTGCTCCAGTGCCTCACCCAATTTGAATATATACGTCTCGCTGCCGCCGTTTCGGTGCAGAAATTTATTCAAAATCAGCGTCCTCACGTTAAATTTCTCCTTATTCTATGTTCTATTTCACTACCTCTGTTCAGATGCAGCACTTCCAATGTATTGTTCATAAACCAGAGTGCTCCATACAAACGCAGGTAGTGATACTGAAAGTTCTTATGATAAAATCATCTGCTGTTGCTGAACCTAGGTAGCGAGATAAAAACCGCTCCCGCAGCTCTATCCATTTCTCAAAAAGGTGCCGTAAATACGCCATTTTTCAGGCGTTTTCACTATGTACATCTCACTACCTGCGTTCGGTTAGAGGAGATTGTTGATCATTAATATCCTCATCTTTATTCCATCCTTGTTTCAAATCAGTTAATTGTTTTTTATGGTAAACTGACCTGGATTCAGGTCACTTATATTCGGTGCTATTTCAATCTTCCATATCATCTTTTCAATAATTGGTGTGCAATTAAAAACTAATCTTTTCAAATTTTCAAAAGCTATCTTTTTATGTGTTACTCATCCAGCCTGAAATCATATTTTCACCAGCACTTAACCTGATACTCAACCTACTTGACCTGCCAGACTGTACATATCAACTGATACTCGTCACCTTTGATGTGCCATTCGGACAGCTCATCCGGTAATCAACCGCCTTAAAATGCCAGAAGTACATCGTTTCTGGTACTCGTCACCCTTGATATGTAGTACTCATTTTCTCGGACAGATTTCCTTGATACCCAACTACCTTGACCTGTAACACCCATAATTCCATGTATCTTACCGACCACTAAATCTCGGGCAGACCTTGATACTCAACATTATTTAGGTGGCAGACGTCCGGTTGAAAGTCATCCAATACTTTCCGGAGCTGTACCCGTGCTTCTTTACTGTAGATTGTTTTGAGCGGGTAGGTCAACTTTGCCAGCTTGCTTCCACCATGAAAGTCCATATCACGGGTATAGGCGTTCACTCGATTTCCGACACAGCGACCTTTGTGCTCCATACCAAAGTACTGAACCTCGTGGCCATGCTCCTGCAAGGCCTGGCCCAATTTAAAAATATAGGTTTCCGATCCTCCATTAGGATATAGGAATTTATTAATCATTAAGATTCTCATATCTGTCCTCATACACTTCCAACGTTTTTTGGGTAATCTCATCCCAGTTATATTTGCTGCAGATAAAATCTGCTGCCTCATTTTTGTATTTCTGGACCGTTGCCGGGTCATCGCAGAGCCTTTGCAGTTTCTCTTTCAAGTCTTGTACGTTGCTCTTTTGGAAAGTGACAGCCTTGTCCTCAACGACCTCTGAACATTCCGCTATGTCAGACACCACGCAGCAGTTGCCATAGCTCATGGCTTCCAGCAAACTGAGCGGCATTCCCTCCAGATCGGAAGGCAGCAAATATAGATAAGCGTTGCTGTATAGCTCTTCCAATGCCTGCCCGGCTACAAATCCCGTGAAGATAATTCTGTCATCCCCGGTAGCAAGGGTTTGAATCTCCTGCATAAAATCATCCGTATCCGAGGACCCTCCGGCAATTACCAATTTTTTGTCTGTATGTAATTCTTTATAGGCTTCAATCAAATAACGCAGCCCTTTTTCCGGAACGATGCGTCCCAGAAATAAAAGATATCCGTCCTTATCAATTCCGAATTTATTTTTGATCAGATCTGCTTTACGCAGCACCGGCCGGTTCACACCATTCGGGATGAACAGAGTCTTCCTGCCATAAGTTTTTTGGAAATATTCCTGCACGCCTTTGCTAAGTACAATAATCTCATCCGCAAACTTGACAGCCATCTTTTCACCCAAGTGAATGTATTTGGAGCTAAATCCGTTCTTCCATTTTTCCCGCTGCCAATCCAAACCGTGAATTGTCACAACAACCCGCTTTCCAAATAGCTTTGGAATCCAGCACATGGCTGCTGGGCCTTCCGCATGAATGTGTACGACATCGTATCTGCCAAAGGCAGACGCCAACGCAGCAAAGAAACTGGATGATACCGCTGTAAGTCCTTTCCTGTTGATGGTCGGGACCGTTTTGAGTTTTACTCCCTTGTACTCGTGCAGTCTTTCACCGTCAAACTCTTTCCCGCTCACATGATGACCGCCACGGTTATAACAAGTCACCTGATGGCCTAGCTTCACCATTCGAGTGCTGAGTTCTTCGACCACAACTTCAATGCCACCTTCTCGAGACGGGATTCGTTTATGTCCGAACATGCACGATCTCAGCTTCTTCGTATTATTGCCCATCCTTGCCCCACTTCCTACCATGTTCTCTCTCCCGAAATTTCATTCCCAAATGAGTTTTTTCTTTACTGCTCATGAAACCCGGTCTATGCTAAAACGGATTTCATCAGCGCCAAAGATAAGCACGACAACAAGCCCATCCCCGGCACTCTCGTACCAGGCACAGGCTTGCTCCAAACCTCCTATTCAAATTTTCATGCTCTTTAAGATTGGGTCGAATAGAGCCGTCAAGAAGCCATCCACTATCTTAGCTTTTTGGCGTCTTCTAACCCTCTCTGCATAAAAATCTGGATTTGAGAGCTGGGTCAAGCCGCCAAAAGCCCTGATTCTACGTGGTTTTTCTTGGTTGTCCCTATTATATCTCCATCACCTGTACCAGCCACCGCAATTGTATATTTCTTATTCATCCTAGTTTCCTCACCCTACTTTTCCATTTACAAGTCCGCAAAAAGTTCCTCCCGATACACCCCTTTCTCCAGCATCCCTCGGAAGCTCTCCTTCACGGCCGGCACATCCTCCTTGTAGGTCATGCCGTACCAGGTGTCGTCGGTGCGCAGAACCTTGACGGTCAGCTGCCCTTCCTGAAGCAACTGCCCCACAAAGGTAGGAATCAGGTACTCCGCTTTCAGCGGATTCTGCGGAACTTCCTTCTGGAAGAACTCTACAAACCCTTGTTCCAGCACATCCAGAAAAGCCAGCGTCAGACCCCACATATTCATGGATACCAGCGACCCCGGGTCCAGAGTCACGCCGTCCGCCTCTGCGCCATTTGTCGTTTTGATGATGTTCTTGGTTTCCACCACTTTGGTCAGGTTGGACTGTTCATCCATCTCACAGATGCCGCGGGTCACACTGCCGTTATCCGACAGGGTATTTTTGAGCACGAAGCCCGCCATGCAGGCCTCACCGCCCTTTGCCAGGTAGTCGTGTACTTTACGGAACCCGTCTTTGCCGTAATAGTCATCGGCGTTGATGATAGCAAAAGGTGTATGGATCAGATTTTTAGCCGCCAGGACCGCCTGACCGGTGCCCCAGGGCTTGGTACGGCCTTCGGGAAGCTGGCCGGGAATGTCGCGCAGGTCTTGGAAAGCATAATCCACCGCGACGCCATGAGCAGCGCACACGGCGGCAATGCGGGCCCCAATGACTTCTCGGAACTCAGCCTCGATGTCCTTACGGATCACAAAAATAATATGGTTGAAACCCGCTTCGATGGCGTCGTGGATGGAATAATCCATAATGATGTGTCCGCTGGCGTCCACGGGTTCCAGCTGTTTGATGCCGCCGCCAAAACGGGAGCCGATGCCTGCGGCCATAATGAGCAAAGTCGTATCCATTCTATTTCCTTTCTTCTCCATCGTCGGTTCTTACACCCCGTACATCCTGAACACCACACCTACTGTCTGGAAAATCAGCTTCCAGTCCAGCCAAAAATTCCGGTCGTGTATGTATTTGAGGTCCAGTTCCATCCACTGGTCAAAGGTCAGCTCGTTGCGGTTGGGCTGCACCTGCCAGTAGCAGGTCAGGCCAGGCGTCACATACAGCCGCTGACGCTCGTAATCAGTGTATTGCTCCACCTCACGCGGCAAAGCCGGCCGCGGGCCCACAATGCTCATATCCCCTTTCAGGATGTTGACCAGTTGCGGCAGTTCATCTATGCTTGTCCTGCGGATCAGGCGCCCAACTCGGGTGATCCGCGGGTCGTTTTTCATCTTAAAGACCGGGCCGTCCATCTCGTTCTGGTCCAGCACTTCCTGCAATTTGGCCTCTGCGTTGGGCACCATGGAACGAAATTTGTAAAACTTGAAGATCTTTCCGTCTCTTCCCACCCGGTCCTGGGAGAAGATGGGGCTTGCGCCGGGACTGTCGATCCAGATCACCAGCGCCACAATGGCCATGGGAACAGCCAGCACGATCAGGGCCAGCAGCGAAAAGAAAATGTCCTGCGCACGGCGGCCCATCCAGTAATATTTCTTGTCCCTTAAAATCGCATCGCGGTCAAACCAGTAAGTCTGTACTTTAGCCGGTTCCGCCTGTTCCGCCGGCGCAAAGCTGACAGCAGCCGCACCTTGCTGCATCTCAGCTTCTGCCTGCGTTTCCATCTCGAACGATCGCACCAATCTTCCTCCTCTTAGAAGTCCCTCACATTTTCCAAAACAGAAAAAAGGCTGCTTCCTTTTCGCGTTGTCCGCGTTCAGAAAGCAGCCCTTTCCAGTGGATTACTTCTCTTTATGCTCTTGCCAGCGTCATTTTTGTGGAACGGCTGCTTTTCCCTCCACAGAATGACAGCTGACAAATGATGTTTTCCTTACTGCGCCACAGCCACGCTCCGGACATACAGGATGATGGTGGTGGAATACGGCACCGTGAAGGTAGCGGAACGGCTGCCGAAGGCGACGGGCAGGTAGACCCAGTTGCCGTTTGCGTCAAGGTACATCACAAAGCCCTGGGTGTCAGCGGTAACGCCGGCCAGATTGCTCAGGGTAACGGTGGTAGGGCCCTCGCTGGAAACCGCCACGCTGCCGATCTCACGGGCGCTGTACTCGTTCACACTGGTAGCGCCCAGCTCAGCCTGCACCGTTTCAGCCAGGCCGTCGCCCAGCAGATCCAGCTCTTCCTCGGTGCTGGTGGCGCCCTGGATGGTCTCATAGACCTGGGTCGCCTGGCTGTCCTCGCCGGTCTGGGCCTGGGTGGTATAGGTCACGTCGCCGCCCTCGGCTTCCGCGCCACCGTAGGGGCTTGCAACGGCTGCCCATGCGGGCACCGTCATGGATGCGGCCAGAGCCGCGGCTGCAACGACAGAAAGAACTTGCTTTTTCATGCCTAAATCCTCCATTACTTTTTGGTTTGGCTATGGTTCCCATAGTTTTTATAGTAATAACCGGACTTGTAGTATCTGTGGTAATACAAGTTCGACTTACTATCCACGTTTGCACGGTTGAGCACAACGCCCAGCAGCGGCGTATCCGTGCGTTTTAGCTGCTGCACCGAATTGAGCACCATCTTGCGGGGCGTATCCCCGCCGTGCACCACCAGCACGCTGCCGTCGCAGTGGCGGGCAATGTTCAGCGCGTCGGCCACGCTGCCCAGCGGCGGCGTATCCACCAGAACATAGGCGAAGTGCTCCGCGCAGTATTCCAGCATCTTGGCAAAATGCGGGCTTTCCAGCAGAATGGTGGGGTTCGCGATGGCCGACGTCACCGGGATCATGTAGCCGTTGGGCACGTTGGTCTTATAGATTACGTCCTCGATCTCGGCCTGGCCCGCCAGATAGTGGGGCACCCCCACCAGCTTCTCATTCCGCAGAATGCGGACCCCGTACTTGCGCCGTATCTCGGAGTTGCGCAGGTCGCAGTCGATCAGGATGGCCGGCGTGCCCACCTCCGCGATCATCTTCCACAGCTGCATGGTCACAAAACTCTTGCCCTCATTGGGCACGCTGCTGGTCACCATGATGGTTTTGATCTGGTCGCCGCAGAACCCCAGATTAATCCGCAGCTGGTTGAGCGCCTCGGTCACATCAAAGGGAAGGTCCGGGATCTTATTAAGTTCAAGTTCTTTCATTTCTTCCCTTTCCTCCCAAACAGCTTTTTCTGCTTCTTGCCGTTGAATTCCCCGAGATCAGCCTCCGGGATGACAGCCAGCGGCTGCACGCCCAGGTACTTGACCACATCGTCCGGGGTGACAAAGGTGTCGTTCATCAGGTAGCGTACTACCAGCACGCCGCAGGCCAGACAGGCCCCCAGCAGGCCGCCCAGCATCACGTTCTTGGCCGTGCTGGGGCTGGACTTCTGGGTAGGCGGAATGGCTTCCTCCACCAGGTTGGGCTCTTCCGTCTCCATGATCTGGGGCAGGTAGATGCAGGCCTGGTCGATCAGCTCGTTGGCGATGTCTGCCGATTCCTGCGGGTCGGGGCTGGTCACCGTGACCTTCAGGATACGGGTGTCATCGGTGTTGGTAATCTTAATCATATCGCTGAGAGCTTTGGTGCTCATGGGCTCGCCCTCTGCGTTGGTCAGTTTTAGATTTTCGATCACGTCCTCCAGCAGGGGGCGGCTCAGGATCAGCTCCTGGTAATCCGCGGTCAGCTGCGCGCCGATTTGCAGGTCGGTCAGGTTGACCACCGAGTTATTGGACGCCGACACGATGTAAATGCTGGACGTAGCTTCATACTTTGGCGTAATGAGAAATTTCGTCACGCCGAAGGCGATACCTGCGCCCACGACCAGACAGAGGATGATCTGCCAGGCGTGGCCCCACAGCAGGTAGAACAGCTCCACCAGATCGATCTCGTCCTCTGCCCCGGGGCGCTGGCCGATCTGTCCGGCCGGTGATTCGTTGAGGGCTTTTTGTTCCATACGCTTGATTCTCTCCTCATTTTTATTGTTCCTGGTAAAACAGCTGCAGGATGGTCTGCTGCAAACTGTCCTCATCCAGATGGTAGGCCCAGTGCTCCCCCTCCACCACGTTTTCGCCGTCGATGGTGAGCAGCGGCAGTTCGGTATATTCCTGCAACCGGTCCGCGATGTCCACCGCGGTGCCGCTGCCGATGTCGGTGACCATATCGTCCGACAGTTCCTGGTAGGCCGAGGCCACGAATTCGCCGTCCTGCTGGCGCAGCTTTTCTTCCAGCGCTGCCAGATATTGCCGCTGCCGGGCCATGCGGGCCAGGTTGGTCTCGTCGTCAATGTTGTACCGGCTGCGGACATAGGTCAGCGCCTTGTCCCCGTACAGGGTGACTGTCTCCCCTTCCACAAGGGTTGGGTCGATAGCCGAAAAGTCGGAGGTGACGGTCAAAGTCACGCCGCCCACCATGTCGGTGATGATCCCCACCGCGTCCATGTTGACGGCCACATAGCCGTCGATGGTCTGGCCGTCCAGCAGGGTGGAGACGGTCAGCACCGTGTTCTCACAGCTCTGCTCCCGGCCGTCGCCGTAGTAGTAGGCCAGGGCGAGCTGCTCGTTGTCGTAGGCCACGATATCTCCGTGGACGCCCCGCACCGGCACTTGCACGATGCTGTCCCGGTTGAGCTGCAGCATCTGCCAGGTCTGGTTAATGTTGTCCAGCACCACCACCATCTGGACGTCGGCCTGGCCGCCGCCCGCGTAGCTGTTGACGCCCAGTCCTGCGCCGGAAGTGTCCACGCCCATCACCAGATAGGTTTCCAGTCCGGGGCGCTGGCGGTAGGTCCTGCCGTTGTAGACGACTTCTTTCAGTTCGGCCTCCGTGCGGTGATCGTTGGTGGTGTAGCTGTCCGAAACGTTGGCTGGATTTTGTTTGTCGTCCATCCGCTGCAGCAGATAGGCCCCGCCGCCCAGGGCAGCCGCCGCCGCAACGGTGACGCCCGCCGCCTTGAGGAGATCCCGCCGGCTGATCCGCTTGCGTCCGTACCGGCTCATGGGGCCTCCGCGGCAGGGGCGGTCAGCCGCTCCGCGTTCCGGTCCATCCGGGCCAGGAACGCATCTCCCAGTTTCTGCATGATGATCTTTCTTCCTTCTTTGAGATTGGGCGGGCGGGTGGTCAGGTTATGGCAGTCGCTGCCCAGCAGAGGGGTATCCGTCAGCTGCAGCAACTCCAGCGCCAGCCGCCGGGCGCCCCAGCGGAGCAGACTGCCCGCATTGACCTGCAGCCCGATGGGCAATTCCGCCAGTTTTTCCAGTTGGTGACGGTTCGATTTGCTGAAGCAAAACCGTTCGGGGTGTACCAGCACCACCTGATACCCGCAGTCCAGCACCAGCGCTTCCACTGCCTCGGTCTGCAGGCTGGTCCAGTCTGCGAAGGGCATTTCCAGCATGAGGGTACGGGTTCCCTGGATGCACAGGGGCGTCAAGTCCTGTTCTTCCATGCGGGGAAAGTACGCCACTTCCGCCGCCGGAAGCACCCGCGGCAAATCCTCCGTCAGGACGGCGGAAAGGCGCTCCATAGCTTCCGCCCTCCGCTCGCAAAACGCCGGGATACTGCTGTGCTTGGCGTAATAGTGGGAAGTGGCGCAGACTGCGGTCACGCTCTGCTCTGCTTCGCGGCGCAGCATGGCAAGGGAGGTGTCCACCCCATCGCTTCCGTCATCCAAAACCAGACCTCAGCCTATCACGTTTGGGACGGGTCCCGGCTGAAACAAGGCAGAGAAAAAGCCCG
>ERZ1643246.2156-NODE-2156-length-19504-cov-47.568975_pt1 | contig 19504 bp, 18 predicted proteins | sample MGYA00579265_ERZ1643246 | MGnify/ENA primary metagenome ERZ1643246 (study PRJEB29033, sample SAMEA4952261) | chicken gut metagenome | biome: Broiler Chicken; feature: Gastrointestinal Tract; material: Caecum | place: Ireland | collected 2018 | study: Broiler...
GTGAACTGCACCCCATTTGTTAGACAGTATGATATACTGAATAACAAATGGGGTGCTTTACTATGCCGAAAGGAATACCAAACAAACGCTATACACCAGAATTCAAGAAGCAGGTAGTAGAGGCGGTCATACAAGAGGGTCTTAGCTATCAGGAGGCCGCCAGAATTTATGAAGTTCAAGGACATGACCGCATCCAAAGCTGGGAACGGATTTATTTGGAAGAGGGGCCGGAAGGTCTTGAGGTGGAGCGCAGAGGGCGCAGAAGCACAGGCAGGCCAAAGAAGCTACCCAGCAAAGTAGAAGAGGACTTGCTTGCCGAAGTGCAGCGGCTGCGAGCGGAAAATGCATACCTAAAAAACTTGCAAGCCTTGGTTTTGGAAGAAGAGCGACGCCAGCGCAAAAAGCGCAGGTAGTTCAAAAACTGAGGCATGAATTCCCGCTGGACCTTCTGCTCACAATCGCTCAGCTTCCCCGTGCGACCTTCTACTACCATCTGAAGCGGATGATAGTTCCGGACAAATACAAGGAAGCCAAGGCAGAAATTGCCGCGATTTACCATGAGAACAAAGGACGGTACGGATACCGCCGTATCACAACTGAGTTACATAACCGTGGATTTTCCATGAACCACAAGACAGTCCAGCGGCTTATGAAGGAGTTGGGGCTGGTTTGCCGTGTCAGAATCAAGAAATATCGTTCTTACAAGGGCGAAGTGGGAAAACTTGCCCCTAATCTGCTGAACCGGAACTTCTATGCGGAAAAGCCAAACCAGAAATGGGTGACCGATGTAACCGAGTTCAGTCTGTTTGGACAGAAGATGTATCTCTCGCCCATTTTGGATTTGCACAACGGTTATCTGGTCAGCTATACCATCTCTGACCGGCCAGTATTGGGTATGATAACTTCCATGCTGGAGAAGGCGTTTGAGATGATACCCGACGGAACAGGATTGATCCTCCATTCTGATCAAGGCTGGCAGTATCAGCACAAGAAATACCAACACATGATCAGGAGGAAAGGGATTCGCCAGAGCATGAGCCGTAAGGGCAACTGCCTGGACAATGCCGTCATGGAGAATTTCTTTGGCTTACTCAAGAGTGAGTTGCTGTACCTGCAAAAATTCGATTCCCTGGAACACTTCAAGCAGGAACTGGTGGACTATCTGGATTACTACAATAACCGCAGAATCAAGATAAAACTAAAGGGCTTGCCGCCTGCTCTTCACAGACAACAAGCCCTTTCGGTTGCTTGAACAATTTCTTCAAAAATATTGTCTAACTTTTCGGGGTCACTTCAATGGGTCTCTCCCGTTTTTTTGTCTGTTTGTGCCCGGCGCGCGGCAGGGCGCAGCGGCCCTTACCGCTGCGGGTTCAGGATGGTGCGCCAGTCCAGATCGCCGTTTTCCAGGCCGTGGATCAGGACCTCGGCGGTGGCGATGTTGGTGGCCACCGGGATGTTGTGCACGTCGCAGATGCGCAGCAGGTTCATCTCGTTGGGCTCGCTGGGTTTGGCCGAGATGGGGTCGCGGAAGAACAACAGCATGTCCACCTCGTCGCAGGCGATGCGGGCGATGATCTGCTGGTCGCCGCCGTGGCCGCCGGGCAGGAACCGCTGGATGGGCAGGCCGGTGGCCTCGGACACAAGCCGCCCCGTCGTCCCTGTCGCAATCAGGTGATGGTGGCTGAGAATCTGGCAATATGCGATGCAGAACTGGATCATCAGCTCTTTTTTCGCGTCGTGTGCGACCAACGCAATCGTCATGTAAGACCCCACTTCCTCCAGGCGGGAGGTTCGCCCGCCTGGCGATATGATACAAGAAAACTTCGGCAGATTTGACAGGAAGAACAATAAAACGAGAAAACGGCCTGCACGGCGGCCGGTCAGAACAGCAGCGGCACCCGCCGGCCCAGCAAACGCTGTGCAATGGCGCTGCCCGCGCGGGCGGCCAGGCAGCCGGCCGGCAGCGCCTCGCCGGCCATGGCGCAGTGCTGCAGCTCCCGGCTTTCGGGCACCACGCCCAGCAGCTGCACCCCCACCGTGTCGATGCACTCGTCCAGGTCGTACACGGCGGCGCCGCGGCCGAAACTGTCCGGCCGCAGCCGGTTGACCACCAGCCGCAGCGCGTCCTGGGGGTGGCCGCCGGCGATCAGCCTGTCCGCCACGATGCGCCCGTCGCGCAGGGCGATGGGATCGGGCGTCAGCACCAGCAGCGCCCTGCTGCAGATGCCGGCCGCCGCCTCAAAGGGCGGGCCCATGCCGGCGGCGGTGTCCAGCAGGATAAAATCAAAATAAGGCGACATCAGCCCGATCAGCCGGGCCAGCGGCGCGGGGCGGACGATGCCGCCCTCGTACGGGGCGCTGATGACGGCCAGCCCCGGATACAGCGGGCTTTGCACCACGGCCTTGTCGCCGTCGCAGCGGCCGCACAGCACGTCCTCAATGTCGTAAACGGTCTTTCCGTACACGCCGGCAATGATATCCACGCTGCGCAGGCCGGAATCCAGCTCGATCAGCAGCACCTGTTTGCCCTGCGCGGCCAGGCCGGCCCCCGTCAGCACCGCGATGGTGCTTTTGCCGGTGCCGCCCTTGCCGGAACAGACCATGATGGTTTGCGCTTTCACTCCATACCCCCCGGGCCGTACGCCCAGGCCCGGCAGCATGCTGCCGGCAGAACTGCGCCAAACCCCCTGTAAAAATCGCGGGACAGGACGCTGTGCCGCCCGCACGCGGGCGCAGAGCACACGGAAGCGAAACTATCCCGTTTATTATTCTAGCACAGTATTCCGGTTTGGGCAATGGATTTTTCTATAAAAAAGCAACAAAATTGTGCAAAGTTTATTCAGCTGTCTAACCAAAAATTGCACACCTGTGCGGCAAAATGGAAGGGCACGGGCGCAAGGCTCAGGCCCGGCCGGCCAGCCAGGCGTCCAGCACCGCCCGCAGCAGCGGGGCCGCGTTGGCGCCGCCCCCGCCGTATTCCAGCACGATGGACACCGCGATCTGCGGGTCGTCGGCGGGGGCGTAGGCGATCAGCACCGAGTTGGTGTAGTAGCTGCCGTCGGCCAGCCGGTCGGCCCGCTGGGGGCTGCCGGTCTTGCAGGCCACCGATACCCCCGCGCCGTCCAGCGCCCGCAGGGTGCCCGCCATGGCCTGCATACCCTGGCGGATGGGGCCGAACACCTCCTCGCCGCCGTCCATCCGGCTCAGCACCTGGGGCTGGTACTGCCACACCACCCGGCCGTCGGCGTCCACCGCCCGGTCGGCGTAGTGCAGCGCCAGGCGGGTGCCGTTGTTGGCAAGCGCGGCGGCGTAGGCGGCCAGCTGCATCGGCGTTACGGCGGTGTTGCCCTGGCCGATGGCCGCCTGCAGGGTCAGCCCGGCGGTAAAGTTGGCGTCGGTGGAGCGGGTCAGGCTGCCGCCGGCTTCGGGCAGCTCGATGCCGGTGGAGGCGGCCAGGCCCAGCGTCCGGGCCGCGTCGGCAAAAGCGTCGGCGCCCAGGCGGCGGCCCACATCATAAAAATAAATGTTGCAGCTGTATTGCAGCGCCCGGAACAGGTCGACGGGGCCGCTGTGGCCGATCTGCAGGCAGCGGGGCTGGTAACCGCTGTAAAAGCGGTAGCGCCCGGTGCAGGCGACGGTATCCTGCGGGGTGACGACCCCGGCCGAGAGCGCCGCGGCCGCCACCGCCGGCTTGAAGGCCGACCCCGGCGCGTACAGCCCCTGGGCGGTGCGGTCCAAAAGCGGCGCGGCAGGGTCGGCGGCCAGCGCGGCATATCCGCTGCGGTAGGCGGCCAGGTCGTAGGAGGGCGCGTTGGCCGCGGCCAGGATGCCGCCGGTGGCAACGTCCACCACGACCACCGCGCCGGCGTTTGCCTCCCGCCCGGCGCCGGCGGCCTTGGTCGCCCGCAGGGTCGCAAGGTGGTTTTCCAGCGCGGTCTGCACGCTGCGCTGCAGGCCGGCGTCCAGCGCCAGCACCAGCGAGGCGCCGGGCTGCGGCTCGGCGGTGATTTCCTCGGTCAGCACGCCGGCGCTGCCGGCGGTCACCCGCACCCGGCCGTCGGTGCCGTGCAGCAGCTGCTCGTAGGCGGCTTCCAGCCCGCTTTGGCCGATCAGCGCGTCCATGGCGACGCCGCTGGCCGAAAGCTCGGCCCACTGCTCGGCGGTGATGGCCCCCACGGTGCCCAGCGCGTGGGGCAGCAGTGTGCCGTCCGGCCAGGTGCGGGCGCCGGCGGGGGACAGGCGCAGCGCGCCGCTCTCCACCAGGCCGGCCTGGTACAGCAGCGCCGTGTCCGCCGCGCTGACGCCCGACGCCAGCAGATACTCCCCCGCCGAGACGGAAGAACAAAAGGCGGCGAGTTGTGTTTCCACATCCTCGCCGCCCGAAAGCTGCAAAATATCCAACGTCTGCCGCGCCGCCGCCTCGATGCTGCTGCCCGGCGGGGCCGGGTATTTCAGATAAACGTCCCACACCGGGGTGTCCTGCGCCAGCACCTGGCCGTTCCGGTCCAAAATATCCCCCCGCGCGGCGGGCACCGTGTAGCTGTAGCGGGTGGTGCTGGCCTCGGCGACCTTTTCGGCATAGTAGCCGGCCATGGCAAACTGCATCCAGGCCAGCCGCACCAGAAACAGCGCAAACACCACCGCGCACAGCACCAGCAGCGCCCGGACCCGGCCTTTTCCGTTGTGTTTGTTGCGGCGCATGGGCGCGACCTCGCTTTCCCGCTCTCTGTATGGCCGCAGCGCGGCCCCGATACGCATACTATACCCCCAACGGCGCAAAAAGTAAAGCAAAACCGCGGGCGCACCCGGCGCTAGCCCGCCGCAAAGTAGACGGCGGCGGCCGGGTCGGCAGTGTCGGCCAGCGGGGCGCTGGCACACAGGCCGGTCTCGTCCTCGGCGGGGGCGGCGGCCAGCGTGCCCACCCAGTAACCGTCGGCGGTGGTCACCACGCAGCCGGCTTCCAGCCCGCTGTGGCGCGGCAGGCCGGTCAGCATCCACTGCCCGCCGCCGGCCTGCAGCACGCCGTACTGCCCGCCTGCCAGGCAGGCGGTCCCGTCGGGGCCTGCCACGGGCAAAACGCCCGGCTCGGCGTCCGGGTCGGGGGCGGCGCGGCCGGCAAAGCGGCCCTGGGGGTCCAGCACCGCCGCGCCCTCGGCGGCAGTGCCGGCCAGCGCAAAGCCGTCCAGCGTGCGCGCCGCCACCGGCATGGGCTGCGCGCCGGAAAGCTTCCCGGCGGCCGGGCTTTGCAGCAGCGCGCGCAGGGCCTCGTTCTCGGCCTGCAGGCCGGCGGTATCGGCCAGGCGGGCGTGCAGGTCGGCGTTCTGCCGCTGCAGCTCCGCCAGCCGGTCGGCGTAGCGGGGCATCAGCCAGTCGCCCACGGCGGTCTCCACCCTGGCCGGCAGGGCCGCCAGCCAGGCCACCGCGGCGGGGCCAAAGCGCAGCACCAGCCCGGCGGCCAGGGCCGCGCAGGCCAGCGCCAGCGCCGCGGCGGCTGCCTGCCGCCGCATCCTGTGCCGCCGCCCGTAGCGATGCACCGTAAGATCCAGCCCCTGCCGCATGGTAAGCCCCCTTTTCTGCGCCTGATGGACGTTTGCCCGGCGGGGCGCACCGCCCCGCATAGCCAGCCTATGCCGCGCCGCCGCAATTCATTCCCGGCGGCGGCCGCGCTTTTATTTTGGTCCGGCGTTTGGTATAATACACCCAAAGCCGGCGCGGCGCCGCAAAAAGCCCTGCGCCGGCCCGCGACCAAAGAATAGGGGGAACAGTATGCAATACCAGCTTTTGGCCCTGGACATTGACGGCACCCTGCGCCCGGACGCCCAGCCCTGCGTCCCGCGGGAGAACGTCGCCGCCGTAAAGGCGGTGCAGAAGGCCGGCGTCAAGGTGGCCGTCGCCACCGGGCGGTGCCGCGGCGGCATCAGCAAGGCGCTGCTCAACGGCCTGCGGCCCGACTACTGGATCTGCGCCGCCGGCGCCGAGGTGCAGGACGCGGCGGGCAACGTGCTGCACGACGCCCGCATGGACGCCCAGCAGATGTACGCCCTGGTGGACTTTTTCGAGGATCACGGCTGTTTCCTCGGCTTCAATTTTGACGACGGCCCCTACGGCTACGTCAACTATTACATCCAGCGGGAGGCCGAGCTGGCCATGAACGTGAACAGCTACGTCCATGACGGCGAGGACCAGGACCGCCACCTGGAAAGCATGCCGTTTTCGGCGTTCGGCCGGCTGCCCCAGGCGCTGGCGGAGCAGTTCCGGCAGAAATACGGCCACCTGGGGCTGCGCTTTTTGTTTTACGGCAGCAGCGAGGGCTGCGACATCCTGACCGCCGAGCAGGACAAGGCCCGCGGGCTGGAGGCCGTTTGCACCGCCATGGGCATCGACCCGGCGCAGGCGGTGGCCATGGGGGACGGCTCCAACGACTGCGGCATTTTGCAGCGGGCGGGGCTGGGCGTCTGCGTGGCGGGCGGCGACCCCCGCGCACAGCAGGCCGCCGACCGGGTGGGCCCCGCCGCCGCGGACTTTGCGGTGGCGCAGGTCTGCCGCCAGGTCTGGCCGGAAGCCTTCCCGGAGGAGACGTAAGGTGCCGGGGCGGCCGTCCGCCGCGCCCCGCGCGGTGGGCCCCGGCCTGCCGCCGCTGTGCGGCGCGCGGGCAAAGGTGCTGATTTTGGGCAGTTTCCCCAGCCCCAAAAGCCGGGAACAGGGCTTTTACTACGGCCACCCGCAAAACCGCTTCTGGCCGCTGATGGCCGCGCTGCTGGGCGAGCCCGCCCCCGCCCGCGATGACCTGGCCGCCAAGCGGGCGCTGATCGTGGACCACGGGCTGGCGGTGTGGGACGTGGTCTGCCGGTGCACCATCGCCGGCGCGTCGGATGCGTCCATCCGGGACGTGGTGCCCAACGCGGTGCCCAAGCTGGCCGCCCGGCTGGGGGTGCAGGCGGTGTTCTGCAACGGCGGCACGGCGGCCAGGCTGTACCGCAAATATCTGGAGCCTGCCATGGGCCCCGCGGCGGGCACGCTGCCCTCCACCAGCCCGGCCAACGCCGCCTGGACCCTGCCCTGCCTGACCGCCGCCTGGGGCGCGGCGCTGGCGCCGTGGTTGGGCGCAGAGCCGCCGGAGGGTATGGAATGATTCAAAACTTTTTATTAAATTTTGTGCAAATTGGGCATTTTGCCGCGTTTTGGAATTGCAAGCCGGGGCGGGATGCTATATAATTATGGTAAGTTCTGTCCGATCTGCCCAAAACGCGGCAGCGGACAGTTTTGACCAACACGACCGTGCAGCGGCCTGCGTGCAACAGGACCGGGCCGTCCGCCGCCCATGGAGGGGCCCCGCATGAGCAAACGTCAGGAGATCCGCAAAAAGCCGGTGCTGCCGCTGTGGCTGGCGGCGCTGGCCTGGCCGGTGGGGGCGCTGGTGTTCCCCGTCTATACCCTGTGGGGGCTGGCCGCCACCGCCGCGCTGAGCGTGGTGGTCTATTTTGTGGCGGCGCGGCTGTGCCCGGTGCGCATCGTTACCCGCGAGGTCCCCTATGCCACCGGCAGCGAGGATGTGGACGCCATGCTGGCCGGCATTGAGAAGAACCTGGACGCCCTGCACGCGCTGAACGACGCCATCCCCGACGCGAAACTTTCGGCCGAGATGGACCGCATGGAGCGGGCCGGCCGGGGCATCCTGCAGGCCGTTGAGGCAAACCCGGACAAGGCAGGCCAGATCGACCGCTTTGCCCGTTATTATCTGCCGGAGGTGGTCAAGATCATGGCCGCTTACGCCCGTATGGAGCAGGGCGGCATCAAGGGCGACAACGCCGACCAGATCCAGTCCGAGGTCCGCTCCAACGCCGCCACCATGGCCACCGCCTTTGAAAACCAGCTGGACAGCCTGTATTCCGCCGAGGCCATGGACATCAGCACCGACATCCAGGTGCTGGATACCATCCTGAAAAGCCAGAACCTTGCCGACTGAGCAATCCCCGGCGCAGGCGGCATAAAACACAAAACGTATCCATTGCAAAAAAGCACAAACCGGAGCAAACACAACGCCAAATGCGGCAAAAACAGCCCCGAAACAGCCAAAGAAAGGACGGAATCTTCCCATGAACGACCAGGATTTTGATCTGAATGTCCCTGCCGCACCCAGCCTGACGCTGGACGCCGCCCCCGCCCCCAGCCTGACGCTGGACCCTGCCGCCGACGAGGCCGTGGTGGAGGAGGCCAAAAAGCCCACCCCCGCCGAGGTGGAGGACACCCCTCTGTCGCCGGAAGAGCAGCAGATGGTGAACGAGTTTGCCAAAAAGATCGACATCACCAACAGCCAGATGGTGCTGCAGTACGGCGCCGCCAGCCAGAAAAAGCTCAGCGATTTTTCGGACAACGCGCTGTCCCGCGTCAAGACCAAGGACATGGGCGAGACCGGCGAGCTGATCACCGACCTGATCACCGAGCTGAAGGGCTTTGACGCCACCGAGAAGGAGGACCGGGGCTTTTTCGGCAACCTGTTCCGCAAGACCCAGTATAACATCGAGTCGATGAAGACCCGGTACGAGAAGGCCGACGTCAACGTTGAGCGCATCAAGGCCCAGCTGGAGGACCACCAGGTGGTGCTGATGAAGGACATCACCATGCTGGACAAGATGTACCAGCTGAACCTGGTCTATTTCAAAGAGCTGACCATGTATATCCTGGCCGGCAAGAAAAAGCTGGAGGAAGTGCGCGGCGGCGAGCTGAAGGAGGCCAACGCCAAGGCCCAGCGCACCCAGCTGCCGGAGGACGCCCAGGCCGCCCGCGACCTGGCCGATATGTGCGACCGCTTTGAGAAAAAGCTGTACGACCTGCAGCTGACCCGCAACATCAGCATCCAGATGGGGCCCCAGATCCGGCTGATCCAGGCCAACGACACCATGATGGCCGAGAAGATCCAGACCACCATCGTCAACACCATCCCGCTGTGGAAGAACCAGATGGTGCTGGCTTTGGGCATGGCCCACAGCCAGCAGGCCATGGAGGCCGAGCGCGCCGTGACCGACGCCACCAACGAGCTGCTGCGCAAAAACGCCGCCGCCCTCAAGCAGGGCACCATCGACATCGCCAAGGAGTCCGAGCGCGGCGTGGTGGACATCGAGACCCTCAAGCAGACCAACCAGGAGCTGATCAACACGCTGGACGAGCTGAACAAGATCCGCGCCGACGGCAAAGCCAAGCGCACCGCGGCCGAGCAGGAGCTGGGCCGCATCGAGGGCGAGCTGCGCGCCAAGCTGATGGAGAGCACAAAGTAAATGCAGTTAGAGCAACAGGAGAGCTTCCGCATCGAGGGGCCGCAGCTGGAAGTGTTCGGCCAGATCGAATCCAAACTGCCCGCCCCGGCCAAAAAGCGCCCCGCCGCCGTCCTTGCCATCGTGCTGGCGGCGCTGGTGGCGGTGTTCGGCATCGGCGGGGCCAAGCTGAAGGGGCGGCAGGCGTCGGTGCAGGCGCTGTACACCGCCACCAACGAGCATGGCAGCGGCATGACCGGCGACCTGGCCCTGCGGGCCGACGCGGCCGCCAACCTGATCCGCCTGTGCGGCCAGGTGCTGGGGACGGACGACGCCACCGTGCAGGCGGCCCAGGCCGCGCTGGACGGCTGGAACGCAGCGGCCGATGCCGGCGGCCCCGCCGACCAGTTTGCGGCCAACACCGCGCTGGGCGGGGCGGTCACCGCCATGTACCAGCAGACCGACGCCGCCGGCGGCGTGACCGAGGCCATCAGCGGCCAGTATACCGAGTTTCTGTCCCGGCAGGACATCATCCTGCGCACCGCCGCCAACGACTACAACCCGGCGGCCCAGGGGTATAACGATACTGTCTCCGGCTTCCCGGCCAATGTGATCGGGCTGCTGTGGGGCGCAGGGGAGGTGCAGCTGTTCCAATGAACCGGACGTTCAAACGCGCGGCCTCCGTTTTGCTGGCGCTTGCCTGCGCGGCCGGCGCGGCGGTCTCGGCCGCCGCGGCTACGCCGGAGGTGGATGCCAGCAAGGCGGTCATCGACAACGCCGGCATCCTCTCGGCCGAGACGGAGGACATTGTCACCAACCTATCCAGCGCCCTCAGCGATACCTGCGGCGCGCAGATCGGCGTTTACACCGTCGACCAGGTGGGCAACACCACCATGGAGGCTTATGCCTACGATGTGTTCAGCGCCTGGGGGCTGGGCGACGACGACCGGGACAACGGCGTTCTGCTGCTGCTTGCCCCTGTCGATGACGATTACTGGGCCATGCAGGGTTCCGGCCTGGAGACCCGCCTGCCCAGCAGCACCCTGAGCGACCTGCTGTACGAGTATCTGGAGCCCAGCTGGGTGCAGCAGGACTACGACACCGGCACCCAGGCCATGGTCCGGGCGCTGGCTGAAGAGCTGTGCAATATCTATGGTGTCTCGATGGATATCGACGCGGTCGCCTACGGCGACTTTACCTCGGTCGGCGGCGAGCCGGCCGGCCGGGAAGGAGGGTTCCCCGTGGTTGGCATCATCGTTTTGATCCTTGTGCTGGTCGTTGTGCTGGCGGTGCTGCTCACGCCCCGGTTCCGGGGCCCCGGCCCTGGTCCCGGACCCGGCTACTACGGCAGACCGCGGCGCACCTTCTTCTTTTTCGGCCCGCCGCGGCCGCCCCGCCCGCCCCGCCCGCCGCGGCCCCCCCGCGGCCCCGGCGGTTACGGCTACGGCGCGCCGCGGCCGCCCCGCGGCGGCTATGGCGGCCCGCGCCCCGGCGGTCCCCGTCCCGGCGGTGCACGCCCCGGCGGCGGGCGCAGCTTCCGGGCCGGCGGCGGCTCCACCCGCGGCGGCGGCGCCGGACGCCGGCACTGACCCTGCCCCACGCGGCAAAACTGCAATGCACAGCCGGGCCCCGCTGCCCGGCTGTGCCTGAAAAAGAGGTTTGACTATGCTGGACCAGGCATTTTATCAGGTCTACACCAAGTTCAAGCTGCACTTTTACCAAAAGGTGTTCAGCCGCTTTGAAAACCGCGAAGCCACCCTGACCACGGTGGAGTCCTTCTGCATGGAGGGCATCATGGCGCTGGGCAGCCCCACCATCGCCCAGTTTGCGCAGGTCATGCACATTTCCACCCCCAACGCCAGCTACAAGATCAACAGCCTGATCAAAAAGGGCTATGTGGAAAAAGTCCGCTCCGAGACCGACCGGCGCGAGTATTACCTGCGCCCCACCAAAAAGTACATGGATTATTACAGCATCAGCTACGCCTACCTGCAGACGGTGATGGACCGCATCAAGGTGCGTTTCCCTGCCGAGGACGTGGCCAAGCTGGACGAGATGCTGACCGTGATCGGCACCGAGCTGATGCCGGAGATCCAGATGCCGGAACAAAACCTGTAAGGCGGCCCCGCCTTGCCCTGAAACCGCAAAAAGCCCCGCGCGCCCGGCAGTCTGCCGGGCGCGCGGGGCGCTGCTGTGCGGGGAAAGGTCACATCTTGTGGTCGGCAAAGACCGGGTCGTCCTGCCACAGCACCGCATGGCCGGCGGCGCGGGTGGCGTTCATGTCCAGGATACGCTGGTTGGACGACCCGCGGAACCGCAGGCTGATGTCATACAGGTCCTGCACAAAGGCGCCGTCCACCAGGATGTCGATATAGCCCAGCATCTCGTCGGTGACCTCGCACCGGGACGGCGACGGCTGCAGCAGCTCGGTCTCGTAGACGTTGCCGGTATAGCACCAGATGGTTTTGTGCGGGTACAATACCTTTACATCGTGCAGAAAGGGCACCAGCGCCCGCTGGTTTTCCGGCTCGAAAGGCTCGCCGCCCAAAAGCGACAGCCCGCCGATGTAGTCCGGCTTCAGGCTGGCCAGGATCTGGTTGCGCACCGTTTTGTCAAACGGCTTGCCGTAGGCAAAATCCCAGGCCACCTTGTTGAAGCAGTTCTCGCAGTGGCGGCGGCAGCCGGACACAAACAGGCTGGTGCGCACCCCGCTGCCGTTGGAGATATCGCAGTATTTGATGTTGGCGTAGTTCAATGCAGTCGTCCCCTTTCGGCCCCCGGCAGGGACCGGCGTGCGGCCCATATCTGGGTCCTATTTCCGGCGCATCCCCCATATACTGTGGGGGACGCGGCAAATGTCTACCACGCAGTATAGCAGACAACGCGCCCCGATGCAACCCGCCCCGCCGGCACGGACCGGAAAAATATGCGCCTGTACGATAAATTATTCAACTTTACCCAAAATAGCCAAAAATAAAGCCCCATTTTTGGCAGCCGGATTTTTCGGCGTAGATACGCGGATTAGCGCGCTATATTGGTGCTTTTTGCGGCTTGTTCCACAATATGTTGTGGTTTTTGCCCTTGACTTTCCGCCGGGCGCGCGGTAAGATAAATGTGCTCGCAATTCGGGGTTTATACATTTCGTATAATTTCAGATAGATCCCGCGGGGCGGGGCCGCATCCGGCCGGATGCCTCGCGGGCAGTTACGGAGGAGGACACCATGAAGATCATCAAGCGCAACGGCAGCGAGGCCGTGTTCGACATCAGCAAGATCATTGCGGCGATCACCAAGGCAAACAACGTGGTCAAGGAGGACCAGCGCCTGACCCAGGCGCAGATCCATTCCATCGCCGACTCGGTCCAGAAAGCCTGCGAGAGCCGCAGCCATGCCGTGGGCGTGGAGGACATCCAGGATCTGGTGGAGAACGGCATCATGGGCGCCGGAGCTTTCGAGGTGGCCCGCCACTACATCACCTACCGCTACGTGCAGGGCCTGCGCCGCACCCACAACACCACCGACGACCGCATCCTCAGCCTGATCGAGTGCAACAACGAGGAAGTCAAGCAGGAGAACTCCAACAAGAACCCCACCGTCAACAGCGTCCAGCGCGACTATATGGCCGGCGAGATCTCCAAGGACCTGACCGCCCGGCTGCTGCTGCCCCCCGACATCGTCAAGGCGCACCGGGAGGGCCTGATCCACTTCCACGACGCCGACTACTTTGCCCAGCATATGCACAACTGCGATCTGGTCAACCTGGAGGATATGCTCCAGAACGGCACCGTCATTTCGGGCACCTTCATCGAGAAGCCCCACAGCTTCTCCACCGCCTGCAACATCGCCACCCAGATCATCGCACAGGTGGCCTCCAACCAGTACGGCGGCCAGAGCATCAGCCTGACCCACCTGGCCCCCTTCGTGGACGTCTCCCGCAAGAAGATCGCCGCCGAAGTGGAAAGCGAGATGGAGGGCCTGCCCGTCACCGAGGAGCGCAAGAAGGCCATTGTGGAAAAGCGGCTGCGGGCCGAGATCAACCGCGGCGTGCAGACCATCCAGTACCAGGTGGTCACCCTGATGACCACCAACGGCCAGGCGCCTTTCATCACCGTCTTTATGTATCTGGGCGAGGCGCGCAACCCCCAGGAGAAAGCCGACCTTGCCATCATCATCGAGGAGACCATCCGCCAGCGCTACCAGGGCGTCAAGAACGAGGCCGGCGTCTGGATCACCCCCGCCTTCCCCAAGCTGATCTACGTGCTGGAGGAGGACAACATCCGCGAGGGCACCCCCTACTTCTACCTGACCAAGCTGGCCGCCAAGTGCACCGCCAAGCGCATGGTGCCCGACTATATCAGCGAGAAGAAGATGCGGGAGTATAAGCTGTCCAAGGGCGAGACCGAGGGCCACGGCGACGTGTATACCTGCATGGGCTGCCGCAGCTTTTTGACCCCCGACCGCAGCGGCAACGGCTGGGACAACATTGCCAACGCCAAAAATTACGACGGCAAGCCGAAATATTACGGCCGCTTCAACCAGGGCGTCGTCACCATCAACCTGGTGGACGTGGCGCTCAGCTCCCACGGCGACTTTGACGAGTTCTGGAAGATCTTTGACGAGCGGCTGGCGCTGTGCCACGAGGCGCTGATGTGCCGCCACAACCGCCTGAAGGGCACCCTGTCCGACGCCGCGCCCATCCTGTGGCAGTACGGCGCGCTGGCCCGCCTGAAAAAGGGCGAGACCATCGACAAGCTGCTGTACGGCGGCTACTCCACCATCAGCCTGGGCTACGCCGGCCTGTACGAGTGCTGCAAGTATATGACCGGCCGCAGCCACACCGACCCGGCCGCCAAGCCCTTTGCGCTGGAAGTCATGCAGCACATGAACGACGCCTGCGCCAAGTGGAAGGCCGAGAGCAACATCGATTTCAGCCTGTACGGCACCCCGCTGGAGTCCACTACCTACAAGTTTGCCAAGTGCCTGCAAAAGCGGTTCGGCATCATCCCCGGCATCACCGACCGCAACTATATCACCAACTCCTACCACGTCCACGTGTCGGAGGAGATCGACGCCTTTACCAAGCTGAAGTTCGAGGCCGATTTCCAGAAGCTCAGCCCCGGCGGCGCCATCAGCTACGTGGAGGTGCCCAACATGCAGGACAACCTGGAGGCGGTCATCCAGGTGATGCAGTTCATCTACGACAACATCATGTACGCCGAGCTGAACACCAAGAGCGACTACTGCCAGGTCTGCGGCTACGACGGCGAGATCCAGATCGTGGAGGACGACGGCAAGCTGGTCTGGGAGTGCCCCAAGTGCGGCAACCGTGACCAGAGCAAGCTGAACGTGGCCCGCCGCACCTGCGGCTACATCGGCACCCAGTTCTGGAACCAGGGCCGCACCCAGGAGATCAAGGACCGCGTGTTGCATCTGTAAAAGGAAAAATAACGGTCTTTTTTCGCAACACAAACAACTGCCCGGCCCCCGCATGGGGGCCGGGCAGTTTGCTGTATGTTAGGAAAATCTTAAATGCAAAAGGCGGCGGGGTGTCACTCCACGATCTCCACCTGGCACAGCCGCATGGCGTCCAGGGCGGTCTGGTGGCTTTGGGGCGTGACGCAGGCGCAGCAGCGGGCGATGACCTTCACCGGCGTTTCCGGCAGCGCGGCTTTGAGCAGCAGCGCGTTGCTGATAACGCAGATGCCGGTGCAGACGCCGCACAGCGTTATGCTGTCGGGCTGCTGGCCGCTGCACCAGTGGGCCAGCGCCGGCGAGCCGAAAGCCGGCTTGTCGAACACCGGGGCGCTGTCCGCCCAGGGGCGCAGCGCGCCGGCGATCTGCCAGCCGTCGGTGCCTTTCAGGCAGTGGGGCACCGGCAGGTGTTTGCCCTCCTGGGTGTCCAGATAGCCGGGGCCGTGGGTGTCGCGGGTAAAGGCCACCGGGCCATCCCAGCTTTCGACCAGCTTGACCACATCGGGCAGGATGGCCTGGGCCTCCCCGGTGCCCAGCGCGCCGGTGATAAAGTCGTTTTGCATGTCCACAACGATCAGCAGGTTTTTCATGGGGGCCTCCTTGGCGGGGTGCGTCAAAAACGCGCAGGATAGAATGGCCGGGCTTTGCCGTTACAGGTGCAGCCGCTTTTGCAGCTCCACCCACAGGTCCCGGCCCTTAAAGATGACCAGACTTAAAAAAGTGATGATGCCCACGATCAGGCAGATGGTCCAGGCCATCGGCACCTGTTCCGGGCTGAGCAGGAACGCCAGGTAGGGCAGCGCCCCCACCACGATGTTCAATAGCAGGTAGACCAGGCCATTCTCGGTAAAATGGCGGTTGACGTAGGCGAACACGGCATTGAGCACCAGCGCCGCCGTACACAGGATGGGCACCGCGTAGTTTACGCTGAACCGGTGCCAGCCGGTGGCCCAGTCGCACAGCACCAGCACCGCCGAGACCAGCACCAATGTCTGGAACAGCAGCTTGGGGGCGTTGCGGCGGCGCTTCATCATGGCGCGCAGCAGCACCAGCACGCCCGCCACCCCGATGACCACCGGGATGCTCCAGCGCACCGGCGTTTCGGGGCCCAGCAGGTCGATGGCCACGCAGACCACGGCGGCGGTCAGCAGCACAAAGGCCACGATCTTGTAGGCCATGGAGTACCGCCGCAGTTCCGGCTGGGTGGGAGGGTAGCGGGGCGGCTCCCCCGCGCCCAGCAGCTGGCTTTGGCACAGGGGGCAGTAGGCGGGGTCGCCGCCCACCCGGATCTTGCAGTTGGGGCAGGTTTTCATCCGGTCACCACCTCGTTTGCATACAGCGTCACCTCAATGCCCTCGGCCGCAATGCCGCTGAACAGCCGCCGCGGCACGCCGGTGCTGCGGTAGGCCGAGGACAGGCAGACGACCAGGTCCTCCTGCCAGGAACAGACGCAGGCGAACAGGTTGGAGGTGCTGGACATGGCCGCAAAGCCCCGCAGCCAGGGGGCCAGTTCCGGCGGCGTTTTGATGACGCCCAGGTTGGACAGGGTGGCGGTGGTGTACCGCTCCTGAAAATGGGTGACGGCCGCCACCACCCGGTTTTTGACCACCAGCGGCACCGGCTTGACAAAGGGCAGCCGCTCAAACCGCTCAAAGCCGTCCATGCGGGCCTTGACCCGCTCCTCGGAAAGCTCGGTTTTCAGCGCGGCGTCAAAGCTGGCGGCCAGGCTGGCGGGCGTTTCGCGGCCGGTCAGCTGCTGCGCCACCCGGATGCTGTTGAAAAAGTTGCGGGCCGTCTCGCTGGGGTAGTAGTTGCGCAGGTTGACCGGCAGGCTGACGGCCACCGGGCGGCGGCGCTCCAGCAGGGGCAGCTCGGCATAGACGGCCAGCATCAGCCGGGCGCCCAGCCAGCTGGTCAGGGTGACGCCCTCGGCGCGGGCGGCGGCCAGCACCGCCTTTACCGGCATATGCGCCTCAAAAAACTGGGTCTGGTCGTAAGGCAGGCGGGAACTGCGCAGGCGGCAGGCCCGGCGGGGCATGGCGTCCCGCTGGGCGGCGGCGCCGTAAAACTGGCGGTAGCTGTCCTGCGCCAGGGTCGCGGCGGGGGCCACCGTTTCCGGCACCAGGTTGGCCAAAGCGTCCGGGTGCTGCAATTTCAGGTACTGGCAGACCAGGGCTTTCAAAAACAGCAGCCCGCCGTTGCCGTCGCTGAGGGCGTGGAACATCTCCACATTGATGCGCGGGCCGTAGTAGCTGACCCGGTACAGCAGCTCGTTCTGCAGGTCGGGGCCGTAGACCGGCGCGCAGGGGGGCAGCGTCTCCGGCAGGGGGGCGGGCAGCTTGCCGGTGGATTCCATATAATGCCAGAACAGCCCCCGGTGCAGCGTGACCTGAAAATTGGGGAACTGCCGGGCGGTCAGGCGCAGGGCCTCGGCCAGGCAGCCGGGGTCGATGTCGGCGTCCAGCGTGCAGCAGACGCGGAACACCCGCGGGTCCCGCCGGTTGTTGGTGGCAATAAACAGCTTGGCGACGTTATCCACCTGATACCAGGTCCCGGACATGACGTTTCCCCCCTTTTCGGTTCAGACGGCTGTGTTCCGGTATCTGCGGCGGTCACTGCCGGCGGGCGGCCAGCAACTTGCGCAGCAGGCCAAGGCCCATCTGCCACAGCTTTTGCAGCTGGGGACGGTAGAGCGTGCAGTAGATGAACAGGATGGCGCCGACCAGAACAAACTTGATGACGAAATGCTGGTAGAACACCACGCCCACCGCGGCGGCGGCCAGCGCCAGCAGAAAGCCGGACACCGTGCGCCCGATGTTGGGGATGGTGCGGTAGTAATACTGCCCGGTGACGGTGCGGTACAAAAACATCGCCGCGTTGGAGGCGGCCACCGCCACCGCCGCGCCGGTAACGCTGTACAGCGGCACCAGCCAGGCGCACATCGCCACGTTGACCGCCACGCCCAGCGCCACGCCGATGGTGTCGTGGTGGGGGCGGCGGGCGATGGCGTTGCCGTAGACGGTGCCCTCGATCAGGATGGCAAACACCGAGGAGAGCATCATCACCGGGAAAAACCGCATACAGGCGACCTTGTCCGGGAAGATCAAAAAGATGACGTCCTCGAACATGATCAGCGCGCAGAAAAAGCCGAACACCAGAAAGTTCAGCACATCGTGGATGCGGCCGATGCGGGCCTGCTCGGTGCGGTAGTTGGCGTAGACGTAGGGGCCCCAGTAGGTGGAAAAGCCCGCCTGCACCGTGGTGACCAGCTGGGCCAGCGTGTAGGCAAACTCAAACAGGCCCTGGGAGGTCGCGCCCGACCCCGCCGCCAGAAAGGACAGGCAGACCGACCGGTACAGCGGCGTCAAAATTGCCGCCGGGGCCAGCAGCATGCCGTAGGGCAAAAGCAGGCGGTAGGTGCCCTTGTCGGCTTTCAGCGCCTTGAGACCCATGGGGGCGGGGGCGGCGCTGCCCCCGGCGGTGCCCATGGCGCGGAACCAGAAGGCGATGGCCACGCCGCCGAACCCCGCCAGCGCCGCCGCGATGAAGGCCCAGACGTTGGAGGTGAAAAAGCCCGGCAGCAGGTAGATCAGGTTCAGGCAGGCGTTCATCCACAGCGTCTGCACGGTGTAGGCCTTTACGTCGTTTTCCAGCCGCAGCAGGACGTTGACGTACCGCACCAGCATGTAGAGCGCGGCGTTCAAAAACAAAAACGGCACCAGCGCGGTGTTGCCCTGCCCCAGGCCGAAGGCCACCGCCAGCGTGGGGGCAAAGAACACGCTGGCCCCGGCCCCCACCACCAGCATCACCAAAAGCGAAAGCCGCACGCAGGCCAAAAACATCCCGCGGCCGGTGGTGCCTTCCGGCGGCTCGCGGTAAAAGCGCAAGAGCGCCTGGTCCAGCCCCAGCATGCCCAGGTTCATCAGCGACATGGTGTAGGCCATAAAGGTGGCGGGCACGGCGTAGGTGTCGGCGGGCAGGATGCCCTTGATGATCAGCGCCGCGCCGCTGATGAGAAAGCCCAGGTAGGTGGCGACGGAATATTTCATCACGTTGCCCACAAAGCTCTCGGTTTTGGCGGGTTTCTGCTGCGGGGTATCAGGCAATGGGGGTCACCTCTTTTGCAGTGAGGAATAGGGAGTTGGGAATGAGCAATTTTTGCGCGGCGCGCAGGTTCGCGGCTTTCCTTGCAGGGGAGCCGTTTGGGCTGCCCGGCAAGCCGGGCGGCCGCGGTCACTCGCCCTGCACAAAGGGCCGGATGCGGGCGGTCATGCGCTCGACCTCTTCGGGGGTGACGTGGGCCTTGTCCACGTAGCCGTAGATGCGCTGGGCAAAGTTTGCCAGCGGCGGACAGAAGGCGAACACCGTTTTGGGCTGCCAGCCGTGCCGGTAAAGGAAATGCACCCCAGCCAGCGCCACGAACTTGAGCAGGTTGAAATGGGGGGCAAAGCCCTCGCCCATGGGGTGGTCCCGCGGCGGATCTTTGTACACCTCCTCCAGCAGGTCGGCCATGCGCAGGTAGGCGGCGCGGGGGCTGGGGTCAAAGTAACCCTCGATGACCTCCCGCGCGATGGGGAAGGGCGGCTGCGGGTCGGCCATGGCGGCGGCAAATTCCTCGTAGCTTGTCACATACTGCGCGTCCTTGTAGATGACGGGGTCGTACTCATGCTCGATGGGCGCCGGCCGCAGGATGTGGCAGCTTTTGCCCGCCATGTACACCTCGGCGATGGCGGTGCTCATCCAGATGGAGATGGAGTCCGCCGCCACGATCCACTGCTTGAC
>ERZ1643246.2158-NODE-2158-length-19488-cov-4.007976_pt1 | contig 19488 bp, 23 predicted proteins | sample MGYA00579265_ERZ1643246 | MGnify/ENA primary metagenome ERZ1643246 (study PRJEB29033, sample SAMEA4952261) | chicken gut metagenome | biome: Broiler Chicken; feature: Gastrointestinal Tract; material: Caecum | place: Ireland | collected 2018 | study: Broiler...
TTTAATTCAATGGTATCATTAGGTTTAACTTTAAAATTATATTTAGTTATAACTTTATCATTAACTAAAACGCCACCTTCTTTTAAGTAATTTTTAACTTTTTTCTTACTTATATCTTCAAAAAGGACAAATAATGTTTCTAGTAACTCTCCTTCTTCTTTAACTTTCTGTTTCATTTTATCACACTCCCCGCTTGTAATTCATGCAAGTATTTTATCAAAAAACAGAAATAAAGTCTACCAAATATAATAGGAAACAAAAAGGATATAAAGCTATACCCAATTATTTATTTTAATCTCAAACATTATTAATTTTGATAGTATAACTTTAATCCTTTAAAAACAGAATAGTTATCTCTTTTAAAAATTCATACTTATTATTTAGTACTTTTAAATCTTTGCATACGCAGAGAATTTTCTTAAAGCCATTATTTTTTAATAATCTAGAAAAAGGTTATAAACAAATCTAACACAACCTAAAGTTTTATTAATTAATACCTTTTGATTGTCTATTGGATATAGTCTAAACTTATATACTTTTATACTTTATATATTTCCATGACATTACCTCTCTGATGTAATCAGTTTAGTATATAGAATATAGTTCATTAATATCTTTTGGACTTTTAAATGCACTTTCCTTATAGATAAAAATATACGGTATTACTTTAACTATATATCTCTTTCCAAGATAATTAGACAACTCATGGTTTAGTTTTGTTCTAGCACTATTGTAATTGTTATTAAACATATAAGTGATATTCACCATCTTCAAGAGTCTCATCTTTATGATAGGGGATACTATATTGTCTGACTTGAGATACAAAGTCGTCAACTTGTTCATATATAGATTAGCATATGTGTTTTTTCAGTTGCAGATTTATCTGTTAATAAATATTTAACAATAGAATTTGTATAAGCACTACTAATATAAATTATAGTACTGAATTTTCTAGAGCTTAAAACAATATCATCAGCAGCCAGATATAAGCTATTTAAATGAATCCAATCAGATTCATACCCCCATATGTATTCTTTCCTTCCTTTTTAACAGCATTTAAGTAAATCTCTAGAAACAAATTTTTCATATCTATTATTTTTTCTATCTTGCTATCATTTAAATCTACTGTAATTATAACATTTTCATTTATTAATATGACAAAACGATTATTATCTTCATCATAAATCATGTCGTGATGTATAGTATAACTTTATAAGTTATAAAACTTTTCTATTTACCTAAATTATTTACTTTTAGTATTCTTTTTGCAGAATGAGAATAGTATATATAATTATTATTAAAAATAATATGGTTAGCTCTATAGTTATCCAAAACAAATTCTTCTTTTAATATTCATTTATTATCATATATATAAGCACTCGAAGCATATTCTTTATCATGCCATAATGCAGCATAGAGGTCATCTACTAGTTCTTCTTCACTATCCCATTCTATTATCTCTAGCTTGTTATCTATACTATCAGCAGGAGTTATGTTGAAAGTTGTTATTTTAAACTTTTATTTTTTTCGCCATTTGAAAGTGTTAATGTATTAATCTTTCCAGAAATAAAACCAATTAATTTTTATTATTATCTTTATTAGAAATTTTTCTTTCAAAATCACTATCCTGTTGTTTAAATCTTATAACTTAAATTACCATTGTCATCTGAGTAAAAAATATTGCAAAATTAATTTTAATAATTATTGTAATTATAATTATAATAAAAATAACGGCCACTATTTTTTCAGATATTCTCTTCAGTCACTAATGTATCCATAATTTGTGAAATTTGACTGAAAATATTTTTATTTTTTAAAAAAAAGACTTGATTTAGTGAAAGTTATTTGTTATTCTAATATTGCTAAACAAAAAAAGCAAAAAACTATTGCATTTATACCATTATTAGTGTAGAATGTAATGTGTGTTCCAAAAAATGGGCCTGTAGCTCAGTTGGTTAGAGCGCAGGTTTGATAAACCTGAGGTCACAGGTTCAAGCCCTGTCAGGCCCACCATTTGCCTCAATAGCTCAGTTGGTTAGAGCACTTGACTGTTAATCAAGGGGTCCTAGGTTCAAGTCCTAGTTGAGGCGCCATTTTTTTTGGCCAGTTGGTGAAGTGGCTTAACACACTGCCCTTTCACGGCAGCATTCACGGATTCGAATTCCGTACTGGTCACCAATACGTTAATTACTCCTAACTAGGAGTTTTTTTTAACAAAAATATTGACATTTATTAGTCTTTACGATAATATTATATTTGTCATTGACAAAGTCTGGAGACATACTCAAGAGGCTGAAGAGGCGCCCCTGCTAAGGGTGTAGAGTGGGCAACTGCTGCGAGGGTTCAAATCCCTCTGTCTCCGCCATTATGAAAATAAAGAGCTTAGTGCTCTTTTTTTTGACGCATTATACTTATATCCTCTTCTAGCTTATACCATTTTATTTGAAAGAAAAATCTCATCACCTCATCTTTTCTACTTTTAGCTTGAAAATAAAGATGCGAAAAGTGAACAGAACTAGAATCCATAATTTTATTAGCTAATAATACTTTAATAATTTCTTCTTTAGTTATATAGGAAAAATTTTCAACTGTTCCATGAATTATAAGATCATTTTTACCTATAACAAAACGATTTATAAGTTTTTTCAACAAAGATTCATTATTTTGAAAATATAGATTGATATTATTTATTTTCTTATGATATTTTTGCTTATAGATATTAAGAGTAATCTTTTCAATAATATTATTAGCATTTACTGACACGGACAAATTATTTTCTTTTAAGAAATGGTAATCTAATATGTCGTTAATAATTTTCATAGGAACATTTTGCCTTTCTAAAAAATCTGTAAAATTATAGATATATTCGGTATGAAATGTATTTTCTGATCCCATTTTTATGCTAATGTTTTTTCTTATAGAATTTATAGTAATCCATAAGTCTTCTTTATTTTTTGCCATATCTACATAACATTTTATATTCATATCATCTGTTAAATTATCATAAATACTAGTAAGCATTTCTTTGAAAGATTGATTTATTTCACCTACCTTTTTACCATTTAAGTAATTAAAAAAATCCCATTCATTTTGAAAGCCGTAATTTTTGGCCATATTTTGTATCACCTCATAATATTTATTACCTACAAATGGCTATTTTTATCTTTAAATTTTAAAAAACTTATTTCTTCATTCTAGAAATAAGTTTTTTAATTATATTTTAATCTTAGAAAAAAATTTATTACTTAAATATTCAAATAGCTTATATAACTGATGTGAAGAAAACATTAGGATAAAGGTAATAAAAATCATTAAATAATCAAAATGGGTAATTGAAAATAATGTGGTTAAATTTAAAATTGCATAGATGAAAAGATAAAACATTAATCCAAAGAGAATTAATCTCACTCTATTAAAAGGTTGACATACTTTGTATAGAAGAATAAACGATGTATAAGCGGTAATTGTTAACGATAAAGTTGAGACTTTAGCATAAGTTAAGCCGATAGCATTACCAAACAACGTTATGAGGACAATGTTTATAACGATAACTAAAGCAGGAGGAGTAGCTACTTTTAAAACATTTATTAAAAAGCTACCCTTTACAAGTTCTTTATTAGGTTCTAAGGCCAAAATAAATGATGGTATGCCAATAGTGACAATACTTGATAATGTTAGTTGAACAGGAATGAAAGGATAAGATTCTTCTAAAAACAGGAAAATGAATGCTAAAAGACCAGCATAGATAGTTTTTACAAGAAATAATGAAGCTGATCTTTGAAGATTATTAATGCTTCTTCTCCCCTCTAAAACAACACTAGGCATCGCATCAAAATTAGAGTCTAATAAAACTAATTGAGATACGCTTCTAGCTGCATCGGTTCCACTAGCCATAGCAATAGAACAATCAGCTTCTTTAAGAGCTAGACAGTCATTTACACCATCACCGGTCATGGCAACAGTATTACCTGCTTCTTTTAAAGCTTTAATTAGAATATGTTTTTCTTCTGGTTTTACTCTGCCAAAAACATCATATTCTAAAGCAGCTTTTCTTATTTCTTCTTCACTTTTTAAAGTAGATAAATCTATGGCTTTTAAGTTATCACCTACTTTAGCTCTTTTAGCAATATTTAAAACAGTAAGTTTATTGTCACCAGATATTATTTTTACCTTTACACCTTGATCTTTAAAATACTGAATAGTACGAGCAGCTTCTTTTCTTATTTTATCTTGAATTAAGACATAGCCTAGTAATTTTTCCATTTCATCTTTTTGATTCCAATTTTCTATTTCTACTACAGCTACTACCCTACTATCACTAGTTAATTTGTCTATTTCGTTTTTATTTTTTTGATAGTTTTTCATAACAAATTCTGGAGCACCTATAAGAATTCTTTTTTTATCATCTATAATTAATCCAGAGTATTTTGTAGCAGAATTAAAAGGAATAATTTTTTGATATTTAATATCTTCAGCCTTAGAAAAGGCTGTTTTTAAAGCTCTAGCAGTTGGATTTTCATCGTTAATAGTATGCGCAACATTACCAATTAATTTTTCTAACTCTTTTTTTGATATTTCTTTATTTATAGTATCTTTCACTTCCATAATGCCTTCGGTAATAGTCCCGGTTTTATCAAGACAGATAACATTAACTCTAGCTAAAGTTTCAATGCAATATAAATCTTGGACAAGAACTTTTTTATGTGATAGTCTGATAACACTGACAGCAAAGACAGTACTAGTTAAAAGTACTAATCCTTCGGGAATCATTCCTATTAAAGCAGCAACGGTATTAACAACTGCTGACTCAAAAGTATTTCCTGGTAAAAATAATTGTCTTGCAAAAAGTAATACACCTAAGGGAACAATTACAAAAGATATTGTCTTTACAATTTTATTTAATGAGCGCATTATTTCACTTGATACTTCTTTTATATATTTAGTATCACTACTAATCTTAGCAGTATAATTATCATAACCAATATGTTCAACTTTACAGATGCAATTTCCACTAACAATGAAGCTGCCTGATAATAGCATATCACCAGTTTTTTTTAAAATATTTTCTTCTTCTCCTGTTATAAATGACTCATCAACTAAGACCTCTCCATCTTGAATTATAGAATCAACTACAATTTGATTTCCACTTGTGAACTTGACGATATCATCAAGGACAATTTCATCTAGTGACAATTCTAGAGTTTTTCCATCTCTAATTACTTTGATTTTATGCTCTGATACTACAGATAATTTGTCTATTGTGTATTTAGATCTTAATTCTTGAAATGTACTAATAACAGTATTTAAGACAATTATAATGATAAAGGTTAGGTTTTTATATGAACCAACAGCAATAATAGCAATAGCTAATATAATGTTAATAATATTAAAAAGAGTAAAAGAATTTTCAATTATAATTTCTTTAGCACTTTTAGTTTTAACATCAGTGTTAAAGTTTACTAAATTATCTTTATGGCGTTCTTCAACTTGCGATGCTGTTAAACCTATATTTAGTTTTGGATTATATCGTTTTATTTTTTCTTTCATAATTTCACCACTTTTCTATTTAATAATAACACATTTTAGATTATATTGTGTTATAATTAGCTAAAGAAAGAAGGATTTTATGAAAAATTTCGTCTTAACCTTTTTATTATTTTTTACAATCATTACAACAATTGCTATTTTAGCTATTAGTAATTTAACAAGTGAAGATAGTACCAAAAAAATTATTGATAATATTGATTACACCCCAATAGTGCAGGATTTTAAGGATACAGAATACGGTAATTATATTTATGAGTTTGCTAATAATCATGGTATTACAGAAAATAGAATTGATTCTTTGTTACAAACAGAGGATGCTAAAAATTATAGTAATAAATTAGTACAACAGATAATAAATGCCTATTTAGCGAATACAGAAATAAATATTTCTGATGAAACCCAAGAATTTATTAATACAGTAAACGAAAAGTATAATTTTAATCTTGATGATAGTAGCAAAATCGAATTAGAAAACTATGTTAATACAGTTGTAACTGATAATCTTAATATAATGGTAAATGATTTAAAGGTTAATACAGTTAATAATAATACAAGTTTTATAATGAATCTAATTAATTTCTGTAGAAATTCTACTTTACACATGGCTCTTTATATTATGAATGGTATACTATTATTGATTTTATTTATCAAAAAAAAAAAAAAAAAGGATTTTCTAAAGTATATTGGAATTATTGCAGTTATTATTGCGATATCAACGTTACTTTTCAATGGAGTTATCTATTTATTAACTAACAATGTTACAAGTAGTCTAATTGACTTAGGAATAATTTTACTACCAATTACAGATAACTTTTATATGATTTCAATTTGGTGTTTTATTATAGCAGGTATTGCTTTTATTATCCAATGTCTCATTAATAAACATATTATAAACAAAGAGATTGTCCCTTTTTAAGGACATTTCTTTGTTTTTATAGCAGTTTTTTACAAAATTAATCTGAAAATCCTTTATTTTTTGTTTTTTCTGTGCTATATTAATTTATGTATTTTGCAATTAACAATTTTTAATGGGACGTTAGCTCAGTTGGTAGAGCAACTGACTCTTAATCAGTGGGTCTACACGAGCTAGTAAGTTCAAAAGTCTTATAAATAAAGGCTTTAAACAAGATAAGTTATTAAATATAGCGTTTATGTATGCAAAATGTATGCAAAAATGTTAAAAAGTAATAATATTTACTCTATATTTATATAAACGGGCTGTTAGCTCAGTTGGTAGAGCAATTGACTCTTAATCAATGGGTCTAGGGTTCGAGTCCCTAACAGCCCACCATTATGTTATTAAAAAGATTGTATTAAGTTATAATCTTTTTTTGTTTGTTTTAAATGCAATTTTATTATATTACTCTAATATTAGTAGTATAAAGCGTTTAGATACATATACATTAAAAAAGTACAGTTTATCATGTACTTTTTCTTACTTAAAATAGTTATTAGACATTCTTCTTGACGCTTCACGTTCTGCACTAACAAATATATGAGAATATATGGTATCAGTTATCGCAGAAGATGAATGACCTAATCTTTTACTAATTATTTTGGTATGTATATTAGAGTCTATTAGCATTGACGCACTTGTATGTCTTAATCCATGAAAATTAAGACTTTTAAGATTATACTTAAGCTGTATTTTCTTAAATATTTTACTTGGTGTGTCGGGGTGCATATTACCACCATATTTATTTGTTAGTATTTTATTACTATTCTGCCATGCACTGCCAAGCTTTTTTTTAAGTTGTTCTTGCTCTTTTTTATACTCTAACAATAATTTTATGGTTTGTGGTGCTATGGTAATTGTACGTATAGAACTGCTGTTTTTTGGGTGGTCTTTTTCTATGATACCAATATTAGTACGTTGTGTGGTCTTATTTATAGATATAGTTGATTTTGTAAAATCCACATCTTCCCAACATAATCCAGTTAGCTCTCCTCGACGACAGCCACTATCTATTGCAAGTTGAATAACTACTTGATATTTTAAAGGTTCGTTTTTAATACATTCTAGCAAAAGATTAATGTCATCTTTATCATAATATCTTACCTCTTTTTTTATTGGCTTAGGTCTATCTACTAATTTATTAACATTTCTCTCTAATAATTCCCATTTAACACCATAATTTAAAATAGTATTATTTAACGCATAGTAATGCAATATTGTATTTTCGCTTAAGTTTCTCTCACTTTTTCTTAGTTTGTTGTAGAACTCTAAGAAATGTATTGCTTTTAGTTCTGTTATTTTATAATGACCTAATTCTTTTCTAATATCAACTAATTGTCTTGTATATTCTTCGAGTGTTTTTATTTCTAATTTAGGCTCTGCTATTTCTTGATACCATTTGTCTATTAAGTCATTATAGGTATTGTTTTCATTACTTATAAAACTACCTTTCTTAACTAATGATTTTATTTCATTTTCTCTAATTCTTGCGTCCGTTTTCTTTCCGTAAAACATCTCACTATATCTAATTGGTTTTTTTACATTGTTAACATATTTATAACCCGTAATAACTTGTATCTGCCATACGTCTTTTTTGTTTCTTTTTATTACTGACATTTTAAAATCTCCTTTTTTACATTTGTATTTTCTTCCAATCTAATGTATAATGGAGATACACGAGATTGGGCTTTCAAAATTTCAACTATTTAAATCGGTCTAATTTTGTGTATTTATCGATTGGGACTATTGCCGTAGTTTCCAATCTTTTTTTATTTTTGTTCTTCTGTAAACTTAATACTCTTTGTTCTATTACCAGCATATTTTGTTGCTATTGCTATTGATTTTTTGGCAATGGACTCTGGTACTCTGTTAAGGGATATTAATTTATTTAGATATTCTATATATTGCTCATAAGCACTATATTTTAAGTAATCAATAAAATCTTTATCAACAGCAAAAGGAACATATGCTCTTCTTCCTTTGAATTTTTCGTCGAGTTGCTTTCTTCCTATAAGTGTTGGTACTAGATAAGAAAACATTTCTAAAAAATCGCCATCATTTATAATAGAGTTAATCAAAAATAATTTTATTGTAGCTTTATAATTACTATCTAACGAGTCGTTTTCAGACTCTTTTTTTAATTTCTTTAATCTTGCAAGTGAACTACCATTTAAGCCGTAAGCTATACCCATATCAATATTAATACTATCAATACTAGTTGTTGGCGTTTCACCAAATAAATATGAGAATGGAACATCAAAATAATCTTTAAGCATTATTATTGTTTCTGTATATCTTGGTAATCTATCAGTTGTGTAATTAAGCATAGCAGATTGAGAAATACCAGTATCTTTTGTTATATCTTTTTTTGTTTTTTTAGTTCCGTCTTCTTTTCTTTCTTTTGTGTATACACCTTCTATATAGTCATTTAATCGATTTGTAAATTTATCAGTATATTCACTTAAAGAGTGTTTTAAATTTTCTTCTTTTATAACATCGCTTCTTTCAACTTTCCTTTTTTTACTATTACTATTTTTATTTGCTTTTGCCATATAATACTCCTCTCTTATATTGTCTATTATACAATAACATTTATCTTTAGTCAACACTTTGTGTGTTTTTTCTAATTATAACACTTTGTGTGTTATTTTTTGACACCTCTTGTTTTTAATACACTTCGTGCAATTCTCTAAAAATGCTCACAAACTCTATTTACTTTAAAGTTTTTATATGCTAAATTGTGTGTACACGTGGGTAAAATAAGCTTATAAAAAAGAAAGGACTGTAAATTATGGAAATTACAAAAATTTATACTGTGGAAGAAACAGCCAAGATATTAAAAATTAGTATTAATGAACTTAGAAAGTTAATGACACTAAAACAAATTACCTTTTTTGAAATTGGAGAGGACTCTAGTAAAAGAAAGGCTAAAAGATTTAGAGATTGTGATATAAGCAATTACATTAACAGCCATTTAATAAAAGATATTAATACTACAATTGAAAGTGGTGATTATAATGACTAGGTCTAAGATTAAGACAATTTATAATGAAGACTGGGAGAGTAACAAGAAAACAAAACAAAAATTCACAAAAATATGTGATGATATGCAAGAGTCTATGGCTTGGAAAGACTTAGGTCTCGAAGCACAAGGCCTATATCTTTTTCTAAAGAAAAAATACACCAAGAATAGTCAAGGTGTAACAAACGAGAATGATATACATATCACAAAAAAAGATTTGAGAATTCTCAACAAGAATAAGAATACTATCATGAAATACATTGATAGACTAATAGATAATGGCTTTATAAAGGTAGTCCAGCACGGGAGACTGTCTAGGACACCAAATATATATGGCTTCAGTGGGGAATGGAAGAAATACAACACAAAAGATTTTTTCATACACCCTAACGATAAGAGATTAACTAAAGAAAATAGTCCTAAATAATAGTGGGCGTGCAGTAGTATTTATTAAGCTATATACATGGTAATAGTTATAAAAGGTGTAAAGATTTTAAACACTAAAAAAGCAATAATTATTCCTACATAATTTAGGAATTAATCCCTTATCGCATATGGAAAAAGCTCAATTTATATACTGTCCATAATATAAACAGTGTTAAAGAGGAAGAGAAAAAAAGCCAAAAATCATATAAACCTTTATAATACAAAGGTTATATAAGAATTTTACCAAATAGGTACTATATAATATTTAATCTTATACTAGATTAAAAAATAAACAGCCAAAAAATTAAAAGGAGATGAAAATATGGTAGATTTAAAATTAGAGAAAACACCAACAGAAGAACAAGAAACATTTATACATATTATAAGAGGAGATAAAAAAGTATCTGTTACCACTCACGACCCAATAGTTTTAAAAAAACTGCTTAGAGATTTAGGAGAGCCAACAGAGATATTACCTAGAGTAAATAAAAAACTAGATGATAATTATGTCAGTGGTGCCTCTTGGGAATATAAATATGATGAAGAAGATGAAACTAAAAGAATAAATAAAATATTTAAAAAAACAAATTATATCCCAAGAAAGAAAAAATAGTATAACACCTATACTATTCTTCTCATTTAATATCATCAAATAATTGTCTTATATCAATATTAAGGGCGTTGGCTATTCTACCTAAACTATCTAGTCTAGGTCTTCTAGTTAATTTCAAACTCTCTAAGTCTCTAATAAATTGATGTGTAAACTCACTCTTATCAGCAAGCTCTTGAGTTGTCATATTAGCAAGTTTTCTATACTTTTTTATATTGACTCTCACAATATAATAGTAATAATCTGGATTGTTTTTATTTTTCATCAAGTACCACCTATATATATTTTCTCAGAATTAGTGAAAAAGATATGTCTTGTACTTGACGACAAAATCGCCCTAAGATGATAGAATATATACAAGGAGGTGGAACATGTTAAAGGTACTATTCAAGACCTTAGCCATTGGTGGGATTATCATTATTGGAATTATGTCTTTTGTGATACCAAAAAATCCATATAAGATAATACCATCGTTAACTGTAATGAGTTGTGATAAGCCACTATGGTTATGTATAATTATTGGTATTGGTATACCATATTTACTTATTCTATATGCTATTTATGAAAAGATAGAGCAAAGAAAAATAGTATAATAGCCCTTATACTATTTTGTGGTGTCGACGTCATCAAAGAGTTGTCTTATATCAATATTTAAGGCGTCGGCAATTCTCCCTATAACTACTAAAGTAAAATATTTGTTAGGTCTTGCACTTTCTATTTGAGATATATAGTGCATTGATACATCTACTCTGTCGGCTAATTCTTGTTGCGTAAGATTAGCCGTTTTTCTATATTTTTTGATATTTTTTCTAACAATATCATAATAGTAGTAGTCATTGTGGAATTGGTTATTGTTTTCCATAAACACCACCTATTACCATTTTATACAACTGACAGTTAGAATTATATGCACTGGTAGTTCGAATGTATGATATAATAAATACTAGAAAGGAGTGTGTATGAATTGGCGAAAAAAGTTAAGTGTGAGGTTTGTGGAAAAGAATTCGAAATGACAAACCCAGAATATGGGTGTCCTTATTGTAACGGCAACGAAAATAATGACAAAACTGTTACTACTAATGACAAAAATATAATTGCTAGTGCGTTAAAAATAGTAGGAGTTATTATAGTTGTGTTGTCGTTCTTGCTTAATAAAGATACTGAGGTTAATTTTATTGAAGGATTATATTTCTTTGTATTGCATGGAGTATATTTGTTAGGATTTTTGTCTCTAGCAGAAATTATTCAGATTTTACATGATATAAGAAATAAAACATAAGAAAAAGGAGTGAAATAATATAAAATGAAAAAAAAGAAAGATAATAAAATCTTAAAACTACTAAAAAACAATTTTTATTTCCTAATAGTTATCTTAATAGGAATAGTAACCTTTATTACAGTAAACCAGATAAATAACAAGCTAAGTGAACCAGAGCAAAACTTTTAAAAATCCCGAGTCTTTAAAGGTTGTATCAGCAAAAATATGTAATGATGATTATTCAATAATAGAAATTACTGCTAACAACTCTTTTGGTGCAGAAACTACAGACATTTACTATGTCAATAAAGAGACAATGACAACTAATGAATTAGTAGCTAAAGCAGTGGCCGAACAATGTTATAAAGAAGAACTAGAAAACTATGATAACGTTATCGTATTATCAGATAAAAGTATTTCTAAAGTTAATAAACAAGTGAGAGGAGAATAAAGATGAGTAAAAAACTAAAAATTATTATTTCAATTATACTTAGCCTTTTAATCATTTTTATTGGTATATTTCTTATAGTTAGCAATAATTCTCCCGTAGGAGAAAAATATTCAAAAGAGTTTATAAAATCTATCAATTACATTAAAGAGGAAAACTATATTGAAGCATATAATAATATTAAAAATAGTGATGATGATGAAAAAAACATAATACAGACAATTATATTACATACATTTACAAAGCAACTAGAAAAGCTTACTGATGTAGATGAAAAATTAACTAACGAAGCAAAGAACATAACAAACTATTTAACATATACATATTTATATTCAAAAAATCCTATTTATCAACAGAACATTGATAAAATATATACAGAAGAATATCAACCCCTATTTAAAATAAAAGAAAAAATACCAATGGAGATTTTATTTGATGATTGTAATACATACTATAATCTGTATTTTGAATATTTGAACTTAGATAATGGATTATTTAGCAACTATGAATATAATATACTAAACAATAAAGATGAATTATTAAATAAACTAACTAATACGCTTCCGACAAAACTAAATGAGTTAACTGACGAGTACGAAAAAATCATAGGAATGCACCCGTCAAGTGTAATACCAGAAGAATATAAGCTATTACTTGACATTTAAAAAGGGAAACTTTAACTTGTTTCCTTTTATATATTGCCAAAACAATTATTTTGACTAATTTTCTATTTATTCTTTTTATACACTAATATTGCATAACAAGGCACAGCAAAATCTTATATTTAATGTTCTAAAAGTGCAATCAAAAGCGATTTTTTATAGTATCAATTATATTTATATACCAAATATATTAACTAGAAATGTAATTGCTAGAAAATGCACCTATACTTGAATTTTTATAAGAGGACTATGCAAACAGTAATGCAACAGGGTTAAATCTCAAGTTTCATTCAATAAGATTGTAAAATACCCCCATTTTCACGACGACTAAACACTTTACTTTTCTAAAAGGTTAATATATAATCAATATATCAACTGAGATGTGTAGTATGCAAAATATATGCAAAAGTTCATATTATTTAAAAATATTTAATATTATTGTATGGCTATTATTACAACTATTACTGAGTTTTTATAGCACATAATGATAGTTAATGTTACTACAAAATAATCACAAGAACTGACTCTTAATCAGTGGGTCTAGGGTTCGAATCCCTAACGTCCCACCATTATTAAGGATTATAAAAAGCCTAACATGTTTTCTTTGCTAGGCTTTTTTATATATTTTAAACTACTGTGGTAATTTAGTATTATCTATAGCAATTTCTTTATTTATAAATGTCATAATTACTGTAACTACGTAATCAATCTCTTTAGCAGTCAAGTCTCTATTCTTAGGAATTTTATGCCATTTATAAAGGCAATTACGGCAACAAGTAGCAGTGGCATGTTGAGCTATAAAAACAGGATGCCCTTTCATAGGAGTTTGTTTACCATCATTTGGAATAAAGCTTGGCTTTAATCTTTGGTTAATAAAATCATAGGCATGTGATTTAATTGTTTCCAAACCTTTTTTATTGATATAATCTAGATCTTGTTTTTTTAGATGAAAACTGCTTCTAAACTTTGATTTAGATAAACTAGCAAATAAGTAATCAATATTTTGCATATTTTCCCTTCTTTACAAAAGATTTATTTATATTTATACTAGCACATGAGGTGAAAAAATGAAAGTAGTACATCCACTAGATCCAATTTATAATCAAGAATCAAAGGTGCTAATTCTTGGAAGCTTTCCTTCTGTTAAATCACGAGAAAACAACTTTTATTATGCTAATCCTAGAAATAGATTCTGGCCTACTTTAGAAAAAATATTCCACGAGAAAATTGAAGCTAATACTGAAGCTAGAAAACTATTTCTCTTAAAACATAAAATTGCCATTTTTGATGTTGTTAAAGAATGTGATATAAAATCTTCTAGTGATAGCAGTATTAAAAATGTCGTACCAAACGATATTAAAAAAATTATTCTCAATAGTAATATTAAAGCAATTTTTACAACAGGTACCAAAGCTTATGATCTTTATAATAAATATATATTAAAAGATACTGGAATTGCCGCGATAAAACTGCCTTCACCTTCGCCTGCCAACTGTAAAAAAGGAATTGAAGAAGAACTAGTAGAAGCTTATTCTAAGATTAAATATTACTTAGAATGAGCCTTTTTTAATAATCTAAAACTGTTTAAAACAACAGTAATGCTGCTTAACGTCATGGCAATACTTGCTATCATAGGATTAAGTTTAATAGGAAGAAAACCAGTAGCAAGGGGAATCATACAAATATTGTAAAATAAAGACCAGAAGAGGTTTTCTTTAATTATTCTAAAGGTTCTTTTACTAATAGAAAATAATTTATTAATTAAATTTAAATCATCTTTTAATAACACAATATCACTCGAATCAGCACTAATATCTGTACCTTTAAAGACACTAATAGATACTGTAGCTTTTCTTAAGGCCGGACTATCATTAATACCATCCCCTACCATCATAACATTATTATTTGTATTTACTGTAGCAATAAAATCTAATTTTTCTGATGGTACGACCTCACTTACTACTTTTTCGATGGAAAGTTCTTTAGCAACGAGTGAGGAAATTTCTTTGTTATCACCTGTGAGCATTACAACTGTTTTATTAAGTTTTTTTAATGATTTTATAATCTCAAAAGAGTCTTTTTTTATCGGATCAGTTAGAAAGAAAACTGCTAATACTTTTTCATCTGTGAAAAGAAAAACTTTGCTGTTAGCTGAATTTTCTTGATAGATTTTCTGATCTATAAATGGGTTCTTTAATTTCTTTTTTGCTAAATAATTACTACCACCAGCATAATATAGAGTATTATTGATAATGCCCTTTATACCTAGACCAGCTTTCTCTTGAAACTTTTCTACATTATAACGAGGAAATTTACTTTTATTTATTATTCCTTGAGCAAGAGGATGATTTGAATTTGTTTCTAAGTTTTGCAGAATTATTAAATCTTCCTTCTGATACATTCCAGCAACTAATTTCATTTTGGCTTCAGTTAGAGTACCAGTTTTATCAAAAACAATCGTATCTATATTGTTTATAAGTTCAAAGCTATTACCATTTTTTATTAATATTCCGTTCTTACTACAATATGATATAGCAAGTACGATAGCTAAAGGAGTAGCAAGTCCTAAAGCACAGGGACAAGCGACAACTAGAACTGACACTAGAGAATTAATCGCTAGACTTAATGGATGATTTAGAATAAGATGAATAATAAAAGTGATGATAGCAATTAAAAAGATCATAGGAACGAAATATGAACTAATTTTATCAGCATAGATGGCAATTTTAGGTTTAGAATTAGTAGCTTCAACAACTAAATCTACAATTTTAGAAATACTAGAATTTTTTCCAACTGAGGTAGCTTTATATTCAATGTAGCCATTATAATTATAACTACCGGCTAAGACTTTAGAGTTAAGGTCTTTTTTTACTGGTTTACTTTCTCCAGTTAAGAAAGTCTCATCAACATAAGTATTTCCCTTCGTAATTATCCCATCAACACTAATTCTATCTCCTGCTTTAGAAACAACTATATCACCAGGTTTTATTTCATCAATAGTTACTGCTATTTCTTCTCCATCTCTTTTAACAATTCCTTTTTTAGGCGTTATTTCTACTAAGTTTTTAATACTATCAGCAGCATGCATTTTATTTTTCTTCTCAATAAACCGACCTAATTTAACAAAGAAAATAATAGTAGCAGAACTTTCAAAATAAAGATTATGAACGTAATTAGTATGACCTAATATAATTAAAATAACAAAGTACATACTATATAGGAAATTAATAATTACACCAATTCCTACTAGAGAATCCATATTTGGCATTTTATTAATTAGGTTTAAAATTCCATTTTTTATAATATCAAAACCATAAACTATAAATAGAGATGTCAAAGAAGCAAGAAAAATTGTATAGTTAATTGGTGCTTTGTTCATATCCAGAAAAGCAAAAACTGGCAAGCCAATCATAGATCCCATTGAGACATACATGAGAATTATTTCGAGGATACCAAAAATAATTAAGAACGTTTTTTCTTTCTTTGATTTACCATTATTATTCTTACCTAAGCTTTTAAATCCTGCTTTAGCAATATAGGTTTCAATATCAGTAACCTTTAACTTATCATCATATTTTATTGTTGCAGTTGCTAATACTAAGTTAACACGTGCTTCAATGATACCTGGTTGCTTATTTAAAAATTTTTCAAGTCCTAAAGAACAAGCACTACAAGTCATTCCTTCTATGCTTAAAACTATTTTTTTCATTCTAGCTCACTATCATCTACAACAGTAAATTCTAAATCATTAAGTAATTTCTTAACATCATCTTTTATTTCTTCATTTTTTAAAGTTACAATTACCTCACCAGTTTCATGATTAGCAGAAACATCTTTAACTCCTTTTAACATTTTTAAAGAGTTTCTTATTCTATTTTCACAACCAGAACATTTCATATTTAAAACTTTGTATTTAATTTTCATTATATTCCTTCTTTCATATATTATTAATTATTTTTACAACTTTAGCTGTACCAATGAAAAGATATTCATTTATGTTATCTTTTTTATCACCATGCCAATATTTATAAGCTTGCTCCTTTTTCTTATTCAAAGATATATTTTGACGCAAAATCAAAGAAGCATCACCAAGAAAAATCTTTCCAGTTAATTTTAATTTTAATATTTGATATTTATCTTTGTTTGCTCTTTTAAAGATAGCACACCATGTTTTTAATTCAGATTCTGTTTTACAGACATAAAGACATTTTAGTCTAGATGGTAAATTTTCATTAATTTCTTTCCTTGTTTCTTCAAACATGAGTTCTCTAGTAATCATTGCAGAATCAGAGACTGTTTTCAATACTATAGAAGCTACTTGTTGATTCTGAAAAGAAAGAGTTTTAGCTCTCACCATTTCAAGTAAAATACTATTAGCATCTTTATTGGTTTCTAAATGTTCACTATTATATATTTCATTGTAAAATTTATTATACTTATGACCAATTTCTAAAATAGCACCTAGGTTTAATTCTTGTCCTGTATTAATATGATAATAGCATTCATCTTTCACATCATACATTATTTTTCCTCTTTCTTAATTATACTTTTCTTTAATAACTCTAATTTTTTCACATCACTAAGGATATATATGACACTATCAGCTAATTTCACACCATTTAGTGAGGTGGCCCCGTGATAATTATTTAAATCTAAAATAGCTTGAGAATACTTATTTTGTTTTAATAATTTTCTGATATCAACGGTATTTACAATATAACTTTCTAGATAATAAAGTGTATATACATTTTTAGATTTTGAATATTTGATCTCATAATGAAAATCTAATTTATTGTTTATAGTAGTGTTATTAATACCAAATATAATGTTGAACTCTTCAACTAATACTTGTTTCCGTTTGCATTCATTATACCCTTCTTTTTCCTCATAGTATCTATGATATACCTCTTTATATATTTCAATTAGTTCATTAAAAGTAATATCCTTATTTTAAATACTATAGTTATAAATAGTAAATTTATGCTTTTGGCCAAAAAAAAGGATAAAGCAAATTCCAAGTAGTAGGATTTATATTATATAATATTATCCCTTCTTCTGTACAAGTATATAAATCAGTAGCACTATCAAATCTAGTTGGGAACATTTCTGTTGGAACTTTTTTATCCAACATGTCTGTTGTAATAATCATTATTTTTCTCCTTATATTTCGTTAATTAAATCGATTGGACCAACAGTATGTTCTTTATAGTTTATAAGTGGTTCTTTAATAAATTTTATGTCTCTCAATTCATCATCCATGTTATTTATAACATCATCTATGTCAAACCACTTTACAGAAAGAATTTCTTTTTCATTTATTTTTATATTACCACCAATAATATTTGTAGAGAAAATAACTACTAGTAATAAATCATTTTCTATTTTTTTATTAGCAACATTAAGAATACCGGTAAGTTCCACATTATAACCTGTTTCTTCTTTAATTTCTCTTAAAGCTCCATCTTTTAAAGTTTCATTTGGTTCTAAATGTCCAGCAGGAAGATTCCATTTTCCATAGCAAGCCTTTTTAGCCTCTTTAACTAGTAAAACCTTACCATTTTTCTCAACAATACCTCCTACAATTATTTCCATAATGTCGTCCTTTCATTTTGTATTATATTACTAAAAATCAATACTATCAAGGAATTCTCTTGCTACATCACGAGGATTTTCACCTAGTTCATCCACTTGATAATTTAATTCACTCATTATATCATTATTTAATTTACTACCAAGACTAGTTAGTACTCCTTCTATTTCAGGATATTTTTCTAAAGTCTCATTTCTAACAATAGGAATTGCATAATATGGTGGAAAGGCATTTTTATCATCTTCTAAGACAACAAGATTAAATTTTTTTAAAAGTCCATCTGTAGCGAATGCATCTACAACATCACTTTCATTATTTATTAAAGCTGTATACCTAGGACTACCATCTATTCCTATAACATCTTTAAAACTATAACCATATACACTGTTTACTCTATCTAATCCATCCTCACGATTAATAAATTCAAGACTCGGACTAATTATCATATTTCTTGATACTCTAGCTAAGTCACTCATAGTTTTTAAATTATATTGTTCAGCGGTTTCTCTTTTAACAGCAAGAGTATAGGTATTATTAAAGCCCATTTGCTCTAAAACTATTAAATTATAATTATTAGCTAAATCATCTTTAACTGTATTATAAACCTCTTCAATATCTGTAATTGGTTCATAGTTTAAAGTATCACCATAGACAGTTCCAGTATAGTCTATGTAAAGATCAATATCACCACGTTTTAAAGCTTCAAAACATACTTGGGTACCACCAAGATTACAATTTTCAATAACATCATAACCAGTTTTATCTTTAATAGCATCACTTACCATATAACAAAGAACATTTTGTTCTGTAAAATCTTTACTACCAACAACAATAGCATCTGTATTTTTATTAGAGCTAAAATATGTAAAGGCAAAGATGATTAATAGAATAACAGTGCTTACAATTAAAATAATTTTTTGATGTAAACGTTTCTTTTTTAATAATTTTTTATCTATATTTTTTCTTTTTT
>ERZ1643246.2160-NODE-2160-length-19470-cov-12.204378_pt1 | contig 19470 bp, 19 predicted proteins | sample MGYA00579265_ERZ1643246 | MGnify/ENA primary metagenome ERZ1643246 (study PRJEB29033, sample SAMEA4952261) | chicken gut metagenome | biome: Broiler Chicken; feature: Gastrointestinal Tract; material: Caecum | place: Ireland | collected 2018 | study: Broiler...
AACTTGCCCTCCTTGCCGGCAAAGGGGGAGTCGTTGACGGAGAAGGTCATCTCCAGGGTGGGGGCGCTGATCTTCACAAAGGGCAGCGCCTCCACACAGTCGGGGGCGCAGATGGTGTCGCCGATGGTGATGTCGGGGATACCGCTCATGGCGATGATGTTGCCGGCGGTGGACTCCGTCACCGGATTCCGGGCCAGGCCCTCGAACTCATAGATGGCGGTGGCTCTCGCCTTGCGGAGCACGGCCTCCGGGTCGTGGTAGTTGCACACGGCGATCTCCTGGTTCTGCTTCAGGGTGCCCCGCTCGATGCGGCCGATGGCGATGCGGCCCACAAAGTCGTTGTAGTCGATGGAGCTCACCAGCATCTGGAAGGGCTGGTCCACATCCGCCTCCGGGGCGGGGATATACTCCAGGATGGTCTCGAACAGGGGCGTCAGGTCGGTGCCCGCCACGTCGGGGGAGTAGGAGGCGGTGCCGTTCCGGCCGGAGCAGAACAGCATGGGGCTGTCCAGCTGTTCCGGCGTGGCGTCCAGGTCCATGAGGAGCTCCAGCACCTCGTCCACCACCTCGTGGATCCGCTGGTCGGGCCGGTCGATCTTGTTGACCACCACGATGACCCGGTGGCCCAGCTCCAGGGCCTTGGACAGCACGAAGCGGGTCTGGGGCATGGGGCCCTCGGCGGCGTCCACCAGCAGGATGACGCCGTTGACCATCTTCAGGATGCGCTCCACCTCGCCGCCGAAGTCGGCGTGGCCCGGGGTGTCCACGATGTTGATCTTGGTATCCTTGTACCGGATGGCGGTGTTCTTGGCCAGGATGGTGATGCCCCGCTCCCGCTCCAGGTCGCCGGAGTCCATGACCCGGTCCACCACCTCCTGGTTTTCCCGGTAGACGCCGCCCTGCTTCAGCATCTCGTCCACCAGCGTGGTCTTGCCGTGGTCCACGTGGGCGATGATGGCGACGTTTCTCAAGTGTTCGTTCTGCATAGTTCTCTTCTCCTTCTTCTATGGCAAGGCCACGCCGGGACCCCGCACCACGGGGCGCGCCGGGCGGCGGATCAACAGACGCAAATGCCCTGCAGGCCGCCAGATTTCAGCCGCCGGTGGGGATTTGCACACAATTTTGCATTATATGCTGTTCTCTCCAGTTTTGCAAGCCATTCCTGCCGGGTTTATCAAAAAAATCCGCCGGATTTTGCAATTTTTGCAGACATGCGGCGGCCGGAGCACCGCCGCTCCGCTGTTTTCGGCAATTTTTTCAGCCCGTCAAAGAAGTAATACCTCTCCAAAAACTTCCCGCTGGAATGCCGCCGGATTTGTCGGTTCGGCACATTGACGCCGCTCTCCGCCCGCTCCTATAATAGAAGATGCTGCGGCGGAAGCGGTGCCAGCACCGCACGTTCCCCCGCAAGTACCGCGGCCCGCTGGGGCCGCCCAATGGAGGCATTCTGCCATGTACCGCATCAAAACATTCAACAAGATCTCTCCTGTCGGCCTGAACCGCCTGGATCCGGCGCTGTACTCCGTCTCTGATTCGGTGACGGACGAGGACGCCATCCTGGTCCGCTCCGCCAAGCTTCTGGACTATGACTTCCCGAAGGATCTCCTGGCCATTGCCCGGGCGGGGGCCGGCGTCAACAACATTCCCCTGGACCGCTGCGCGGAGCAGGGCATCGTGGTATTCAACACCCCCGGCGCCAACGCCAACGCCGTGAAGGAGCTGGTGCTGTGCGCCATGCTGATGGGCTCCCGGGATGTGGACGGGGGCATCCAGTGGGTGCGGCAGCAGGTGGCCGCCGGCGTGGATGTGACCACCGTGGTGGAAAAGGGCAAGGCGGCCTTTATCGGGCCGGAGCTGTATAAAAAGTCCCTGGGCGTCATCGGTCTGGGCGCCATCGGATCCCTGGTGGCCAACATCGCCCTGTCCCTGGGCATGGACGTGTACGGCTACGATCCCTATCTCTCCGTGGACGCCGCCCTGCGGCTGGACCGCCACATCCACGTGGTGAAGGACATCAACGAGCTGTATAAGCGGGCGGACTATATCACCATCCACATCCACTACACCAAGGAGACCGAGCACATGATCGACGCCAAGGCCATCGGCGCCATGAAGCGGGGCGTCCGGTTCATCAACCTGGCCCGGGGACAGATCGTGGATGACGACGCCATGCTGGCGGCCCTGGACACCGGCCGGGTGGCGGCCTATGTGACGGACTTCCCCACCAACCGCCTGGTGAACGCTCCCCACGTCATCGCCATGCCCCACCTGGGGGCCTCCACACCGGAGAGTGAGCAGAACTGCGCCGTCATGGCGGTGGACGAGCTGCGGGACTATCTGGAAAACGGCAATATCCGCAACAGCGTGAACATGCCTGCCGTCAGCCAGGAGCGCAGCGGCGCCTGCCGGCTGTGCCTGATCCACAGGAACGTGCCCGCCATGCTGGCGGCCATCACCACGCTGCTGTCCCGGGACGGCATCAACGTGGAGAACCTGAGCAACAAGTCCCGGGGGGACTACGCCTACACCATCGTGGACCTGAGCGCCCCGGCGGATCAGTCCGTCCTCGACGAGGTGACGGCGCTGGAAAACGTGATCCGGGTGCGGGTCATCCAGTGAGCGACCGAGGGCTGCCGCCTGTGCGGCAGCCCTTTCCCATTGACAGCGGGGCAGAAAACAGGTACAATGTTTTCTGCTGATCCGCCATGACCGCTCAGCAGGGCGGAAAGTCCGCCCCTGATGCGGCTGGCCATGCAAGCATCCGGAGCAACACCTATTGATTCCATATGCCCCTGTAGCTCAGTTGTATAGAGCGACCGCCTCCTAAGCGGTAGGCCACCAGTTAGAGTCTGGTCAGGGGTGCCAGAGATCCCGCTGCATGCCGGTTTCCCCGGCTTGCAGCGGTTTTTTCTCCCCTGCTCTTTCGGAGCCCGCCGCTCGCATATACATAAAAATACATATTCGAAGAATTTGTCGAACGGTTTTTCAGCCGCGCCTGCAATAAAACCGCCGGCTCGCGCGTTATCCTCACAGAACGGAGCATGCGGGCCGCACGCCCAACAAACAACTGGAGGTATTTATTATGAAAAATCTGTCTGTAAAAAAGCTGGCAGGCATCGCCGCCGGCGCTGTGGCGGTATTGGCGGTCATCGCGGTGGTGGCCATCTTTGCCCTGCGGGTGGACAGCAGCGAAGCCCAGCAGATCGCTCTGGACGCCGCCGGCGGCGGAGAGATCATCTCCCGGGAAACCAGCAGCGAAGGACTGTGGAACGAGTACAGCTACGAGATCGTCAACGGCGACACCTGGTATGACATCGAAGTCAGCGGCTTCGGCCACATCACGGAGCTGGAGAGCAGCACGAGCCAGTATCCGCGGAGCTGACGCTGCCCCGGACCTGCGGCGGTCTGTTGCGCCGCCCCTGCTTCTCTGCTATAATGGGGAAAGATCCTGCGGCCTCCAGGCCGCCTGACGCAAGGGAGGAGCCCATGACAGAACGGGAAAAGATGCTGCGGGGAATGCTGTACGACCCGGCTCACGATACGGCCCTGCAGGCGGAGATGGCCGCCTGCAAGGCATTGTGCCGGCAGTTCAATCAGCTGGCCTATCAAACGACGGATATCGAGGCGGCCCAGGCCCTGCTGCGCCGCCTGCTGGGCGCTGCCGGAGAAGGGCTGCGGATCGAGCCGCCCTTCTGGTGCGACTACGGCGTCAATATCACCGTGGGGCGGAATTTTTACATGAACCACGGCGGCGTCATTCTGGACGCCGGCGGCGTGACCTTTGGGGACAACGTGTTCATCGGGCCTCAGTGCGGCTTTCACACCTCCGGCCACCCCTTGGCGGCGGAGGAGCGGAACCGGGGGCTGGAGTACGCCCGCCCCATCCGGGTGGGCAGCGACGTCTGGATCGGTGCCGGCGTCCAGGTGATGCCCGGCGTCACCATCGGAGACGGGTCCGTCATCGCCGGCGGCAGCGTGGTGACGCGGGATATTCCCGCCGGCGTACTGGCGGCCGGTGTCCCCTGCCGCCCGATCCGCCCCATCACGGAGGCGGACCGGATGCTCCCCTGATCCCCCTCCGGGACAGCGGCCGCTGTCCCGGAAATTTTCTGCCCAGGGTTGGAAAGCTTGCTGGAATGTGCTATCATATGGGCGCGGCCGGTAAATTTTTTTTGGCCGCGATGCAATAAAACGCGCCGCTGACGCGTTGTCTGTGTGAACAGGAGGAGGTCCCATGATATTCTGCATGTCCGTGGCGGAGCCGGACCCGGGCGCAGACGCCGCTCTGGAGGACTGTATCGTCCGCATCGCCGGAGGGGATCAGAACGCCCTGGCCGATCTGTACGGCCGCACCCGTCCCGCTGTTTACGGATTCGCCCTGTCCATCGTGAAAAACGCCCACGATGCGGAGGACATCCTCCACGACGCCTATCTGCAGGTGTGGAACGCCGCCGGCGGCTACCGGGCCCAGGGCAAGCCCATGGCCTGGCTGCTGACCATCACCCGGAACCTGGCCATCAGCCGCCTGCGGGAGCATGGGCGGACGGAGCCCCTGGTCCAGGAGGACTGGCAGGACCGCCTGGCCGACAGCCCTGCTGTCACCCATGAGGACCGGCTGATGCTGCAGGCCATGCTCTCCGCCCTGGGGGACGAGGAGCGGCAGATCGTGACCCTTCACGCCCTGACGGGTCTGCGGCACCGGGAGATCGCCGCCCTGCTGGGGCTGCCGCTGCCCACGGTCCTCTCCAAATACAGCCGGGCCCTGAAAAAGCTGCAACTCGCATGGAAGGAGGCAGACTGACTTGGACGAACGAGAACTGGAACAGCGCCTGCGGACCGCTGTGGAACACGCCGCACCCGATCCGCTGGACCGCATCCTGGCCTCCTGCGGCCCCCAAACAGGGACCGTCCTCCCCTTTGAGGCCCCGAAGAAGAAGCGCCGCTGGGCGCCCCTGGCGGTGGCTGCCGCCCTGGCCCTGGTTATCTGCGGCGGCGCGTTCGGAATTACCAGCTGGCGGGGAGCCAACGCCGTGGACTCCGTGGTGATGCTGGATGTGAACCCCAGCCTGTCCATGGAAGTCAGCGCCCAGGAGCGGGTGCTCTCCGTCACCCCCTTCAACCAGGATGCGGAGATCATCCTGGGCGACATGGACCTGACGGACACGGACCTGGACGTGGCAGTGAACGCCCTGATCGGCTCCATGCTGCAGAACGGCTATCTCAGTGATTTACAAAACGCCATTCTGGTGTCTGTGGAGAACCAGGACGCCGCCAAGTCCGCCCAGCTCCAGCAGCACCTGACGAACACCATCAACAGCGTCTTTCAGGGCGGTTCCCTGGAGGGGGCCGTCCTCAGCCAGACCGTGACGGAGAGTGCAGACCTGAACGCCCTGGCCCAGCAGTACGGCATCTCCGTGGGCAAGGCGGCCCTGATCCAGGAGATCATCGCCCAGGACAGCACCCTGACCTTTGCCTCTCTGGCCCCTCTGTCGGTGAATGAGATCGCCCTCATCACCGAGTCCCGGCACCTGACCTCCCAGACCGTCACCCAGACCGGCACCGCCAGCACCAAGGCCTACATTACGGCGGAAGAGGCCAAAAACGCCGCGCTGTCCCACGCCGGCATCAGCGAGAGCGATGTGGCCCAGCTGGAGATCGAGTTCGACAGCGAGGACGGCCTGATGGTCTATGAGGTGGAGTTCTATGCCGGCGGCTCTGAGTATGACTACGACATCGACGCCCGCACCGGCGAGGTGGTAAAATCCTCCCGGGAGGGCGGCGGCTCCGCCGGAACGTCCGGCGGAACGGCCTCCGGCAGCTCCGGCTCCTACATCGGCGAGGCGGCCGCCACCGCCGCGGCGCTGCAGCATGCCGGCGTCCGGCAGGCGGACACCACCTATCTCCGCTGCTGGGTGGAGCACGACGACGGCCGGGCGGAGTGCTATGAGGTGGAGTTCCTGGCAGGCTCCACAGAGTACCAGTACGAGATCGATCTGTACACCGGCGCCGTGCTGAAGAGTGAGCGGGAGACCTACGGCACATCCGGCGGCACAGCCTCCGGCAGCTCCGGCTCCTATATCGGCGAGGCGGCCGCCAGATCCGCTGCGCTGTCCCACGCCGGCGTCAGTGAGAGCGATGCCTCCCGCATCCAGGTGGAGCTGGACCGGGACGACGGCCGGACCCTGTACGAGGTGGAGTTCCATGTGGGGCGGACGGAATACAGCTATGAGATCGACGCCGCCTCCGGCGCAGTTCTCAAGGCAGAGCAGGAGATCGACGACTGACCGCATCCGCACAGCGCAGAGCGGCTGGCCAGATGGCCAGCCGCTCTTTCATGCTGTTTTCAAAGTGAAAAGCCGCCGGGCTCCGGCGGCTTTCCTTCGTTCTCGGTCAGGCCCCTTCCGGCTCTCCGGACGCAGAGGGCCCCTCCTGGGCAGGCGGCTGCTCCTCTTCCTGCATGGCCTCCTCCAGCGCCTGCTGGAGATAGTCCCGCTCCGCCGTCTTTTTGCTGGGGACAAAGCTCTGGGCCGCGCTCTTCTTCCGGCCCTTGCTCTTCACATAGAGGAAGCCGGTGACAGAGAACACCACCGCGCCGATGAAGTTCACGAACAGGTCCTTCATGGTGTCGATGATCCCGATGTCCAGATAGCCGCCAAGGCCCAGACTCTCCCCGTTGATGACCACATCCTGGATGTCCGGTATGGTCACCACCTTGTTGGACAGGGTGGGGTCCAGGGACACGGTGTGGATGGCGTGGATGACGGTGTCCTTCTGCATGTCCGTGCCCAGGAAGTAGTCCATCCCGAATTCGAAGAACTCCCACAGCACGCCGATGGTCATGGAAAAGCAGAAGGCCACCATGGCCAGAAACGCCGGGGACAGGTGAAAGGCCACCCGCTCGTCGTCATTCAGCAGCATCACCATGGAGAACCCCACCGCCGCGGCCAGAAAGCCGTTGATGGTGTGGAGCATGGTGTCCCACCCGGGGATCACCACGTAGAAGGCGTTGACCTCTCCCAGGATCTCCGCTGCGAAGATAAAGCAGAAGATGGTGATCTCCAGGGGCGGCGGCAGCTCGATCCGCAGCTTCACCTGGATCCAGCTGGGCAGATACAGCAGCAAAAACGCCAGGATGCAGAAGAACGCGCCCTCATAGTTGGCCAGCATCAGCTGGCGCACCAGCACCACGATCACCAGCAGCCGCAGGATATAGAAAACGATGAAGGAGCTCTTGTGCTCCCGCAGTTCCCGGGCCATGGCCTCCTGAAACGCCTTTTTATACTGCTTCTTCTCTTTCCTTGTCCGCTTCAATGGGTCTCCTCCTTTGGTCCGTCCAATGTCTCAAAAATGGGCAGCGCCCTCTCCTGCTCCGCCAGGACCACCTCTGTCCAGGAACGGAGTGTCCAGTAGGCCGTCCGCATGCCCCACCGGCGGCACAGGCGCACCGCAGGCTGCCCCCGGTCCTCGAACCGATAGGCCACGAAGTCCGGTCTTGTGAACACATTATAAAACAGATTCGTCAGCGCCAGCCGATTCCAGAGCCCCTGGCCCGACGGATGGCGGTGAAAATTCTGAGACAGCTGCCCCCGCAGCACATCCGGCCGACGGCGGCGCAGCCACAGCAGCGGCCGCGGGTCGAAGCTCTCCACGCAGTAGTCTATGGAGAAGCGGTCCAGGCATTCCACCGTCCTGCGGGCAAGGTCCCCGGCGCTGCGCCAGTCGGTCTTCAGCTCCACGATCAGGGGTGCCCGCCCGGCAAACAGCGGCGCCACCTCCTCCAGAAAGGGGATGCGCTCCTCCGTGCCCTCCAGCCGCAGCGCAGACAGGGCCGCAGCCGTCAGCTCCGCTGCCCTGCCGGAGACGCCGCACACCCGGTCCAGCGTGGCATCGTGGATCACCGCCAGGCGGCCGTCCTTTGTCAGACGTACGTCCAGCTCCGCGCCGTATCCCGCCTCCGCCGCCCGGCGGAAGGCCGCCAGGGAATTCTCCGGCACGCCGCAGCCGTGAAGCCCCCGGTGGGCATACCGGAAGCCGTCCAGCCTCTCCCAGCCGGGGCCGTTCCGCCGGCCGTGGAGCAGGAGCCAGAGCAGCAGATATCCAAGCCCGGCCAGGGCAGCTGCGGCAGCTGCGGCCGCCGCCAGGATCAGCAGCATTTCGAACATGGACACCTCCGCCTGAGGGGCAGCTGCGGCGGGCTCTTTCAAAAAGGTCCACCTTTCCGCTGTTTTCCCCGAATAGGATTAGGATACCACAAAGCCGGCCCGCTGACAAGCGGGCCGGCAAAATCAGATCCGTGAGGTCACGCCTTCTTTTTCTCCAGCAGGCAGAGCACACAGGCCGCCAGCACGGCGCCCAGCAGCGCGATGTCCATCACATCTCCCCCTTTCTCTTGCTGAGCCGGATGCACTCCAGGGCGTAGACCGTCTGCATCACGCCCCACACCACCAGCACTGCCGCGATGGGCAGCATGCCGAAGTCAAACACGAAATTCAGGATCAGCAGGGCCACCCACAGAAAGGTACAGACTTTGGTCCCCACCATATAGGCCCGGTAGCAGGCCTGGCCGATCTGGGCGCGCTCCGCCTCGTCACAGCTGTCCATCCAGGTCTTCTGGAACTTCATGTCGTAGACGCTGCCCCGCTTCTCCGGGTTGAGCCGCCGCTCCAGGTCCACGACCTTCTGCTGGAGCACGATCAGCACCACCACGGATGCCAGGAAGAGGACCAGATCCGGCAGGAACCGGCCGTAGACGATGGAGGCGGCGAAGAAGAAAAAGTCCAGCACGATCATCAGTCCCGTCAGCAGCAGAGCCCAGCCCAGCTGCTGCTCCACAGCGTCCATGGTGTCCTCGTCCTCTCCGTCCCAGGCGTCACAGCGCCGTTTGGCGGCGGCGTACAGGTACCAGCCCGCCCCCAGCAGGATCACCGCGCTGATCACGATCCCCCAGGGGACAGCGGCCTCCAGCGCCCGGTCCAGCGCCTGCCGCACAGTCTCCGCCACGCCTGCGGCCCCGGCCACGCCGGTGAAAAAGCCCAGCACCCCGCCCAGCAGGCCGCACAGCAGGATCGTCAGCAGGTATTTGGGCAGCGCCCTGCGGTTGTCCCGCTTCACATTATCGCTCATGGTCTCCATCCTCCTGATAGGTAAAAATGTCCTCTACGGTCACACCGCAGATCCTGGCCAGCTTCAGCGCCAGCGTCACCGAGGGGGAGTAGTCCCCCCGCTCGATCTGGCTGATGGTCTGGCGGGAGACGCCCGCCAGGGCGCCCATCTCCTGCTGGTTCACGCCCAGCCGGGCCCGGTGCTCCTTCAGCCGGTTGTACAGCGGCATCCGCTCATCCCCTTTCCTGACAATCTTTCCAGTCAAATTGACAACTATTCTTGTCATACATAGCATGGCATTGACAAGGATAGTTGTCAATATATTTTTCGGATCTTTTGAAAAAAAGACCGGCTGTCCGATCGGACAGCCGGTCTCACAGCCGGTCTCAAAAGCAGCTACCGCCGTCTGGGCGGCGCCGGTGGCGGGTCCCGCCACTTCTCCGGGGGGACTCCCTTCTTCGCCAGCCGCTCCTTCACATAGCTGCGGAACAGGGCGTAAAGCACCGAGCACAGGGGGATGAAAAACAGCATGCCTGTGATCCCCATCAGGCTGCCGCCCAGGGTGACGGCAGCCAGCACCCAGATGGAGGGCAGCCCCACAGAGGAGCCCACCACATGGGGATAGATGAGGTTTCCCTCGATCTGCTGCAGCACCAGGAACAGCACGATGAACCACAGCGCCTTCCAGGGGTCGTCGATGGCGATGAGCAGCGCCCCCACGGCGCAGCCGATGAAGGCGCCCACGATGGGGATCAGCGCCGTCAGGGCGATGAGGACGCCCACCAGCAGCGCATAGGGCATTCGGAAGATGGTCATGGCCACGGCAAACAGCGTTCCCAGGATACAGGCCTCCAGGCACTGGCCGGAGAGGAAGCTGGAAAAGGTCCGGCTGGCCAGCCGCAGGATCTCCAGGGTCCGGTCTGCCTGCCGCAGGGGCAGCAGGCCGTAGATCACCTGGCGGCCGTGGCGGCTGAGCTTCTCCTTCTGCAGCAGGATGTAAAAGGAGAAGATCAGTCCGATGACAAAGGTGCTGACGCCGCTGACCACCCCGCCGATGAAGCCGCCTCCGGAGGAGACGATGCCGGAGCCCAGCGCCTGGGCATACTCCAGGACCCTGCGGGAAAGGCTCTCCCAGTCGATGTTCACGCCCGCCAGCCACTCCTGGATCATGGGCAGATACGCCGCCAGGGATTCCGCAAGGCCGTTGAGCTGCTTCTGCAGACGGTCAAAGGCGGCGGGGATCTCCCGGATGATGGACATCACCGCGTCCGCGATGCCGGGCCCGATGACCAGGGAGGCCAGGGCCAGCACCCCCAGCACCGCCAGCAGCGTCAGCACCAGGGCCAGGGGGCGGCGGAGCTTCGCGCCTCTGCGGCTGTTTTGCAGCAGATGCCGCTCAATGGCCCGCATGGGCACATTCAGCACAAAGGCCAGAGCCCCGCCCAGCAGGAAGGGCGCCAGGATGCCCAGCAGACCACGCACCGCGCCCCAGACCACGTCCAGGTTCTGCAATGCGCAGTAGAACGCCACGCCGCCGCAGACCACCAGCAGCAGGCCCTTGATGTTTTGTTTGTTCCATTCCATGAATGGTAAACTCTCTTTCCGGCCCGCAGGCCTGTCTCAGCGGGTCTCCCGCTCTTTCCGGTACCGGGCGGCGGCCTCCAGATATTCCTCCATGGAGATCCGGTTGCTTTCGATCTCCTCCGCCGTCAGGGGGCGGACCACCTTGGCGGGGCTGCCCAGGATCATGGACCCGTCAGGTGCGTCCATCTTGCCGGTGACCAGGGCCCCGGCCCCCACGATGCAGTCGCTGCCGATCCTGGCTCCGTTGAGGACGGTGGCCCCCATGCCGATGAGGGTGTTGTCCCCCACCGTACAGCCGTGGACGATGGCCCCGTGGCCGATGGTGCAGCCCCTGCCCACCACGGTCTCCTCGTGGAGGATGGCGCCGTCCTGGATGTTGGTGTCCTCCCCCACGGCAATGGGGCCCATGTCCCCCCGGAGGACAGCGCCGTACCAGATATTCACGCCCTTTCCAAGCCGCACGTCGCCCACCACGGCGGCGCCCTCGGCGATCATCACGTTTTCATCGGTCTTTCTCAGATCGTATGTCATGTTGCCCCTCCTATGCGCTGTTGAGATAAAAGATAAAAGTGAGGAGATAAAGGTAATGGAGTCCGGCTCCGCCGGACAGATAAAATATCTTTTATCTCATATCTCTTATCTTTTATCTGCTCAAATTTTATCTTCTCAAATTCCCTCTGCGAAATTTCCGTTTACGAATACCGGGATCTCCCGCCCGTCGTGGGTGGTGCCCGTGATGTTCAGGTCCGCCGTGCCCACCATGAAGTCCACGTGGGTGATGGAGTCGTTGAGGCCCCGGGCCTTCAGCTCGTCCTTGCTCATCTCCTGGCCGCCCTGCAGGCAGGGATACGCCTCGCCGAAGGCGATGTGGCAGGCGGCGTTCTCGTCGAACAGCGTGTTGTAGAACAGGATCTTCTGGTTGGAGATGGGACTGTCGTAGGGCACCAGGGCCACCTCACCGAAGTAGCTGGCCCCCTCGTCCACGGTGACGGCGGCCTTCAAGGCCTCCTCTCCCTGCTCCGCGCGGACCTCCACGATCTTCCCGTCCTTGACCACAAAGCGGAACTTGTCGATGATGGTGCCGTTGTGGCTTAGGGGCAGGGCGGAGTACACCACGCCGCTGACGCCGGTCTTCAGGGGAGAGGTGAACACCTCCTCCGTGGGGATGTTGGCGATATACGTCTGACCGGCGAGGGTCACGTCGTTGCCCGCCTCCCAGATGTGGCCCTCCGGCAGCTCCACCGTCAGGTCCGTGCCAAGGGAATTGGTATAGCGAAGAGACTTGAAGTTCAGCTGGTTCAGCTTCTCCACCCGGCGGGCCAGCGTCTCGATATGCTGGTGCCACTGGTCCACGCACCTGCCGTCGCCGGAGATGCGGACTGCCCGGAAGATGGCCTCCCACAGCCGCTCCATGGCCTGGTCCTCCGGCAGGTCCGGGAACACCTTCTTTGCCCAGCTGGGGATGGGGATGGAGGCGATGCACCAGGGGAAGCCGCCGCACATCTGCAGCCGGTCAAAGTCCTTCAGCGCCCGTCCGCTGGCCTGCTGGGCCCGGACGATGCGGCCGTGGTCCACGCCCTTCAGGTTCTCCGGGTCACTGGCGGAGATGGCCAGATACGCCGCCCCCTCCAGGGCGTAGTCGTTGTAGAAGTGCCGCCGCCACAGGGGCACGGTGTCGAACACGTCGTCTTCGGCGTGGAGGTACTTCATGCGGCCCAGCGCGTCGTCGCTCCAGTTCATCACCACCTCCCGGCAGCCGGCCTCGTAGGCCTCTGCCGCGCAGAGGCGGGCGAAGAAGGCGCACTCCACCGGGGAGGAGATCACCAGCGTCTGCCCCTTCCGGACGTTCAGGCCCACCCGCACCAGCAGCTGGGCGTATTCTTTCAGCTTTTCTTCCATGGATCCCATTCGATCCCGTCCTTTCCAACTTTTTTCTCACCTAGGATTCATTGTAGAGCATCTGCGGCTCAAAGTAAAGCGGCGGCCGCCGGGATTCAAAAATCGTTTACGATTCCCCGGCCCGGTCCTTCCGCAGGGAGATCAGCGTGGCGTTCAGCTCCGCCCCCATGATGAGGGTGACGGCAGTCATATACAGCCAGATCAGCAGGGCGATGGCCGTGCCGATGGAGCCGTACAGCAGGGAGTAATCGGCAAAGTTCTGCACGTAGCTGGCATACAGCCAGTTCAGCAGCAGCCAGGCCCCCAGGGCCGCCATGGTGCCGGGCCAGATGTTCCGCCAGGGCTGGCGTCCGTCCTGGGACAGGGCGTACAGGAAGAACAGGGCAAAATACCCCGCCACCGCCGCCACCGGGAACCGCAGATCCGCCCACAGCGCCGCCCAGAACCGGGGCAGGCCGAAGTTGTCCACCGCGTACAGCAGCAGCCGGTCCCCCACGCTCATCAGCGTCAGCGTCAGGGCGATGGTGGCGATGAGCACCGCAGTGTACAGCAGTGTCTTCACCAGCTGGGACAGGGCCCCCCGGGGCGGTCCCAGGTGGTAGGCGATCCGCACGGAGCGCATCAGCGTGTTGGTGGCCCGCATGGGGAAGTAGAGAGAGAAGAACAGCCCGAACAGCAGCAGCTTCACGCTGGGATTCCGGCCCACATAGGTCAGGTACATCCCCACGAAGGACACCACCTCCCGGGGCAGGAACTCCCCCAGCACCGCCAAGATGGCGTCCACGTCTAGCTGCAGCAGCCCCAGCAGAGAGCTGATGAAGATCAGCAGGGGAAAGATCATGAACAGCAGGTAAAAGGCCAGGGCTGCTCCCTGCATCCCCACATTGTGCCGCAGATACCGCTGCACCAGCAGGTAGACGCCCCGCAGGAAGCGGTTTTTCGGCAGCTCCATCCAGTCTCGTCTCCGCATGCGGTCCCCTCCTCTCCGGGCACGCCCACTTCTAGTATGCACAGTTTACCACCGCTTCGTGCCGCAGCGGTGCAAAATCCTGTCGGCCCGGGCTTTATTCCCAGGTCTGCCAGATCTCCGGGCAGTAGCCCACCGTGGCCTCCCGCCCGTTGCGGACGATAGGCGTCACGAACAGCTCCGGGTGCTCCAGCAGCTTCTCCTCCCGGGCTTCCGGGGTGATGTAGGCCATGTACAGATCCTCATAGGCCCGGCACTTCGTGTTCACCAGGGCGTCGAATCCCACTTTCTGCTTGACGGACTGGTACTCCCGGGGGGATAATCCCTTTGAGGGCAGGTCGATATACTGGTATTTGATGCGGCGCTCCTTGAACCACCGCTCCGCCTTTTTGGAGTCAAAGGACTTGGATGAGCCGAAGATCTGGATATTCATGACCGCGCTCCTTTAAGATCAAGATCGAAATGGGGGTTCACCATGACGGATCAGGTGAGGAAGCTGAAGGACCTGGTGGACGGGTCCGACAACATCGTGTTTTTCGGCGGGGCCGGCGTCTCCACGGAGTCGGGTATCCCGGACTTCCGCAGCACCGGCGGTCTGTACCACCAGCAGTGGAAATACCCGCCTGAGGTGATTTTAAGCCATACGTTCTATGAAAGCAACCCCGAAGAATTTTTCCGCTTCTACCGGGCGAAGATGCTGGCCCCGGACGCAAAGCCCAACGCCGCCCACAGGAAGCTGGCGGAGTGGGAGGCCGCGGGCAGGCTGAAGGCCGTCATCACCCAGAACATCGATGGACTCCACCAGGCCGCCGGCAGCAAAAACGTCCTGGAGCTCCACGGCAGCGTCCACCGGAACCACTGTGAAAAGTGCGGGAGGTTCTACGGCCTGGACTACATCCTCTCCACCGAGGGGGTTCCCCGGTGCAGCTGCGGCGGCATCATCAAGCCGGATGTGGTGCTCTATGAGGAGGGACTGGACCAGAGGACCCTGGAGGATTCCGTGATGTACCTGTCCCGGGCGGACATGCTGATCATCGGCGGCACCTCCCTGAACGTCTACCCCGCGGCGGGCCTCATCCGCTATTACGGAGGGCACAAGCTGGTGCTCATCAACAAGTCGCCGGTGGCCCAGGACCTGGCGGCGGATCTGGTGATCACCGATCCCATCGGCGAGACCCTGGCCCAGCTGTGACCGGACGGCACCGTAAATCTGCACAGGCAGCTCCCCGCCGCGGGGGAGCTGCCTGTTATTTTTTTCTAAAAATGCAAGTTTTAAAATCATAAAATTCAAATTTTTTTGCTATTTTTTTATTTTAACAAAAATTTATATTGAAAATGAAAGTTTGATGTGCTAATATTGCAAATATCAAAGTTGCCGGCGCACACCGCCGCCGAAAGGAGCGCATCCCCTATGGTCTGGAAAGAGAACCGTGAGAACGCCTATTGTGAGATCACGCCCGCCATCCTGGCGCTGAAGGAGCAGTGGGAGAAGAAGAATTATATCGATCCCAAGCTGTACAAGGAGTACAACGTGAAGCGGGGCCTGCGGGATGAGGACGGCCGGGGCGTTCTGACCGGGCTGACCCGGGTGGGCGAAATCCAGTCCTACAGCGTCGCGGAGGGAGAGCATATCATCCCCCAGGACGGCATCCTCTATTACCGGGGCATCGATGCCCGGGAGCTGGTGAAGGGCTCTGTGGGCCGGCGGTTCGCCTTTGAGGAAACGGCCTATCTGCTGCTCTTCGGCGAGCTGCCCACCGCCGCTCAGCTGGAGGATTTCTGCGCCCAGCTGGCCTCTTACCGGACGCTGCCCACCAACTTCTTCCGGGATGTCATCATGAAGGCCCCGCCCCGGGATCTGATGAACACCATGCAGCGGGCGATCCTGACGCTGTTCTGTTATGACGACAAGCCCAACGACATCGGGCTGGAAAACGTGCTGCGCCAGAGTCTGCAGCTGATGAGCAACATGCCGGTGCTGGCCATTTACGCCTATCAGGCCTGGCGGTTCAGCCAGGGGGAGAGCCTGTTCATCCACGTGCCCAAACCGGAGCTGTCCACGGCGGAGAACTTCCTGCGGATGCTGCGGGAGGACTGCAGCTATACGGAGCTGGAGGCCCGGGTGCTGGACGTGGCGCTGGTGCTCCACGCGGACCACGGCGGCGGCAACAACTCCACCTTCACCAACCATGTAGTCACCTCCTCCGGCACGGACACCTATTCCGCCATTGCCGCAGCCATGGCGTCTTTGAAGGGTCCCCGCCACGGCGGCGCCAACAACAAGGTCATGGCCATGATGGACGACATCAAGGAGCACGTGCAGGACTGGAGCGACGAAGGCTGCGTGGCGGATTACCTCACCCGGCTCCTCAACAAGGAGGCCTTTGACCGCAGCGGCCTGATCTACGGCCTGGGCCACGCCGTGTACACCAAGAGCGACCCCCGGTGCGAGGTGTTCCGGGGCTATGTCACCCGCCTGGCGGCGGAGAAGGGCCTGGAGAAGGAGCTGACTCTGTACGCCAATGTGGAGAAGATCGGCAAGCAGCTGCTGATGGAGCGGCAGCATAAGTCCGTGCTGTCCACCAACATCGACTTCTACAGCGGCTTCGTCTATGAGATGCTGGGCCTGCCCATGGAGCTGTACACCCCCCTCTTTGCCGTGGCCCGGATCTCCGGCTGGAGCGCCCACCGGATGGAGGAGCTCTCCATCGGCGGCAAGCTGATCCGGCCCCGGTACGAGTGCGTGGAGGAGCACCGCTCCTATACCCCCATGGACCAGCGGTAAAGATCTCCGTCTTCCCCGGCCCGGGCCGTCCGCAGGGCGGCCCGGGCGTTTTGGCCTCTGGAATTTTTTTCACAGGAAGCGCGAAAAATGGTTGACAATTGCGCTTGGTCTGGCTATAATAATCAAGCAGTCTTTTTTAAGGGACAAACATTTGCGGCTGTGCTGGAACTGGTAGACAGGCCAGCTTGAGGTGCTGGTGTCCGAATCGACGTGTGGGTTCAAATCCCGTCAGCCGCACCATTTGGCATCCTTAGAAAAGATGCCGCTCTATGCGCGAGTGGTGGAATTGGCAGACTCGCTAGATTCAGGTTCTAGTGTCCATTACGGACGTGCGGGTTCAAGTCCCGCCTCGCGCACCACGTTCCACCGGAGGGCTCCCTTCCGGTGGAACACCCCAACGGGGATCTGACGGGAGCAAAAGTTCATACGACGCGCGAGTGGTGGAATTGGCAGACTCGCTAGATTCAGGTTCTAGTGTCCATTACGGACGTGCGGGTTCAAGTCCCGCCTCGCGCACCATAAAAATAACCACACCTGCGGGTGTGGTTATTTTTATGGTAACCGGGGGAATTTGAAATGCTCGGCGGAAGTGAATTCCGCCTGCGCCAAGATTTTCGCCTGCGGCGAAAATGCTTGTACGGCGCAAAAGCGCCGCCGGCCAGAAGGCCGGTTGGGTGGTTTTCCTACAACGGTCCTGTCAATCCAAAATATCGATTTTAGCCGTCCCTTCCAAAAAGAACGATTTGCGTTTCGCATGTCTTTTTTGGAGTTCCGACCGCCACTGGCCACCTCCGCACCGGCGGCGTTGACTTTTCCGCCGCTTTCCGGTATGCTTTTCTTAATCTGATGCAAAGGGGCGCTTTGTATGCCGGACCTCACTTCTACCTTTACCAACGCGCTCGGTAAGTTCTCCATCAGCGTGATCCTCTCCGCAGCAGCCACGCTGGTGATCTGCCTGGTGGTTGTCCACCTGCTGGGCAAGCTGCTGCGGCGGCTGCTGGCCCGGACCAAGCTGGATGAGCGCATCCAGAAGTACCTTCTCACCGGCGTGAAGCTGATCCTGTATATCGTCACCGTGCTGATCGTGGCGGAGAGCCTGAACATCCCCATGACCTCTCTGGTGGCGCTGCTGTCGGTGGGCTCTCTGGGCGTCACCCTGGCGGCGGAGGATATTTTGGGCAATGTGGCCGGCGGGCTGGTGATCCTCTCCTCCCGTCCCTTCTCCATCGGGGACTATGTGGAGGTCAGCGGCGTATCCGGCACTGTCCATGAGATCAGCCTCAACCACACCAAGCTGGTGACGCCGGACGGGCATCTGGTGATGCTGCCCAACAAGGAGCTGGCCTCCTCCCAGATGACCAATTACACCGTGCTGGGCCGGCGGCGGGTGGTACAGAAGGTCACCGCCTCCTACGACGCGCCCACGGAGACTGTCAAGGCCGCCTGCCGGCGGGCTCTGGAGCTGACGGACAACCTGCTGGATGATCCGCCCCCCGCCGTCTACCTCACCGCCTATCAGGAGAGCTCCATCCAGTACACCGTCTACTGCTGGGCCACGCCGGAGAACTGGTGGGGCGCCTATCTGGCCCTGGGGGAGCATCTGCGGGACGCCTTCCAGGAGTTCGGCGTGGAGATGACCTATGACCACCTGAACGTCCACATCGTGGAAAACCGCAGCTGAATGTCACCGGCCCACGGGAGCGATCCCGCGGGCCGGTTTTTCAAATCGGGGCTTGACTCTCACACAGTGGCAGGGCTTACCATGATCGTGAGCTCAAAAATACGCATATATGCGGAGGGACCTATGTTCAAGATCGGAGAATTTTCAAAACTGTCCAGGATCAGCATCCGCATGCTGCGCCACTACGACGAGATCGGCCTGCTGGTACCGGAGCACATCGACCCCTGGACCGGCTACCGCCGGTACGCGGCCGCCCAGCTGCTGACCGCCAGCCGCATCACCGCCCTGCGGTGCCTGGGGTTCTCCCTGGCGGACACGGCATCGCTGCTGGCCTGCTGGGAGGACCGGGACGCCATGGAGCGGCGGCTGCAGGCCCGGCGGGCGGCGGTAGAGGCGTCCATCCGGCAGGCGTCGGACCAGCTGCGGCTCCTGGACACAGCCATTGATCGGCTGAGAAAGGAAGAAGCACCCATGAAATACGATGTCACCATCAAGACCCTGCCGGAGCGGCAGGTAGCCAGCGTCCGCCAGATCCTCCCCGGCTACGACCGGGAGGGGGACCTATGGCACATCTTCGCTCAGGAGACCGCCTCCCTGCGGATCCAGGACGGAGATCCGCCTCTGTGCGTCAGCGTCTTTCACGACGGGGAGTACAAGGAGTCGGACGTGGACGTGGAGATCCAGAAGACGGTGAAGGGCACCTATCCCGACACGGCGCACGTGAAATTCAAGACCGTCCCGCCGGTGACGGTGGCCTCCGCCACCTTCCAGGGCGGATACCATCAGATCGGCGAGGTGAACCAGGCGGTGGCCGCCTGGGCAGAGGCCAACGGCTATGCGTTCGGCGGGCCGTTCTTCAACATCTACCACGTGAGCCCCCGGGAGACCCGGGATCCCGATGCGTTCGTCACCGAGGTGTGCTACCCGGTGCGGAAGCGATAAACAGACAGGCGGCGCTTTCCAGCGCCGCCTGCTTTTTTACAGCGTGTGCCACAGATACCATCCCAGGCAGCCCAGGCACAGCACGCCGGTGAAAATGCCCATGCCCAGAAAGAACCGGTCCCGGTCTGTCCGGTACCGGGCGAAGGACCCGACAGAGCTGAATACAAACAGCACCGCCGCCACGTCCCCAAAAACCTGTCCGGCAAACGCCTGATAGAGCATCAGCAGCAGCGCCAGGACGCACATGGCGTAAAAGCCCGCGTCATCTCCCCGGCGGTTGGCCTCCTCCCGGCCCTCGTCCACGCCCTCCCGGCGGTATTTCTCCAAAATCTCGTCCCGCTCCATGGCTGGCTCTCCTTTCTTGATCTCACTCAAAGTAAAACAGATCCTCAAACTTCTTGTCCAGCGCAATGCAGAGGATCAGCGCCAGCTTGGCAGTGGGGTTGAACTGTCCCGTCTCGATGGAGCTGATGGTGTTGCGGGACACGCCCACCAGCTCCGCCAGCTGGG
>ERZ1643246.2161-NODE-2161-length-19463-cov-8.528133_pt1 | contig 19463 bp, 17 predicted proteins | sample MGYA00579265_ERZ1643246 | MGnify/ENA primary metagenome ERZ1643246 (study PRJEB29033, sample SAMEA4952261) | chicken gut metagenome | biome: Broiler Chicken; feature: Gastrointestinal Tract; material: Caecum | place: Ireland | collected 2018 | study: Broiler...
TAAGGCGTGGGACTGCAACTCCCTGATCACCGGTTCAAATCCGATCTGCGCCTCTTGAAAGAGAATACCGCAGGATCATCTGTAAGAGATGACCCTGCGGTATTCTTGTTTTCTGCTTTAAAAGCAGAGAGAGGCTGATCTTGCCTGAAAGATATTTTTGTTTACGGTCTTGACGGACAGTGTTATAATGTCAATACTGACAATCAACAACGGAGGAGTTATTTAGATATGGAATTAACGACGATTCGGGAATTATTTAAGAACAGAGAACAGTATCTGGACCAGAAGGTGACGGTCGGCGGCTGGGTGCGCAGCATCCGTGATTCAAAGACTTTTGGTTTTATGGTGTTAAACGACGGCTCTTTCTTTGAGACGCTGCAGGTTGTATATCACGATAAGATGGAGAATTTTGCTGAGGTTTCCAAATTGAATGTCGGGGCAGCGGTCATCGTGACCGGGACTCTGGTAGCGACGCCTCAGGCAAAGCAGCCGTTTGAGATCCAGGCGGATGAAGTACAGGTTGAGGGTGCTTCAGCTCCGGATTACCCATTGCAGAAGAAACGACATAGTTTCGAATATCTCAGGACGATTTCTCATCTCCGCCCCAGGACGAATACGTTCCAGGCAGTATTCCGCGTGCGTTCACTGGCGGCTTATGCGATCCATAAGTTTTTCCAGGAGAGAGGATTTGTGTATGTGCACACTCCGCTGATCACGGGGAGCGACTGTGAGGGAGCGGGAGAGATGTTCCGCGTGACTACCCTTGATATGGAAAATGTCCCGAAAAATGAGGACGGGTCCGTGGACTATACAAAGGATTTCTTCGGGAAAGAGACCAGCCTGACCGTGAGCGGGCAGCTGAACGGCGAGACATATGCCCAGGCATTCCGCAGCATCTACACATTCGGTCCTACATTCCGTGCGGAAAATTCGAACACAACGAGACATGCCGCTGAATTCTGGATGATCGAGCCGGAGATCGCGTTCGCGGATCTGGAGGATGATATGGATCTGGCGGAGGCAATGCTCAAATATGTGATCCGCTATGTGCTTGAGAACGCGCCGGAGGAGATGAACTTCTTTAATTCCTTTGTGGACAAGGGGCTGTTGGACAGGCTGAACAATGTGGCGGACTCTGATTTCGCGAGGGTGACTTACACGGAAGCTATTGAGATCCTTGAGAAGAACAATGACAAATTCGAATATAAAGTGTCCTGGGGATGTGACCTCCAGACAGAGCATGAGCGCTATCTGACAGAGCAGATTTATAAGCGTCCGGTATTTGTCACGGATTACCCGAAGGAGATCAAGGCCTTCTATATGAAGCAGAATGATGATGGAAAGACAGTCGCGGCAGTGGACTGCCTTGTGCCGGGGATCGGTGAGATCATCGGAGGAAGCCAGAGGGAGGACGACTACGACAAGCTCCTGAACCGTATGAATGAGCTGGGATTAAAGGAAGAGGATTATGATTTCTATCTTGACCTGAGAAAGTACGGCTCCACGAGACATGCGGGATTCGGGCTCGGCTTTGAGCGGTGTGTGATGTATCTGACAGGAATGTCAAACATCCGTGATGTGATCCCGTTCCCGAGGACAGTAAATAACTGTGAATTATAATCTGTAAGAATGATGTGCATAGTCCGGGAAACACGCGGACAAAGGCAGAGGGCAGGGCGTGACATTTCAGATGTGGCGCCCTGTCCCATTTCTGTCGGATGATATTGATATTACAGACGCGGGGGTATGATGGTGATGGCTGATGCGGTCTTTGCGGCTGTGTCAGGCGGACAGGAGGTGCTGAATGAGATTTATCCATATCGCGGACGTGCATCTGGGCGCGCAGCCGGATGCAGGCCCGCTTTACAGTGAGAACAGGCCGCAGGAGCTCTGGGATACTTTTGAACATGTGATCCGTGTATGCGAGGAAGAACGGACGGACCTGCTGCTCATAGCGGGGGACCTGTTCCACCGCCAGCCCCTGCTCAGGGAGCTGAGGGAAGTGGATTATCTGTTTTCGCGGCTGACTCACACAAAGGTAGTGCTCATAGCGGGGAACCACGACTATATCCGGCGGGATTCCTATTACAGGACCTTCAGGTGGAGTGAGAATGTGTATCCGCTTTTTGGGAGAAATCTGGAATATGTTGATTTCCCTGAACTGGGCACTGCTGTGTACGGGCTCAGCTATCACAGCAGAGAGATCAGTGAGCCTCTGTATGACGGGGCAGCGCCGGCCGGGGCGGAGCCCATAGAGATACTCCTCGCTCACGGGGGCGACCAGAAGCATATCCCGATCGACAGGAAGGCTTTGGCGTCATCGGGATTCTGCTATATCGCTCTGGGGCATATCCATAAGCCTCAGGCACTGGAAAAAGACAGGATCATTTATGCGGGGGCGCTGGAGCCTGTGGACCGGAATGATACAGGGCCGCACGGGTACATCAGAGGAGAGGCCTCGGAGGCGGGAGTCAGGACGCAGTGGATCCCCTGTGCCGAAAGAGAGTACATACATCTGGAACTCGATGTGGACGGATCCGATACAGAGGGAAGCTTCAGAGAAAGAATCAGACAATGCATAGATGAACAAGGAAATAATAATATTTATAAAATAACTTTAATAGGAAAAAGAAACCCGGATATCATATTTGATACAAAAAGGATCGCAGGGCTGGGAAATATACTGGAAGCGGCGGATGAGACCTGTCCGGCGTATGATATCACGCGGCTTTTGGAGGAAAACAGAGAGAATCTTCTGGGACAGTATATTTCACACTTCGCAGGCTGCCGGGAAGGAAGCCTTGAATATGAGGCGCTCTGTGAGGGGATCGACGCGATCCTGGCAGGGCGAGAATGAGGCGGAGGCTTCATCGGCAGGGGACCTGCCGGATAACGGCGGAAGAGAGCGGAGAAGCCGGCGGAAGATACAGGTGAGAGGGAGCAGGCATGGTCATCAGAGAATTATATATCAAAAATTTCGGAAAATTTAAAGAACGCCACTTTTATCTGAACGATGGCGTGCAGGTCATATCCGGGGAAAATGAATTCGGGAAATCCACCCTCCATGCTTTTATCCGCGCCATGCTTTTCGGGTTGGAACGGGGGCGGGGGCGCGCTGCGGCAAGGGATGCGTTTACCCGCTATGAGCCGTGGGACGATCCGGGATCCTATGCCGGTGTCATGCGTTTTACATGCGGAGGGCGCAATTTCAGGCTGGAGCGCAGCTTTGCCAGGGCGGCGCAGCGGGCGTCGCTTGTCTGTGAGGATGACGGGGAGGAATTATCCCTGGAGCACGGCGATCTGGACATGCTGCTGGGGGGAATGTCCGCGGCGCTCTTTGACAGTACTGTGTCTGTGGGACAGCTCCAGGCCCGGCCGGGGCAGGAGCTTTATGAGGCGCTGGAAAACCGCGCGGCCAACTACTTTGAGACGGGGAGCGGCGAGATCGATCTTGCGGCGGCATTCCGCCTGCTGAAGGAAAGGCAGCGCAGCGTGGAACGGGAAGTCAGGGAGCAGGAAGCCGCCCGGGAGAAAGAACAGGAGAAAGTCCGCCTGGAATGCCGGTATCTGGAGCAGGATATGCGGGCGCTCCAGGACGAATATGAGGAAAAGAGAGGGCAGCTGGAAAAGCTGGGAAATCCTGAGGAAACAGAAGCGGCGCGGGACGAGGGACAGCAGACCGGGACCGCGGGGCGTAAGGAAAGCGTGTCCGGACCGGGGAACCTGATCCGTATGGGAGCAGTGGGAGTGCTGGCAGGTGCAGTGGGCTTCCTGTGGAGCCTGTTCCTTGAAAATGCCGTGCACACTCTTCCGTCAGCGCCTTTCGCAGGGGTATCCGCTGTGGTCACGGCAGTCGGTATCCTGCTCCTGGCTGCCGGTACCGCTGCGGCTGTGAAAGCGAGGCGGAGCGGCGCGGGGGCAGAGGATGTGCGCCCCGGGGAGAAAGCAGTTCAGAGGAAGACAGAAGGAAACGGGAAAAGCCGGGCAGAAGGAAGCGATAAAAATCAGGCAGAGGCAAGAAGGATCCAGGGAGAGATGGACCATATCCGGTCCGCCTGGAAGGAAAAAGAGATCCGCTGCGCGAACCTGCGGGAACAGTGCGAAGAGTGCGGGGACAGCGATACACTGAGGATCCTGCGCAGGCGGCAGCAGGCGCTCGCCCTGGCGGCGGAGACGCTTGAAAAGACGGCAGCGGAGATGGGGGACCAGACAGCTGGGATCCTCAACAGGAGAGCGTCGGAGATATTTGCGGCTTTTACAGATGGAGCATACCAGTCTCTCCGTATGGACGGGGAGAGACACCTGTCTGTGTGGGACGGCGTCAGAAACATCCCGGCAGAGCGCCTGAGCCGCGGGACGGTCGAGCAGATCTATCTTGCGGTGCGCCTGGCGGCGGCAGATATCCTGCTGGAGGAGCCTGTGCCGCTGATCCTGGATGATGTGTTCGCTTTTTATGATGACAAAAGGCTGGAGTCTGCATTAAAATGGTTGAGCAGCCAGGAAAAACAGGTTATAATATTTACCTGTCATAAGAGAGAAGATGAGATAGCAAAGAGGGTAGTTTACTCATGAAGATAGCATTGCCAAGAAAAGTGACGATGATCATTAATAATCTGCAGCTCCACGGGTATGAGGCATTCGCCGTGGGCGGGTGCGTGCGGGATTCTATCCTGGCGAGACGGCCCGAAGACTGGGATATCACCACGTCCGCCCGGCCGGAAGAGATCAAGAAGCTTTTCCGCAGGACTGTGGACACAGGGATCGAGCACGGGACGGTCACAGTCCTGATCGGAAAGGATTCCTTTGAAGTGACGACCTACCGTGTGGACGGGGCGTACGAGGACGGAAGGCATCCCAAGGAGGTGCATTTTACAAGCCGGCTGGAAGAGGACCTGCAGCGCAGAGATTTTACGATCAATGCCATGGCCTATAATGATGAGGTGCGGCTGGTAGATGTATTCGGAGGGATGAAGGACCTGAACCACCACCTGATCCGGTGCGTTGGAGATCCGTGGGAGCGGTTCTCGGAGGATGCGCTGAGGATCCTGCGTGCGGTGCGCTTTTCCGCGCAGCTTAATTTCCCCATCGAGAAAGAGACCGCCCAGGCAGTGAGGGAGCTTGCCCCCACTCTGGAAAAGATCAGCGCGGAGCGGATCCAGGCGGAGCTTGTCAAGCTCCTCGTATCCCCGCATCCGGAGCGGATCCAGGATGCATATGAGCTGGGGATCACCAAGGTGATCCTGCCGGAGTGGGATGCCATGGTCGGAGTGGAGCAGAATACGCCCCATCATAAATACGATGTGGCGCAGCACACTCTGCGAGCCCTGAAGAATGTAAAGCGGGATAAGATCCTCCGCCTTACCATGCTGTTCCACGACATGGGGAAACCGGCGATGCGCACTACGGATGAGAATGGGCGGGATCACTTTAAAGGCCATGCCCTGGTCAGCGAAGAGATCGCCCGAAAGGTCATGCGGAGGCTGAAGTTTGACAATGACACTGTGAAAAAAGTGTCCAGGCTCGTGTGCTATCACGATTACCGTGTGGAAGCGACGCCGAAGAATGTGCGGCGCGCGATGAACCGGATCGGCGTAGAGCTGTTCCCCTATTATCTCGCGGTGCGCATGGCGGACGCCAAGGCGCAGAGCACATACAGACGCAGGGAAAAGATCGAGAATATCGTAGCCATGAGACAGCTCTACCAGCAGGCGCTGCTGAACAGGGAATGCGTCACTCTGAGACAGCTGGCGGTCGGAGGGAGAGAACTCATGGATCTGGGCATGAAGCCAGGGAGAGAACTGGGCAGTATGCTGAGCGAGCTGCTGGAATATGTGATCGATGACCCGGAGAGAAATAAAAAAGAAATACTCTGCGCATATGTAAAAGAAAAAACAGGCCGGTAATCATACTCGGGCCGACTCTCTCATAGATTAGAATAACAGTTCAGGCGTGCCCCTGCCGGAGAGGGAAAACGGCGGGGCGCACCGGGCTGTTATGATCAAAGAGTGTCTGACAGGGGGCGGCTATGAGAGAGGAATATGAGCTGGAAGTATTGGAACAGTATAATATAGAAGTAAAAGGCACCCGAAGGATAAGGGGTGCGTTTTTTTGCGATACAAATGAGGGGACGATGCTGCTGAAGGAGACGAAGATATCAGCGCGGCGTGCCCCTTTATTATATGAGGTGCTCAGCCGGATCGAAAAGCGTGGAAACGTAAAAGTTGACACTCCTGTATTTACAGAAGATGGGGAACTGCTTGTCACTTCGAGAGAAGGGACTGTATATATGCTGAAACGATGGTATCAGGGACGGGAATGCGATATCCGCCAGGAAGGAGAACTCCTGCGCGCGGCTGCGCAGCTTGGCCGGCTGCACAGGGAGCTGGATGCTGTTTCCGCCGGACAGGACTCTGCGCCGCTGCCTGCTCCGTTTCCGGGGAAAAGGAGCCCGCTGGAGGAGATCGTGCGCCATAACCGTGAGCTGAAAAAGGTGCGTTCTTTTATCCGGGGGCGGGTGGCTAAGAATGAATTCGAATACCTTTATCTTGAAAGCTTTGAGAAAATGTACGGTATGGCTGAGAGGGTCCGGCAGAAGATGGAGGGATCCGGGTGCGGGGAGCTGTATGCAGGCTGCATGCGGCGGGGGATCCTTGTACACGGAGATTATAATTACCACAATATTCTGGTCCTGAAGCAGGGGCTGGCAGTGACAGGATTTGAACATATGTGTTCAGATATCCAAATGCATGACTTGTATTACTTTATGAGAAAGGCAATGGAAAAACATCATTGGAAACGAAAAACAGGACAGCAGCTTCTCGAGGCATATGAGGAAGAGCGTCCGGTCTGTCCGGAGGAGAGGGAATATCTGGGACTTTTTCTCGCTTATCCGGAAAAATTCTGGAAGACAGCCGGGAGTTATTACCGGTCAAATAAGTCGTGGCTGCCTGAAAAATGCGTGGAAAAGCTGAAACTTTCCGTTCGCCAGGCGGAAGAAAAACAGTGTTTTCTGGAGGAAGTATTTTCTTTAAATATATAACAGAGTTTTGTTGCTGTCCGGGCTGAAACATGGTATATTAGAACTGGATTTATTTGTGATTTTGTACAAAAAAACCAATAAAAAGACAGTAGGAGTGGTAAAAATGTATCAGGAAGAGTATAAGCGCTGGATGGCAGCGGATCTGGAAGATGCAGATCTGAAGCCGGAGCTGGCAAAGATCGAAGGAAAAGACGATGAGATCAAAGAACGTTTTGCGGTTGCGCTGAAATTCGGGACAGCGGGGCTGCGCGGCGTGCTCGGCGCGGGGACGAACCGCATGAATATCTACGTCGTGCGCCAGGCGACACAGGGACTGGCAAACTGGGTGAAGACCCAGGGCGGTACACAGACTGTGGCGATCAGCTACGACAGCCGCTTAAAGAGCGATGTGTTTGCGAAGACAGCAGCAGGAGTGCTGGCTGCAAACGGGATCAAAGTAAGGATCTATGACGCACTGATGCCCGTGCCTGCGCTCTCTTTTGCTACACGCTATTATAACTGCAATGCGGGGATCATGGTGACTGCTTCCCACAACCCTGCAAAATACAACGGATACAAGGCTTACGGCCCGGACGGCTGCCAGATGACGGACGATGCGGCGGCGATCGTGTATGAGGAGATCCAGAAGACAGACGTCCTGACAGGGGCGAAATATATGTCCTTTGCACAGGGAGTTGAGGAAGGGTTCATCCGCTTTGTGGGCGATGACTGCAAGAGGGCCCTCTATGACGCGATCGAGTCACGTCAGGTACGCCCGGGACTGTGCAAAACAGCGGGACTGAAACTGGTGTACAGCCCTCTGAACGGTTCAGGGCTTGTGCCGGTCACACAGATATTGAAGGATATCGGAGTGACGGACATCACCATCGTACCGGATCAGGAATATCCGAACGGCTATTTTACGACATGCAGCTATCCGAACCCGGAGATCTTTGAGGCGCTTGAGCAGGGGCTGAACCTGGCGAAAGAGACAGGGGCAGACCTGATGCTGGCGACAGACCCGGATGCGGACCGTGTCGGCATTGCCATGAAGTGTCCGGACGGATCCTATGAGCTGGTCAGCGGAAATGAAGTGGGAGTCCTGCTCCTTGACTATATCTGCGCGGGACGCATAGAGAAGGGGACCATGCCGGAAAATCCGGTGGCAGTGAAATCCATCGTTTCCACACCTCTGGCTGACGCGGTAGCAGAACACTATGGCGTAGAGCTCAGGAGCGTGCTGACAGGATTCAAGTGGATCGGCGACCAGATCGCCCAGCTGGAGCAGGCGGGCGAGGTAGACCGCTTTATCTTCGGATTCGAGGAGAGCTACGGATATCTTGCCGGACCGTATGTGCGGGACAAGGATGCGGTCATCGGTTCCATGCTGATCTGTGAGATGGCTGCATATTACAGGAGCATCGGAAGCTCCCTGAAACAGAGGATGGAAGAGATCTACGCGCAGTATGGGCGCTATCTCAATAAGGTAGACAGCTTTGAGTTCCCGGGATTGAGCGGGATGGACAAGATGGCTGGCATCATGGAGAAGCTCCGTGAGGAACCGCTCAAAGAGATCGCCGGGTACAGAGTGGCGTCGGTGACGGATTATGAGAAACCGGAAGAGACCGGGCTTCCGTCGGCAAACGTGCTGATCTACAAGCTGGAGAATAATGAGACTGTGATCGTCCGCCCGTCAGGGACAGAGCCGAAGATCAAGATCTACTATACGACACTTGGAAAAGACCTCGCTGAGGCGCAGGCTGAGAAAGACAAACTTGCGGAAGCTCTGAAACCTGTAATGGAGTAATTTCACTTTGCTGCTGGGCTGGCGCTGCCTGAAAAACATTCCCGCTGAGCCTGCTGCGGCCATTGTGTCTGCTTTTTCGCCAAAACGCCGAAAAATCTTGACAAAGCCTTATGAAACCGTTATAACAGTACATAAAGGCGGAAACATGCGGACGACCGGGCATATTCCCCTTTGAAAAATCAGTATAAAATTGTATGCAGGTACAATAAAGAGGAGGATTTACCTATGAACAAAACAGAACTTATCGCAGCGATCGCAGAAAGAGCGGAAATTTCTAAGAAAGATTCTGAAAAAGCTTTAAAGGCTTTTATCGATGTTGTTACAGAGCAGCTCAAAAATGACGATAAGGTTCAGCTCGTAGGCTTCGGTACATTCGAGGTAAGCAAGAGAGCAGCAAGAGAGGGAAGAAACCCGCAGACAGGACAGACAATGAAGATCGATGCATGCAAGGCGCCGAAATTCAAAGCAGGAAAAGCATTAAAGGATGCGATCAACTAATCTTGTCTTGTACTTAAGATAAAGGAACGGACAGGCACTTGCGATGCTGAGTGGGCATCGCAGGTGCCTTTTTACGCGGCGCGCCCGGGAAGCGGTTTTGGCCCGCATGAGCGGCTGGCTGCCGGGCTGCGGACAGAGGACGGTCCTGGCGCGGGCTGCCCCGGCATCGCGGAGAACGGGGAAGGAGGAGGTGAGAGCATGCGTCTGGACAAATTTTTGAAAGTATCCCGTCTGATCAAGAGGCGGACTGTGGCAAATGAAGCCTGTGATGCAGGGCGTGTCATGGTCAACGGCAGGCCGGCAAAAGCATCGGTGCAGGTAAAGCAGGGGGATGTGATCGAGATCGGTTTCGGCACAAAGACAGTAAAGGTGGAAGTAGTCGATGTGCAGGAGACGACGAAAAAGGAGCAGGCAAAGGACCTGTTCAAATATCTTTAGGAATAAATAAGGGCTGTCTCTCATATATTTAAAAGCAGAGTGGGAGGGAGTGCGGATGGAAGAACAGCGTATCGCGAAGACACACAAACTGGTGGTCAACAACAGGAAGACAGCGGCGGTGACAGGGGTGCTGGATGTCCTTTCTTTTGACCTGAATGAGATCCTGCTTGAGACGGAACAGGGGATGCTGATGGTCAGGGGAACGGATTTGCATGTGAACAGTCTCAGCGTGGAAAAAGGCGAGGTAGACCTCTCAGGCAGCATCGACAGCATCGCATATTCCAACATTTCGCAGAGCGGGGGGAAGACCACAAAGACCACAGAAGGCTTCCTGTCGAAGCTGTTTAAGTAGGCGGCCGTGATCCTCGGTATCGGGACGGAAGCGGGCGTTTTCCTTTATGCCGGGCTGTCGGGCATGGCTGTAATGTTTGCCTGCCGGTTCCTCTCCTGTCTCAGAAAGCTGATCCCGCACAAGCCCTGGGTTGTGGGGGCGGAGGATCTGTGTTTCTGGGTCGCTGCCAGCGCTTATATTTTCAATGGGATGTATGAGACTACATATGGGAGTATCCGATGGTTTTTCCTGCTTGGCCTCGGAACAGGTGCAGGAGCGGGATATGTGCTGGTATGTCTCGGAAGAAAGGCGGGCAGGAAGATCAGCTCAGCTTTTCTCAGCCGGAAAAAGAAGCTGAAAAGATAAAGGCTGAAAACATAAGCGGGAAAAGAGAAAATAAAAGCCTTGAAAAAAGAAGGGAAAGAATATAAAATAGTTTTTGATAACGGGGAAGATAAATTACAGATTAATAAGCAGGGTGAGTATGGATGGATAAGATGAGACAGCAGAGAGCTGTAAGACAGAGGCAGAAAAGGAAAAATTCCAGGCTGAGACAGCATAAGAGGAGTGTTCTGCTTATCTGTGCGGTACTGGTGGCCATGACAGGCGTCCTCGCGGCAGGTTCTCTGAAACTGAATGCGAAAAATGCCAGGTATAAGGCTCAGGAAGAGGAGCTGGAGGCGCAGATCAAAGAAGAAGAGCAGCGTGCGAAAGAAGTAGAAGAATTCGAGGAATACGTAAAGACAGATGATTATATAAAGGACACTGCCGAGGAGAAACTGGATCTGGTGGATCCCAATGAGATCCTGTTCAGGCCGGCGCAGTAAACAGTCCGGCAGGCTGCAGTGGATATAAGACAAGGATTACGAATGAAGACTTCGGGAAAGATTCCCGGGGTCTTTATTTGTTCAGCGGAAAATCCGGCCCTGTTATGCCGCAGGGACTCCGGAAGGAAGGGAGATAATGGTATGGAAGATGGACAGGCGCTGCACGGCAGCCCGTATGTAGAACAGATCGAGAAATTCGCACATTCTCTCCGGCAGCTCTCCCACACGTTCCTGGGGCTTGAGGAAAAGCGCCAGGCATTTTCTTCGGAAGAAATCGAGGAGATCTTTTCGGGAGTAAGGGAGCGTGTGTGCGCAAAATGTGAGAAATGCGGCTGGTGCTGGGGAGAAAATTTCGTGCACACATATCAGATGGGGTATGATGTCCTCTCCGCGGTGGACAAGTATGGGAACGAGCTGAACACAGAAACGAAACGGAAACTGATGCAGCGATGTATCATGGCGCCCAGGTTCCTGCGCGAGACACTGGAAGGATTCCACGGCGCGCGGCAGAACATCATCTGGGTGAACAGGATCGCCAGGAGCCGCGAGAGCTGTGCTGTCCAGCTCGATACTTTCGCGGATATGATGCAGCATACGGCGAAAGAGCTGGAGGACAGTATCTTCACGGATGAGCGCCTGGAGAAAAAAATAGCCTCAGCCCTGAAGAAAAGGGGTGTCCGGGTGCTCTATACGCATTTTTTTATGAATGGGGAAGGGAAATATGAGATCCATGTGACTGCGCGGAGCATGAAGAGGGACAAGGTGCCTGTAAAAGAAATCGTGCGGGCAGTGTCAGATGCGGCGGGCAGGAAATTTGTACTGCCCGGGGACAGTGCGCAGATGCTCGGGAGCAGATACATGACGGTCGTGTGCAGAGAGGGGCCGGCCTTTTATACGATGCAGGGGACAGCGCGGATCGGTAAGGGGTGCGCAGATATCTCAGGGGATAATTTTTCCATGATGGATATGCCCGGAGGAAGGCGCGGGGCAGTCCTCTCGGACGGCATGGGATCCGGGGAGGAGGCATGCCGGGAGAGCACGCTGGTCATCGAGCTGCTCGAGGAGCTGCTGGCAGCAGGCTTCCCGGAAAAAACCGCGATCCAGATGATCAATACGACCCTGGTCATCGGGCGGGAGGAGATCCATTATTCTACAGTGGATATGACAGTGTTTGACCTCTACACAGGAGAGTGCGAGATCATAAAGGCAGGGGCCTCTTCCACATTTATAAAGAAAAAGGACAGTGTAGAACACCTGAGCTCCACCAGTCTGCCCATCGGGGTGATGAACCACATAGAGATCGATTCCGTTAAGCGGAAACTGGAGAGCGGTGACTTCGTGATCATGGTAACGGACGGGGTGCTGGACGCCCTGCCTGTGGGCGAGCAGGATATCCTGCTGGAGACGATCATACAGGGGAGCGCGATCGCTAATCCGAAGGAGATGGCGCACCATATACTGGAACAGGTGCTCGCGTGGACGGGAAAAGAGCCTGCGGATGATATGACAGTGCTGGCAGTGGGGATCTGGGAGTCTTAGGGCTCTTTACTTTTGGGCATGAATTGGTTATAGTTTACATATGATGGGAAATGAAGAGAGAGAAGTGGAAAAGTTCATCAGGAAACACGGCATGATCGGGAAAGGTGACGTGGTGGTCGCAGGCGTATCGGGCGGAGCGGACTCGGTATGCCTGCTTTTTGTGCTCTGCGGACTGCGCAGGGAGCTTGGGTTCAGCGTCAGGGCATGCCATGTGAACCACGGGCTGCGCGGCGCTGAGGCGGATGCGGACGAAGAATATGTGAGAAGGCTGTGCCGGGATCTGGGCGTGCCGTGCCGTTTTTTTCATGAAGATGTAGAATGGATCGCCAGGAAACGGAAACAATCTCCTGAGGAGGCAGGGCGGATGGTGCGCAGGGAGGCGTTCCTGACGATGTGCCGTGAGGATGGCGGGACAAAGATCGCGACTGCCCACCACAGAGATGACAATGCGGAGACAGTGCTCCTCAATATGGCGCGGGGGACCGGGCTGAAAGGACTCGGCGGCATCCGCCCGGTGACCGGGAAATGGATCCGTCCGCTCCTTGCGCTCACGAGGGAGCAGACAGAGGGCTATCTGAGGAGACGCGGCATAACGTGGTGTGAGGACGCGACGAACAGCGGGGATGAGTATACACGGAACCGCATCCGGCACAATATCCTGCCTGCCCTGGAGACGCAGGTGAACAGGCGGACAGCGGCACATCTGGACGATCTGTCCAGGCAGGCACAGGAAATCTGGGACTACCTGGAACAGGGAGTGGACCTCGCGTGGGAGAAATGTGTAAAAAAAGGACAGAGCACCCGGCCCGGGATGTGTACCGGCGCAGGGGCCGGGGGAAATACCGGGGAGACACGCGCGCTCGAAATCGATAAAGGGATGTTCGAGCAGGAGATGCCCGCTGTGCGGACCCAGCTTTTAAGAAGATGCCTCGCACAGGTCAGAGGGCGGGAGCGCGACATAGGGACCGCGCATGTCAATGCGGTGGCGGAACTTTTCGGGAAGCAGCCGGGCAGGCGGATCGACCTCCCCGGAGAGATACGGGCAGAACGTACCTGTGCAGGGGTATGTATCAGGAAAAAAGAAGAAAACAGAACAGATTTCGAGATCCCTCTGTGTATCCCGGGAGAGACGGCTGTCCCGGAGACGGGACAGCGCATCATATGCCGGTTTGTGGAAAACGCGGATATCCAGGCAGCCAGCCTGATCCCGCAAAAAAGTTACACGAAATGGTTTGATTATGATATAATAAAATACAGTCTTTCTGCGAGAACAAGGCAAAGCGGCGATTATCTCGTTATTGATGAGAACGGGAGCCGTCAGAAGCTGAAGGCTTTTTTTGTGAATGAGAAGATCCCGCGGGAGAAAAGAGACTGTATGCTGCTCATCGCGGACGGGGCCCATATCATATGGATCCCGGGGCACAGGATGAGCGGGGCGTACCATATCAGCAGCAGGACAGAGAAGATTCTTGAGATAAAGATAACGGAGGAAGAGGGAAATGGCAGAGACGATCAGGGTATTGGTCCCGGAAGAGAAGGTTGACGAAAGGATCAGGGAGCTGGGAGAGCAGATCAGCAGGGACTATGAAGGGAAGCAGGTCCACCTTATCTGTGTGTTAAAAGGCGGCGTATTCTTCATGTGCGAGCTGGCGAAACGTATCACAGTGCCGGTATCCATGGACTTTATGTGCGTGGGAAGCTACGGGGACGGGACTGCATCCAGCGGAGTCGTGCGCATTGCAAAGGATCTGGATGAGTCGATCGAAAATAAAGAAGTGCTGATCGTTGAGGATATCATTGATTCAGGAAATACACTGTATTATCTGATGGATGTCCTTAAAAAGAGAAACCCGTCCAGCATGCGGCTGTGCACGCTCCTGGACAAACCGGAGCGCCGGGTGAAGGATGTGAAGGTGGACTACTGCGGATTTGAGATCCCGGATGAGTTCGTGGTGGGATACGGGCTTGATTATGCCCAGAAATACAGGAACCTTCCATATATCGGAGTGGTGGAAGGCCTGGAATAGAGAGGAGTATAGATTTTGGATAATAACAGGAAATACAGGAGCATCAATGTGTCTACGATCCTGATGTTTATTGTGATCGTAGTGGCAGCTCTCTGGATGGCAGGCAGGATGCAGATGCACCGGCAGGAGATGGCGTATACGGATTTTGTCTCCCAGGTCCAGGAGGGCAATGTAACCGACGTATATATTGACCTGAACAGCGCCGTGCCCACGGGTACGGTGTCATTCATGCTGAAGGACGGGGATGGGGCAAGGACAGTGAATGTCTCTGATGTGGAGGACGTAAAGGATCTCCTCGATGAGAATGATGTAAGATACAGTATGTCCGCCATACCTGAGGCATCCGTGCTCACGACGGTCTTCCTTCCGCTGCTGATCACGCTGGCAGGTGTTTTCCTGCTTTTTTATCTGCTGAACAGGCAGAACGGCGGGGCGAATGCAAAGGCAATGAACTTCGGGAAGAGCCGTGCCAGGATGACAGGGCAGGATGAGATCAAAGTCACGTTTGCGGATGTGGCGGGACTGAAAGAGGAAAAAGAAGAGCTTGAAGAGATCGTGGATTTCCTCAAGTCACCGAAAAAATACGTACAGCTTGGAGCAAGGATCCCCAAGGGCGTCCTTCTGGAGGGCCCGCCGGGGACCGGAAAGACCCTGCTCGCGAAGGCGGTGGCAGGGGAAGCGGGAGTGCCGTTTTTCAGCATCTCAGGGTCTGATTTTGTCGAGATGTTTGTCGGCGTGGGGGCATCCCGCGTGCGCGACCTGTTCCAGGATGCGAAGAAAAATGCTCCGTGCATCGTGTTCATCGATGAGATCGATGCCGTGGCGAGACGGCGCGGCAGCGGGCTCGGCGGTGGCCATGACGAGAGAGAGCAGACGCTGAACCAGCTTCTCGTGGAGATGGACGGATTCGGAGTGAATGAAGGGATCATCGTGATGGCGGCGACGAACCGAAAGGACATCCTCGACCCGGCGATCCTCCGTCCCGGACGTTTTGACCGGAATGTGATCGTAGGGCGCCCGGATGTGGGCGGCAGAGAGGAGATCCTGCGAGTGCATGCGAAGAATAAGCCGCTGGGAGATGATGTGGATCTGCGCCAGATCGCGCAGACAACGGCAGGGTTTACCGGCGCGGATCTGGAGAATCTGTTAAACGAGGCTGCGATACTGGCGGCGAAGGACAACAGAGTGTTTATCCAGCAGCAGGATATCCGCCATGCATTTGTAAAAGTAGGGATCGGCCCGGAGAAGAAGAGCCGTATCGTTTCCGACAAAGAGAGGCGGATCACCGCCTATCATGAGGCCGGGCACGCCATACTGTTCCACGCCCTGCCGGATGTGGGACCGGTCTACAGCGTATCCATCATCCCGACAGGAGGCGCGGGCGGATATACGATGCCGCTCCCGGAGAAGGATGATATGTTTAACACAAAGGGGCATATGCTCCAGGAGATCACCGTGGCGCTGGGCGGCCGTGTGGCAGAGGAAGAGGTCTTTGATGATATCACCACAGGGGCATCCCAGGATATCAGGCAGGCGACAGCGATCGCAAAATCAATGATCACCAAGTTCGGTATGTCCGAAAGGTTAGGTTTGATCAATTATGATAATGACAGTGAAGAAGTATTCATCGGAAGAGACTTCGGGCACACATCAAGAGGTTATGGTGAGAAGGTTGCCGGAACGATCGACGAAGAAGTAAAGCGGATCATCGATGAGTGTTACGCAAAGGCTCGCAGGATCATCCAGGAGCATCATGACGTCCTGGACAAATGCGCAAAACTCCTGTTAGAGAAGGAGAAGATTACGAGGAGCGAGTTTGAGGCATTATTTGATGAGGACAGCGAGACTAAGGGGGCTTAGATTATGAACAGAGACGCGCTGTTCTGCGACGGTACGCAGGACTATGTCAGTCCCGCGGAACCGGCGGTAAATGAGAAGGTATTCCTGCGGTTCCGGACAGCACATAATGATGTGGAAGAGGTGAACCTTCTTACCGACGAAGACAGCCATGCGATGTGGAAGGTGCAGTCGGGGGATGATTTTGATTTTTATGAGATCGAATGGCAGCTTGGCACAGAACCTTTCCGCTACTCGTTTGAGATAAAAAAGGGCGAGCAGATCTGGTATTACAACCGATACGGAGTGTCGGACCACAGGGAAGACTACTATGCGTTTACGATCGTGCCGGGATTCTCTACGCCGGAGTGGGCGAAGGGGGCGGTCATGTACCAGATCTTTGTGGACCGCTTCTGCAATGGGGATCCCGCCAATGACGTGGAAGACCGCGAGTATATCTATATCGGCGAGCCGAGCACAAAGGTCAGGGACTGGGATCAGACTCCGGCGGCAAGGGATATCCATAATTTTTACGGCGGAGATCTCCAGGGAGTCATGGATAAGCTGGATTACCTGCAGGATCTGGGAGTTGAGGTAGTCTATTTTAATCCTCTGTTCGTCTCACCGTCCAACCATAAGTATGACATCCAGGACTATGACTATATCGATCCCCATTATGGAAAGATCGTTGAGGATGGGGGCGATGTGCTCCCGCCGGGTGCTCAGGATAATATCCATGCGACAAAGTATCAGAAACGCACAGGAGATATCCGGAATCTCGAGGCCAGCAATGAGCTCTTTGCCCGTCTGGTAGATGAGATGCACAAGCGGGGAATGAGAGTGATCCTGGACGGAGTGTTCAATCACTGCGGTTCCTTTAATAAATGGATGGACAGGGAACGGATCTATGAGCAGCAGCCGGAGTATCCGAAGGGCGCCTATGTGAGTGCTGACAGCCCGTACAGAGAGTTCTTTCACTTCTTTGATAACCGGGATGAGGCGTGGCCATACAATGGAAGCTATGACGGATGGTGGGGGCATGATACGCTTCCAAAGCTTTCGTACGAAGATTCGCCGGAACTTGAGCAATATATCATGGACATAGGAAAGAAATGGGTTTCTCCGCCTTATAATGTTGATGGCTGGCGACTTGACGTGGCAGCGGATCTGGGGTGCAGCAATGAGTATAACCATATGTTCTGGAAACGCTTCCGCTCTGAGGTGAAAAAGGCGAACCCGGAGGCGCTCATACTGGCGGAGCACTACGGCGACCCGATCGAGTGGCTCCAGGGAGATGAGTGGGACAGTGTGATGAACTATGACGCGTTCATGGAACCTCTCACATGGTTCCTCACCGGAATGGAGAAACACAGTGACGAGCGCCGTACTGATCTGTGGGGCAACCCGGATAACTTTGTGGGCGCGATGAGGCATTTTATGGCAAGCATGCTCACGCCGTCTCTCCAGGTGGCGATGAATGAGCTGTCAAACCATGACCATTCTCGGTTCCTTACCCGGACGAACCACATCGTCGGCCGGGCAGAGCATGTGGGAGCCAGGGCGGCGGAAGAAGGCGTAAACCATGCGGTCATGAGAGAAGCGGTCGTCGTGCAGATGACATGGGTCGGAGCGCCTACCATCTACTATGGAGATGAGGTCGGCCTGTGCGGTTTTACAGATCCGGATAACCGGCGCACATTCCCGTGGGGGAAAGAAGACAAAGAACTTCTGGAATTCCATAAAGAGATGATCCGGATACACAAAGAGGAAAAGCCGCTGAGAAAAGGGTCCATCAAGCTCCTTGCCGCGGCTCATAATGTCCTCGCGTTTGCAAGGTTCCAGGGCGATGAGCAGATCATCGTTGTCCTGAACAACAGTAAGGAGCTCAAAGAGATCACCATTCCCGTATGGCTGTCAGGCGTACCGAAAGAAGGCAGGATGGAGCGCCTTGTCTATACATATGAGAATGGATATACGACCGCTTATGATGAGTATATCGTGCAGAATGGCGAGATCGTCATCAATATGGGGCGGCACTCAGCGGCAGTGCTGAAACCGATCCGTAAAGGTGAAAAGCTGAAATAGTGGAAAAGTTGAAATAGTGGAAAACCGGCAGCGAAAGGGAATTGCATGACAAAGAAAATCGCAGTAATAAACGACCTGTCCGGGTTTGGGCGCTGTTCTCTCACCGCAGCGATCTCCGTGATCGCTGCGATGGGAGTGCAGCCCTGCCCTCTGCCGACAGCGGTGCTGAGCGCGCAGACAGGATACCCGAGTTATTTTTATGATGATTTTACAGATAAAATGACAGAGATCCAGCGAGAGTGGGAGAAAATGGACGTCCGGTTTGACGGGATCTATATGGGCTTTATGTCAGGGGTGCGCCAGATCAGGAAAGCCCTGGGATTTCTGGAGACATTTTACCGGGAAGATACCTTTCTCCTCGTGGATCCGGTCATGGGGGATAATGGGGCCAGGTTTGAACTGTTCTCTTCCGAATTCCAGCAGGAGATGAAGCGCCTGGCAAAACGGGCGGATATCATCACGCCGAATCTGACGGAGCTCTGTCTGCTGGCAGATGCGGATCCGGGCATGGCTGCGAACAGAGAAGATGCAGGCGCTGAGGGCGATGGCGCGGAGAACGGCGGCGCCGGGGATAACGGACGGGAGATTGTCCGCGGCGGCGCCGGGATCGTGGATACAGCGGAAAAGCTTGCCAGACATGTCATGCAGGGCGGACCGAAAGAGGTGGTTGTTACGGGGATCCGCTTTCGGGACAGCTCGGATGGCAGGGAAATGATGGGGAATCTTGCGGTCACGAAAGACCGGACACAGTTTTATGCGCAGCCATTTATCGGCGAGGGCTACTCCGGGACAGGGGACTTGTTTGCCTCGGTGATCGCCGGCGGGAAGGCCAGGGGGGATGACCTGGCAGAAGATGTAAAGCTGGCGGGAGAAATGATCGCGAGGGCGATACAGGACGCTGTAAGGGACAGAGTGCCCAGGGACGAAGGGGCAGAGTATGAAAAATATCTCCCGCTATTAATGAAATCTGGATCTGTGGGGGAGCTGCTGTCAGAGTAAAATGTCCGAAAACAGTGAAGCGCGGTTATAGAAGACGTATTCAGCACGGGTGTGTGGG
>ERZ1643246.2162-NODE-2162-length-19453-cov-9.016703_pt1 | contig 19453 bp, 17 predicted proteins | sample MGYA00579265_ERZ1643246 | MGnify/ENA primary metagenome ERZ1643246 (study PRJEB29033, sample SAMEA4952261) | chicken gut metagenome | biome: Broiler Chicken; feature: Gastrointestinal Tract; material: Caecum | place: Ireland | collected 2018 | study: Broiler...
TAAGAATAAGACCATCTGACTGGTGACAAGATGCCTGTCAGATGGCCTTTTTTTAGCTAATTTTGGTCAGGAAGATAGATCTCACCGTGCCGCCAGCTCATCTCCCAGAACTGGTACTCGTATTTGCTGCAGTTGATGATAATCTGTTCCAGATTCTGCAGCTGTTCCTCAGAATAGCCTTCGGAAAAACGGTCTACCAGATCAATCATGACATCGTTGCAGTCACGGAAGCTCTGGCTGGTATAGGTGTTAATCCAATTGCCATAGAAAGGATGATCTTTGCTTCCGGGAATCTGCTCCATATGGTCTCCAATCAGCTTATAGCTCCAGGAGCATGCCAGAACGGCGGTGGCCAGCTCGGCCATTCCCTCTTTGAAAGCGATGGAGATCATGTAATTGGTGTAAGACTCATTGTTCAGGCACATGGGTGTCTGTTCGATCATCTCTCTGGAGATTCCAAGCTGTTTCAGATAACTCTGATGGACAGCATTCTCGGTATCCAGGGTTGCGGTGATCAGCCCGGAGAACAGACGCATATCCGCTTCAGAAGATGCTTTCACCACACCCAGAGCAAATACTTTTGCGTACTGCATCAGATATTTGTGATCCTGAATCATGTAGAATTGAAATTTGTCGATGGGAAGAGTGCCGTCTCCGATTCCGCTGACGAAGGGATGGCTGTAGTAACTTTCCCAGATTGGCAGTGCAGCATTCAGCAGCCGCTGTGTTGTCTTCATTTGATCCCTCTTTTCTGTTTGTTTTGTATCTCTAATATACCATATTATGTGGCATGCCGCCAGGAAATCTGTGGAAGCTCTGTCTGGAATTGAACTGCGGCGGATACCGGAGTACCGCCGCAGGCAAAAAGTTCTGTGAATTGAATTTTTTCAGAAATAGATGTGCTGATAGTGGATTACCGTATCCAGAAAGGCCATGGCAGATGCTAGAAATGCCATCAGAATCAGCAGGAATACGGCTCCCTTGTCATAGATATAAGTAATCTTCTCCTTGGAAAACTGTGTGATCAGGATCTCCAGCCCCATCAGGATAAAGATACAGGGCCAGAGATGAAAAATAATCTCATAAGAGAGTGCTGGAAAAATCATATGAACCAGGAAGAGAATACCGAAGAAGATTAGAATACATCCCAGGGTAAAGGCTCCCACTCTATGCGTTTTGGTCATGGATATCAGACTCCTTTACATGTTCTGGCTCTGCTTCATCTTCCAGTGAATCTGTGGGTTCGGATTCTGATGAAACAGGAACTGGTGGTTGAATTTCTGTCTGTGATGTCTCCTGGTAACAGGTAGGGTTAAAATTCATCTCTTCACTGTCTGCCGCATAGAAGTCATCCATATTTTCTTCCTGTTCAAGCTGTTTTTTCTTGCCATTGATCAGATAGAAGCCAAGAGCGATAAAAAGCAGTGCCAGGAAGAGCTGAGGCAGGTTGTAAGAGAAGCTGTAAAGGATGTTGTACAGTGATTCAGGGAGAATCTGGTACAGGTAATCCAGCAAGCTGTTCCAGAGCAAAGTCGCGCCGAGAATGACCAGGATCCATGCGGCAATGGTCTTATGTTTCCGGAAGAAGTAGTACACTTTTTTGGAAGTATAGAAATCATCTTCCGGATCAAGAAACAGGAAGTGATCTTCTAAGGCATAAAATTCTTCATCTGGCATGGAGCGCAGATTGTGGGTGTGGAAGAAGCTGTAACACCATACCACGGGAAGGAGAAACATCAGGAAATTCAGATTGAATCCAGCTGTCAGAGCGAAGATTCCGAAGAAAAGAATCATGATGCTGGTTCCCTGTCTGAGAAATCCAAGGTACATTTCTCCGGCTCCCGGAAACAAAGAGAAGATAAAAGTCCAGAATCCGCTTTTTTTACTTGTCATAATCAAATACCTCCAATGTGATTAAATTTTCTGAGAAAGTCCGGATTTTTTCACCGGCATTTTTGGACTGTTCAGAGAGCTGCTGTGCCCAAGTGATTTCTGTCCGCTGTGAAGAAGGGGCAGAAGCCTTGGTGAGGTCCAGAACAAATCCACCTGCAAAGAGGAAGAACAGTGCACTCAAAACGGCAAAAGACACTTTCAGACTGTAATAAAACAGTGTAAGTTTTTTTGAGGTTTTATACAGAGTGTGTTCTGCAGATACGACGGGTGACTGACTTTGCAGCAAGATGCTTTCTTTTAGATTTTTCGGAGCTTCCATGAGACCTTCCTGCTCCAGCCTGGCCGCGAAAGCGTAAGCGGCATAGTCGTCGGCAGCGATTTTAGTGAGTTCATCCAGTGGTAGCTGCTTTTTTTCCATGTCCGTATCCCTCCTTTTGGTAAAATTTTTTTAACATGGCTTTGGAACGATAGACCTGAGTCTGAACCGTTTTTATATTTTTTCCGGTTTTTCTGGCGATTTCCTCAAAGCCAAGCTCGTCGTAGAAATAAAGAATCGCTATTTCTCTGTAGGGTTCTTTCAGAAGACGGCAGTAGTGTAATAGCTGTGTTTTTGTTTCCTGTTCCAGAATGTTTTCCTCGACAGTGGGGCCCCGGGTCTTAAGCTGAAGGAAGAATTCATCCTCCGTGGGATAAGTGCTTCGGCCTGCCCGCTTCAGATAATCAATGCATTTGTTGGTGGCAATTCTTGTGATCCAGGCTTTTTCATTTCTGCCGTCAAAGCGGGAAAGGTGTTTGTACACAGAGAGAAAAGTCTCCTGGGTAAGATCCTGTGAGTCGAAATAATTGCCGGTTAATCGGAAACAAATGGTAAAAACCAGATTTTGATATTTGTCAATCAGATATTCAAACTGTTCCTGTGCTTGGATCGAAAACACCTCCCCTCTCTCTTGCGTCTTCACCTATTATAACGAGGGGGTTTTTGGATTGTCTTCAAAAAAATAAAAAAAATTGACTTTTTTATCTGGAACTGTTAAGATGGTTGAAAGACTACAAATGTAAGATTTTAAATATGGAGGTAAATTTTGCAGAAAAATACCGGTAAAAAGAAGAAAACAGGACTGGCGCTGGGACTGATTGCTGTGGCGGCTGTGGCTGGTGTGGGCGGCTGGTATGTCTTTTTAAGACCGACTCCGCAGGAAGTGATCCGGGAATATATGGGATACATTGAAGAGGGGGATTACGAGGCAATGTATCAGATGCTGGATTCCGAGAGCCAGGAGAGTGTAGATGAGGAAAGTTTTATTGAGAGAAACCAAAACATTTATGAAGGAATCGAGGCCAGTAATCTGAAGATCGAATTTCCCGGACAGGCGACCAAAGATGGTTGGACGAAATATACGACCACGATGGATACGGTGGCTGGGGAACTGACTTTTGACAATCAGATCCATGTTCATTCTGAGGGAATCGGTATGAAGATACAGTGGGAGGACAACGTGATTTTTCCGGAACTGCGTGCCACAGATAAGGTTCAGGTCATCACAGACGAATCTGATAGGGGAAGTATCTATGACAGGAATGGCAGAACACTGGCCGCGCAGGGTGTGGTGTCCTCTGTGGGACTGGTGCCGGGACAGATGAGTGTGGATGCCGGACAGCAGGAGGAGGATATCCAGAAACTGGCAGATCTTCTGGAGATTTCGGCAGACAGTATTCAAAATGCTCTGGATGCTTCCTGGGTGCAGGACGATTCCTTCGTCCCGGTCAAAGAGATTGCCAAAGACAATTCCGTGACAATTACCCTGGAAGGAGAGAATGCCAACAGTGAGCTGGTGGATCAGCTTTTGGAGATACCGGGAGTGATGGTGACCGATGCCGAGGACCGGGTCTATCCGACAGGTGAGGCGTCGGCTCATCTGGTGGGATATGTACAGAGTGTGACGGCGGAAGATCTGGAAAAATTGGATGGACAGGGATATGACGCAAACAGCGTGATCGGAAGAAGCGGTCTGGAAAGTCTGTACGAGACAGAATTAAAAGGTGAGGATGGGAATCAGATTAATATCTTGAATGAGGACGGGGAAGTCCGTCTGACTTTGGCTTCGGATCAGGCTCAGGACGGGGAAGATATAGAGACAACGATCGACCTGAATCTGCAGGAGATGCTCTATGAACAGTTCAAAGAGGATAAGAGCTGCAGTGTGGCTATGAATCCGCTCACCGGAGAAGTGCTGGCTCTGGTGAGTACACCTTCTTATGATAACAATGAGTTTGTACTGGGGATGTCTCAGGATACCTGGGATGCCTTGAATGAGGATGAAGATCAGCCTTTATACAACCGCTTCCGACAGACATTTGCACCAGGCTCCAGTTTCAAACCAGTGACGGCGGGAATTGGTCTGAGCACGGGGCTGCTCTCGGCGGATGAGAATCTGGGCTACAGTGGAACCAGCTGGCAAAAAGATGAATCCTGGGGATCCTATTACGTGACAACTCTGCACGATTACGGGGAGGATGTGACACTGCGGAATGCATTCGTCTATTCCGATAATATTTATTTTGCAAAGGCCGCGCTTCAGATTGGAGGTGAGACATTCACAGAGTATCTGAAGAAGATTGGGTTTGGTCAGGAAGTTCCTTTTCCGATCAGCCTGACAGTCTCTCAGTATTCCAATGACGGTGAAGTGATTTCAGACGAGATTCAGCTGGCAGACAGTGGGTATGGACAGGGACAGATTCTGGTGAATCCTCTTCATCTGGCAAGCATCTATACTTCTTTCTTGAATGACGGGGATATGCTGGAACCCAAGCTTCTGATGGAAGATTCCTCTGAGCCATCTGTCTGGATCTCTGAAGCATTTACCCAGGAAGCGGTACAGACCATTACAGAGGATCTGGTTGATGTGGTGAATGACTCCAATGGCACTGGCTATGGATTGCATATGGATGACATTCAGTTGGCAGGCAAGACCGGGACTGCCGAGATTAAGGACAGTGTGGATGACACAGATGGAACGGAGCTGGGCTGGATGGCCGTTTATACCACAGATCCGGACACGGAGAATCCGATTCTGATTGTCACAATGGTGGAAGATGTAAAAGACCGGGGAGGCAGTGGATATGTGGTGGACAATCTGCGTCCGGTGCTGGAGAGCTACCTCACAGGAACTGCCTATGTGAACGACAATGTTCAGGAGGAAAACTATGAGAATGATTGACTTGCACTGTGATACCCTGTGGCGTCTGTCCAGACCGGACGGCCTGTGGGGACACAGGGGAACTCTGATGGAAAATCCTTATGGTGTGGATGTGAAAAGGCTGGAGAAGGCGGATGCTTTGGTGCAGGCATTCGCGGTGTTTTTCATGAACGGATATATTCCGGCTGCAAAGAGGGAAGACTATGCTTATCATATAGCCAGAAGAAGAATTCATTCCTATCACAGATGGAGGCTGCAGACGGGAGGACGCCTGCAGCCAGTCCGAAGTTATGAGGATGTCTGTTACTGTGCGAAGAACCGTCGCGTGGGGAGTCTTCTCACACTGGAGGATGCAGTGCCTGTGGGAACCAGCCTGAGAAGGCTCCATGAATTTTATGATGCAGGTGTGAGGCTGATTACGCTCACATGGAATTATGAGAATGCGGCCGGTTATCCAAATTCCAGAGACAGTTCTGTAATGAGAAAAGGCCTGAAGCCCTTTGGCAAAGTTCTGATCGAGGAGATGAACGATCTGGGTATGATCATTGATGTGTCTCATTTATCCGATGGAGGATTCTGGGATGTGGCCAGGCGGAGCAAAAAACCTTTCATAGCGTCCCATTCCAATGCGAGAGCGGTGACCAGTCACCCGAGAAATCTGACGGATGAGATGATCCGGGCCATCGCAGAGAAGGGCGGCGTGATTGGACTGAACTTCTGTCCGGGTTTTCTGAGCAGCAGGAACATCAGCACCATCAATGGGATGCTCCGGCACATTCACCATATCTACCAGGTGGGCGGCGAGGATGTACTTGCCCTGGGAAGCGATCTGGATGGCATCAGCGGCAGGATTCAGTTGGACAGTTGTGACAAGATTCCCCTTCTGGCAGGGGCTTTAAAACGATATAAAATGTCAGACCGTGTCCTGGAAAAAATGTGGAATAAGAACGCGCTCAGGGTATTTCGTGAAGTATTGCATGAAAATTAATACAATTTTTTTGACCAGGAGTCTTGACTTTTTTCAGGAAAGGTGTAAAATCATAAAAAACGACGAAAGGATGCTTTATCATGGCAAATCAGAAAGTAAATATGATGAATACAAACGCATATTACTTTTTTAACTTCCAGGGCTTTTATTTTTATGAGAGCGTTGGCTTTTTTTGCTACGATAAAACATTGCCGGATATTTGACACGACCTGGTAAAGGAGTTCAATGTGTTTATGAGCCGATGTTTGCGTAGCAGACATCGGTTTTTTTCGTGCAAGAGATCTTCTTTCGTGTACGGAGATTTCTGAGATAATCCGTTCAAAGTTATTTTTTAGAAATTAGGAGGAATTAGAGATGATTGTAGTATTGAAACATGGTGTGACAGAACAGCAGATGAGAAACCTGATTGAATGGTTCAAAGGACAGGGAGTGGATGTCCATGTTTCGAAGGGTATCTATCAGACAGTACTGGGTCTGGTGGGCGATACCAGCAATATTGATATGGATCTTCTGAGAATGTTGGACATTGTGGATGCTGTGAAGAGAATCACAGATCCTTTCAAAAAAGCAAACCGTAAATTCCATCCTGAAGATGCTGTAATCGAAGTGGGAGACGCTAAGGTAAAAGTTGGCGGCGGAAATTTCGCAGTGATTGCAGGACCTTGTTCTGTGGAATCGGAAGAACAGATTATTGAAGTAGCCAAGAGAGTAAAGGCCGCGGGCGCTACCATGCTCAGAGGCGGAGCGTTCAAGCCGAGAACTTCCCCATACGATTTCCAGGGAATGAGAGCAGAAGGAATTGAGCTTTTGCTGGAGGCCAAAAAAGAAACCGGGCTTCCCATTGTCACAGAGATCATGAATGCCAATCACATTCCGCTGTTCGAGGATGTGGATGTGATCCAGGTAGGCGCGAGAAATATGCAGAACTTCGAGCTGCTCAAAGAGCTGGGAAAACTGCAGAAACCGATCCTCCTCAAGAGAGGTCTTGCCAATACCATCAAAGAATGGCTGATGAGTGCGGAGTACATCATGGCGGGAGGAAACGAGAATGTAATTCTCTGTGAGAGAGGAATCCGTACTTTCGAGACATACACAAGAAATACGCTGGATCTTGCGGCAGTGCCTCTTCTTCATGAACTGACCCATCTGCCGGTGATTGTAGATCCAAGTCATGCGACAGGAATGGCAAGACTGGTAGATCCCATGGCGTGTGCGGCAGTGGCCTGCAAGGCAGACGGATTGATGATTGAAGTGCACAACAACCCGGCAAAAGCACTCTGTGACGGACCACAGTCTCTGACTCCGGATCAGTTTGCGAAAGTGATGAATAAAGTGAAAAAAATAAAGGAGGTAATGGACGAATGCGAGTAGGAATTGTTGGCTTAGGTCTGATCGGCGGCTCTTTTGCAAAGGCTTATCATGAGAGTAAGGACTGGGAAGTCTACGCATATGACAGCAGCAAGAAGATATTAGACTTGGCATTGTTGGCAGAAGACATTGACGGCGTATTAGACGAAACCACAATTCCCGGGTGCGATCTTCTGCTGATCGCCCTGTATCCGCAGGATATCATTCAATATTTAAAAGAAAAAGCCTCGATCATATCCAAAAATACCATTGTGATCGACTGTGGAGGCACGAAACGAAACATCTGTAAGGTGGGATTCGAGATTGCGAAGCAGTATGGCTTTACTTTTGTGGGAGGCCACCCCATGGCCGGGAGACATTATGCCGGTTACAAATACAGTCTGGCGAATCTGTATGATGGCATGGCTATGGTTCTGGTGCCGGAGCACTGTGATAACATGGCCTGGCTTGAGCATATCAAGGAATTGCTGAAGCCGGCGCGTTTTGGAATGATCACGGTCACCACGGCAGAGAACCATGACAAGATGATTGCCTTCACTTCCCAGATGGCCCATGTGGTGTCCAATGCTTTTATCAAGAGCCCCACAGCCAGAGAACATCATGGATATTCAGCAGGCAGCTATAAAGATCTCACAAGGGTGGCCTGGCTGAATGAAGAGATGTGGAGTGCTCTTTTCCTGGAAAACCGGGATTACCTGATAGAAGAGATCAAATTTCTGAGAGATGAACTCAAGAAGTACGAAGACGCCCTGGAACAGGAGGATCAGGAATATCTGAAAGCTCTTCTGAAAGAAGGAAAAGAACGTAAAGTAGAGGTAGACGGAAGATGAAAAAAATTGTAGTGAAAGCATCCCGGGATTATGAGATCCTCATAGAAAACGGCATTCTCAGACAGGTCGGCTCTCTGATCAGAAAGGTTGCGAAAGGAAACCATGCGGTGATTGTGACTGACGATGTGGTGGAGAGTCTGTATTTGGATTTGGTGAGGACAAGTATGGAAGAGGCAGGATTTCTGGTGGATGTATTCACCATAGAAAATGGTGAGAAATCCAAGGACATTGGACACTATGCGGCTCTTCTGGAATTCCTTGCTGAAAAGACAATTACCAGGAGTGATATGCTGGTAGCTCTGGGGGGCGGTGTTGTGGGAGACCTGACCGGGTTTGCCGCAGCTACTTATCTCAGAGGTGTGGACTTCATACAGATTCCCACAACACTTCTGGCGGCGGTGGATTCCTCTGTGGGAGGAAAAACAGCCATTGATCTGAGAGCAGGAAAGAACCTGGCCGGATGTTTTTATCAGCCGTCTCTGGTGCTCTGTGACTGTGAGACTTTAAAAACACTGCCGCCTGAAATTTTTTCCGATGGCATGGCGGAAGTGATCAAGTATGGGGCTATTGCCGATGAAGATCTCTGGGAAAGCCTGAAACATCCTGTCTGGCCGCAAATTGAGGAGATTGTGTCCAGATGTGTCACGATTAAGAAAGAAATTGTACAAAAGGATGAATATGACCTGGGTGTCCGGCAGTTTCTGAATTTTGGACATACCTTGGGGCATTCCATAGAGAAGAACAGTCAGTATGAGATTGGCCATGGACGGGCGGTGGCCATGGGAATGGTGCTGGCAGTCAAACTGTCGGAAGATCAGGGCGAGTGCGGTTCCGGATGTCTGGAGGAGATGATCCGGATGCTGGAGAGATATCATCTGCCGGTCTGGACGGAGTATTCCCCAGAACAGCTGTGTAAACCGATGAAAAGTGATAAAAAGAGAGCGGGAGATATGATTTCCTTTATTATGCTCCGGCGTATTGGAGAATGCTTTGCGAAGAAGATGAAGATACAGGAACTGGAAAACGCGGTAATAGGAACGATGGGAGAGGCGTATGGAAGCAGTCATTGAGCGTGCGGATTTGTGTGGAGCGATCTCAGCTATCCCCTCAAAATCTATGGCGCATCGTTATTTTATCGCATCCGCCCTTGCGGATACGGCGTCCCGGATTCGATGTGAGGGAGATTCAGAGGATATCGAGGCGACACTGCGGTGCCTGCGCGCATGGGGAACACAGATCATCCAACAAGGCGGTATCTGCCAGGTGATTCCGGCGGAGAGAATAGAGAGAAAAGCTCCGGTCAGATTTCTCTGTGGTGAGAGTGGATCTACTCTGCGTTTTTTGCTTCCGGTGACAGCGGCTCTGGGAATCCAGGGAGAGTTTTACGGAGAGGGGCGGCTGATGAGAAGACCGCTCTCTCCCCTGTACGAAGAAATGGAGAGACATGGATGCAGACTCTCACCTCAAGGGGAGAATCCCCTTCACTGCGAAGGAAAGCTAAAAGCTGGAATCTACCGTCTGCCGGGAGATGTCTCGTCACAGTATATTACAGGACTTTTGTTTGCTCTTCCTTTGCTGGACGCAGAGAGCAGAATTGAGATTACTTCTCCGCTCCAGTCTGCACGGTACGTGGATATGACACTTCAGGTACTGGAAGACTACGGAATTGTGGTTTACAGAGAGGAGCAAGGATACCGGGTACCCGGAGGACAGAGCTACCAGATGAAGAGAGAGGAATCTGTGGAAGGCGACTGGTCCAATGCGGCTTTCTGGCTGACCGCCGGTGCGCTTGGAAAAAGAGAGATTGAGATCAATGGACTGGATATGAATTCCAGACAGGGAGATAAGAAAATTGTGGATCTGTTGAGGCAGATGGGCGCAGAGATTCACTGCCGGGAAGATAGAATCCAGGTATCTCCGGGACAGTTGAGAGGAATTGAGATTGATGCCTCGGATATCCCGGATCTGGTTCCGGTTCTGGCGGCCGCTGCCAGCGTAAGTCTTGGAGTGACAAGGATTTATAATGCCAAAAGACTGCGCTTAAAAGAGAGCGACCGGCTGAAGACGGTTTCGGATATGCTTTGTCAGCTGGGAGCAGATGTGAGAGAGCTGGAGGATGGGCTGGAAATTCATGGGCGCAGTTATCTGACGGGAGGCTGCATTGATGCCGCGGGAGACCATCGGATTGCCATGACGGCCGCTGTGGCAGCCTGTGTGTGTAAAGGGCCTGTGAGGATTCGGGGAGCACAGGCAGTGAATAAATCTTATCCAGGTTTTTATGAGGATTATCAGAAATTAGGTGGAAAGGTGGTTATGATTTAATATGGGTTCTGTGATTGGAAAAAATGTAAAAATTTCTGTGTTCGGACAGTCTCACTCCAAGGCGATTGGAGTGACGATCGACGGACTGCCGGCAGGGATCTCCATTGACATGGAGGAGCTGAAGAAGTTTATGAAGCGTCGTGCGCCCGGGCAGGGAGCTCACACGACCACGAGAAAAGAAGGTGACCAGCCGGAATTCCTCTCAGGACTTGTGGAGAATACCACCTGCGGAGCGCCGCTTTGTGCAGTGATCCCCAATACCAATACCAGGTCTTCCGACTATGAGAATCTGAAGGATGTTCCAAGACCGGGACATGCCGACTACCCGGCACAGATGAAGTTTCACGGTTTTCAGGATGTTGCCGGAGGAGGACATTTTTCCGGAAGACTGACGGCGCCGGTCTGCCTGGCAGGAAATATCTGTATGCAGGCATTGGCAAAGAGAGGAATTCAGGTTGCGGCACATATTTATCGGATCGGACACGTTCAGGACCGTCCGGTGAATCCCGCAGATCCGATTCAGGCGGATCTGCAGAAGGTGCGCGAGAAAGCATTTCCGGTTCTGGAAGACGAGAAAGGGGAACAGATGTTGAGGGCCATTGATCAGGCTAAGAAGGATCTGGATTCCCTGGGAGGCGTGATTGAGTGTGTGATCACCGGAGTGCCGGCAGGAATCGGAAATCCCATGTTTGAAGGGATTGAAAACCGGATTGCGGCGGCAGCTTTTGGAATTCCGGCAGTCAAAGGAATTGAATTTGGTAATGGATTTGGCTGTGTGGGGCTTAGAGGTTCTCAGAATAATGACAGTTATGAGATGCGAGAGGGCGAGATTGTAACCCGGACCAACCGGCACGGCGGAATTCTGGGAGGAATCTCCACAGGCATGCCGATTGTGTTCCGTGTGGCGATGAAACCGACTTCTTCTATTGCCATGGAACAGGACAGTGTCTCCATGAGAGACAAGGTGAACACAAAACTGGTGGTTCATGGAAGACATGATCCCTGCATTGTGCCAAGAGCGGTTCCCTGTGTGGAGGCAATCGCGGCGCTGACTATTTACGACATGATTTTAGAACAGTAATAAAGGAGAGATGAAAGAAATGGACTATTTGAGACAAGAGATTGACGGAATTGACAAGGAGCTTTTGGAACTTTTTCAGAAGAGAATGAAAGTGTGCGCAGAGCTGGCAGATTACAAGAAAAAGAAAGAGATTCCGATTCTGGATGAGTCAAGGGAGAGACAGAAACTGGCCTCTGTGACCGAACAGTCTGAGCCGGAACTGGCAGAATTTAACCGGAATCTGTTCAGTGTTATCATGGATCTGAGCAAAGCATACCAGCAGGATCAGATACGCCCACACAACGCATGGGAGAAAATGATCCAAAACGCAATCGAAAACACAGAGAAAACCTTGCCAAAATACCCGTTTGTCGCTTGTCAGGGTGTGGAGGGTGCCTATTCTCAGATTGCGGCGGATAAGATCTTCAAGACTAAGACAAACATTATGTACTGTACAGATTTTGAGGGAGTGTTCGCGGCGGTAGATCAGGGAATGTGCCGTTACGGAGTTCTGCCGGTGGAAAACAGCACGGCGGGATCTGTGAACCGTACCTATGATTTGATGACGAAATATAATTTCTACATTGTGCGTGCTCTGCGCCTGGGAATAGACCATAATCTTCTGGCAAAACCTGGAACGAAAAAATCCGATATCCGAGAGATTTTCTCTCATGAACAGGCTATCAGCCAGTGCAACGAATATCTGAAACAGTATCCGGATGTCAAGGTCACAGTCTGCGAGAACACAGCAGTGGCTTCAAAAATGGTGGCAAATTCTGACCGCACAGATGTGGCGGCAATTTCTTCACAGAGCTGTGTGGAACTGTATGACCTGGATATTCTGGAGAGATGTGTGCAGGATCAGAAGAATAATTATACCAGATTTATCTGCATCTCCAAAAATCTGGAGATATATCCGGGATCTGACAAGACCAGCCTGATGCTGAGTGTCAACCACAAACCAGGCGGATTGAATAAAGTTCTGTCTAAGTTCGCGGCATTGGGAATCAATCTGACGAAGCTGGAGAGCCGTCCGATTCCGGATCGGGATTTCGAGTTCATGTTCTACCTGGATCTTGAGGGTTCTGTGTATTCCAAAGAATTGTTGCAGTCACTGGCGGATATGGAACACATCTGTGAGAGCTTCCGGTATCTGGGCAGTTATCCGGAGGTAATGTAATGAATTACGGACTTTTGGGAGAGAAGCTGGGACACAGCTTCTCTCCTCAGATACACAGCCAGCTTGCTTCCTATGAATATGTGCTGGTGGAGAAAAAACCGAAAGAAGTTGAAAGCTTTCTCAGGGAAAAGAATTTTCAGGGGCTGAATGTGACGATTCCCTACAAGAAGACTGTGTTCGAATTCTGTGATGAAATCTCAGAACTTGCCAGAAGGATTGGTAGTATCAATACCATAGCCAACCGGGACGGAAAGCTGTATGGAGACAACACGGATTACTATGGCTTCCGCTATATGGTCCGTAAGCTGGGAATTCAGGTAAAAGGGAAAAAGGCGCTGATCCTGGGAAATGGAGGGGCGGCTCCGGCGGTCCGTGCGGCTTTGGAAGATGAAGGGGCAGACAAAATTGTGGTGATATCCCGAAGAGGAGAGGACAACTATGAAAATCTGTCCAGACATTATGACGCACAGATTATCGCAAACACGACTCCGCTGGGAATGTATCCGAACACAGGGGAAGCGGCCATTGATCTGAGCTGTTTTCCGCGCTGTGAGGCGGTCTATGATTTGATTTATAATCCGTTGAAGACAAAACTGCTGCTGATGGCAGACCGTCTGGGAATTCCGAACATAGATGGGCTTTCCATGCTGGTGGCTCAGGCAAAAAAATCCTGTGAGATTTTTCTGAACAGGGAGATCCCAGATGAAAAAGTGGAGGAGATTCGAAAGAACCTGTATCAGGAGGTCAGCAATGTCTGCATCATCGGGATGCCGGGAAGCGGAAAGACTACCGTCGGGAAAAAGCTGGCTGAGTGTCTGAATAAAAAATTTGTGGATATTGATCAGGAGATTGTCCGGACAGAGGGCAAGGAGATTCCGGATATTTTCCGGGAAGTGGGAGAAGAAGGTTTCCGAAAAATTGAGACATCCATTCTTTCTCAAGTTACAAAAGAAAAAGGCCAGGTGATTGCCACGGGAGGCGGGGTAGTGGTGTGCCCTGAGAATTGGGAGCTCCTTCGGCAAAATGGAAAGGTGGTTTTTATTCAGCGTGATTTGAGACAATTAGAAATAGATGGCCGGCCTATTTCCCAAAGCCGGCCCCTTTCCCAGATTTATGAGGAGAGGATCGATGCCTACAACTCTTGGAGTGATTTTCATGTGGAAAATATGGAAGTTGCCAAAACTGTGAAAGAGATATTGTCCGGACTGGAAGGATGAAAAGAAAACAATCTTTGATTACGAGGGCATCGTTCCCGGGATCAAAAAACAGCGTATCTGCGGAAGTTCCACAGATACGCTGTTTCTTTGTGAGTGGAAGCAATGGGGCTCGAACCCATGACCTCTCGCGTGTGAGGCGAACGCTCATCCCAGCTGAGCTATGCTTCCGGATTCTATAAAACGGCCATGGAGCATACGGGATTCGAACCCGTGGCCTTAACAATGCGAATGTTACGCGCTCCCAACTGCGCTAATGCCCCATATCAGATATTATAGCACTGTACTAAGAAAAATTAAAGAGGAAATTTACATAAAATGTAAATTTTATTATAGAAAAAATAAACCATTTTAGTACATAAATACCTGTTGAATTGCAACTAAAATACATTTATAATAAAATTACTTTTTTCGATCCGATAATTCAGCCAATTAAATGCAATATTAAAAACATATGAATGGAAAAACGTTAGAAATTTTAATTTGTGGAAATATCAAGTTATTTACAAAAGAAGCAATTTTTCTGCTCACAGAAGAATGTAAAGTGGTTCTTGCCGGGCAGACAGATCTTGGCAGACAAAAAAATCTGTCCGTCTATGAGACGAAGCCAGGGGAAGAAAAATTTCGGCAGTTGTTTGACGTATATAGTTTCCGTGCGGTCTATTATGTGAGTGGATATGCCGATGGCGGAGAGGGAATGTACGGAGAGATACAGCAGTTGGAGCAGGTTATGGAGGCATGTGAGAAATCACAGGTGGACAAGCTGGTGGTGTTCTCGACGATTGACAGCCGGAATTATCTTTTGAGGGATCCGGAGGATGACAGATTTTCAAACAGAGAGTATGGAACAGGAAGGAGTTTCCTGGCAGCTCAGATGGAAGAGATGTGTACTTATTTTATGAAGAAAAGTAAGGTGTGTACGGTGGTGTTGCAGCTTCCTTATCTGACGGATGATCTCAATGACTGTAATTTTCTTGGAAAGATTTTTCACAGGATCTACGAAGGCAAGAAGCTGGTATTTCCCTATCAGAGAGAAACTCCGGTTAATTTTCTCACATTGATGGATTTGACAGAGCTGATGCTGCAAATCAGTGAGAAAGAAGATGATGAGAGCAGAGTTTACTGTGTGACAAGCGGCTATTCCTATACCTATGGGGATTTGGAGAATATTTTGAAAAGGTTAAGTCCGGATCTGGAAATTCGATACGAAAAATTTCCTTATTATACAGAAATTCCAGGTTATTCCCGGGAACTTCGCAGACAGTATGGATTTGTGCCCAAGGAAAATGTCATGGAAGATGTGGGAGTCTGTTATCAGCTGTTTCTCCGGGAAATTGTACAGGAAAAAGGAGGATTTCTTTCATGCGTGCATCGGTTGCTCGCCAAAGCAGGTGATGGAGTTTTCCGATATGTGGAATTAATTTTGTTTTTTCTTGTGGCAGAGGGTATCAGCCATTTTACTTCGGAGGATGTCTATTTTCGATTTGTGGATGTCCGTCTGTTTTTCATCGTCATGATGGGGACCATCCACGGCATGCGAATGGGATTGCTGGCCGCATTTCTAGAGTGTCTGGCGCTTGTCCGGGGATATCTGCAAATGGGCATGAACGGCACGGCTTTGTTTTATAATATCGGGAATTGGATTCCTTTTGCTATTTATTTCATGGCCGGTTCCATTACCGGATATGTATCGAATAAAAAAGAAGATGCCCTTCGGTATCTACGGCAGGAATATGCCCTGTTAAGAGATAAATATCGTTTTTTAGACCAGGTTTACCATGGAGCAATCCAAAATAAAGAGGAATACAAAAAACAGATCCTGGGATTCAAAGACAGTTTTGGGAAAATTTTTGACGCTGTTCAGAAATTGGACAGCGAGCTGCCGGACAGGATTTTTTTCGAGGGACTTAAAGTTCTGGAGGATATTCTGGAAAATCATGAGATTGCCATTTATACCCTGGATTCCTGGCAGAGGTATGGAAGGCTTGCGGTCTGTTCCAACAACCTTCTGACCAGATTGACTAAGTCCATCCGGATTGAAGACTACAAAAGTTTGTATGAGGCGGTAAATCGGGGCCAGGTATGGAAAAATACGGAGATGATTCCGGGAATGCCGATGTACGCCTGCGGAATTTTCCGGGGAGATTCCATGGTCTTGCTGGTGACGATTCAGGAAGTCAGTCTGGATCAATATGGAATGCATTACATGAATATTTTCAAAATTCTGTGTGGGTTGGTGCAGACTGCTTTTTTGCGGGCTGTGGAGTATGAAGAGCTTGCCCGTGAACGGAATTTCTATCCGGGGACAAATCTTGTGTATCCGGAACGGCTTCGTCAGATTCTCCGTGTTCAGTCTGCTATGAAAGAAGAAGGAGTGGCGGACTATGTACTGCTTCGGTTTGAGGATCGTGATAAGGTCAGAGTCAACGAACAGCTGGCAGGGATGATCCGCGCCAGCGATGTCATCGGAATGGACGAGAAGGGAAATATATATCTTCTGCTTGTGCAGATGAATGCTGCCAATTTAGCGGTGGTGGGAGAACGTCTGCAGAGTAAGGGAATGAACTATCAGATTGTGGAAGAGATGAACTGACAGATGAGAAAGCAGGTTGGGATTTGATTTTTGTTTTTTTGATTTTACATGTGGCCGTGTGTGTTCTGGTGTATATACTGATTCAGATGTCCATACTGAAATGCGCAGATTCTGTGATGCCGCTGGTCTGTATGGTGCCGGTCTGGGGAGTGGCAGCGATGCTGGTGCTGGAGATTCGTACCAGAGGAGATCAGACAGTCACAGAGGAAGTGGGGATTGAAAAGCTGAAGATCAATGATGCGGTGTATAAGAGTATTCTGGTGGAGGATGATCCGATGGAAGATCAGGTAGTTCCTCTGGAGGAGGCGCTGTTGATCAATAGTCCGGTCACCCGCCGGGAACTGATGATGGAAGTGATGTATGCGGATCCCAATGATTACGTGGAACAGCTGAAAGAAGCACGGATGAATGACGATACAGAAGTGGTTCATTATGCGGTCACTGCCCTTGCGGAACTGCAGAAAAAATACGAACTGCAGTTTCAGGAGCTGGAGTGGCGACTGAGTCAGGACGCAGATGATGGGGATGTCATCGATGAGTATCTGAAAGTGCTGGACAGATATCTGTCCAGCGGCATTGCTGAGGGCAATGACCGGAAGTTAAAACGGAAGATATACAGCCGGATGCTGGGGGAAAAACTCAGGAGAAAACCAGAGAAATTAAGTCTCTGGAGTGAAAAGGCAAGAACCGATCTGGAAATCGGCGCATATGAGGAGGCGCGCCGGGAGATTGCGCATATTCTGTCAAAATGGAAAGACCAGGAGGATGGATATCTCCTTCAGATTCAGTATTGTGCGGCGAAAAAAGACAGGCAGGGTATTGACAAGATGCTGTGTCTGATCAAAGAAAGGGAGATTTATCTGACTTCAAAAGGGAGAAAGGAACTGGCGTTTTGGAGTGAGGAAGAGGAGACACAAAAAGAGTGAAAAAAGACTTGATTTACTGACAAAATTTCGTTTTCGACGGATGTTGGGAATTGCACTTGTCTTCGTCATGCTGACAGTTGCTCTGTGTCTTGCTCAGGGCAATGTGACTTATGAAAGTCAGGAGCGGCTGATGCGGCCAGAAGCGGTAGAGACAGCGGCAAAACCAAAGGTCAGCCTGACGGCTGAGTCTGTGATTTTGTGGGAAGATGATGCGAACGGCAGAGTTGGACTGGAATTAATGGAAGCTGTTCTGGGACAGATGAAGATTTCCTATGATACCTGTGAGGTTGTGGAGGCTTCTCAGGTGGACTGGAAAGAGTACCGGACGGTGATTCTGTCTATGACACATCTGAATCTTCTGGGTGGAGAAATTCTGGAAATTTTTGACTGGGTGAGAGAAGGCGGCGGATTGATGCTTTTGTATCCGCCGGAAGTAAACGGAAGCTTTCAAAGTGTCAGCAGTCAGTTTGGTATCCGGCAGCTGGGAAATAATTATGCACGGGTTTCCGGTGTGCATTTTACCAGGGATTTTATGTTGGGCGGTCAGGAAAAAGACTATGAAATTACGGATCCTTATGAATCTTCTCTGACAGCACGGCTGTCGGAGAAATGTGAAGTTTACCTGGAGTCGACAGGGGAACACCCGGTTCCTCTGATCTGGAAATATTCTTTGGGCGAGGGAGAGGTGGTAGTGGACAACCTTGGTTATCTGGAAAAAGGATACCGGGGATTTTATGCGGCGTCCTACAGTCTTCTGGGAGATGTCTGTGCCTATCCGGTGATCAATGCGTCCACATTTTACATTGATGATTTTCCCTCTCCCGTTCCCGGAGGGGACAGTCAGTATATCCGGCGTGATTATGATATGGATATCGCAGACTTTTATACAAATGTATGGTGGAACGATATTTATAATCTTGGGGAAAAATATGGGCTGCGTTACACAGGACTTGTGATTGAACAGTATTCTGATGAGACAAAGGCCCCCTTTGAGAAAAATGACGACACCCGGCGGTTCCGGTATTTTGGCAATATGCTGCTGGGGCAGGGAGGCGAGATTGGTTTTCACGGTTATAATCACATGCCATTGTGTCTTTTGGGCTTTGATTATAAAGGAGAATATGATTCTTACAAATTATGGGAGAGCTATGAGGATATGGCGGCATCTATGGAAGAGCTTGAACGGTTCTGCAGTCAGCTTTTTCCAAGGGAAGAATTCCGGGTCTATGTACCGCCGTCCAACATTCTGTCTTCGGAAGGACGCAGGATGCTCAGAGAAAAGACCAAAGTTCAGACCATTGCAAGTGTCTATCTCCCGGACGGTGAAAATATTGCCTATGAACAGGAATTTGAGGTTGCGAAAGATGGCATGATTGAGACTCCCCGGATTATATCCGGCTATATTCTCGACGAATATATGCAGATGGTGGCTCTCTCAGAGTTGAATTTTCATTTTGTGAATACACATTTTCAGCATCCGGACGATGTGTTGGATGTGGACCGGGGAGCCGAATTGGGATGGAAAGAGATGCATCATCGTCTGTCTGATTATATGAAATGGCTGTATACATCGGCGCCAGAGATCCGTAATCTGACTGGTACAGAGCTGGCAGCCGCAGTGCAGACTTACGATGATCTGCAGGTGAGAAGGGAGTATACCAAAGAAGGAATGCGTCTTACTCTGGGCGGCTTCAGTCAGGAAGCCTGGATGATGGTAAGAATCAATGAGGGAACTTCCGTGGAAGCAGAAGGCGGAGAGATTCAGGAGCTTTCTGGGGATCTCTATCTTTTGCGGGCGACAAAAGAGACAATTGATCTGAAAATCAGAGGTAGTGTCAAATGAGTTATGAAAAAATGGAGCCTAAGAAATAGGCTCAAATTG
>ERZ1643246.2164-NODE-2164-length-19416-cov-32.793141_pt1 | contig 19416 bp, 23 predicted proteins | sample MGYA00579265_ERZ1643246 | MGnify/ENA primary metagenome ERZ1643246 (study PRJEB29033, sample SAMEA4952261) | chicken gut metagenome | biome: Broiler Chicken; feature: Gastrointestinal Tract; material: Caecum | place: Ireland | collected 2018 | study: Broiler...
ACGCCCATAATGCCGAGGTTTTCGACGATGCTCAAGCCATCGTTTGCAATAAAGAACAAAATCACGGCGTCGCGCGCCAGCTGCGTGCCGGTGTAAACATCCACCCGGCAGGCAATCAGCACGCAGAGAAGAATGGCCATCTTGCGCAAGAGCCCCCGAAAGCTGGCATTGCTCTCAAAGGTTCCATTGATGCTTTTCGGGCTTTTCTTCCACACCAGGGCACACAGTACGCCGGTGACATAATCCACTGCCATAAGGATGACCAGTGTTTGCAGCCCTGTGTCCCAGCCGCCCAGCGCATTGGCGATGACTGCCCCCACGGCACTTGCGCCGCCCAGAGCAGTATAATAAATCGTTTTTGCTGTCATAACATTAAACCTCCTTCAGCACAGTCTGCACGCCTTTGGCGGCAAGCTGCTGCACAAGCGCCTGTGCATTTTCTTCCCTTGCAAACACCCCGCACTGGACACGAAAGCCGCCCTCGGCTTGCACAACGGCGCTTTCCACGCCTTTCTTGCTCAGCTCTGCGCGGAAGGTGTTGGCATTGGTTTCCTTTTCAAAAAAGCCCGCCTGTACCATATACATTCCCGTGACCGTTTGAACCGGAAGCCCCAGCTCGTCCGCTTTTTTGGTAAACGCTGCCGCGTCTCCGCTGCTCATGCCGCCGACAGTGATAACGCCGTCCGTTTCGGCAAAGGGGATGGCCAGTGCCTTGGCCATTTGTTTCAGTGTCAGCACATCTCCGGCAGACGCGGGACCGATATGGAGCGTAGTGAGCTTTTCCGATGTTGTGCCACTCCCGGACGCATTGGCCAGCTTATTTGCCTCGTCACAAACCCATTGCAAATTCTTTTTCAGATATGGACCAGGGCAAGCGGTGGCGGTGTACATGCTGTGATAAGTAAGCGTCTTGCCCACAACCAGCGGGAAAAGCCCATTTCGACGGGCAATGTCCGCCACCAGCTTCACGAGCGTCTGCAAACTGGTGTCCGACACTTCCCAATTCGGCGCGCCGGAGCTGTTGGACACCTCAATGGTCACGGCGCGGCAGTTGGCTGCCCAATTCGAGTTTGTCCAGGCAATATCATCTTCGGAAACATATTGGCCAATCTGAGTGCCGCTGACGCCATAGTGGGAACTGCCGTTGCGCCCTTTTCTTTGCCAAAGGCTTCCCAATGCGTCTACGCTGACGATGCCGGCCGCGTGATGCACGGTGATTTCAGAAATTTTGCCGTATCTCGCACGGTTTTTGGTGTAGTTCCCGACATACGCCGGGATTTGTCTGGTAACGGAAGAACATCCAATCATTTACTCGTCCTCCTTTGTGATTGCTTCGGAGGGGATATCTTCCCCTGCTCCTGCTTCGATGTCGTAGTTTTCCAATTCATTCATGTTTCTGCATCTCCTTTTTTGATTGTATTAAGCTCAGCCTTGAGGGCTGTTACTTCTTGTTTCAGCGCTTGGATGGCAGCCGTGTTCAGTGCAATAAATTCCTGATAGCGCAGCGAATAAACGTCCGCGCCGGTTTCCTTGGAAGCGACGCTTTCCGTTCCATCCTCGTTCAGCGTTTTTGCCAGAACAACCTCTTTGTCCTTGCATAAGCCGCCGAACTCCATCGCAGAAATATCACATTCTGCCATAGCCTGTTCCACCTCTTGGGCAATAAAGCCGTAATGAAGACGGTCGTGGTTTTCCGCATCATCAAAGCCGCTTTTCAGCTTATAACTCACAGGCCGAAGCTTCTCGAAGAATGCCAATTGCTTTTCGCCCAATGCTGTAACCTGCTCTTTGCGTGTGGCATCCGATGTCTGAATGATTCCGTTGGTTGAATAAATGGACGCCCAGCGTGCTGTGCTGTTGCCGAACGAGTAAAGACCGTTTGAAGATGCGTGCAGACACAGCGCATCGCCGTAGTTGGGGTCTTGGCCAAAAAAGAGCTTATAGGAATACTCCGTACCCCAACTGAGCCGAACGCCTGTTGACTGCGCTTCCACACCTGCTTTTAAATTCAAAGCACCCATATAGAAATTGCTTCCGGATGCATTGTCCGCCACTTTTGCACTTTCAGCCTTTTCCGTTGTTCCCAGCGCTCCAATGTCCGCAGGCGTTACATTGAAGGTTTTTGCTTCCGAACCGTCATAGACTTGCTCGTTGCTTCCACCCATCTGCAAAGTCAGCGCATTCGGGTTTTTCAGCGCTGTCGGCTTGTTCGACAGGTCTTTGTAGCTGCCCGTCCATGCCACTGTTTTTAAGTCGGCAAACCATTTCATCAGCTTTCCCAGCGACACTGCCAGTTTTTCGCCTGTGGTCAAATTGACGCGGGTGCTTGCCTGTGTAAAGGCTGCCGTCACATTACTTGCATTCCCATCGGAGGCAAGTGCCCCTACATCCGAGGCGGTCAGCGTTTTTGCTCCAACGCGCCCAGCGTTATTGTAAAGAATGTGACCATCCGTAAAACCGCTCGTGGTTGTTGTGCTGCTTACTTGGTTGGGTCCCGGTGCGCCTTGTGCGCCGGTTGCGCCGGCAGGACCTTGCGGCCCGGTAGCTCCTGTGTCGCCTTTAGGCCCTGCGGGTCCAGTGGGACCGGTGGGGCCTTGTGCGCCGCGTTCGCCTTGGTCGCCTTTAAGACCTTGAGGGCCTACCACTCGACCTAAGTTAATTTCTGCCATTCTTTCACGCTCCTACTGTGTAAATTAAATCGCCGTCTTCGTTGATTTTCAGCGGGGGCGGCGACTCATTGTCATGAGTAATAATGTAAAGATTCCCATCTTCTTTAATCTGCATGGCAAAAAAGCCAAGGTCAATCTCTGTAACAACACCCGGTGCGCCGGGGTCGCCCTTGTCGCCTTTTTCCCCCTTTTCGCCTTGGATGCCCTGCGGCCCTTGCGGTCCGGTTTCACCTTTTTCACCCTGCACGCCCTGCGGTCCGGTTGGTCCCATCGGGCCTGTTGCACCTGTTTGACCTTGAATACCCTGTGGACCTTGCGGTCCGGTGAGATGGTCGGTGTAGGTGAATTCGTCCTCGTCCGCACGCTTAAAGCCCACGCGGTCGCCGTCCACATCGTACTGGATTTCTGTGCTGTCCTTGATGTTCTGCGCCTCGTCCTTAAAGCGCTCGGCCTCACCGGCATAATATTTGCTGTTGTCTGTGTCCTCGCCGGGGCGGATACCTGTGCCACCCACCGCCCAGCTTTTGGAAAGTGTTGCGCTGTTTTCGGAGGCTTCGGCGCTCTCTGCTGCGTTTTCTGCCGATTCCTGCGCGGCGGCGGCCAACTTTTTGCACTGTTCCAAAATTTCAACCAGCGTCAAAAACTCGTCCTCACTCTCAATTTGCCCCTCTTGCACAGCGTTTTCAGCAACAAACACAAGAATGGCGTCCGAGCATTTTACTGCACCAGTATCGGGCAGGGTGACTTCCACGTTGAGAAAGCCTTGCCCAAAAGCTGCCGTCATCTGCTGGGTGAACAGAAACAGCACTTCGCCGCTGTCTGAAAGCCCCAGCGCATCATTATAAACGCCTTTGCCATCCGCTTTTTTCATGCGTACTTTTAAGAGTGCGCCGGCGGGCGGTGTGTACTTTATGCCGTTCTCTGTCAGTGCGATTGCCGCCACGGGCATGGTTTTGTCGTACTGCACCAGCCGGATCGGCTCGCATGGTATGCCCCCATCCACAGCAGCAGTACGAAAAAAACGAATTGAATTTACCGGAATTTGCATCATATCTCCCTTTACTCCTCTCCTACAAGGACAAATTTCCCTTTTGAGGAATCATATTCCCATTTGACTTTCTGACCGTTTATCTTTGCAATTTGAAGATTCGTATTTCCCAGGGAATCAAATTCTAAAACATTTCTTCCTCCCAAAAGATACGTTGGCCGACCACTCACTCCTTCACCTACGATCCCTGTTTGCATGCGGTTTTCATCATAAAAAACAAGAGCTCCATTTCCGTTTCGATAAGCTTTCAACTCAACCGCTAAGTCTCTATTTTCCGTGTCCGCAAACATTTTGAGAACAGTATCTTGCCCATCATGTTCTGCAAAAATCATTGCATCACCGTATGAACTGGAAGAGCTCTCCTTTTTTGTAACAAAAAAACGGTCAAAATTCCCAAGTACATCGTTGTTGCTTCCGGTATAAACGCCTCTGATTTGATCAGCGTTTCTCTGAATCGTCAAACCACCGGAATCCAATTTGGAGTAAACTGTTTTTCCTTCAGTGGTTCTTGTTTCCGTACGCAAATTTCCCGTTAACCTTGCAACGCCTGTTTCCATATTGATTTCAGTCGCTCCATTAAGGCTTTTTAGAATTCCCGCCTTTATAATATTTGCCGTCAGCGTCCCTACTGTGATAAAATCGGCCACAATTGCACCATCCTGTGTAATGGCCAGACGATACGGGCCTTCATAGCCATTTGCACTAAACCCAAAACCGCCGTTATTCCAGCGCCAAACCTTTTTGGCCAGCTCCAGATTGTTGACATCCAAGCTGACAATCTCTTTCCAATTTCCAGCCTCATCCTTGATGGCCACAATATACCCGCCGCCATTGGTGATCCAGTTCGTTGCGTTTTGTATGGCATCTTCCAGCGCAGAGTAAGAAGGCTTCTTTTGAATTTCCTGCTCCTGCTTGACAATGGTATCAGCAATATTGCTTTTGGCATCGCCCAGCTCAATCGAGCGATAACGCTTTCGCAAAACGTCATAGACGGTTTTCACGACCTTTGCCGTTGCGGACACCCCCAGCGCGGAAAACTTCACGTTCACGGTATCGCAAAGATAAACCGTTTCCAAAAGCGCCAGGTCTTTGTATTCCTCGCTCTGCTCAAGAGAAAAGAAGCTGACCGTCAAAGAAACTTTCGGCACACCGATTTTATTGGATTTCATGTACTCCTGCGCTTTGGCGCGCAGCTGCTCGGCGCTCGGCTTTTCTTCAAATTCACTTGATAAATCCAGCGGCATCAATCGGGTAAAGCCAAAATCCCCCTCGGCATTCACCGTCTTTTCCGGCAGCTCAAAATAATCCTCCTCTTTCGCCCAATAGGGATACACTCCGGTATAAACCGATTGAATATTTTCCTCTTGGGTTAAGTCTGTCAGATTTTTTCCGTACCGGATAGAAACGCCGCGATTTTGCCCGCGTTCGTTGAGCAGCTTCACTGTAAATCCGTCAAAGACATACTCCCCGCCGTAAACATCCAGCAAAGAGCCTTCCGAGCCGCCCAGCTTTGAGCGGATAGAAGCCGGGGCAGTTACTTGAAACACTGCTTGCGTGCTTTTGTCTGTAAAGAACGTAAACGGATTATTGCCCACGGCATACTGCGGAAGCTTCGCGAAGGCTTCCGCAGCAGAACCGGCAGAAAAGCGCGACAACATCACGCCGGACAAATCATAGGAAATATGCTCTGCGTAAACTGTCACCAGCCCGCCCATGGGCTTCGTAATGCGATAAATTCGGAACGGCTGCGGCGTTCCTCCGGGATACGCGGGGCAGTAGATGATACGGTGGTTTTTCAGCTCCGAAAAAAGCCATCCCCCGCTTGGGTACTGCATGGTTAGCTCAAACGCACCATTGCGCTCCTCTGTTACCTCGGCATCGGCGGCATCTGATAAAACGCCAAGGCCGTTATGGTTGAATTCTGTTTCGTTCGCTTCATAAAGTCTCAAATCGTCCACCACCTCGGCACAATTTCTACTTTTTGGATTCCTCCCGAAAAGCCAATCTTGTTTTCTCCGGGAAGAAGCGCCGGAAATTCCGGCGCCTCAATATCCATATTTTTATTTTGGAGCCCGGAATAGGCATTCATGGTTTCACAATCCAGCACAAGAGAGCCGCTGAGCTGCTTCACCTTGACGGTAATTTCCCCGATTGTTAGATTTCCCGCCCCACTGCCTGTCAGTGTAATCAGTGGCAGCGCCGCAAAGCGTTCCGGGTTAAACAATGCCCCGGCCTTGGGAAAGCTCACACCGCGCAGCCCATCCAGACGAAAGCGCTGGGGCTTGGCATCAAAAGAAAGCTCAATCTCCGCTGAAAAGTTCAAAAAGCGTGTATCAAATTCCATCGGCCCTAAAAAGCTTGCCAGACGAAAATACTCGGGATGGTAGTCGTCCGTCAATTGGCTGTACAGCGGCGCAGACATCAGCCATGCGCGCAGCGCGTGCGCATTTGCTTTTAACCCTCGCGGAATAAACGCCGGATAGCGCACGGTCACGTTTTTATAGCGGTTTTGCGAAATCAAGATGTCCCCGTTTCTGCCGGGAATCGAAACACGCTCCACTTCCTTTTCCGGGGCATCAAAGGTGGCCTCTCCGCTGACAAACAGGTTGCAGTCCTTTCCTGCCTTACCGTTGAAATAAATGTTATGCATAAACCGCCTTCTTTCGCTGTGTTGCGCTTTCCATTTCATCCATAATGATGCTGGCCAGCTCCCTCACATTCTGCCCAGGTGCGCCGTAGACGGTCACGCTGACACCGCCTAAATTGGTTGTGTTCTGAGTTTGACTGGTGAGCGGCTGCACCATAGCACGGTTGCCCATCATGGTGAGAAGCTCCGGCCCTGCTTCACCAACAACAGCCATTCCCTTTTGCAGAATACCGCCTTTTGCCAAATAGGGAATTGATGGAATATTGGGGATGCTGGGGCTCCATGACCCTCCGCCGAGCCAGCTGGGAAGGGAGATGTCAATGCTGTTAAAGCCGTTGATTAAAGAGTTTACCGCCGAAACAGCACCATTTAAAAGTCCAATGATGGCATTAAGCGGTGTTTTTACAGCACCAACCATCCAATCAAATATACCTTTGACAATCTGTCCCACGCCTTGCCATGCGCGTTCCCAGTCGCCTGTAAACACACCGCGGATAAAGTTGATAATTCCGTCAAAAATTTGTTTCAAGGCATTCCACATATTTTTGACATTGGAGACAAAGAAGTTTAGGTACTCACCAAGTACGGGTCCAAAAATGTTTTTCCAGTTTACCGCAAAAACATTCTGCAAAAAGTCATCAACCTTTTGCAAGATAGCCTGAATTTCATCGCCTTTCACTGCAATAAGTGCAACCAAGGCAATAACAGCAGCCACAATAGTTCCGATAATCAAAACAACAGGGTTTGCCGCTAAAAAAGCGAACAAACCTTGAAGTGCTGTTACAATAGCAGGAATGACAGTCCCTTGGATAAACCCGACAAATGCCGTAATTTGTGTGGTCAAAAAGCTCAAAACCGTCTGTACACCTGTCACAATAGCGGGGACAACGCTCATTTCAATAAATGTTACAAGAGCAAGAAATTTTGTGGAAATAAAGCCGACAACAGTTGAAAATCCCGGCAGAAAAACTGTAGACAAAAAAGTCAAAAGCCCCGAAAATCCTCCTGCAATCCATCCAATGGCACCTAAAACCGGAGAAATTGCAGCAACTAATAAGCCCCAAAAAGCAATATTCTTTTGCATTTCGGGGCTTAAATTATTAAACATTTCAAGAGCCTCTGAAACAGCATCTAAAATTTCAGTGAGAAGAGGCTGAACCGTTTCCGCCAGCTCGGCATATTGTTCGTTTAACTCCATTGCCGAGTCTTTGTAGGCAACAAGCTCCTCATTGTTATCTTTCCAAGACTGATAGGTGCGAGCAAGACCGTTGTCGGCCATGTATTGGAGCGCAACATCAACTTTTTCAGAATCAGTCTCGGCGTTTTTCAACGCCTCATTAAAAGCTTCAGTCGAACCGCCTAAGCGTTCAATCAGCTCGGCAAATTGTCCAACCGCTTGCCCGGTGGCCAGTGTTTCCTGTAAACTGTCCGCCAAAGATTCGATTTTCAGTGTGTCAGGAAACTGCAAGTAAGCACCGGTGATCCCTTCCATCGCTTCTTGCAGCTTGTTTTCTTCAATTCCTGCCTTCAACAAGTTGGCCACTGCTTCCACTGAAGAATCCACCTCATCGGTAGCAACAGCAAAATCCTTCCATACCTGTCGTGCAGTTTCCGCAGAAACGCCGCTGTCCCTTGCTGCATTCTCTAGCTTTGAAAGGTCGGTTCTTAATTCCTCTGTTGCTTCAACAGACGCGATCGCCGCAGTGCCAAGGCCGGCCACCGCAGCAGAAACAGGAGCAGTATATCCTGCCAGCTTGTCCATTTTTGAAGATAGCTTATCCGTGGAATCCGCCATCTTTTTCACGCCGTCGGCAACATCCAAGATTTTATCCTTACTTCGCTTGGCTTGCTGTTCTAGCTTTTTCAGCTCTTGTTTTGTTTCAATCATTTCCCGCTGCAAAGCGTCGTACTGCTTGGGGCTGATGGGGTTGCCAAACTCGTCCGAAACCTTTTTTGCCTGTGTCTGCAAATCCTTCAAGCGCTCCTCGGTTTCCTTCACTTCGGCTTGGATTTTGTCATAACCGTCCGCGTCCGGAGAGCCAAGGTCTTTTTGCGCTTGCTTCAAGTCGTTCAGCTTCTTCTTTGTGTCGTCAATCTCCTGCTGGATGGGGTCATAGGCAGCCTTCCATTTATCGTAGTTCTTTACGTTTTGCGAAAGCTGCTTGTCTGCATCCTTTAAAGAGTCCAGCTTTTCCCGCGTTTCGGAAATTGCCTCGGCCAAAAGCTTTTGCTTTTGCTCCAGCAGCACCGTGTTTTTGGGGTCCAGCTTCAAAAGCCGTTCAACGTCCTTTAGCTCTTTTTGCGTGCCGCTGATTTTTTTATTGACGCCCGAAAGCGCTTTGGAAAGACCTGTGGTATCGCCGCCGATTACAATTTGCATTCCCTTAATTCTCTCTGCCATCGCCTCACCTACTTTCCGAAGAAGAATTCAATATCCTGCTGCGTTCCTTTGAGCGGCCAGTCGTAACGGTCATTTTCTGCTTCCGTCAGCATGTCATACACCATGCCCATGGTCATCTCGTCCAAGTCCTGCGCTGTCAAGCGCAGTTCAGCACAGCGCAGCATAAACAGTGCGCCCGTGGATGGGCGCACCGTGGCTCTTACTTTTTTTTTGCGTTTGCCGTGGTTGCGTTGTTAAGGTGCCAAAGCGTGAGAATTTCCGGCAAAACTTCATAAATCGAAAAGAAATTGAAGCCCTCCAGCCATGCCTCCACGGTGTCGGGAATCGTGGTGTCATATTGGCGCGCCATTACAAACGCCACATTTTCAAAAATTTCAAGGTCGGTTGCCGACAGCTGCGCCTCGCGCACCTGCTCTTCATAGGCAGCCTTTTCTTCTGCCGTTGCATCCTTGCCCGGCTCTACCAGGCCTTTCGCCTTCACGGCCTTTTTGAAAGAGCGCTCCAAGGCACTGAAATCCTGTATAATGTCGCGCTGCATTTTATGCCGATAAAGGCGCGGCGTCAGCGCGGTGGCGCGAAAGCCAACCTCTTTTCCGCCAATCGTGATTACCTTATCCATTTTTTAACCTCCTGAGGCTTTTCATCGCGGCCACGGCTTCTGTTGCCGCACTCAGCACTGTCCCGACATAGTCCTCTTTGCCCATGGCCTCTGCCTTAATGTACTTTCCATTTTGCGCTTCTTCCAGCACCAGCGTGCTTTCCGTCTTTCCGGGAATTGCGGTGTATTCCCCGTCCTCACTGTCCGACACAAGCCAACGATAATCCACCGTTGCTCCGCTGGGTTCCACCGTGGCCATCAAAGTTTCTCCCACCTGCGCCGTGCCGGAAACAGAAACGGCAGTCAAAAGCTTATACTGTCCTTTTTCGTACACTTTCTGATACCAGCTGTTCACAATCTGGTCGGGCGTTTCGTGTGTCGTCTTGGCAAAGACGTTGCCGCTCGGTAGCGATACAGCGGAAATAGTGCTTGTCTGCGTTTGAGGCTCTTTTACATCGGTGTTTGTCGTGCTGCTGATGCCTGGCCGCGTGCCGGTGCAGTTGTACATACAGTAATGGCGTGCCGTTGCATCGCCGTCGATCTGGAACAGCAGCGCAAAAGGCTTTGCCTCTGCATTCGCATTTTCAATCAGAACATTATCGCCTTCTACCAGCTCGTAGCCCCACACATCAATCAGCATCTGATCGGGGAACAGCGCCATTTCCAGGTCTCCACTGTAGCCATTGTTGGCTGCGGACTGGTAATAGACGATGCCGTCCGCATAGAACGGCGTCACCTCGCCTTGCTGTTCCAAGCTTAAATTTACCGCACCGGGAACAGGCACGGGCGGCTTCCAAGAAGGAACGCTCCCGTTCAGCTCCAGAATTGCATAATGCACGTTTTTCAAGTTAAACTGCACTTTGCTTGCTTTTTTCTCTCCCAAAAATCTCACCTCAAATTTCCATTTCATACGAAGTCTGATAGCAGCCTTCGCTCTCGATGTATTCCATCGACTTTGTAAAAAACAGTTCCGCTTTTGTCAGCACATCCTCCAGCTTTTGCTCCAGTGCAAAATCAACATACTTTGTATACAGCTCTACCTGTACACGGCGCGTTGAGAAATAGGCAACACCGTCAGCAGCAAAAGCTTCGTCATTCAAGTAAAGCCAGCAGATAAACGGCAGCGGCTTTGCGTTTTCCTGCTCAAAAGCCCGAAACGCCACGGGAACGCCAACATCATCCAGCAGGGCGGCAAAGGTATCCAGCGTCACTTTTGAATCACAACCTTCACCTTGCCTTCCAGCTTGCGGATGGCGTTTTGCTCCGTCGGATAAACGTGCGCAATGCCCTCTACCCGGCCGCCGTTGACCTTGGCATGGCCATTTTCCAAAAGATGAATCCGTCGGTAGTGTTTGGGGTTACAGACACTCATGCGTAAATCCTGCGCATTTTCAAACACTTTTTTCTGCGTCCATCCTTTGGCATAGCCGCCCGTTTTCTTTGGCGAAGTTCTGCGCATCTCTGCCGCCGCCTCTTTCGCCACGGTCTTGACGGAATCCTTCACCCCTTCGGTTACGTCTTCGCGGTACTCCTCCAAGGCGTCAACAATGGCGTCCGTCAGCTCGTCAATTTTAATTTTTTGCATTGCCACCGGACACCCTCCTTGCCAGGTACAGCTCTACTTTTTCGTTTTTGCCCAGGTAGGTGCGATAAATTTCATACCGCTGTCCGTTCAAAATGGCGGCGCGTTCGCCTTGGTAGTCATAGCGAAATACCTTCACACGCCACTCTGCTTTCAAGCCCTCCTGCCCTGCCTGCGCAAACTCGGAAGCCTGAATGCTGGACACCTCACAAAACACCTTTCGCTCGGTGTCCTGCGCAATTTGCTGTTTGAGCGCATCCTCGGTGAAGGTTTGTGCAATCAAGGTTAAAACCTCATTCAATCGAATTCCCCCAATCGGTATATCCTGTGGCAGAGGCAAGCTGGGCTTTCTGTTCGTCATAGCTTTGCTTCAATCGCTCATAATCTGCCGGCTCTCCAAAATGGCATTTGCAGTAGGTCGTCACGGCGCGGATAATCAAGGCATCCTCCTCGTCTAAATTGGTCACACCGGCAATACCCAAATCAGAAAGAGCTGCCTGAATCAAATCAAGCAGCTCCTCGTCAAAGGCTTCTGTCACAATACGAAGGGAAAGCTTCACTTTTTCAAGCATTGTCGTTCCCTCCCGCGTGTCCATTTTGGACACATTGCAGATATTCTGCGATAAGTTCCGCTTTTGTTTTTGCCGAAAGCATGAACCCCTCCCCGGAGGCACGCTTTTTCAGCTGCGCCACCGTTAAGCTGTTCAGACTTTCAGCGGTAGGCAGTGTCGATGCTTGCACTCGGCGACTCCCGGAAGATTGCTCCGCACCGTCTGATAAAGAGTCAATCTCCCCCGGCTGGGAATCGCCCATCAACCCCCCGCCTTTGTAAAAACGGTAAAGGCATTTTTATCGGCCACTTTGCCGTCGGCAAGGCACATGGCGCGGTAAACAGTGGAACCGGAACGGAAGCCGACAGACGCATCACTTGTCACCTCGACGGGCGCAGCAAAGTTGAATTTATACTGCTTCAAATCACCGAAAATCACCGTGTCGGCCTTGCAATTGTCATCGACAATAACCGGATAGCCCAGCACATTGAACTTTGCCGGGTTTTGCACATCGGCAACCACTACTTTGTCCCCGCCGTCCGTTTTCATGCCGAGAATTTGGCCATAGAACACTTCACGGGTCGTCACAAATTTTGCGCCGGGGTGATACTTTGTTGGCAGTTTTGCAATAATGCTCAAAAGGTCACTGTACGTCATGCCGCCAGCCGTCCATGTTCCGGTATTCGTTACCTCTCCGGTGTGCAGAATACCGGTGGCCTTGTTGCTGCCGTCACCCGTTAAAATGGCAAGGTCAACGGCAGCCTCAATTTGATTGGCAAGGCTGGACACAATCCAGCTTTCAAACGCCGGAATTGCCATCGCCTTGACATCGGCCGTGATTTCCACCGTTTTAATCAGCTTATAGGCCGCCAGTGTAATGGATTTTAATGTATCCGCGGAATCAGTCGAAGCTGCATCCATCGCAACCCAAGACGCCGGGTTAACGGTGTCCGCCACGGGGAATGTCACATTTCCGGGAATATAAGTGACGTCCACGGCGCTGATGAGCGGCACAAGCTCTAGCCTATGTACAATCATGTTCATGGTTTCGGTCGGAATCGCTGCCGAAGCCGTCACAGCTGCGCGCTCTTGTGCCGTCAGCTCTTTGCCCTGCAAGTTTTTGAGCCATGCGCTGCGGTATTCGGGGCTGTCAACACCAAAGCTTTTCTGCGCAACAGAGCCTCCCGGTGCAAACTTTCTCACTGGCACGCCAGCACCGGCGGCCACCTGTGCTTTCAGCGCGTTTCGACGCTGAACCTGGTCGTCCAGCTCACTCAGCCGTTTCTGCAGCTCAGACACTTCGGTTTCCAAAGCATCCAGATTGTCGGGCATCTCATCACCGCGCAAAAGCGTCTCAATCTCGCTCAGCCGGTTCAGAATGGTTTCTCTTTCATTCATCGTTTCATTACCTCCAATAACAATTTCAGCTTTCTTTTTTTCAATTCACGCAGCCGGCACTCCTCCAGCGTTCTTGCAATTACTCCGTTGCAAAAACTGCGTGCATTGATTTCCGTGTCCGCATTTGCCGGAAAGCTTACGGCGGACACGTCGAACACCTTTAAAATTTTTCGATGCACAAAGGTTCTTGTGCTTTTATCGAAAACTAAGCTTTTCACATCGGGCAAAAATGCCCAGCTCATTTTTGTCACAAGCCCGGTGCGGATTTCTTCAAACATCTGGCGGCTTGCCTCTGTCATCCCTAAGTCAGCCGCCATAAAAAGGCCGCTGTCCTGCGGCTCGACAATCAGCGTTTTATTGGAGCCGCGGGCAAATACTCTGCCCGTGTGGTTGTACTGAAAAATCACGTCGGAAAAATCTGTTTCGGCAAACGCGCTGCGCTCAAAGGCTTCATAAATTGCGCCGCCTTCGTCCTCGTAGAGCTTGTATGGTTCATACCGGGCCGCAAAGCCCTCCACATAGAAATCCGTTTCAAAGCGTTTGCCCTGCTCGGCAAAAGAAAAAGGCACTACCGCGCTGCGGTACTGCCTTTCAGCTTTCATTGGCATGTGTTTCTCCTTTCTCCTTTTGTTTTTTCGCATCTCCCAGCAAGTAATATTCGCCGCGAATGGTGTATGCTTGCCCCGCGCCCCCCGGCAGCGGCGGCAAATTCCATATTTCACGGATTTCATCGCGGTTCATAATGCCGCGGTCTGCCATCTGTGCCGACACTTGAAGCTTTTCCGTGTTGCTCATATATTGCAGCCGGTTCGCAGTGGCCATCACTCCGGCCCCATCGGCGCGCTCATCTTCGGAAAACACCATTTTGGAAAGAACTTCCGAAAACTGAATGGCGAACCATTCCACTGCACCCTCGTAAAATGCCCCCCAAGCATCACCGAACGCCTTGTTTTGCAGGATGTTTTCATTCACACCGAAATAATTAAAGACGTTCTCTTTCACAAGTGCCATCTGCTGGGCATCTACAATAAACGGTGTCGATGTTACCTGTTTGATTTCCGTCCACGAGCTTGGAAACAGCAGCACCCCGCCGCTGTTTTCCCGCTTTAAACTTTCCGAGGAAAAGCGTTTTTGCTCTTTGGCTAAATCTTCGGCGTTTGCAAAGTTGTTCAGCCTCGCAATGAAGCGAATGGCTGCCGAGTTTTTGACGGCTTCTGCGATTCCTTGATTTTGCAAAGAAATCAAGTCCATCGTGGGAAGCAATGCCCTGTTGCTCTGCCCGAAAAAGTCATCCTCATACTGAAACTTCGTCATAATGCCGCAGCGTGAAAGCTCAATCGACGCGACGTCACCCGTTAAAAACGAATATCGAAGCCAGGCTTCGCCGTTAAAATCCACAATCTCACAGCGCGTAGGCAGCACCGGGAAAATTCCGGTAATTTCTTCTCCATAGTCATCTTCAATCGGAACAATAAAGGCGGTATTCTGAACTTCCAAAATGGTACATAGCCGATACAAAAACTGCCCCCACGTTTGAAAGTCATTCGGCCCTTGCCGAAATCTTGCTTGCAGCTTCGGCTGTGCCGCGCCCATGCACTCCACTTTCAGCTTGGAAATATGGCTTGCCTTTGCCGCGATCGCAGCGCGTACCAGCTCGCTTTCATACACGCCGCCGCTCCAAGAGCTAAACACGGGAGAATATGCCGTAAAGGTTTTGAAAAATCCATTCACGGCATCCAGCGCTTTCTGTTCTTTACTTTTCGGCCTTGGAAAGATTTTTTGAAAAAGTCCCATTCAATCACCCCGCATTCTTCAACTGCCCGCCGATTTCTGCATAGTATTTTTGCCGGACACACATAGCGTCCAGCAGTGCCGCGCCGCCGTCGATATGGTCACTCGGCTTGATTTTTACCACGCGGCAGCGCCCGGCATTTCCGTCTTTTTTGACCGCCATATTCAAAAGATGAATTTTCAAAAGGTCGTTGTCGCCAAAGTCAAACACTTTGTCGCGGATTAGCCCCTCGACTTCCTGAATGACCGGTGTTAAGTTTGTGCCTTGATAAACATCGTCCATGTGAAACCCATACTGTGCCATGTCCTGCACGAGATATTGAGCACTATATCGGTCATACCCAACTTTCAGCGGATAAATCTGATATTCCTCTACCAGCCGCCGGAACCAGGCAAAGCAGTCTTTGTAGTCCACAAAATTCTCGCCGGAGAGCGTCAAAAGCCCGCGCTCGACATAGGCCTGGTACGGCAGCGCATCCCGCGCCGTGGCATATTCCAGCTTTTGAGCCGGAAGGAAAAAGTGTGCAAACACATAAAACCGCCCCGCCTTCTCTATTACGGCGGTACAGGCGGTCAAGTCTGTTGTTTGGCTCAAGTCGATTCCTCCCACACAATAGCAGTTTTTAAAATCCGAAAGGGACAGCCGCTTTGCGCCGCTTGCCTCAATCGCCTCAGCGGGCAGCCAGGCCTGAGCGCTGTTCTGCTTCAAATTGCAGTATTTGACGATAAATTCCGCCCGTTTAGAAAGGCTGTTTTCGGCAATGGCAATTTCTGCCTCAAAGTATTCCTTTGTCACAGAAACGCCCATATTGGGGTTCGCCTTTTTCAGCTCCTCAATGTCTTTCCATTTTTCAATGTCGTCAATCATGTATAAAAAAGGCGCAAGCTTTTTCTCGCCTACGCTTCCCAATATCATGCGGGTGCATCGTTTTAACAGCTCATCATATACGCCTTCGTTAACATATCCGGCGGTGGAGATGGCCAGCAGCATCGGCTGCCGCCGTGCACCCATAGACGACTTCAACACTTCGTAGAATTTCAGCCCGGCATCGCCTTCCCAGCTTGCAAACTCGTCCGCAACGCCAAGGCTGATATTTAAGCCGTCCGACTTCTTGGCCGAAAACGCCAGCGGCTTTGCGCTTGCGTTGTTTTCCTCCACATAAATGTCCGTGCGGCGCCGTTTTGCAAGAGCGTCCAGCTCCTCATCCTTGGAAATCATCTGATAATAAGCCTCATAGCACAATGCCGCCTGTTCCAGCTTTGGCGCGGTGAAATAGATACGCGCGCCATACTCTCCATCCGCAAACGTACAGTAGGACGCAATCGCCGCAGCGAAAAGCGTTTTTCCGTTTTTTCGCCCGATAATCAGCACAATTTCCGTAAACTGCCGAAAGCCGTTTGCATCGACGATACCAAACACAACCGACAAAAACGCCTTTTGCCAAAGCTCCAGCACAATCAGCTGGGGCGCAAGCGCGCCTTCGTGGTGTCGGCAAAAGGTTTCGATGTAGCGAATGGCTTTTTGCGCTTTGGCATCATCATAAAAAAAGCGACCTTCTGAAAGGCCGCTGATTACATATTGATACCAAAGCTTAATCCACTTGCCGGCGGTGATCTTCCCGCTCCAAATTTTCTCATGGTATTCCTCAATGAAATTATTTGCCACTGTTAAAAGCCTCCAAGCGACTTTGCTTTTTCTCCGGCGGAAGAAGCTTTTCCAGCCTGTCCGAAACAGCGTTGTAATTCTTGATTAGGCTGTTATAGGCTTGCAGATCTGCCGCCGCTTTGCGTCCATACTGGTTTTCTCCGTTCTTGTAATCTTCGCTGCAACCATTCTCGTTGATACTCTGCTGTAAGTCATCCAGCGTGATTTTCATAAAAGCCAGATTTTGCAGCAAAGGAAAAACAATTGCCTTTTTATTGTCCGGCAAATCCGAATAAATCGTTTTTAATCGGCTCCACTCTGTTTTAATTCTTTGTTCTTTTGTTTTCTCTTTCGGCATTTCCACACCCCCCTCGCGCGTACTGCGCAGTAAAATCTACCCCCACCCACCGGTCTCCCTACACAGAGAAATTTCCTTTCCATAGGGGGGATACCCTCATTTGTACTGAATAATTTTTCCGCTTGAATCAACCAAAAATCTTCGATTTTCCCGCTTTGCTTCGCTTTCATGCTTTGCCGTATGGCAATCTCTGCAAAGAAGCTCAAGGTTTTCAAATGCCAGCGTCACGGCAGGATTGCCGATATTCTCCGGCGTTAAAAAAATCTTGTGGTGAACGATTTCGCCGGGCGTTACCATTCCTTTGCGCAAACACTCCTCGCAAAGCCAGCCGACACTTGCCGCATAGCTTTGCCTCGCCTTCTGCCATGCTTTCGATTTATAAAACTTTTTTGCAAATTCTTTCATTTTCTTCAAAAAAAAATGTTGACAATATACCCATTTGGGTATATAATAAAAGTACAAAAAAAACACAAACACTTTCTAAGAAAGGAGGCTCGAAAGTGCTTAGTGATAACATTAGAAAGCTGAGAAAGCTGATAGGCCTAAAACAGAGCGAGTTGGCTGAAAAAACAGGTGTTCATCAAAAGGACATCTCCCGATGGGAAAACGGTGAACGGATTCCAAACGCAACCAGCCTTTCAAAACTCGCAAAAGCTTTACAATGCACATTAGATGATCTGATCATAGAAGGAGAATGAAAATGGGCGAAACGATTTTTGACAACAACAGAATGATTGAGATTGAAATTTCTGATGGTTCGGGCTACAGCTTATCAAGGTTAACATTTGACATTTTAGAAGATCAGCTCAAAGGGATGAATGACTACTTACGAGCTTGGAAAGTAGATTCTGTCGAAGACTGCATCAATCTTGCAAAAAGCTATGTAACCGGGACGGGCGCTTTCTCTGAAGACGCCGAAGATGAAGATGTTCTTTTGTCGAAAAGAACATTCAAAATTAAAGAAATCGATTTTCCAACGCCATGGGTTGCCGAAAAAGTACCTTCCGCGGATAAAGATATTGTCGAGAAAGTCCGCGCTATGACGGAATTTCTCGATGACTTGGATGAAGAAATTACTTCCGACGTTTCCGCCGCCGACCGCATCGTAACAAAAGTTTTAGATTATTATACTTCGCGTGAAGGAGACCCTATCGTCACCGAGCTTCTCGATAACAAATTAAGTTACGATAACACAGACTATTCCGATCAATACTTCGGCCGAACGCCGTTAAGCTTCGTCTGCGATGTTCTTAAAATTCAATACATCATCAACGATCTCGAGTGTCTCATTTAACAATAAAAACGCACCAGCCGCTTTGGTTGGTGCGTTTTGGCTATGGGGAAAAAGAAAGAGTGTTTCCTGTGGGTTCTTCCACAATACCATTGTAGCATAGAACAACCGAACAAAACGAACAACTTTCACTTTTTTTGAAAAAACCTATGGTGTGCCATCCTAACAGCGTCAGGCGTACTGCCCATGCGCGTGGCCACCTGACTCCACGTCAAACACTCGATGTACCGATATTTTAAAATGTTTCGCATATAGGCATCATCCACATCTTTAATATAGTGAAGCAGTCTGTTGTATTCTGTCACCAACTCATACCGCTTTGTTTCAATCAGTGTTTTGCAATCGGCAATCTGTACGGCAATCGCCGTCTTATCGGAAAGTCCGCCGCTGCCCGGCATCCCGGACGCCCCGGCAGTGCATCCTGTAGCCAGTGCTTCCAGCTCCTCCAGCCTTCGGCTCTCCCGTTCAATTTCTTTTTTCAGCCAGCAAAGCTGTGATAATTCTTTACGAGTCAAACAGTATTCCCCCTATCCTCTTTCTGCTTATATTTCCGGCGGTTCAACCTTCCATCCTCTCTTTTCCAGACTCTCGATGCACGCATTGCGGCCGCCGATCCGCCACTGGCAATGTGCCTCCAGACAAAAGCGCGTGCCGTAAGCTTCCCGAATCAGTTTGATTTTTCCGAAAGCTTCTTTCCCTTATCAATTCTCAGCTTTGTTTCCATCCAGTTCACCCCTTATCAATTCCAGCAATTCCGCTTTGCTCATTTCTTCGATTTCCTCCACATGCTCCCATAAAAACTGTGCCAGTGCCTCCGGCTTCATTTTCCGCATGGCTTGATAGCGGCTGCTATCCTTCTTCTTTTCCGCTTTGGGAGTCGGCTGCTTTTTACAGGCCAGCTGATAAGCCTGTGTCAAGCCGATTTCCCCATCACGAAGATGCTGCAAGTCCTCCAGCGAAAGCCCCTTTAAAATCACATCGTACCGCGCCGCCTGTCCGCTGCTCAGCTCTAAGAATTTGCAAGCCACCTCCCGCCACTTAGGCAGACGCCAGGCGTCGCCGTCGAGATAACGAAGGCGCAGAACTTCCCGCTCCAGCGGGTCGGGCAGGGCGTCCACGGCTTGCTCAATGCGCAGCATCTCTGCGCGGTTTTTCTCCATCAGCGGGCGCATCTGTTCTTCATACTCCAAGTAATTTTCCACGGCTCTTGCCATGCGCTGGCCGTCCCCGGAAGTGTGCTGGCTGCCGTCCGGCTCCGCGCTGGGGGTAAACTGCGCCGCCGCTTTCATGCGCGACAGTGTTTCCGCGCGGTTCTCATTCTCTTTTTTCAAGCGGCTGTACCGCATCAGCTGTTTTTTTGTTTGCATCCTGTCCCTCCTCCATTTTCTGGAAATCCGCTTCCTGTATGCGCTTGCTGATACGTTCGCTTTCCCCCGT
>ERZ1643246.2165-NODE-2165-length-19412-cov-7.764995_pt1 | contig 19412 bp, 8 predicted proteins | sample MGYA00579265_ERZ1643246 | MGnify/ENA primary metagenome ERZ1643246 (study PRJEB29033, sample SAMEA4952261) | chicken gut metagenome | biome: Broiler Chicken; feature: Gastrointestinal Tract; material: Caecum | place: Ireland | collected 2018 | study: Broiler...
CGCGTCGGCTATGTAAAAATCGGTGAGCGGTATAAATTCGCCGGGAGTGCCGCCCTTCCAGCTCACGCCCTTTGTATCTTCGCGCAGGGCGGGCACAAACACGCCGAAGCCCTGCCGTTCATCGAACATTATATACGGCTTTTCGCGCAGACTGCCCGTCGTTTCGAGCACAGTGTTGCGCGTCGAGGGCCATTCGCCGCGGATCTCCCCCTCCACGCCCGAAAACACCATGTTTATATCCGTCTTTGTCCATTCGGTAAAGCTGCTGTTGCGCGTGAACCACTGCTGCTGGGTACTGTTGTTTATGTCGCCCGCCACGGCGCTGTCGGCGAGGAATCCGCCGGAGGAATAGCCGCCGCTGTCCAGCGAAAGGTCGCCCGCGATGTTCATGCGGCGCAGGCTGGTCGCCTGGGATACGCTCCACTGCGCGTCGGACGCCACCGAAAAGTTTTCCGCCGAACGCCAGAAGTTGGTGAGGCAGTTGTTCATGTCGGGGCGCTGGGGCACGTAAAAGCCGCCCAGCGTCACCTCCTCGGGGGAATACCCCGCGCCGTAAAAACTTGTATAGTAGCCTATCTTGGCCGTAACCTGCGGGTATTCGCCGGGCATGAATATGAACGCGCTGCGCTCGAGGCTGAATTCGCTGCTCACGAGGCGTGAATACACCTCGTCTATCTCGCTCTGTATCTCCTCTTCGTCGTCGTTTTCGTCGTATACCCGCACGTTTTCGCCGAATATGTCGTAATAGCAGTAAGGCTCCGTCTGCGAGACGACCTCCCCGCCCTTAGTCTGCTTCAATACGTAGTATGCCGAATAATCTTCCGAAGAATAGCTGCCGTCGGCCTCGGCAACCTTGGTATATGTGCCGTCCCTTTCGTCCGAACGCCACACCTCCGCGGCGCCGCCCTTCCATTCGAGCACTACTTCGCCTTCCGCAAAGCGGGCGGTGACATCGGTTATCCCGCCGGCGTCCGAACACGCGGCAAGCACCGCGGCAGCGGAGCAGGCAACGGAGACCGCGGCAAGGGCGGTAACGATAAGTTTTTTCATAAAATTCTCCTTATACGATAACAGCCGCGGCAGAGCCGCCGCGGCTGAATATTGTGCATTGTGTTGTTGCAGAGCTGTTATGCAGCTGCTTCGGGCGCCGCCTTCACATAGATGGAAACAACGTGTCCGCCCCAGCCGGTATATTCGCCAAGGCTGAATTCAATATTGTCGCCGTCGGCTTCGGTGAAGGTTATCTTGGTTTCGGCATCTATATTGGTGCTCTCAAGATTGGTCTGCTTTCCGCCCGTGAAGCTCAGATGAGCAAACAGTACTTCGCCTATCGTATTGTTCCTTGCGGAGAGGTCAAGGCTCATCTTCCATGTACCTTCCGATACTTCAAGGAGTACAGTCGCGGGAGCTTCTTCCGTTCCTATATAGGAAAGCTGCGTGCCCGTCCAGTCGGTGCTCGTAGAACCGGAATCACTCTGTCCGTTGTTGAGCAGTTCGGCAAACAGATCGGTAGTCATGATAGAGATTATATCATCATCTGTGAGTGTATCGAGATATGTGCCGTTTACCACAAGGTAAGGCTTTTCGTTTGCCGTTTCAAGCGTTACGCCGGTGATCTCTATTTCGGCTTTTTCAACCGCTTCATTCAAGCCGCGGAATACAAAGCCGCCCCACTTGCCGAAACCGACATAGTATACCCTTGTACCTGTTTCATTGGAAGCCTTGAGGCCGTAATTGTTCTCAATAAGGCCGAAATTAACAATTTCAAGATTATCGTTCACGCAATCGTTATTGGGCAGATTGGCTTCGTCGTTGGGCTTAGCAACTTCAGTCGAGTTATCTACCGACTCAACTATCTTGAGATGGAAGTAACCGTCGGTATCGAGAGGAGTATCGGTTATGGTGAGTTCCACGGTGTATTTGCCGTCTTTGTCGATCTCGCCGACAGCCACGTCAGAGTCGTTTGACCATGTGTCGATCTGCACTGCATTACCCGCAAATTCTTTATTCACCGTACCCGTAAACGTAACCACGAGGTCACCGTCTTTATTGACTTCTGCACTGAATGTAAATTCATGCTGGAAGTACACCGTAACAACAGCTTTAAGTGCGCCGTTATAGTCGGCAAACTTATATACGTAGCTACCGTCGTTGATGTTCTGGTTGAGATCGACGCCGTTAGAACTGATATCCTGCGATTCTTCGATCCCGTTCATAACTGCAACGAGCTTGATATCAAGCCACGAACCGAGGTAGTCGATGGGATTGCCGTCCTCGTCCTTCTGCTCTGCAAGTTTGCGCATGTCAAACTTGAGTTTGAACGCCTCGCCCCTCTTCGCTTCGGCGCCGCCGAAGGAATCACCTTCAAGAGTGATGTTCTTGTTGCCCTCGTGGAAGAACAGCGTCAGCTGAGTGGCTGCTTTATATGTACCTTCTATTACAAGGTAAGGAACATTCTCTTCCAGCACATAGGAAACAGAAGTTACATCAACAAGGTTTGCAATATAATTTGCTGTATATGTGCGGCTCACAAGATTTGTTGCCGCTATTTCAGTATCGCTTATGTTTTCTTCACCCGTTCTGAGGCTTACATTCCAGTTAAGGAATATGAAGTCGCCGGTCTGTTCACCCTTATTCCACATAGTGAATAAAGGAAGCTCCACAGGAGACGTGATTGCGGAATAAGAGAAGGTTATAACGCCTTCCGCATCCTGAGCAACGTCGTGCAGTTCGGTATTCGTTTTAAGACCTTCAAGATAATCCGTGTCGAGCGTGCCGCCTGCGGGATCGATGGTGATGAGCACCTCTACCGCCTTGGTCAGCTGCACGGGAGCCGATTCAACGCCAAGGTACTTTACAGAGAAGGAAGTGTCGCCGAGCGCAAACGCGTTGCCGTTCTGGTACACTACCGTATAGTTCGTAACGGTTTCCGTTTTGCCGGAGCCCGCGTATTTAACGCTTACCACCATGCCCTCGGGATCGAGCGTCTGACCTTCATAATAGGTCATCGTAGAAGGGTTGGTGGTAACGGTTACCGATTCAACGTTGTCTTCCGTTTCGACCTTTATGGTCGTATCGCTCCTTATTATTACGTTGTACTTGCCGCTGCTGTCCGCCGAAACAGTCCTGTCGTTCACGCGTACAGCGGATACCTCGTAGCCCTTGTCGGCCTCTACGGTGAAGCTGACGGTGCTGCCTTCCTTTGCCTCGGAGGGAAGTTCGTCGCTGTCCTCAACGGTGACAGTGGCGTTTTCGCTCACTTCCCACTTTATGGAATATCTTGTCGCTTTGTCGCCGCAGGCTGCAAGGCAGACGGCAAACACCGTTATGACGGCAAGGACAATTATCCATAACAATTTTTTCTTTGCCATATGATCCTCCTTTATATTTGTTTCAAGTACGCTGCCGGTACTTCGTACATGTTTATTTTAACTCATGGCGGCCGCAAGCACAATGGACACTTTTTTCAATTGGTATAAAATTAAACGCTAAACGATTACGGTAATAAATTTCACATTATGTTAACAGGCAACACAGCGCTGCCTTCCCTTCTGCGTCGTTACGGCATAGGAACAGAGGTGCAAAAATGCTCCGTGCGCGCCGTAAAAGCGGCGCGCATGAATTAAATGTTTATTAAGGAGAAAACTGCCGTATGTGCTAAATATAATACTTAGTATAATATAAGTATAGCACGCCGCGCGACAAAATCAATAGAACGTTTTACCGAACGTTACACCCTTAGACCGTTTGCCGTTTTGTTCTAAAAATTTACCTCCCGGCGAATATTTGCGCCAAATCTGCACGGTTCATGCGGGAGCGGCAAAAAATGACCGTGCCCGGAAAATTGAGGCTTGACCCCCGCCCGGACGATATTTATAATAGCTATAAAAATATTAATGGGAGGTATAATGATGAGCAAAAAAACCGGCAGGCTTGTTGTCTGCTGTATTCTGGGGGCTGCAGCCGTTTCGTGCGCAGTTGCGGGGCTTGCCGCCTGCGGCGACGGCGGCGAATGGGATATTTCGGCGGATCCGTCATCTTCGGTAACGGCGCAGACCGTAAAGACAGACGACGGGCTGGAACTGCGCATAAGCGGCAGCGGCAGGATGTGCGACTTTGCCGCAGGCGGAGCGCCCTGGCACAAAAGCGCGGCAGATATCACCAAAATAACCGTTGCAAACGGCATTGAATATATCGGAGAAAATACCTTTGAGGGCATAGACGGCGCCGACTATGTGATACTGCCCTCCTCCGTTACCGCCGCCGGCGAAAACTTTGCCGAAAACGGGCTGAAGATATTCGTGTTCAACGACGACATCAGCTTCGCCGCGGAACCCGCAGAACTTTACACCTACCGCGAGGAGGCCATACAGACCAACGACCGCTACTGGCAGTCCGACAAGAGCAGCGGCGACATAATAGCCGACGGGGAAGACCTCACCTCCGCAGACGACGGCAAATATTGGAGATATGTGAGCGCAGACAGCGACGACGCAACGGTATATGAAAAGCTGAAAGTACTGTTCATAGGCAACAGCTTCACCTACCGCAACGGCGTAGTCGAGTTCAGCAGCGGCGTGCCCGGACTGTTCGACGGAATTGCGGAAGACCTCGGGTTTGCGGTGGAGACCTATTCGATAACAGGCCCCGGCTGGTACCTTGAGAGCCACGCAAACGCCTCTGACCGCTGCGGCAGCCAGGTAGATAAACTGCTGAACGCCTGCGACGACTTTGACTATATAATATTGCAGGATCAGAGTACCTCGCCTTACAGGGAGAACGCGCGCTTCATAAACGGCGTGAACCTTATGCAGAACAAAATAATCAGCACGCAGTCGCACGCAAAGGTTTACCTTTACGAGACCTGGGGTTCGCCATTCTCCTCCAACGAAGACGGCACCACCATCGCCGAAATGGAGATGAAGCTGCGCAACGCCTACACCGCCGCGGGCGAGCAGTTCGGCCTGAACGTGACGTATGTGGGCGCGGCATTCACCGACGCATACTATAACGACGGCATATATCTGTGGGATACCGACAACCGCCATCAGGGCTTTGCGGGCGCCTACCTCAGCGCCGCCACCCATGTTGCTAACATGCTCGGCGCCGACGTGCGCAACACGCGATTCACGGGCGAGGGAGTTTACGAAGCACCCGCGCTGGAAGGAAAAACGCTCGCCGCGCTGAGAGAGGCCGCATACAACGCCGCATTCGGGGAACTTGCAGTTATCGACGAGGACGAGGCGGACCCCGGAAGCGAGGACGAATCCGAAGAGGGCGTGCTGCGGATAGCGGGCTGGGGAAGGTTTATCGAGAAGAGCAGATTCGATGCCCTGGTTGACGACTTCAAGGCTTATTGCGACGAAAACGGCGCGGAATATGAGCAGATCACCGGCACTTATTACGACGATTCGGACTACTATTTCATAGCCGACTTCACCGCGCAGATATTAAAAGACGGCGGCGCCGACGTAGTGCTGCCCTGCGCCACCAACTTCAACGCCAACCAGGCGGCAATGGCGGCAACGGAATTTGTGCCGATAGACGTCTACGGCCAGACGGACAGGCAGGTGGGCGTGATACACGACACTGCCATAGCGGAAAAGTTTACAACATATATAATAACGGAGCGCGCGAAAGAGATACTTGAATCCTCCCCCTCCGATCAGAATCAAAGGGCGCGCCGCGCATAGCCTGCCGGAGCAGGTTCATGGAAGAGAGCAGGTTCAACGCCCTGGTTGACGATTTCAAGGACTGGTGTAATAAAAACGGAGTGGAATATACCGAAATAAGCGGCACATATTACAACAGCAACAACTTTTTCGCCATAGCCGACTTCACCGCGCAGATAGCAAAGGACGGCGGCACCGACATAGTGCTGGCCTGCGCTACCAATTTCAACGACAAGCAGAAAGACAACCTGCTCGTATTTGCGGAGAGCTTTTTGCCGATAGACGTCTATGGTCAGACGGACAGGCAGGTGGGCGTGATGAACGACGATGATCAACTTTCGGCAAAGTTCCTTGAATACATTCAGACCGAAGAAGCAAAGGCTATACTCATGAACGGGGCATAAAACTCATTCGCTGAGGCATATACCATAACCAATTGAAAATATCCCCCGCGGTGGAAACCGCGGGGGATATATGTTTCAAAGGCATGAGCCTTTGCAAGGAGGCTTTACTCGTTCTGCCCGCCGCCGTCCGATGCGGCATCGGGTTCTTCGGCACGCTGCTTTCTGAAAGCCTTGCGCACGGCGAACACGCCCCATACCGCAAGGGCCGCGACGGCGGCGCAGTCTATGCAGATGAGCACGATCTGCCATATCGGCAGCTTGTACGCCCACACGGTGTCTGCGCCGAAGCCGTTCATGGCGTTGCTGCGCGAAACGGTGTAGAGTATGTTGCGCGTGGCTCTGCGCATCTGCGTTACCTGTGTTGCCGTGTAGTCGGCAGAGGGCTGGATATCCTGGCACAGGTTCAGATCGCCGCCCGCCCTTATCATCTGGTCGGCGGGCATATAGGTCGCGTTGGTATTGAAGTCTGTGATGACCATGCCCTTGAAGCCCCACTCCTCGCGCAGAAGCTGCGTAAGCAGACGATAGTCACCGCCCGCCCAGGTGGTGCCGATGCGGTTGAACGAGCTCATCATCGCAGTGGCCCCGCCCTCCTTTACGGCGATCTCGAAAGGACGGAAGTAAATTTCGCGCATGGCCTGTTCGTTCGCCCAGGTAAGCACGCCCTCGCGGCTGGTCTCCTGATCGTTGACGGCAAAGTGCTTCATATAGCAATATGTGCCCTTTTCGGCCGCGCCGGTTATCACGTTAGCCGCCATCTTGCCCGAGAGCAGAGGGTCTTCGGAATAGTATTCCCAGTTCCTGCCCGAGAACGGACTGCGGTGTATGTTTGCCGCGGGCGCATACCAGCCGCTGTAAGGCCGCTGCCCTTCGCCGCGCTCGTTGCCCACGAGCGATTCGTTGCCCACCGTCCTGCCCATGCGGTATGCGAGCTCGGTGTTGAAACTTGCGCCCAGCAGCGTTTCGCTGGCATAGAAACAGGTGTCGTAGATGGTCTTGCGGGGCGACTGTTCCATGAATATTACAAAGCCGGAGGGGCCGTCCGCGTCGGTGGTCTTGGGCTTGTCCACGCCTACAAGCTGCATGGTGCTGAACCCGCCCGTGCCGATGAGCTGCGACATCTCCTGCAGCGAGATCTGGTCGAGCAGCTCGTTCCACATCCGCTCACCCTCGCCACCGTCGTCGTACTCGAGTTCGCGCAACTGATAGAGCTTGACGGTCGTCTCTTCCGCAGTGAGCGCGCGGGAGGCATATTCCGGAGTCGTTTCGGAATACCACGGCTGTTCCGGCGAATCGTCCTTTACATATCCGAGATTGCTGAGGAAGGAATAGGGTTTGGCCGTCTTTTTGGTCACGCCCGAGGTGGGCCATGTGCCTGTGCTGTAATCGGGGCTATCCGGATCGGCGTCGCCCCAGTCGCTGCGCGAAAGCTGCGTCACATAGTCCTGCATCATCTCTTCGTTGGATTCGTCGAAGAGGTTGGTAACTTTATTGCCGGTGGCCGAATCAGTTTCGAGCTTTTCGGCGTTTTCCACATTATATGTATACTCTATGCCCGAACTCTCGTGAGAATTGTGCCTTATGCTGATGCCGTAAGCGCCCTCTTCGAGGATATATCCGCGGTAGGCGGGGTCGGTATTGTTGAGGCCGTAGCAGTCGTAGGACGCCATGTCGCGCACATTCAGTTCGAGGGTATAGGGCAGCGTTTCGCCGGGCTGAATTACGTCCGTCTTTATGAACGCGCCCAGAGTTACGTGCGGCTTTTCGATGCCGCCTTCGTAATAGGGAGGCGTGTAATACAGCTGAATGACGTCCTTGCCGGGACGGGAGCCGTTGTTGGTGACGTTCACCGTCACCGAAATGGTGTCGGCCGAGGTGATATCGGAGCCGTCGGGGATGCTCACCTCGCCGGCCGTCCATTCAAAATCGGTGTACGAAAGGCCGTAGCCGAAGGGGAACACGACGTTCTCTTCGTACCACTCGTCGCGCGTGTCCTCCGGTTCGGTGATGTAGCGCGTTTCGTAGTAGCGGTAGCCCACATACACGCCCTCTTCGTAATACACGAAGCGGAGCCCCGACGACGTGCCGGCGCTGCCGTAGACGTATTCGTTGCCGCCGTCAGAGCCGTCGTTGAAGCCGAAATTCCTGTATGTGGGGTCTGCGGTGAAGTCGCGCGAGTATATGTCGACCAGCCTGCCCGAGGGGTTGACCTCGCCCGTGAGCACCCTGCCGAGGGCGTTGACGCCCGTCATGCCGGGGTAAGACAGCCACACCGCGCCCCTGAGTTCTTCGTGATAGTCGGGATCTTCAGGATCGGTTAGGAAGCCCAGCTCCATGGGCGACGCGCAGTTTATTATAAGGATAACATCGTCGAACTGCGAGCAGACGAAGTCGAGCATGCTCTTTTCGTCCTCGTCCAGCTCCAGGTAATGGAGATCTGCCGTGCTGGGCAGGTCGAATCCCTCGCCGCCTATGCGCGAGATGACCACCAGCGCCGCGTCGTTATAGTCTTTAAGGCTGTCTTTGAGCGCCTGGGAGTAGCTGGACGCATTGGTTTCGCCCGTGTCGAAGAAGGTGAGATTGGTGCCGTTCATTCCGGGCGATGCGGGCCTGCCGCTGCCCGAGAGCGAATCGTTCTTGAAGAACGCCTCCGCCTCGGGATTACATTCCAGGCCAGCCGCGTCGAGCGCCTGATAGAGCGTTACCGCCGAGGAGGTGTCGGAGCTGCCCGAACCGGAGCCGCCGTAGACGAGGTCGACGGAGTTCTTGCCGAACACCGTTATCTTGGCACCGCCGGAGAGAGGAAGCACGTCGTCCTCGTTTTTGAGCAATACTATGCCCTCCTCCACTATCTCTTCGTTGAACTTGTTTGCGGTGGAGAGCGATTCCGCCTTGTCCGAAAATCCCTCGTCCCGTTTGAAGTATTCATACTGCGAGGGGTCGCCGCTGACGGCCTCCATGCGCTCGCCGCCGAAGAGCATGTTGAACGTGTTGCTTACAAGCAGCCACTGAGTGCAGACGATGGACGCAACGAGCAGGAACACAATCAGAACCACGGTGGTGATGAACCATGCCCGCGCGCCACGCCATATGGTCTTGAAAATTTTCATTTTCCGTTTATCTCCTGACTTTTTACCACATGTACCGTAATATGCGGGCGTCCCCCGAGGCTCCCGAGGAACGCCCGCCCCTGACCTGTATTGCCGTTAACCGCCGTGCTTTTCCGCATAACCCCTGCGATAGATTATGCTGACTTCGCCGTTGAACTCTTCAAAGTCCTCGGGCCAGCCGCCCAGCCAGTAGTCCTTTTCCACGGGCTCGTCCTCCGCACCCATCGTGGGATAGGTTATGGTGGTGCCCTCGGCGTCTATCTTGATGCAGTCGATGCCGGGCCCGCCCGTCGTGGTACTGCCGCCGACCCAGTATTCGTTGGTATGAAGGATTATCTCCACGGTATTCTGCACGCGGTCGGTGCGCTCTATCACTACATTGCCCGCCGTATCCTTAAGGTCGCTGTGCCCGGTGACTTCGTTCGCCAGCAGGGATATCTTTGTACTGATCTCGTAGTCGGCAAACGCACCGTAACTGTTTTCCTCGCCGGTAACGGTGAAGGGCTCGTAGTCGAGTTCGACGCCGTTTACTTTAATGGTGAGGATGTCGGGGTCGAACATCATGTCGCCGTGTTCGGAGCCAAGGCGCAGTATGAGCGTGGCGTCCGAGACGGCTTCGGTGGATTCGAACGTAAACGTGAAACTCGTGCCGTCGCCGTTGAAGAAGCCGACAAAGTAGCCGTCGTTGTAGGATTCGCCGTCGGAATCGGTCTTGTTGAGCGAGGCGAGCGCAGCCTGCGAGAGCCCGGCATCGCCCGCGCCCTGAATGGCGCCGTCCTGGTTGCCGCCGCCCGACATGCCCACGCCGTGGAAGTCGTCGAGGTTCATCGCCTCGGCCTCGATCACCCAAAGGCCTTCATCCGTCGTCTGGCCCGCTGAGAAGTTCGCGGTGAGCGTTATGCTGTACTCCACTTCGAACGTGTACTCTGCGGAGGAAGAGAGAATGGTCTGCCCCTCCGTCCAGTTCAGGAACGTCTGCCCCTCGGGCACGGTGGCCTTTACCGTGACAGACGTACCTTCCTCGAATTCGCCGGAGGTGCTGCCGTCGGAAAGCGTGCCCCCCACCACGGTTACGGTAAATGTTTCGGTTTCATCGCTGCCGCCCTCGCCGCACCCGACGGCAAAAACCGTCGGGACGAGCACAAGGGCAAGCGCAGTTATAATTGTGCTTACTGTTTTTTTCATAAAAAGTTTCCTCGTTTAAGTGATTGTCAGTTTACGTAGCTGTATTCATGCACGACTATGGTTATCAGGGCTTCGGTTGCGGTGTAGCCTTCGGCCGTGGCGGTCACGGTAAAGGTGTACGTCCCGGGTTCGGCTATCTTGCCCGAAAGCTTGCCGGTGGCCGCGTCGAGGGTGACGCCCTCCGGCAGGGAAGTGCCGTCCTTTACGGCAAACGTCACGCTGCCGGGATCGCCGTCCGCCGCGAACAGGTCGAGCTGCCTTTCGAAGTCGAGCTGTTTATAGATGTTTATCGTGCGCTGGTTAAGGAATATGCGCCCCGTGATATCTATCGTGAACTCCGCCTCGGTGGGTATCCACGTATCGTTGCCCGTCACGGATGCGATAACGGTGAACTTGTGGCCCTGAACGGGCTGTACGGGCCTGCCCGCTATCTGCCCGCCGCTGTTCATGGTGAGCCCCTCGGGCAGTGTACTGTCCTCTTTAAGGGTATATACCATGCGCACTTCGGCGGTGCTGTTTACGGTAGCAGTTGCCACGCTTGCGGTAAATTCGCTGCCACATATGCCCGTCTGAAGCGTTCCGCCCGTGTACTGCACCGCAAGGCTTTCGCCCTCCGCCTGCAGAATTATCGAGACGGTGGAGGTAGCCGGCGCGAATTTATACGCATACCTCGTGGTGGTGTCGGTTGCCTTTACCTGCACTTCATACAGGCCCGATTCGCCAGTGGGCGTACCCGTGAGCGTGCCGTCCGCATTCAGCGTGAGCCCTGCAGGCAGGTTGCCGCCGACGAGTTCGTAAGTTATGCCGTCCGTCTTGCCGGGTGCAACGGCCGTTGCCACGGTGGCGGAAGATGCCGCATCCTTGGTGACGGTTATGCGCTGATCGGCGTATTCGAGCGGAATATCCTTTACGGGATTGCCCCAGTCGAAGCCCACGCCGTTCATGGCGTTGCAGTTTGCAACGGTGAACAGTATGTTCTTTGCCGCGTTGTATATCGCGCGTTCGTGCGTGGGCGTATTTGCGGCATCGCTGTTGGAAGGTTCGCGGTTGCCGAGCAGCAGGTCGTTGCCGGCGCGCAGCATCATGTCCACCTGAGCAGCAGACTGACCGTCGCCCATCCAGTCGGTTACCACCATGCCCTCGAAGCCCCATTCGTTACGCAACAGACCCGTGAGCGTCGACCAGCTGTAACGTGCCTTTGTGGCGCCGATACGGTTGAAAGAGCTCATCACGGCGTGCGTATTGCCCTCCTTTACCGCTATTTCAAAGGGCTTTGCGTATATTTCGCGCATGGCCTGTTCGTTCGACCATGTGAGTATGCCGTCAGCGGTGCCGCGGTCGGTCTCCTGGTCGTTGAGGAACATGTGCTTTGCATAGGCATACATACCCTTTGAGGCAGCACCCTTGGTTTCTGCCGCCGCAAACACGCCGGAGATGTAGCCGTCCTCGGAATAATATTCGTTGTTCCTTCCCGAGAAGGGCGAACGGTGGATGTTCATGCCGGGCGCATACCAGCCGCTTATTCTGCCGCTGTTGCTACCGTTTGCGTGATAGCCGGTTTCCGCCATCATGGCGCCGCGCAGGAAGCCCATATCGGGGTTGTAGGTCTGCGAAATCATAGGGCCGCAGAGAGAGCTCAATCCATGGCCGTCGCTGTTGGTGCCGCCCCAGCCCCAAGGGCCGTCGCAGTCGAAGGTCGAAGGCTTGTTCAGGCGCTCGATGGCGCGGGTTTCATAGTAACCGTGGCCGGGCAGCATGCCCGCCTCTTCCCGGGTGAGCTGAGCCATGAACTTATCCCAAAGCGGATCGTCGTAGTCCCTGCCCACAAGATAATTGAGCATTATTTCGGCTTCTTCCCCCTCCTCGGCAAACTCTACAGGTTCGTCGGTGTACCAGGGCTGGCCCTCGTCGTATGCTGCAGTTATTGAACCCGGATCCCAGAGAGTATCTATGAACGAACTGGTCACCTGCTTTTTGAGCGTGCCCGAAGTGGGGAACGTACCCTCGAAGTCGGAGCGCGACATATACTTCTTTACGCCGAATTCGTTGAAACTTACGTCGTCGAACAGGTTTTCCACCTTGTTGCCCGTGGCGGAGTCGACGTCGTAATAGACGTCCTCGTCCACCTTGTAGTTGAGCGTTTCGACTATGTCGTGCGCGTTGCGGGCAAGTTTTACCTGATAGTCGCCGTGCTCCAGCTCGTAGCCGCGGATGTCGTTTTCATTGGCGTCGGAATAGTCGTAAGACTTCATATCCTCCACCTTCATGGTTATGGTGACATTCTGGCTTTCGCCGGGTTCGAGCAGGTCGGTCTTCCGGAAGCCCGACATAACGACGTGCGCCTTTTCGATGCCGCCGTCGTAATAGGGCGCGGTGTAGTACATCTGCACCACATCTTTACCTGCAACCGAGCCGGTGTTGGTCACCTTTACCGTTGCCGATATGGTGCCGTCCTTTGCAAGCGAGCTGCCCTCTTCCGGGCTCTGCGAGACGAGCTCCCAGTCGAACGTGGTATAGGAGAGGCCGTAACCGAGGGGATAGATGACGTGAGCGTCGTACCAGTTGTCCCATTCGGTGGTGGTAGTGCCCTTCAATCCTTCCTCAGTCGAATTGTAAGCCTCGGTGCCCTCGGTGTAGCCGCGCGTCTCCCAGTAGCGGTAGCCGACGTATATGCCCTCTTCATAGTAGACAAAGGCAAAGTTGGAAGTCGTACCTGAACCGTAGGTGTACATATCTCCGTTTGTTTCAAGGTTTTTAGAGAAGTTCTGCCACGAAGGTTCCTTTGTGAAATCGCGCGAGAACGTGTCCACGAGGTGACCGGAGGGATTTACTTTGCCGGTGAGTATCTCGCCGAGGGCGTTTGCGCCCGCCGCGGGTGCGCCCATGAACAGAGCACCCTTGATTTCGGGATGGTAGGCGTAATGGCCGGGGTCGTCCAGGAAACCGAGCTCCATGGGACTGTACGTGTTGAGCAGCAGTATAACGTTATCGAAGTTGCTGCACACATAGTCCAGAAGGTCTGTCTCGTACTGGTCGAGCTGCAGATAGTGGTCGTCCGCGCTGCGCGCGCCGGGCGAAGGAGTGTCGCTGTTCCAGTCGTCGAAGCCGCCCCATGTCTGGCCGCCGGGATTATATGCCATGCGCGTGGGCAGGTCTGCGCCCTCGCCGCCTATGCGCGATATCACGACGAACGCCGCGTCGTCATAGTCGGCAAAGTGCGCGCTTTCGGCGTCGAAATTGAATGTAGATACGGGGGCCTCGTAAGTCTGGTAGCCGGAAACGTTGTGACCGTTGCCGGGCGTGTAGGAACGGCCGGGCGCCAGCGAAGAATTATAGAAATTCCTCACCGTGGGATTTACACGGAAGCCCGCCGATGTGAGCGAGTCGATTATCGAATTGGTGCGCACGGCCGTCTTGTTCTGGCCGTTGCCGAACACGGTGACGTTGCTGCCCTCCGCCATCGGAAGAATATTATCTTCATTTTTGAGCAGCACCATGCCCTCGCGCGCGATTTCAAGCTGCGCCTGATTGAGCATGCTCACCGCTTCCTGATGGTCTTTGGATTCTATTTCGTAATAAGTGTTGCCCTCGCCCACGAGGTCGGTCGCCGTGGAGGCATTTGCCTGCTGCACCGCAGGAACTGCCGTAAACAGCGCGGCGAGCATGGGTACGCAGGCGGCAACCGCAAGTGTTTTACGCAAATTTTTCTTTGTCTTACTGTTGTTCATGTCGGTACCTCCTTTATGCCTGTTCGGGGAACGAGGCCACGTTGAAACCATAGTCGGCTATCGGTGCGTCGTTGTTCTGCGTGGGCACCCAAGTAAGCTCGGCGTCGGTATATATTTTCAGTGCGTCCACGTTTGTCCCTGCGCCCATAACGAGCACCGTCATAGTTATTACGTTCTCGCCGGGTTTGAGAACGAGTTCAGTGGTGAGCAGATAGTCTGCAAACAATCCATACTGCGAATTGGGCGACGCCTCGGGAAGGCGGGTGTGGCCCTTTACCGTAAACGGCGCGTAATCGATGACTTCGCCGTTGATGGTGAACTGCAGCCTTTCGGGAGTTTCGTTGATGTCGCCGGTAGAATCGTCCTCCACCCAGTTGCCGTTTGCACAGCGCATAACGAGCGACGCCGTCATCTCCGTTTCGGAATTGTTATAGATCACCCAGGTTATCTGGTTGCCGACCTGCTCGTTGAGGTTCTTTGCCGCCCAGCCGTTAGAGCATACGCTCGTTTCGTTGAGCGTTTCGTCGCCGTGGTCTATTCCGATCCAGCTTTCCACCGCATCGCCCGACTCGCCGGCCTTGTTGAGAACCTTGGAGACATCGGCGTTCTCCGCCTCGAAGATGTACTCCTTACCTTCAAGCTCTGCCGGAGGTTCAGGTTCGGGGTCAGGGAATGAGGTCACGTTATAACCGTAGTCGGCTATGGGCGCGCCGTTGTTCTGCGCGGGTATCCATGTAAGATCCGCTTCGGTTACGAGTTTGAGTGCGTCCATGTTGGGAGCGCCGCCGCTGTTGTAAGTAAGGGTTATGACGTTTACACCCTCGTTAAGCTGTACGCCATAGGCAAGCGTGTAGTCGTTCATGTAGCCGAACACGCTCGTGCTGCCCGAAAGTCCGGGCAATGTGACAGATTCATATTCCACGGGAGCGCTGTTTATGGTGAGCGTAATGTTTTCCGAGGTAAATACAACATCGCCGCTCTCGTCATTGGCCACCCAATATCCGCTGCACATCCTTAAAATGAGCGTTGCGGTGGCCCGGGAATCGGAGTATATGCGCCAGGTTATGGTGTTGCCGGGCACATGATTGAAGCATGCCGCCGCCCAGCCGTTGGAAGTGCCGTGCTCTTCGTTGAGCTCGGGACTGCCGAGGTCATCGTTTTCGCGGCTTTCCACACACTGCGTTCCGCCCGCCTGGTTGACGAGCTTGGTGAGATCTGCGTTTTCGGCCTCGAAGATGTATGTCTTGGTGCCGTCGGCGGAAACGTTATAACCGTAGTCTGCTATGGGGGCGTCGCTATTCTTTGTGGGCGTCCAGGTGAGCTTTGCCGACGTTCTTACTTTGAGCGCGTCGCTGTTGGGGCCGGCGCCCTCGCCGAGCAACCTCATCGAGATGACGTTTTCGCCCTCGATGAGCTGAACGTCATACGAGATTACATAGTCCGACATATAGCCGTAGACAGAATTGGGCGAAGCGCCTTCCGCCGCGGTTATGCCGCTTAAGAGTATGGGGCCGTATTCGAGCGGCGTGCCGTTTACGCTGAATTCAAGGTTCTCGGGGTTTATCTCGCAGTTGAGGCTGACCTCGTTGCTCTCCCACGAACCGCTGCACATGCGCATGAGCAACGTTGCAGTTGCCTCCCTGTCGGAATTTATGCGCCAGGTTATGGTGTTATCGAGATTGTCGTTGAAGCCTGCGGCTATCCACTCGTTGGATACGCGGTGAGTGGCGTTGAGCACGGGATCGCCGTGGTCGTCGCCGCCGTGCCATTCAGTCCATCCGGGAGGATTGCTGTTGGGTATGCACTTGGAGAGGTCGGCGTTTTCGGCTTCGAATATGTAGGTGGTTTCGGGGAGGTCGCCCTGCCATACGTCATCCACGTTGTATTCGTGCGCCGCTATGGGTGCGCCGCCGTTGACTTCTGGCGTCCACGTGAGCTGCGCTTCGGTTATCAGTTTGAGCGCGTCTATGTTGGGGCCGGAGCCGGTAGCGTTAAGCACCATCTGTATCTCGTTCATGCCCTCTTTGAGCTGTATGCGCATAGAGATGGTGTAATCGGACATAAAGCCGAACGCCGAAATACTGCTCGAACCGGGAAGGCCCGTTCTGCCCTCGATGAATATCGGGCCGTATTCGAGCTGCTGGCCGTTTACAAGGAAGTCGACGTTTTCAGGGCTGAGATTTATGTCGTCACTGACGTTGTTGCCGATCCACGCACCGCTGCCCATGCGCATTATCATAACGGCTTCGGCATAGCGGTCGGAACGGATATTCCACGTTATGGTGTTGCCTATCACATGGTTGAACGCCGATGCGACATATCCGTTAGATACATAGTTGGTCGCGTTTAGAATAGGATCGCCGTGGTCGTCGTTAGCGTGGTTTTCGACGCAGCGGTTGCCGCCTTCCTGATTGAACACCTTTGTAAGGTCGGCATTCTCTGCCTCGAAGATATATTCCGTGCCGCCCGTCACTTCGTCGAAGTTGGCGGTCAGTTCTATATCGCCTTCCACCTTGAACACATAGGGGTTGGAAGCGGAAAGCACGGTGCCCTCTGCATCCGTCCAGTTGGTAAATATCTGATTTTCGCCGATGGTCGCCTCTACGCTGCAGTTTGCGCCGTCGCCGTAAATATCGCTCGTCTTTTGACTTTCATCGCCGACAAACCTGCCGCCGTTCACCGTTACGGTGTAATACTTGCCTATTTCGGCGGTGAGCGTTATGTCGTCGGTGACGGTGAACGTGTAAGGGTTATCGCGCGATACAAGGTCGCCGCCCTCGTCGCGCCAGCCGACCAGCTGTATGCCGTTGTAAAGTTCGGCCTCGACGGTCACCCTGTCGCCTTCAACGAACAGACCGGTATCGGGGTCGGCGTCGTCGGACGTGAGGTTGACTTTGATTATTTCATCGTCGCTTACAGCATTCACTTCGATGTTTATGCGCCTGAAGTTTGCAACCACCGTAGTATCTTCGGTAAGCTCGAAGGTGTAGATCTCAGGCTCGTTTACCGTTTCGCCGTTTATCGTCCAGTTGACGAACTCGTAATTTTCGCGCTCGTCGGCCTTGACGGTCACAACTTCGGTGCCCGCCTGATAGATGCTTTCGTAAGTGCAGCCTTCTGTCGTCAGCTTATAGCGGGACACGGCGCTGATGACCGACGTGAACTTTACGTTGGCGGTGACTTCGTAAGTGAAAGTCTGCTCTTCGGTGAACTTTTCGCCGTCTTTGTTCCAGCATTCGAAGTCGTAGAATTCGGGGATTACCGCCGTTATCTGCACTTCGGTGCCGCTCTTTACCTGCTTTGAGCTGACATCTGCACCGTCTATCCTGCCGCCGTCCGCGACAACGGTGTACCAGACCTCATCCTCTAGATCTTCAAGTTCCTTGTCGGGATCGGGGCCTTCGGGACCGGGGTCGGGAGGCGTGACCGCAGCGTCCTTAAACGTGGCCGTCAACGTTATATCCTTGCGTACCGTAAAGGTATAAGGATTGGCAGTGGAAACGACCGTACCATCCGATTGCCAGGATTCAAATTCCTTGCCTTCGGGCACGGTTGCCGTTACCGTGATCTCGGTGCCTTCGTCGAACTTGCCGCCGCCCGTGCCGTTTTCCACCGTTACGGTGTACTTTTCGGGTTCGGGAGGCGCATCGTCCTGCGCGCAGGCCGCAAGACCCGCCGTCATTATCATCACCAGCGCGAGAACAATGACGAGCAATGTGCTTTGCAATCTCTTTCTCATGAGTTCCTCCTCATCATCTTTTTAGCGAAAAAAAATTTCCACCTACTCACCATCATACCCCCCCCCATCACAAAAAGTCAATATTCGCGTTGAAAATTTCACACATATTTCACAGTTGTAAATTGCCAATTTTTTGCATAAGTTGTTATGATTTAATCATGAATTATAGATTTTTACCCTTTGATAATAATGATTATCATTAGATTATTCACTACATATTATATAATACATAACACATTGTGATAGATTTGTGAAAATTTTCCACCGTTTCCGGGCATAAAAAAGGCCCCGCGGCAGCCGCCGCGGGGCTTGACGTGTAAATTTTTTGTCACAGCAGTCTGAGCACCTGCCGCGCGTTCGTGTCGGGCTTTACCTTATCCATCACCTTTGCGATCTTGCCATCCTCGTCGATGATGAACGTTGTGCGCACGACGCCCATGCTCGTCTTGCCGTAGAGCTTTTTCTCCTGCCACACCCCGTAAGCCTGTATGGCTTTCAGCTCTGGATCGGAGAGCAGAATGAACGGCAGGTTATACTTTTCGGCAAACTTTGCGTGCGACTGAACGCTGTCCTTGCTGATGCCTATCACCACCGCGTTCTTGTTGCCGAACTCGGCAAAGTCCTCTGCAAAGGCACACGCCTGACGCGTGCAGCCGGGGGTGTTGTCCTTGGGGTAAAAGTATACCACCACTTTTTTGCCGATAAAATCCGAAAGCGAGACCTGCTTCCCGTCCTTGTCCGAAAGGGTAAACGCGGGAGCCTGCATACCTTCCTGTAACATAGCTACCTCCTTACATCTTGTTGCATACATTATACTGTAAGAGACTAATACGAACACGATTTGAAGCGTGAATATCACGGCACCTGCTGCGTTAAACCCCTTGAACGTGCCACCGGGCACGCCCTGCGGGCTTTGCCTTGCTGTTGCCGCGATCTGCCCGCTTCAAATTGCTTTGCACCTTTAAGCAGCGCATTTTGCGGTGAATTAGCGCGAAGAGGAGGCAGCAATACTCTTATCTGTATTGCAACGACGATGAACACTAAGGCATGCAAAAGACGCGCTTAAAGGCGCGTTCGTTTTATTCCCTTACAGTATACCGCACCGCCGCGAAAAAATCAAGCGCCCGCATAAATTTGCGTTATTTGCGGCATATAGGCAGGGCAATTTACGATGGCAGCCGGCAATTAGCCGCTCATGCCGCCGTGCCGGCAAAGGCTGCCCTGCTTTATTACGGGCGCCGCGCAAGACGAACCCGGGCGGCGCTTCAAAGGTAATGCACAGCAGAACCTGCCTTAAAGCGTTGTTTTTATCGGCAAGACAAAACTTTCGGGAAAGACGCGCGCGGCAAGGATTTTTGGGAGGCGGGAAAATCGGCGTAAAATAACATTGCCTCCGCAAAAAGATGAAGTACTTTTGCGGAAAGCGAAGCGGTAAAAAATTCGGAGATTTTCTTGCTTTTTACATAAAAAAAGACCCAGCAGACACCCCTTTTTACAAGGTGTTCAACTGAGTCTGACTTGGCTGACCGCATTGCGGCCTTTTCGAACTCTCCAATTCGTCAAGGGAAATTTCT
>ERZ1643246.2166-NODE-2166-length-19411-cov-6.178188_pt1 | contig 19411 bp, 19 predicted proteins | sample MGYA00579265_ERZ1643246 | MGnify/ENA primary metagenome ERZ1643246 (study PRJEB29033, sample SAMEA4952261) | chicken gut metagenome | biome: Broiler Chicken; feature: Gastrointestinal Tract; material: Caecum | place: Ireland | collected 2018 | study: Broiler...
CATCCCGCCAATATTCGAAGTGGTGCTTGTTGCGTCCCTTGTGGTGCAGCCACGCCCCGGAATAGCCGAGCACGACGCGTTCCTTCACCTGCGGGCTCATGTTGCCCTGATAAAATCTTACGCCCGCGAAAAATTCCGAGGGACTGTATTTTGAAAGGTCGTGCGTAAGCCCCTGCCACACCAGCCCGACCTTAAAGCAGTACGCGCATACCTTCAGGCGATGACGGGTTATGGTGAAAAAGTGTCTTAAAACGGCCATACTATGCCTCCAATTCCATACCGTCATAGGCGGCGACAACGCCGTAGCGGCGTTCGAGCTGCGCAAGGTTTGCGGTGAGAGGGTTGCAGTTATGCGAAAAGTGAGTTATTACGAACCGGGTTTCATCGCTGCATACCCCCGCTTCTTTCAGCTTTGAAGCCACGAGCATCCCATCCTCTATGTTCATGTGGCGGGGCCTTGCGATGCCCGTGCGGGCGGCATAAGTGCAGTCGAGCGCGACGACGTTTGCCCTTGCGCCGTTCTGCGCGAGGAAGGAATATATCCCCTCCTCGGGCACGCCCGTATCGTGCATGTGAAGATAGCCCTTGCCGCCGCGCGAAATGTAAAAGAGCAGCGCCTGTTCGCTTTTGCTGTGGTTGGCCGGCAGCGTAAGCACGTCGTACCCGCCGACGGCGTACCTGCGGTAGGGCTGCAAAACGTGCACCGCTATGTTTGGCGCGACGACGGGCTTCATCTCTCTGCGGGTACATTCCGAGAACACCGCGGCGACCTCTGCATTGCCGTAGATGTTGAGCGTGCCGGGAAAGCCTTCGGCATAGCGGTAGCCGCGCAGGATGAAGTCGTGCGCGTAGAAATGGTCCATGTGCGAGTGGGTGACGAGGATATCGGTTATGTCGGCGCAGCAGAAGCCGAATTTCAGGGCATGGGCGTATGCCTCGGGCGGAAAATCCACCGAGAGGCAGCCGTCGATGAGCACCTGGGTGCGGGTGCGTATCTCCCTGCCGCCAAGGCGCCTTATATTTGTGCAGACGGGGCATTTGCAGAACATTGCGGGCACCCCCTCCGCCGCTGCCGTGCCCAGATATTTTATGCGCATAACTTGACCTTTTGCGTTAAAAGGCAGGGCGTTTGCCGCCCTGCCCTGACTATATTTCGTAGATGATGGTGACGGGCCCGTCGTTGAACTGCTCTATCTTCATGTCCGCGCCGAAGACGCCCGTCTTTACCGTTACGCCGAGGGCGGAGAGCTCCTCCGCCGTGCGCTCGTAGAGCAGCTTTGCGCGCTCGGGGCGCTCCGCCGCGGTGAAGCTCGGGCGGTTGCCGTGCGAGCAGTCTGCGCAGAGCGTGAACTGCGAGATGAGCAGCACTTCGCCGCCTACGTCCTTTACCGAGAGGTTCATTTTCCCTGCGGCGTCTTCGAAGATGCGCATGGCCGCGAGCTTTTTTGCCATTGCGGCGGGCATGGCGTCGGTATCGCCGCACTGCACGCCGAGGTAGACGCAAAGCCCCGAGGGGATCTCGGATATAAGGCGCCCGCCTACGGACAGCGCCGTGCGCTTTACCCTTTGGATGACCGCCTTCACGGACTTACTTGCCCACGCGCGACATGTACTCGCCGGTGCGGGTGTCGATGCGGATGATTTCGCCCTCTTCGACGAACATAGGTACCTTTATGGTCGCCCCCGTCTCTACCTTGGCATTCTTCATGGCGTTGGTGGCGGTGTTGCCCTTTACGCCCGGCTCGCACTCGATTATCTTGAGCTCGACAAAGTTTTCGGGCTCTACCGAGAACGCGGTGCCGCTCAAAAATTTCATGGTCACCATGTCGTTTTCCTTGATGTATTTAAGCGCTTCCTCGACCTGGCTTAAATTGAGGGTCACCATCTCAAAGGTATCGGGGTCCATGAAGTAATAGAACTCGCCGTCGGTGTAAGAATAGGTCATCTTGCGCGTCTCGACCTGGGCGGTTTCGAGCTTTGCGGTGGGGTTGAAGGTAACGTCGGAGAGCACCTGCCCCGTTACGACGTTTTTGAGCGTAGCCCTTACGAAAGCCGCGCCCTTGCCGGGCTTTACGTGCTGGAATTCGGTTACGGTGTAGACGCCCTTGCCGTTGTATTCGAAAGTTGAGCCTTTGCGGATATCGCCCGCCAGAATTGATGCCATATAAATATTCTCCTTGAAAAGTTTTCTTCTATCATCGGCGCTCACAGTATGAGCAGCTCTTTATCTGTGTTTGTCAGACTTACCACCCTGCCGCCTTCGAGCATCACGCTGTCCTCTATCCTTATACCGAAACTGCCTTCGAAGTAGACGCCCGGCTCGTCGGAAAAGACCATGCCGTCTTTTAGGATATTTTCGCGCCTTGGCGCAAGGTAGGGGTATTCGTGGATATTGATGCCTATACCGTGACCGAGCGAGTGGGTGAAATACTTATCCAGCCCGGATTCGCGCAGGACTTTGCGTGCCGTTTCGTCCGCCTCGCGGCCGGTCATGCCGCAGGTTATATTCTCCTTGGCGGCAAAGTGCGCTTTGAGTACGTGCCCGTAGGCCTTTTTGAACTCTTCGTGCCTTCTATCGTCGCCGAATAGCAGCGTGCGCGTGCAGTCGGAGCAATAGCCGCCCCACTTGCAGCCGAAGTCGACGAGGATAACGTCGCCGAATTTGAGCCTGCGCATTCCCGTCCGGTGATGGGGAACGGAACTGCCCTCGCCGAACGCCACTATGGTATCGAAACTCGTGCCCGAGGCACCATATTTGCGCATAAGATATTCAAGCTCGGCAGCGGCGTCGTTTTCGCTCATGCCCTCCTTAAAGGCGCCGAGAAGGTCGGTGAACGCCTCATCGGCAATTTCGCACGCCTTCCTGATTGATGCTATCTCGCCGCCGTCTTTCACGCTCATCGCCTCGTCGAAGGCGGACGTGCAATCGGTCACCTCGCCCGCGGCCTTGCAGAGCGCGATGTATTCCTCTGCCGTCGTGCGGGAGAGAGCCGCGGCGAGCCTTGAAGCGCCTTCGGCAAGTTTTATATACCCGCCTGCGGGAGGAGGGCAGACCGTTATGCCGCTGCCCTCAAGCGCGCGGGACGCGGCCTCTGAATACCTTGCGTCGGTATAGAGGCGGGTGCCGTTACCATCGACGGTAACGCAGCCTTCGGCGCCGGGAAACCCGGTGAGATAAAACATCAGATCGGGCGCGGTGACGAACAGCATGTCCGCACCGCAGGCATTGAAAATTTTTTGCGATCTTTCGATAATCATTGCATATACCGTGCCGCCTGAGCGGCAGCATGTCGCCCGTAATTATTTTAACAAAACGCGCGGCGTATGTCAAACTTTATTGTAAATATCTTTCATCGTGCGCGCGTCCTCCGCCTGGGTGCCGTCGGATTCGCTGACGATATACGGCTCGAGCTGCAGCTCTTTGAGCGCAACGGCGAGCGGCCCGAACTCGGGGCCGTATACCTCGTCCGCAAAGGTGAGATGCTTTATTTCGCCCTTGCCGCCGTACATTATCTTGGAGAAATGGACGTGAAAGTGCTTTACCCTTTCGTAGCCCAGCTCGGCTATCATATATTCGAGGCGGGATCTGTAGTCTTCCACCGTTTTAAGGCTGCCCTGCTCACGCGAGTTGAGATGCCCGAAGTCAACGCACGGCGTGAATACGGGGTCGACTTTGCACAGCCTTACCACCTCTTCGAGCGTGCCTATCTGCGCGAGCTTGCCCATTACCTCGGGACAGAACATCATATCTTCGTACCCGTTGAGGTAGATGTAGTCGCGCAGCACTTTGAGGCGCTCCTCCGTCAGGGCGACGGCAGCCTCCCTTGCGGCCTTGCCCTGCGCGGCGGGGTGGAACACCAGCCTTTTGCCGCCGAACAGTTTAAGGAATTTTGCGCTGTCGAGCACATAGCCGTAGGATTTCTGCGCCGCCTCGTCGGACGGGTTTGCAAAATTTATGAAGTAAGGAGCGTGCACCGAGATCTCTATGCCCTCCGCAGCGAACGCCTCGCCTATGGATACAGCCTTGCCTTCGGACATGTTCACGCCCCTGCCGAAGGAATATTCGAAGCAGTCGAGGCCGAAGTCCTTTACGTACTTTGCCGCCTGTTCGGTGTGCTTGTAGCCCATGTCGTAAAAGCTGAGGCTGTTGCCGCTCGGGCCGAACTTTGTCATACGGAAAATTATCTCCTTCCCCTTCTGCGGTCGGACTTGCCGCGGCCCTTTCTGCGCCTCTTCTTGCCGGAGCGCTCCTCCGCGGCGGCGTCTTCGGCCTCCTCTTCGGAATCATCCTCGCCCGCGCCTTCGGCCTCGGATCCCTCTTCCGCCGCTTCCTCGGTTACAGGTTCCTCTGCAACTTCTTCGGTTACAGGTTCTTCCGCGACTTCCTCGGCGGCAGGCTCTTCCGCTGCTTCCTCGGCTGCGGGTTCTTCCGCAACTTCTTCCGTTGCGGGCTCCTCTGCGACTTCCTCGGCTGCGGGTTCTTCCGCTACTTCTTCAACTGCGGGTTCTTCAGTAGCTGATTCCTCGGTTGCGGGGTCTTCTGTTGCTTCTTCGGCTGCGGGTTCTTCCACAGACTCTTCGGTTGCGGGCTCTTCCGCTGCTTCTTCGGCTGCGAGTTCCTCTTCGGCGGCGATGGCGAGCTCCTGCGCGGGGGTCTCGACTTCGTCCTCTACGACCTCTGCAAAGGTCTCTTCGGGGGTCTCCTCCGAAAGGGTTTCGGCCACTTCTTCGGCCGCAACTGCTATCTCCTCTTCGGCGGGCTGCTCTTCTGCCGCTGCTTCCTCGGTTACAGATTCTTCTGCAACTTCTTCGGTTACGGGTGCTTCGGCAGCCACGGCGGGAGCTTCTTCAACGGCGGCGTCGGGCGCGCCTATGCAGGTCGCGTCGACGGCTATCTGCGCTGCGAGCTCTTCGGCAGTTGCAAACTTGCGTATGCCGCGTATGTAGTTGAGGAATCTGACTGTGAACGTCTTGCCGTAGAGATCTTCGGAGAGGCCTTCGAAATATACTTCGAGCGTATACGAGTCCTCGCCGAAAGTGGGACGGGGGCCGCAATTTGCGACGCCCTTGTATACGGTGCCGTCTATTTCCGCCTCTACGCCGTAGACGCCGGGCGCGACGAGCACCTTGTTTTCGGGATAGGCAATATTGGCCGTGGGGAAGCCGAGTTGCTTGCCGCGGCCGTGGCCTTCGCACACCTCGCCGCTGACAAAGTACTGCCTGCCGAGCAGCTCGGTAGCCTTGTTTATTTTACCCTCTTCAAGGCACTGTTTGATGAGCGTGGTGCTCACCTTTTCTCCGTCGAGCGCGACGTCCTTCACGGCCTCGTACCAGACGGCGTTGTCCTCGTCCTCGGCATACTTTTTGAGCGTGGACGACTTGCCCTTTGCGCCCGCGCCGAAACGGAAGTCTTTGCCGCTCATATAGCCCTTAAGGTTGATGTGCTGTTCGAGATTTTCAAGGAAATCCTGCGCAGACGTCTTTTTGAACTCTTCGGTGTAGTCGATCCTGAGAATGAATTTTGCGTTGTACTGTTCGAGCATGGCTACGCGCTCTTCGAAGGTGAATACCTGCCTGCCCCCCTTACCGTCGGCAAACATCATCACGCCGAGGTCGAGTCCGTTGATCTTTGCGTTGAGTTTTGCCTTTTTGAGCAGAGCCTGATGTCCGATGTGCACGGCGTCGAAACAGCCGAGCACGACAAGTGCGGGAAAATCGTATTCGTCCGCGTTGTAGTTGATGATTTTTAGCATAATTTTAACCTCGATTTCAAAATTGTGCCGTCGGACGCACCCGTTCCGTAAAAGGAGCCGTCCGCACGGTAGATCCTGTACTGCCCCTCGGCAAGTCCGCATTCCACGGGCACGCCGTTGAGGTATTTCTTTTCTTCACCGCAAGAAAGTTTTATTGCGGGATAAGGCAGAACGGAGTCTGCAGGGATTAAAGATGCAAATATGTTATCGCAGTCGAGATCCTGCGTTTTAACCGAATTTTCTATTGAAAACGGGCCGCTCTGCGTGCGCGTGAGGGCGCTCATTACGGCATATGTGCCCGTCAGTTTGCCGAGGTCGCGCGCAAGCGAACGGATGTATGTGCCGCTGCCGCACTCCACTTCGAAGCGGAAAGCCCCGCCGCCGGCAATGCCGAGCAGCCTGAATTCGCCCACGCTTACCCGCTTCGGCGGAAGCTCGAACTTTTCGCCCCTGCGCGCCAGCTTATAGCCCCGCTCGCCTCCCACGCTCTTCGCGCTGTACTGCGGCGGGATCTGGTCGTATTCGCCCGTAAGGAGGGGCAATGCCTTTTCTATCTCTTCGCCGGAGGGGATCTTTCCGCCCGACGAGATCACGGTGCCCGTCGTGTCGAGCGTGTCGGTATCTGTGCCGAACACAAACTCGGCGATATAGCGCTTGCGCTTGCTTAAAAAATAGTCGAACAGCCTTGCAGCGTTGCCGACGGCTATGGGGAGCACCCCGCATGCCATCGGGTCGAGCGTGCCCATGTGTCCGCAGGGCATGCCGGTGAGCCGCTTTACTATTGCCACCTCCCTTGCGGAGGAGACGCCGGCGGACTTGTTTACGTTTATAAAACCCGTCATAGATGCTGATATACGGCGTAGGTGAGCCGTTCGACGACCTCTTCGTATTCGCCGAAGAGCATACAGCCGCTGGCAAGCACGTGTCCTCCGCCGCCGAACGCGGACGCAACGGCGTTTACGTTGGCTTTGCCCTTGCTGCGAAGCGAGGCCTTGTATTGCCCCGGCTTCATTTCCAGCAGCGAGACGGAGACCTCTACCCCGTCTATTGTGAGCGGGTAGTCCACAAAGCCTTCGGTCATGCTGCGGTCGGCGCCCGTCTCTTCGAGGTCGCGCGATTTTACGAGGATGAACGTAAGCCTGTCATCGAGCGCGAAGCGCAGGTTTGCGAGCGCACGCCTGAACAGCAGCGCGCGCTGCTTTTTCTGGCAGGCGAACATGCGGTAGTTTATCTCCCTGACGTCGGCGCCCGCCGCACGCAGCTGCGCGGCAACTGAAAACGTATGAGCGGTGACATCGCTGTGGGTGAACGAACCGCTGTCCGTCATCAGCCCGAGCATCAGAAGGTCGGCTATCTCCGGAGTTATTACGAAGTCTGCGGCTGCAAACACTTCGGGCATGAGTTCGCACGTTGCCGAACATTCGCACACGCAGTTGATGTTTGCGTAACCGGTGTTTGAGATGTGGTGGTCTATATTCACAGTTTCGCCGCGGAACCTTGAAAAGGCGTGTCCGAGCGTGCCGAGGCGGGCGACGTCGGCGCTGTCTACGGCGATGAATGTATCGAACTGCTCGTCAGGGACGGCATTGCATATGCCGCCGAGAGCGGGCAGAAAGCTGAATTTTTCGGGCGCGGGGTCTTCGCAGCACAGGAACGCCCTTTTGCCTGCGGCACGCATGGCAAGGCAGAGCGCCATGCCGCTGCCGAGGGCGTCGCCGTCGGGGCGGGCGTGGCAGAATATTGCCGCGCACTGCGCCCTGTTGAGTTGTGCGGCCGCTGCCGCTATCTGCTTTTCATTTATCATCGTTATGTTCGGTGCCGAGCCTGCCGAGTATTTCGTCTATATGGGCGCCGTATTCCATGCTTCCGTCGAGAATGAACGTAAGCGCGGGTACGGTGCGTATGCGGAGCATGCCGGCAAGCTCGTGACGGATGAAGCCTGCGTTCTGCTTCACCGCCTCGAAGGTGAACTGTTTTTTCGACTCGTCGGGATCGAATATGCTTATATAAATCTTTGCCGTTTTGAGGTCGGGAGCGACGTCCGCGCCCGTCACGCTGATGATGGCGGACAGGCCGCCCACACGGTCGCGCAGTCTGCGCGAGATTATCTCGTAAACGGCCTTCTGAAATTCGCTTGCCAGCCTTTCGCCGCGTAAACCTTTCATTATCTTTACCTTATGATCTGAAAATTACCGCCGCGCATGCCGCAGACAGCGGGCGATCATTTCCTGGGGATCTCCTGTATTATATAGCACTCGATGACGTCGCCGATCCTGATATCGTTGAAGCCATCGATGGCGCAGCCGCATTCGAAGCCGTAGTTGACTTCCTTTACGTCGTCCTTGAAGCGCTTGAGCTGCTTTACGTTGCCCTCGACGACGAGCACGTCGTCGCGGTAGATGCGCAGCTTGCCGCCGCGGACTATCTTGCCGTCGGTCACGTAGCAGCCTGCCACGTTGCCCACGCCGGTGATGCGGAATACCTGGCGGACTTCGCACTTGCCCATGTATATTTCCTGATACTTGGGCGCGAGCATGCCGTTGAGCGCCGCACTGATATCGTCGAGCAGGTCGTAGATTATGCGGTAGGTGCGGACATCGACCTTGCTGCGCTCTGCAAGCGCCCTGGCCTTGGCATCCGGACGGACGTTGAAGGCGAGGATTATCGCGTCGGAGGAATCGGCGAGCATTACGTCCGATTCATTCACGGCACCGGCGCCGCTGTGGATGACCTTTACCTGAACTTCGTCGTTGGAGAGCTTTACGACCGACTGTTTCACCGCCTCGACGGAACCCTGGACGTCGCCCTTTATGATGAGGTTGAGCGTCTTCATGTTGCCTTCGGCAATCTTGCCGAACACGTCGTCGAGCGTTATCTTGGAAGTCTGCTGAACGCGCGCCTCGCTCTCCTTGCGCTTGCGCTCTTCGATGACCTGCTTCATCAGTTCCTGGGAGACGGCGTAGATTGGTTCGCCCGCCCCGGGAACATCTTCGAAGCCGAGCACTGAAACCGCCGTAGAGGGGCCCGCCGCCTTTACCTGCCTGCCGTTTTCGTCGATCATGGCGCGGACGCGGCCGGTAACGGTGCCGGAGATTATATTGTCGCCGGTGTGCAGGGTGCCGTTCTGGACGAGCACGCTTGCCATGGGCCCCATGCCCTTGTCGAGCTTGGCTTCGATTATGGTGCCGCGCGCCTCCCTTTCGGGGTTGGCGAGCAGTTCCTTCATTTCCGCCACGAGCAGTATGTTTTCGAGCAGGTTATCCACGCCCTCGCCCGTCTTTGCAGACACGGGGCAGACTATGGTGTCGCCGCCCCACTCTTCGGGCACCAGGCCGTAGTTGGTGAGATCCTGTTTTACCCTGTTGATATCCGCGCCGACCTTGTCTATCTTGTTGACGGCGATGATTATGGTGACGTCTGCCGCCTTTGCGTGGTTTATCGCCTCTACCGTCTGCGGCATGATGCCGTCGTCGGCCGCCACGACGAGCACTACGATGTCTGTGACCTGGGCGCCGCGAGCGCGCATAGCGGTGAACGCCTCGTGGCCGGGAGTGTCGAGGAAGGTTATCTTTTTGCCGTTTACCATGACCGAGTATGCGCCTATGTGCTGGGTTATGCCGCCCGCCTCGCCTTCGGTGACCTTGGTCTTGCGGATGTAATCCAGAAGGGAGGTCTTGCCGTGGTCGACGTGGCCCATGACCGTTACGACGGGAGCGCGGGGCACGAGGCTTTCGATCTCCTCCACGGTGTCGGCCTGCTTTTCAATGAGCATCTCCTCCGCCGTCTTTTCGGGTTTGTATTCGAGCTCTATGCCGAGGTCTGCGGCTATCATGAACGCCGTTTCATAGTCTATGGAGCCGTTAACCGTGGTAACTATGCCGTCCTTGAACAGGCGCTTGGTTATTTCCACCGCGGTGACGCCCAGCTTTTCAGAGAGCACCTTGATGGGGATATTGTCGGTAGTCACGACGGCGCGCTCTATCTTTATGGTCTGGACGGCGCTCTTTGCCGCCTTTTTGGTGCGCACCTTGCGGTAAACGCCCCTCTCGTCGTCGAAGTCCTCCACGCTGGCGCCCTGCTGCTTCTGCAGCGAACGCTTGTTGAGCGGCTTCTTCTCCTTTTCGTAGTAAGTCCTGTCGCCGCCCTTCTTTTTATCCGGCCCGAAGTTCTTTGCAGGTTTTGCCGCCGAGGGGGCTGCGGGCCTTGCACCGCCCGCCGCGGGGCGGGGAGCCGAGGGCCTGCCCTGTGCGCCTGCGGGGCGGGAAGCGCCGGGACGCGCGCCCTGACCGGGACGGGGGGGACGGGTGTCCCTGTTGACGAAGGTACGGTTGTCGTTCTGCCTGGGTCTGCCGGAGGGCGTACCCTGTTGCTGGGGCTGGGCGGTACGGGGCTGCCTGGCGCGGCTGTCGCCCTCCCTTGCGGGGGCGGCGGGTCGCCTTTCGGGCGCAGGATTTGCCGCGGGCTTTGCCTCGCTTACGGGAGCGGGCGCGGGTGCGGGTTGCCTTTCCTCCTTTGCGGGCGCGGGCGTCTCTGCCGCGGGAGCCTTTTCGGAAACTTCCGCCTTTACGGGGGGAGCAGGTTCGGGCCTGACCTCCTCGTCGGCAGGTGCGGGCGCGGGCTGTTTTGCCTTTTCCGCCTCTGCCGCCTCTGCCGCTCTGCGTTCCTCTTCCTGTTTTTTGGCGGCCTGAATAGCGCTCTCCATATCGGACAGCTTTTTGAGTATCTCGGACATGCGCCTTTCGGACGCCCCTACCTTTTTGTTGAGCTCGGAAAGGGCGCCGCCGGATAACAGCTTTCCTATATTTTCAGCGTTTTCGTACTTGTTTGCCATATATCAGTTTATGCCTCCAGCATATATTTCATAATTATCGTCGGCCGCGGCTAAAACGGCCTTTGCAAGGTTGGCGTCGGTTATTGCAGCCAGCTTGCACCCCGGCCTGTGCACGACGTTTTCCAGCCCGCATCTGCATATCATCAGCGGGCAGGAGTGCCTGCGGGCAAATTTGCACGCAAGCCTGAAGCAGTTTTCCGACGCCGTGGAGCAGACCATTATCAGGCAGACCCCGCGTTTAAGGCAGTCAACCGCGCCCGTGCCAAGCGTTATCTTGCGGGCGCGCAGGCAGAAGCCTATGTATTTGCCGGCGTCAGTCTTTTTTTCCAAAATACTCCTCCTCTATGCGGGCGTACACCTCTTCGGGCACCTCGCAGGAGAAAACCTTGTTTATCAGCCGCTGCTTTTTCAGCTTCTTAACGCAGTCGGGTGAGTTGCAGATGTATGCGCCGCGACCCGGAGCCTTGGATGAAAAATCGATGAATATTTCGCCCTGCGCGTTCTTTACTATGCGCAGCATATCCCTCTTTTCCTTCAGCTCGCGGCAGGCTATGCACATGCGCAGCGGGATCTTTTTGGTCTTAGGCATCTTATTCTTCTTCTGCGGGCTGTTCACCCTCGGCCGCGGGCGCGATCCCGAGCTTTTCGGCCGCGCTGCGGCTCTTTACGTCTATCTTCCAGCCGGTGAGCCTTACGGCGAGCCTGGCGTTCTGGCCGTCTTTGCCGATGGCAAGCGAGAGCTTGTCGTCGGGAACGACCGCCATGGCGGTCTTTTCGCCGTCGAGCTGGGTAACGGAGATGACCTTAGCGGGCGAGAGCGCCTTGGCTATGAATTCGAGGGGATCTTCGCTCCAGGGGATTATGTCTATCTTTTCGCCGCCGAGCTCCGCGACCACGGCGTTCACCCTTGCGCCCTTATTGCCCACGCAGGCGCCGATGGCGTCTACGCGCGGGTCGTTGGAGTATATCGCCATCTTGGTGCGCGAACCTGCCTCGCGGCTGATCTCTTTTATTTCCACGGTACCCTGCTTTATTTCGGGCACCTCCTCTTCGAACAGCTTGCGCACAAGCCCGGGCGAGGTGCGGCTGACAAGCACCTGGGCGCCGTTATAGCCGCTCTTTACGCGCTTTACGAATACCTTTACCTTGTCGTTTATTTCGTAGTGCTCGCCGGGAACCTGGTCGGAGGGAAGCAGCACGCCCTCTATCTGGCCCTTGCCGAGGTCGAGATATATATTCTTAATGTCCTTCTTGCGCACCACGCCGATAAGCAGCTCGCCCTCTTTGTCGGCAAATTCGCTCATGGCGGCGTCGCGCTCGGTTTCGTGTATCTTCTGAAGGATGACCTGCTTGGCCGTCTGCGCGGCGATGCGCGAAAAATCCTTGGGAACAAACTTTTCCATTACCCTGTCGCCGAGCTTATAGCTCTTTTTGATCGCCTGGGCGTCCTGCAAAGAAATTTCCTTTTCCCTGTCCGTCACTTCTTCGACGACAGTCTTTACCGAATAGAAGTCGAAAGAGCCCTTTTCGGGATTGAGCTTTATGTCGACTTCGCCCACGGTGCCGGCGTACTGCTTTTTGCATGCCGAAACGAGCGCGTTTTTGAGCGCTTCGATGAACACGTCCTTGGGTATGCCCTTCTCCTTTTCAAGGTCGTCGAGCGCAAGGAAAAAATCTTTGTTAGTCATATCATATCTCCTGTTTTGAGTTGAAGACGCCGCGCTTTTTGCGGCCGTGCAACGCGCGTCAGTCGAATTTTACCGCGCAGTTGATTTTTGCGATCCTGTTCCTGTTTATCTTCTCTTCGGCGGCGCCTATCTTAAGCGTGACCGAATTTTCGTCGAAGGCGGCAAGCTCGCCTTCGATCAGCTTCTTTCCCTTTAACGGGGCGTAGAGCTTTACTTCGACATCCTTGCCGAGATTGCGCAAAAAGTCGCGCTCGGTCTTGAACGGCCTGTCTACGCCGGGGCTGGACACGTTGAGCGTGTAGGAAGCGCCGAAGCTGGGGTCGAGCTCGTCGATGGGGTCCATGATGGCATTGTGGAATTTTTCGCAGGCGTCGAGGTCGACGCCTCCCTCTTTGTCGATAAAGATGGTGAGATTTTCGCCCTTCGCCTCGACGTCTATTATCTCGACGCCCACAGACGACGCTATGGGAGAAAGAAAGGCGATTATCTCTTCCGCCGGTCTGAATTTCAAACTCTGCCTCCGAAAGGTGCGCATATATGTTGCGATCAACCTGCCCCATATACGGCGATTGAGTGCCCCTTGTCAAGGCACTCAATCTTAAACATAAGTATTAAGTCTGTAACCATTATAACACAGCGTTTTGCATTTTGCAACCTTCTTTCAATAATCGGGGAAAGATTTTTTGATTTTTATCAGCTCGATGAATATCTTTGCCGTGGCGAGCGCGTCGTCCTCCGCCCTGTGGTGATTGAAGGTCACACCGAAGTGCTCGGCGACGGTGTTGAGCTTGTTGTTGGAAAGGCGCAGAAGCTGCTGCGACAAAAACAGGGTGTCTATCACCCTGCCCTCGACAGCGTAGCCGAGTTCGCGGCAGTAGAAGTCGATGAACTTGAAGTCGAAGCCTATGGCGTTGTGGCCGACGAGAACCGAGCCGTCGCAGAACTTTACGAAGTCGGGCAGCACGTCCTTATAGCCGGGCGCGGACTTTACGTCGGCGTCGGTGATGCCCGTAAGTTCGACTATGCGCGGGTCGAGTTTCCCCGGGCGCTCGGGATTAACGAATGTGGAAAACTTTTCGCGTATCTCGCCGTCGATGACCTTGAAGGCGCCGAGCTCGATTATGCCGTCCATCTCGCCGGGGACGGGCACGGTGCAAAGGCCCGTTGTCTCGAGGTCGAACACCACGAACGAGGTGCCCCTGAAGCACTCGGGCAGCGAAGAGTCTGTGAACAGATCGGTCTGTGTGTAGTCGGTGAACGGCTGCGGCTTTATGGTGTGGTAGCCGTTGGGGACGGGGCGCGAGGGGCGTTTTTCGGGCACGAAATTTTCCGGGCGGGAGCCGTAGCCGATCTCTGTGGCGGTATAGCGCAGCATGCCGCCGCGCACCTCGCTGCGGCAGACGCACGCTATGCTTTCGCCGGCCTTTATGGCGCGCACCTTGTCCAGCGAGCGCTTGCGAGAAAACCACGTGAGCCGCAGGTTGCCCGTGCCGTCGGTGATGGTGAAGTTGAAGTAGGGCTTTTCCTCGCCGTTGGAGCGGGTATATGCGCGCTCGCTCACGTCGAGCACGGTGCCGCAAACCACCGCCCTTTCGGAGACGAAGTTGAAGTCGCCGATATATATGGCGCGCGTGAGTTTTTCGCCGCCTTCGACGGGCTCGAAGTTCTGTATTTCGAACGAGCGGACGGGAGTTTCGTATTCGGCCTCCTCGGCTTCTCGCTCGACCACGATACCGGAGGTATCTATCTTTTCTTCCGCCACGCAGCCGAAGAAATTGCCGCAGTAGCACTTTTTGAGCATGGCGCACACCTCGCGCACCATCTCCTCCGAACGGGCGCCCGGAAGGGCGCGTATTTCAAACGAAAATCCCCCTTCGGTGCGAGCGACGCTTACATCGCCCTCGCCTATGACCGACGAAAGCGCGGGGAAATTTTCCGATATAAGCGAGATTATTTTGCGCTTTACCATCGAGCAGTCGGGCGAAAGCTTGCTTATGTGCACGCTGAGCGAAAAGCAGTCGGGCACGAAGGGGCGCACCGCCGCCACCGCCGCATCGTAGTCGGTCTGCGTGTAGGCGCGGTCGGTGACTATGTTCACGGTCACCTCGCCGCTCGCCTGTTCGAGCATCACCCCGCCGAATATTGCGTTTTTCAGCCCGTCCGCCGCGCGGACGCGCGAAAGTATGTCTTCAACCATCTGTAAGCCGTTTTATCTCCCTTATGAATGCTTCTTCCGCCTCGTCTGCGGGGACCTTTGCCGCGGGGACGCCCCTTTTGAATATCACGCAGTAGCCGTTGCCGCCGGCTATGCCTATGTCGGCCCCGGCAGCCTCGCCCGGGCCGTTGACCACGCAGCCCATCACCGCTATTTTAAGCGGCTTTTTTACATTTTTCACAAGCTCGGTCACCCGCTCGGCGAGCGCGGCGGAATCCCACATGCACCTGCCGCAGGTGGGACAGGATATCACGTCGGCAAAGCCGTTTTCAAGCCCGACGGCGCGAAGGATCTCGTGCGCGGCGACCGCCTCGCGCACGGGGTCGCCCGTTATGGAGACGCGCATCGTATCGCCTATGCCGTTCAGAAGCAGCGCGCCCAGCGCCGCCGATGACTTTACTATCGCCGAACCGTAAGTTCCCGCCTCGGTCACGCCGATGTGCAGCGGGTAGTCCGTGCGCTGCGAAAGCAGCGTGTAGGCGCCGTAGGTGAGCGGCACCGAACTTGCCTTTACGGAGATGACTATGTCGTTTACGCCGTACTTTTCGAGCATGGCCACGCTGAAAAGCGCGCTTTCGACGAGCGCCTCGCGGCTGACGCCGTACTTTTGCAGGAAGCGCCTTTCGATGCTGCCCGTATTGGAGCCGACGCGCACCGCTATCCCGTGCGCCCTTATGCAGTCGGCGACGAGCTTTACCTTTTCCTCCCCGCCGATGTTGCCGGGGTTTATGCGCACCTTGTCGCACCCGGCCTCTATCGCGGCGACGGCGAGCTCCGCCGAAAAGTGTATATCGGCGACGAGCGGCACGCCCGTCCGTTCCTTTATTTCCTTTATAGCGGCAGCGTCGTCCCTGTCGAGCACGGACACGCGCACTATGTCGCACCCGGCGGCTTTCAGCGCGGATATCTGGGCGCACACCTCCTCGGTGTGCGAGGTCTTTACCGTGCACATGGACTGCACCTTTACGCTTTCGCCGCCGCCCACGGGCACGCCGCCTATGTTTACTTTGCGGGTCATTCCGCCCTCCGTTCAAAACCGCCCCTTAGAAAGAGGCGGCAGTATGCTGGATTTAATTGAGGCCGCACACAAACTGCGGTCACTTCTTGCTCTCGCCCTTGTTCTCCATAAGGCTCTGCAATTCGGCCATGAAGCTGGATATATCGTTGAACGAGCGGTATACGCAGGCGTAGCGGACGTATGCAACCTCGTCGATCTCTTTGAGCTCCTTCATGACCATCTCGCCGATGGCCTTGGACGAGATCTCCTGCTCCATGGAGTTATAGACCTGTTTGGAGACGCTGTCTACGAGGGCGTCGATCTTAGCCATGGGCACGGGGCGCTTTTCGCACGCCTTTATCACGCCGTTCTTTATCTTTTGCGGGTCGAACGCCTGGCGGTTGCCGCTCGCCTTTATGACGAGCACGGGCGTGTCCTCTATCGTTTCGTAGGTGGTGAACCTCCTGCCGCAGGCGAGACACTCCCTTCTTCTGCGGATGGTCCTGCCCTCATCGGCGGAACGGCTGTCTATGACCTTGCTGTCTTCGCAGCCGCAGTATATACACTTCATTGCGCATACCCCTTTTTGTGCTTTTTATAATTATAACACAATATTTTGTGGTTGTAAAGTATGCGGCGGCGCAATTTTTGCGCCGCCGCACAAGGCGCGTCGCGCGCGCCTTGCCCGCTGTACGGGTACTATAATATGATTTTTATGTGCGTACCGTCGGCGGCAAACACCTCTATAATGGTCAACCTGCCCCACACTTTTTTTGCGCGGCGCACAGCCCGACCGAGTTCCTTTATGCCGCCTGCGCCTATGCCCGGCATTCCGCGCTTCGCGGCAAGGCGCAACGCAATTCCGAGCGGCACGGGCAGCGAAAGGCGGAATTTACCCGCCCTTATGCATATCTTCATTCTATCCGGATCTCCACAAAGTCGCCGCCGGCAGAATTCACCTCGATAAGTTTGCCCACCGCGCCCGACTTTGCAAGCTCCGACAGCTGTCTGAAATCTATGTTTTTGAGCGCATCGCCGGCCGACCCGAACTTGCCCGACGCAATGAATGCCTCTGCAAGCTGCAGCGGAAGGCAGATCTTTACCACGTCACCGTCTGCCGACTTTATATTGATCCTGAACAGTATCCTGTCGGGATCCACCAGACCTTCGGGAATGACTTTCGGAACCACGGGGCGGGCGCCGAGCAGCTCGTCGCAGGAGATGCCGAACAATTCCGCGAGCGCCGGCAAAAGGGATATGTCCGGCGCGGAAATATCGTTTTCCCACTTGGAGACGGCCTGCGGCGTGACGGAACATTTTTCTGCAAGCTCTTCCTGCGTGAGGGAGAGCTTTTTGCGATAATAAGCTATTCTTTGACCTAATGTATTCATTTACGGCCTCCTTTTTTATTTCAGTATAACCTTAAAAGCCGTTGAATGCCATATATAATAAGTTGATTATGCCAAACCGCAGGTTGTATTTTATGCAACCTGCGGTTGAATACCGTGATTTTGCGCCGTTACTCGCTTTTAAGAACTTACTTGAAGTATTTTACGCCGCTTTCGAATATCTTCATGTCGAAGTTGCCGGGGCAGTTCTTATACAGATTCTCGCCGATGCGCTCGGCATGGCCCATCTTGCCGTACACCCTGCCGTCGGGCGAGGTGATGCCCTCTATCGCCCACATGCTGCCGTTGGGGTTGAAGGGGCTCTGCATGGTGGGCGTGCCGTTCATGTCGCAGTACTGGGTGGCGATCTGTCCGTTTACCCTCATCTTTTCGAGCTCGGCAGCGGGCGCTATCAGCTTGCCTTCGCCGTGGGAGACGGGAACGGTGTAGACCTCGCCCACCCTGCACGCCGCAAGCCAGGGGCTCTTTACCGATGCCACCCTTATATCGACGAGCGTTGACACGTGGCGGGAGATGTTGTTGTATGTGAGCGTGGGCGAGCCTGCGGTGAGCGGGCTGACCTTGCCGTAGGGCACCAGCCCGAGCTTTATGAGCGCCTGGAAGCCGTTGCAGATGCCGAGGATGAGGCCGTCGCGCCGTTCGAGCAGTTCGGCTATCTTTTCGGACACGGCGGGGTTCTTGAAGGTGGTGGCAATGAACTTGCCGGAGCCGTCGGGCTCGTCGCCGCCCGAGAAGCCGCCGGGGAAGGCTATCATGTTGGCGCGCTCTATCGCGCTTATTATCGCCTGCACGCTCTCCTCTATGTCGCGGGGGGAGCGGTTACGTATGACCAGTATCTCCGTTTCGGCGCCCGCAAGGCGGAACTTGCGTTCGGTATCGAGCTCGCAGTTGGTGCCGGGGAATGCGGGGATGAACACGCGCGGCTTGGCCTTTAAGCCGAGGCCCGCGAACGCGCCGCGCCCCGAAAAGTCGCAGTCGGGGATGCCGCCTTCGGCGGGAGCCGTTGCGGGGAACACGCCGCTGAGTTTTGAAGTGTATGCGGAGAGGGCGTCCTTATAGGCGACGGCCTTGCCGCCGCACGCGAAGCCGCCCCGCGCCGTTTCGCCGATATACACAGCGTTCACGCCGAGCGAAGATATGTCGTCGGCGCACACGATGATGTCGCCGTAGCGTTCGGTGAACAGATCGTCGGAAGGGAGGGCAAAGCCGAAGCCCAGCCCGTTGCCGAAGCAGCTCTTTGCCACGGCGGCGGCTATGCCGCCCTGTTCTATAACGGTGGCGTGTCTTATTACGCCCGCGCATATGCCCGAATTAACGGCGGAATACAGCTTTTTGAGGTATGCAAAATCGGGGATGAAGTCGCCGTCCTTTTTCATGGGGAGCAGCCACAGCTTTTGGCCCGCCCTTTCGGGCAGGTTGGTGATGAGCTTCGAGGCCTTTGCGGGTGCTATTGCGAAGGATATGAGCGTGGGAGGCACGTCGATATCCTCGAACGAACCGCTCATCGAGTCCTTGCCGCCGATTGCCGCAAGGCCGAGATTTATCTGCGCGTACAGCGCGCCCAGAAGCGCCGAAAGGGGAACGCCCCAGCGCTTTTTATCCTCGCGCAGGCGCATGAAAAATTCCTGCAGGGTGAGGCGGATATCCTCCATCTTTGCGCCCGCCGCCACTACTTTTGCCACAGACGTTACTATGGAGTATATTGCGCCCGCAAACGGCGATGAACTCATCAGATTGGGGTTGTAGCCGTATGCCGACACTGTGCAGTCGTCGGTCTCTCCCCCCACTATCTTTGCCGCCATGGCGGTTACGGGGGTGAGCTGGTTTTTGCCGCCGAAGGGCATGTAGACCGACTTTGCGCCTATGGTGGAGTCGAACATCTCCGACAACCCCTTCTTGGAGCAGACGTTGAGGTCGGAGAGAGTTTTGAGCATATCGGGGCCGAAATCGCTGCCCGCCACGGGGGCAAAGAAGTCGGTGTCGTTCTCCGTTATCTCGGCGGGCATGCGCTGCTTTACGCCGTTGGTGTCGAGGAAGTCGCGGGAGATATCCACTATCGCCCTGCCGCGGTGGAACATGCGCATGCGCCTGTCTGCCGTTACCTTTGCCACGGGAGTGGCCGTAAGGTTCTCTTCCGCAGCCAGCCTTATAAATTCGGGTACGTCTTCGGGCGATACCACCACCGCCATGCGCTCCTGCGATTCCGAGATGGCAAGTTCGGTGCCGGAGAGGCCTTCGTACTTCTTGGGCACGAGGTCGAGCCTTATTTCCACGCCGTCGGAGAGTTCGCCTATCGCCACGGACACGCCGCCCGCGCCGAAATCGTTGCACTTTTTGATCTTGCGGGTGGCCTCTTTATTGAGGAACAGCCTCTGCAGCTTGCGCTCGGTGAGGGCGTTGCCCTTCTGTACCTCGGCGCCGCAGGTCTGCACCGACTTTTTATCGTGCGCCTTGGAAGAGCCGGTGGCACCGCCGCAGCCGTCGCGGCCCGTTTCGCCGCCCAGAAGGATGATGACGT
>ERZ1643246.2167-NODE-2167-length-19392-cov-5.148782_pt1 | contig 19392 bp, 17 predicted proteins | sample MGYA00579265_ERZ1643246 | MGnify/ENA primary metagenome ERZ1643246 (study PRJEB29033, sample SAMEA4952261) | chicken gut metagenome | biome: Broiler Chicken; feature: Gastrointestinal Tract; material: Caecum | place: Ireland | collected 2018 | study: Broiler...
TATCACTGTTATTATTACATGTCAATACAGTTTTTTCATCGATTTAACATAACAGCGCAGAAAAGCTGTCGGAATTCTTTATGTTTTTCCGAAAAAAGCCGCAAAAAAACCATTCTCATCTGTCAAAAATGAAAATCCCTGTTTTTTATTCCCAAAATCCCGGTATTTCAGACAAACATCAGGGAATCTCGGACATGAATTGACTTTTTTCTCCTCAGCTGGTATTATTAGTAACATGATTAGCCGTGATGACCGGAAAGCAGAAACGGGAAGCCGCCAGGCGCCACTGTCACGGGAAATGAATTTCAGGAGGATGGTAACATGAACAGGGAATTATATGAGACCTATGTGCAGATTCTGAAGGACGAGCTGCTCCCGGCCATGGGATGCACGGAACCGGTGGCGGTGGCTTACGCCGGCGCCCTTGCCCGAAAAGCGCTGGGAAGAAAGCCGGAACGGGTGGAAATCGAAGTCAGCCGGAACATTGTCAAGAATGTAAAAAGCGTGGTGGTTCCCAATACCGGCGGACTGCGGGGGCTGGAAGCTGCCGCTGCCATCGGTATCGTGGCCGGTGACGCCGACGGACAGCTGGAGGTCATCTCCCGGGTAACTCCCGATCAGATTGAAGAGACCAAAGAATATATGAAAAATGCCCTGCTTCATGTAAGCACCGCTGCCTCGGATCTTATCTTTGATATCTGCATCACTGTATTTTCCGGAGAAGACAGTGCGGCGGCAAGAATCGTGGATTATCACACCAACGTGGTAATGCTGCGTAAAAATCAGGATTATTTTATTAACAAAAGCATTTCCGGGCGCACCGAAAGTTCCATGGCGGACCAGTCTCTGCTTACCGTAAAAGATATCTGTGAATTTGCCGAGACAGTGGATATCCGTGATGTCCGGGAAGTGCTTGACCGGCAGATTTCCTACAATATGGCCATTTGCCGGGAAGGTATGAAGAATTCTTACGGCGCCAACATCGGGAAGGTGCTGCTGCGCATCTACGGAGATTCCGATGTGAAGATCCGTGCCAAAGCCATGGCGGCTGCCGGCTCCGATGCCCGGATGAATGGCTGCGAGCTTCCTGTAGTCATCTGTTCCGGCAGCGGCAATCAGGGCATGACGGCCTCTGTTCCCGTTATCATCTATGCGGAGGAGCTGAAAAGTTCCCAGGAGGATCTGTACCGGGCGCTGGTAGTTTCCAATCTTTCCACGCTGCACATCAAGCAGGGAATCGGAAGACTTTCCGCTTACTGCGGGGCCGTAGGCGCGGGATGCGGAGCCGGAGCCGGGATCGCCTGGCTGCACGGCGGACGTTATGTGGAAATTGCTCACACACTGGTCAACGGTCTTGCCATCATTTCCGGAACCATCTGTGACGGAGCCAAGGCGTCCTGTGCGGCAAAAATCGCATCCTCTGTGGACGCGGGGATTCTGGGATACTTCATGTACAAGGAAGGCCAGCAGTTCCGGGGCGGAGACGGCATCGTGAAAAAAGGCGTGGAGAATACCATCCGCAGCGTGGGGATTCTGGCATCGGAGGGTATGCAGGAGACCGACCGGGAGATCGTCCGGATCATGATCGGCGAATAAACCGGACCGGCCGTTTTTTCCGCAGGTTCCCAAAACAGATCCTGTCACAACTCATAAAATACATACAGACCGCAGACCCATTGGCAAAGGAGTACTTATGAAACAGAGACAGACATTGAAAGAACAGATTTACAAGGAAATTATCGACGGGATTGTCAGTGGAGAATTCAAAAGTGAACAGATTCTCAACGAGCAGGCGCTGGTGGAGCGTTACCATGTCAGCAAGGCTCCTGTGCGGGAGGCTCTGCTGATTCTGTCCAGCGAGGGGATTCTTGAGAATATTCCCCGATATGGCTACCGGGTGGTCAGCTTTACCAGGGATACCGTGAATGAAATCATGGAGTTTCGTTCCGCGCTGGAGGATCATGTGCTTATCAAATCCTTCCTGACCATGCGGCCGGAGGATCTGGAGGCTCTTCGGGAGCTGATCAGCGATGACGCCAGAGATGACAGCAACGTCTGGCAGCACTGGGACCGGAATATGGATTTTCATCTGCGCCTGGCAGCCATGGCAGACAACAAATATATTTACAGGCAGCTGAAAACGGCCATGAACTTTCTGAAACTGGCCTACGCTCAGTTCTACTGGTCACACTGGAACCGCACCGCCATCCCCAATGACCTGAAAAACCATATCCGGATCATCGAGGCCCTGGAGGAAAAAGATCTGGATCTGGCCAGGCTGTATCTGAAACAGGATCTGAAGGATTTCTGTATGGAATAAACAGCCGGGGCTGCCGCAAAACCGGAATTGATTTCCTGTCTCCGGTTCTGCGGCAGCCCCGCTTTTTCTATCTTTCGGAAAGCTTCTCCATTTCTTCCATGGAAACCGTCCGGTGCTCCAGGCGGGATTTTTCCGCCGCGAAACACATCAGATGGCTCTGAAGGGAAACGCTTGCCGACGTCCGGTTGTCCCCCGTTCCGTCCAGAAGGCCCAGGAAGTTTTTCACAATCCCGAAATCTCCTCCTCCATGGCCAAACTGGTCCCCTCCTTCTTCCACAAAAGGAATCTCTTTCTCCTCTTCCCCGAATCTCTGCAGCACAATGCGGTTTGCATTCATATCGGCGACAATCTGTCCCTCCGTCCCCATGATCTTCAGTTCCCGGTTCACCTGAGCAGTAAAGGCGGTCATGGTGAAAGAAGCCGTCACGCCGCCTTCATATTCCATATTCACCACCTGATGATCCACCACATCATTGTCACAGTGGTAGACGCATCTTCCGTACGGTCCTTCCTTCAGGGCTTTCCGAATCCCTGCTTCCGTCAGATCCGTAGTCAGTACATCCACCGGCCAGTCCTTCTTCCCGGTCAGATAGATCTTCGGCGCGTAATACGGACAGTCCTCACTGTGGGGACAGCCTTTCATACAGTTGTCCGGCGCCCCCTCCGGCGCATGTGCCGCGTCAAAATGCTGCAGGCTTCCGAAGCTGGAAATCCACCGGCAGGGCCGCCCGATCAGCCAGGAAATAATGTCCAGATCATGGCAGCTTTTCTGAAGAATCATAGGGCTGCTTAATTCACTGTTTCTCCAGTTGCCCCGCACAAAACTGTGCGCCTGATGCCAGTACCCCACATTTTCAATCTGATCCACCGTGGAAATTTCTCCCACCGCGCCCTCTTCCACCAGTTTTTTCAGCGTGCAGTAAAAAGGCGTATACCGCAGCACATGACAGACGGAAAGAATTCTTCCGGAGGCCTCCGCCGCGTCTGTAATCGCAAGACATTCCCCGGGAGTGTTGCTCATGGGTTTTTCCAGGAGCACATGATAGCCTTTTTTAAGGGCCCGTACAGCCGGTTCCGTATGCATATCGTCCATGGTACACACAAAGGCCGCGTCCGCCATCTTCGGCCTGTCAAGGATCTCCTCCCATCCCGCAAAACAGCGTTCCTCCGGTATTCCGTATTTTTGTGCGAAGACTCTGCGGCGTTCCTCATCCGGCTCCGCCACTGCTGTGATCTGAAGCTGTCGGGGAAAGCTGAGGCTGTAACTTGCGTAGGCATTTCCCCTGGAGCCCGCTCCCAAAACAATCGCCGTTCTTTTCATCTGTAAAAACCCCCTTCTCTATGTTTTTACTTTTTCTCCTTCAGATAAAATTCCACCGGCATGCAGTCTCCTTCCTGCCGGGGGAAATTCAGTCCGCCGCCCATCAGCGCACGGCCGGAGAGAATCTGACCATTCCCATTGATCTCATACTGTTTCTGCGGATCCAGTCCCCGCACCGGGATGTGCTGGGAAGGACTGTTGGGCTGTGCCAGCATCTGAACACCGCAAATCAGGGCCTCCGTCTGATCCTGGGAAACAAATTCCCAGGCGGCATACAGCTGATTTTCCCAGGGATTGGTGAGCCGGTAATACTCTCCTTCGTGGGTCAGATTGTAATATTTCTTAAAGGAACGGATCTGTTCCTTCACTTCCTCCTTTTCCTCCTCGGACAGAAGATTCAGATCCAGCTCATAGCCGAAGCTTCCTGCCATTGCCACAATGCCTCTGGCGGAAAGCGGTGTGATTCTTCCGGTCTGATGATTTGGCACCGCCGACACATGGGAGCCCACCGTGGAGATGGGGTAACAAAAGGAGGTTCCGTACTGAATCCGAATCCTCTCCAGCGCATCCGTGTCATCGCTGCACCAGATCTGGGGATAATAATACATCATACCCAGATCAAACCGGCCGCCTCCGCCGCTGCAGCCTTCCCAGAGTACATCCGGGTAACGGGTCACCAGCTTCTCCAGCAGTTCATACAGTCCCAGCATATACCGGTGACATACCTCTCCCTGCCGCTCTTTGGGAAGATTGGTGCTGTACACATCGCTGATATTCCGATTCATATCCCACTTTACATATTCGATATTGGCGCTGTCCAGAATCGCGCAGATTCTCTCATAAAGATAATCTCTCACATCCTGGCGGGACATGTCCAGAATCAGCTGATAACGGCTTCTGTTGGGACGCCGCTCCGGAATATGAATCGCCCAGTCCGGATGTGCGCGGTACAGATCACTGTCTTCCGATACCGCCTCCGGCTCAAACCAGAGACCGAATTTCAGTCCCAGCGCATTGACCTGCTCCACCAGAGGGGCCAGGCCGCCCGGAAGTTTCTTCTCATTGACGAACCAGTCGCCCAGTCCGCTGGTATCGTCGTCCCGCTTCCCAAACCATCCGTCATCCAGAACCAGCATCTCCACACCCAGATCCGCCGCTCCTTTGGCGATCTCCAGAATTTTCTCACTGTTGAAATCAAAATAGGTGGCTTCCCAGTTGTTGATCAGTACCGGACGGCGCTCATGTTTGTATTTTCCTCTGCACAGATGTTCCCGTACAATATGGTGGAAATTGGAGGAAAGCCGTCCCAGTCCTTCCCCGCTGAAAGTCATCACTGCCTCGGGCGTGCAGAACTCCGCCCCCGGATCCAGCTGCCAGGTAAACAGTTCTTTGGCAATTCCTGCCGTCAGGCGCACCTGATTCATCTGATCCTTCTCCACCTGGATGGAATAATTTCCGCTGTATACCAGTCCCACCCCGTAGCAGGGTCCGGCCATCTCCGTGGTCTCCGGAGCACAGAGAATGGCAAAGGGATTGTGATGGTGGCTGGAAGAAGCCCTGGTACTTCTCACCTCCATTTTTCCGCTCATCACCGGAATCCGCTCCAACTGACGCTCCATACAGTGGCGTCCATGAAAATGCATCAGTTCCCACTGGCCATGCATCAGATCCAGGTTCATGGAAACTGCCTTTTTCAGAATAACCGGTTTTTCATTTCCGTTGTAGAAGCGTACGCTTCTGGTAATGATATCCTGTTTTTCCCAGACGCTGTAATACAGCACGGCACACAGCCCGGTCACCCGGTCTTTCATGGTAATTTTCAGCGTATCCGCGTCTTCCGCTCCACCGTAAAGGGCGGGAAGCCCCGGAATATCGTATTTTCCGGGAACAATCTCAAAGGAGTCATACCGCAGATCCACCGCGTCGGAGCCATCCGGGTTGCGGACGCTGACGCTGGTGATCCGATAGTCGCCCACGCCGCTGCTGGAATATTCCTGGGGCAGCGTATCCAGAGAATAGTCTCTTTTATTTCCTGCCTCGTAGATGTTGCCGGAGAATCCGCTGTCCCGCAGATCGATCAGATAGCTCATATCGGCATCGCCCACGGATTCCCCGTAATAGGTGTGAATCAGCACGCCGTAAGTATCCACCTTCATCTGATAGGAAGTATTCTTTGTGGAAAGCGTAAAGGTTTTATTTTCCCTGTTATAATGAATAGCCATTTACATTTCCTCCATCTGTGTTCTCAGTTTTTTATCCCACTGGGGCTTTTCTTTTTTCAGAGAGACAATCCTTCCCTCCCGGTCCAGAAAGCAGTGACTGCTGGTTCCGGTACAGCGCAGCTGACCGGTGGCAAAATCTTTGATCCTGTATGCCAGTGTCAGACGGATACCGTTATATTTTACGATCTCCATCTCGATGCTTACCTTCTCGCCGTAGCGGGTCATCGATTTATATTCCGCCTGAACCTGGAGCACCGGGCTCATGATCCCTTCCCGCTCCATCCTGGCATATCCCATATCCAGCCGATCCAGATAGGCGGTTCTGGCCTCCTCAAACCACCGGATGTAATTGGAATGATGCACACAGCCCATCTGATCCGTCTCGTAATACTGTACCTGATGTTCGTATCCCGTCAGTTTCATCTGTCATTTCCCTCTTTCCGTCAATCGGTCTGTACTTTTCTGTTTTTCAGTTCCTGCCAGATTCTTCCCACCGGAAGTCCTACCACATTATTGTAGTCTCCTTCCGTTTTCTCCACAAAACGGGCACACAATCCCTGAATCCCGTAAGCTCCCGCCTTGTCCATGGGTTCTCCCGTCTTTACATACCACCGGATCTCCTCTTCTGACATGGGGTACATATACACCCGGGTCTCCTCGGCAAAAGTGACCTGCCACTCCTCTTGGGGGCCTTTCCGGATCAGTGTCACTCCTGTAAAAACGCTGTGTGCCTTTCCCTGCAGCATGGAAAGCATCCGAAAAGCGTCATCGGCATCGGCGGGTTTTCCAAGGATCTGTCCCTGATAGGAAACCACCGTATCCGCGCCGATCACCAGGATTCCCTCCCGGCTGTTTTCCTCCTGCCCTGCGTTTTTTTCCAGCTGTCCCCCATCTTTTCTGTCACGCAGCACGCTTTCGGCCACATTTTCGGCCTTCTGTCTGGAAAGCTGCTGCACCACCAGTCCGGGATCTGTCTCGGTGATCACTTCCTCCACCGAGCTGGGAATCACCTGAAAGGGCAGTCCGATCTGAGTCAGCAGTTCCCGTCTGCGGGGAGACTGAGACGCCAGAATGATTTTATCCATACCAATTTCCTCCACTTACAGATATTCTGCCACGGGAGAAAGCCTTCCAATGACAGAAAAAGGCTGCGGCATCCATCGCCGCAGCCGATTGTCCCAATGGTAAGCAGAACTGTAAGCCGGGTTATGTCGTGAATGATCATCTATCTAGTCCTGCTGTCGCCAGCAGGCTCAAGCGACCCACCTAAAAGCGTGACGGGCAGCCACATTGCTTTTTTCTCGGTCTTGCTTCGGATGGGGTTTACATGTGCCCCTCCCGTTACCGGGAAGGCGGTAGTCTCTTACACTGCCCTTCCACCCTTACCGGCCGAAGCCGGCGGTATATTTCTGTTGCACTGGCCTTGGAGTCACCTCCACCGGACGTTATCCGGCATCCTGCCCTGTGAAGCCCGGACTTTCCTCACCTGACACCTTTCGGCTCTGTCAGCCGCGATCATTTATTCTACTTACCGGTTCATTCTATCACAGAAGACCTGCAACGTCAAACCTTTCTTCCCCTTCGACGCACTGGCAGCCATTTGTTCCATCCTCCGTGTATTCAGAACTCTCCTGTCGGTCCCGAGGTGCGGATCCGACGCTGTTTCCGGAAGAAGTATTTTCGGACACTGCACCGTCCATCAGACATCGAAGCAGCTTCCGCCCACAAATTCCCGCAGGATGGAATTCTTCGGAATGTCTTCGCTTGGCACTCCAACAAAGTAATCCAGAAATTTCAGAAGCCTTTTTGCTTCGTAATACTCCGGCTCATCCTTCTCAATCTGAAACAGCAGAGGTTCCGCATACAGTTTCAGCACCGACAGTTCATACAGCAGGGCGGAATTAAACATCACATCGGCTTCTTCCTGGTAGGGGAAAATGTTCTCGCTCTCTCCTCTGCGCACCGACGGCCACATGGCGATGGTCTCCCGGGCGGAAGTCCCCCTTGTCTGATGATCCCGGACAATCCGGCGGATCAGTCTTCCGTCAGTGGTGGGAATCCGATTGTGTTCATCCACATTCAGCTGAGTCAGGGCGCTGATATAGATTTTAAACTTGCTTTTTCTCGGAAGGGAATAACTGAGACGGTCATTGAGGCCGTGAATTCCCTCAATCACCAGAATATCTTCCTTCCCCAGCTGCAGATAATCCTTCTTATACTCCCGTTTTCCCAACTTGAAATTGAACCGTGGCATTTCCACCCGCTCCCCGTTGAGAAGCGCCTTCATATCGTGATTGAACAGCTCCACATCGATAGCCTCCAGACACTCGAAATTATAATTTCCATTCTCGTCTCTGGGGGTATCCTCCCGGTTCACGAAATAATTGTCCACCGCGATGGGATGCGGTTTCAGGCCATGAGCTGCCAGCTGGATAGACAGCCGGTGGGAAAAGGTGGTTTTCCCCGAAGAAGAGGGACCGGCGATCATTACAAACTTCACGTCGCCTCTGGCCTTGATCTGCTCCGCAATGGAGGATATATTTCCCTCCTGGAGCGCCTCGGAAATCAGAATCAGATTTTTCATCTCCCCCTGGGAAATCTTTTCATTCAATTCCCCCACTACGGAAATTCCCATCATCTCACTCCAGCGTTCCGCCTGCATCTGCACCTGAAAAATCTTCGGGGAAGGGGCAAAGTCCGGCACCACCCGGGGATTCTTTCTCCGGGGCATCTGAAGCAGAACGCCGTTCTCATAAGGGTACAGGCGGAAATATTTCAGGTAGCCGGTGTGCCATACCATATATCCGTAATAATAGTCCTCAAAATCCTCCAGCCGGTAAATATTCACCCTCGATACCCGCCGAAAACGGAACAGTTTTTCTTTGTCATACATTCCATGCCGGTGGAACAGTTCAATGGCATCCGAAGTGGAAATGCTGCGTTTCATCACCGGAAGCTTCTGATCCACCAGGCCGCGCATATAGGCGTCCACCTGGTCCAAAAATGCCTGATCCACCGTCACATCTCCGTCAATGGTATAGTAAAACCCCGCGTCCACCGCAAAGCGCAGCACCACCTTGCGGATCTTCTCGTGTCCGGCCACATGATATACCGCCTTTAAAAACAGCAGATTCATGCTTCTCTTATAGGTTTTATGCCCGATACTGTCCGCCGTGGTGATCAGACGCAGCAGACAATCCCGGTGTACTTTTTTATGCAGTTCTCTCAGCTTTCCGTCTGCCATCACCAGCACCACCGGATCCCCCGCAAGAGAGGAGAAATCCTGCACAATATCTCCATAGCAGCTTCCTTCCGGATAAGATTTTGTTTCTTCACCAACTGTCACCCGGCACATTCTGTTGCCCATAAATGCCATTCCTCCCGTCTCCGTTCTCATTGTCGGCCTAACAGCCATATGAAAGCATTTCCGTTCATTGTTTATAATATGCCATCGCGTCCCTGACAATATCCAGTTCCTGCTCCATTTCCCGGATTCTTCCAGAGATCATCTCCGTATTCCGGCCATTTTTTTTCAGATTTTCAAGGATCAGGCCGCCGACCCTGCGCCTCTCCTCCAGATACATCCGAAGAACCGGATGGTGTTTTTCCAGAAGCGTTTTTCCGTACCGGTAAAATACTTCCTGCCCCCAGACCATCTCCCCAGGCACGGCATGAATGGCAGTATAATATTTTCCTTCCTCCCGGACCATATCCTCCGCGTCAATGCTCCAGCCGCTCTCTTCCAGAAAATGCCGCACCAGTCCGATTTCTGACTGAGGCTGCAAAATCAGTTCCCGGACGCCTGCCAGTCTCTCTTTCCCTTTACGGAGAATCCGAATCATCAGCGGCCCGCCCATCCCCGCCACAAGAACAGAATCCGCCTCCCCGCGGCCCAGTTTTTCCAGGCCGTCGGAAAGGCGGGTTTTGATGCACGGGGTAAGCCCTGCCAGGCGGATGTGTTCCTCCGCCCGCAGCAGGGGTCCCCGATTGACATCCATAGCAAGGGCGGAAGGGATCGTTCCCTCTTCCACCAGGGCAATGGGTATGTATCCATGGTCCGTTCCCACATCGGCCAGCCGGTTTCCCGGCGTCACAAGAGACGCGTTCATCCGAAGCCGAACAGACAGCTGCATCAGTCCAGATAATCCTTCAGCTTCCGGCTGCGGCTGGGGTGACGCAGCTTTCTTAAGGCCTTCGCCTCGATCTGACGGATACGCTCTCTCGTGACATTGAAAACTTTTCCAACTTCTTCCAGAGTTCTGGCTCTTCCATCGTCCAGCCCGAATCTCAGGCGCAGCACCTTCTGCTCCCGCTCTGTCAGGGTGCTCAGCACCTCCACCAGCTGCTCCTTCAGCAGTGTGAACGCGGCGGCGTCCGCAGGCACCGGCACATTATCATCCTGAATAAAGTCTCCCAGATGGCTGTCCTCTTCCTCTCCGATAGGCGTCTCCAGGGATACCGGCTCCTGGGAAATTTTCAGGATTTCCCGAACCCGCTCCACCGGCATGTTCATCTCCTCCGCAATCTCCTCGGGAGTAGGTTCACGGCCAAGCTCCTGCAGCAGCTGACGGGATACCCGGATCAGCTTGTTGATGGTCTCCACCATATGAACAGGAATCCGGATGGTTCTGGCCTGATCCGCGATGGCTCTTGTGATCGCCTGACGGATCCACCAGGTGGCATAGGTACTGAACTTGTATCCTTTCCGGTAATCAAACTTCTCCACAGCCTTGATAAGTCCCAGATTTCCTTCCTGAATCAGATCCAGGAAAAGCATTCCACGACCCACATACCGCTTGGCAATGCTTACCACCAGACGCAGGTTGGCTTCCGCCAGACGCTTTTTGGCGGCCTCGTCTCCCTGCTCCATCCGCTTTGCCAGCTCGATCTCCTCCTCCGCGCTCAGAAGAGGCACCTTGCCAATTTCTTTCAGATACATGCGTACCGGATCCTCGATGCTGACGCCCTCGGGAACGGACAGGTCGATATTTTCCATATCCACCTCTTCGTCCTCCAGGGGAATATCATCCGCTTCCAGAATCGCATCATCCTCCGGCATCCGGAGCACGTCCACTCCGTTATTCTCCAGATATTCAAAAATCAGATCCATCTGATCCGCGTTCAGTGTAATTCCCTGGAAAAAGTCATTGATCTCCTGGTATTCCAGAACATTTTTTTTCTTCTTTGCCAAATCCAGAAGTGCTTTCAGTTTTTCGGCAAACTGGGCTTTATCCATTTCCATTTGTTTTCCATCCTTCCATAACTTGCTTATATTTTATCCTCTATGAGAAGAAATATGCAAAACACCCGTTCTGCTTTCCCATATTTCTGCCATGCCGCCGGCAGCTTTCCCCCCGGGAAACCGCCCTTTCTCATGCGCCGTGTCCGCCGTCCGGCTCCTGAATACGCAGCACCAGCTTACCGGATCGGAGCGTTTCCAGCTCTTTCTTCTCCTGCATCAGATTCATCAGGCCCTGAAGATCGGTAGGCGCAAGGGCTGCCGTCCGGTGGGCGATGCTGTCCTCCTTCAGACGGCAGATGACATCCAGCAGCGCTCCCCTCCGTTCCTCCTCTGTTTCCAGAGGAATCCGGGCATTGAAAACCGCCGCCACTTCCTTCTGCTCCTCACTGTCCGCAAAACGATTCAGAAGTCTTGCAGGATTCACTTCCCCGTTGGCGTGCTGTTCAAAGAGCATCTCGGCCACCTGATGGTACAGCGGCTTGGTAAAATCCGCAGGACTGATATACCGGTCAATCTGATCAAAAATCTGCGGATAGGAGGTCAGCCAGGTGAGCATCAGTTTCTGCGACATCTCATATCCGTTTTCCTTCTCCTGACTCTTGCGGATACCGGACCTGGGTCTTACCGGATCCGGGATTCCCGCTCCGCGAAGGGCCAGCCGGTTCACCATCTTTCTCAGATCTTCCGGCGCGATTCCATAGGTGTCGGCTACCGCCTGGATATAGTTCTTTCTCTCCAGCTCGTCCTCGAACCGCAGCATCTTTCCCGCCGCCTCCCGGTAAAAATCCGTTTTTCCCTGGGGATCCGCCATGTCAAACCGACTCTCCATGGCCTTCAGTTCGAAAAGGAAACTGTTGGTGCCATTCTGCAGCCGTTCTTCAAAGGCTTCCCGTCCCATGTTTTTGATGAATTCGTCAGGGTCCTTATACGGGCTCAGATTGATCACTTTTGTGGCAAGTCCCGCCTCCTTCAGCATGGGAATCGCCCGCAGCGCCGCTTTCACTCCCGCCTCGTCACTGTCGTAGATGATCAGCACCTCATCCGTATACCGCTTCAGCAGACTGCACTGCTGAGAAGTGAGCGCTGTTCCCAGGGAAGCCACCGCATTATTGAAACCCGCCTGGTGCATGGAGATCACATCCATATAACCCTCGCAGATGATCAGATTTTTCTTTCTGGACGTCCTGGCGAAATTCAGGCCGTACAGATTCCGGCTTTTGTCAAAAATCTTTGTTTCCGGCGAGTTCAGATATTTGGGTTTTCCATCCCCCATCACCCGTCCGCCGAAGCCGATAACCCGGTTGGTCACATCCATAATGGGAAAAATCACCCGGTTCCAGAACTTATCGTACATTCCCTTCTTTTCATCCACATTGAAAAGTCCGGACTGCCGCAAAAGCTCATCGGAATAGTTCTTTTTTTTCAGATACCGGTACAGGTTGTCGCTGAACCGATCCGAATATCCTAGACCAAACCGGTGAATGGTTTCCTCAGAAAGCTGCCGTCCCTTCAGATATTCCATTCCCTGTTTTCCCACCGGCTGACGCAGAAGGTAATAATAATACTTTGCCGCCTGGCGATTGATTTCCAGAAGCGCGCTGCGCAGGTCGGCCTGCTCCTTCGCCTCCCGGGAATACTCCAGGCTGGGCAGCTCCACACCCGCCCGCTGGGCCAGAGCCTTTACCGCCTCCACGAAGGAAAAATTCTCATATTCCATCAGAAATGTAAAGACATTCCCCCCCGCCCCGCAGCCAAAGCAGTAATACATCTGCTTGTCCGGGCTGACAGAAAACGACGGCGACTTCTCGTTGTGAAACGGACACAGTCCAAAATAGGAGCTTCCTCTCCGCTGCAGCTTCACATAACCGGAAATCACGTCCACGATATCGTTTTTCATCCGTATCTCTTCAATCAGGTCTTCCGAATAACGCATAATTTCAATTTTCCTCCGATTATATTATTCCACATCCGCCTCTGATTTCCTTTTTTCTTTTTATTTTTTCCTCACAATTCTTCTTTTTCCGGAATTCTTCCTTTCCCCGATGTTCTGTCCTCCGCCGGTTCAGTAAACCGCCCAGGCAGCCGGCATGAAAATCTTCTTGAATTTTGCCATGGAATACTGATCCGTCATGCCGGATATGTAATCGCACACCACCCGTTCCAGGGCCTCCCCCCGGTCAATCAGCTCCCGGTACTCCGCAGACATTTCCCGGGGATGCTCACAGTAGTACAGATACATCTCCTTGAGCATCCGCTTCGCCCGCTCCTCCTCTTTCTTGGCCTCGGGGTTCCGGTACACGTTCTGGAACATCAGCTTCCGCAGCATCCGCATGGCTTCCTCCACCTCCGCGGACATCTGCACCCGGTCTTTTCCGGCACTGTTGATGACAATGTCATGGATCATGGTGTTGAGCCGTTCCCGGCAGGAATCCCCCAGCACCACCCGCAGGGTGATGGGAATATCGTCCTCACTGAAAATACCGGCCCGTTCCGCGTCGTCCATATCGTGGTGAATATAGGAAATCTTGTCACAGTAGCGGACCACCTGCCCCTCCAGGGTGGACGGGGAACCCGCTGTCCGGTGATTCAGGATGCCGTCCCGCACCTCCCAGGAAAGATTCAGGCCCTCCCCGCCCTTTTCCAGCAGATCCACCACCCGCAGGCTCTGTTTGTAATGGGCAAATCCCAGCGGACAGATTTCATTAAGCGCCGCCTCCCCGGAATGGCCAAAGGGCGTATGGCCCAGATCATGGCCCAGAGCAATGGCCTCCACCAGATCTTCGTTAAGTTCCAGCGCTTTGGCCACTGTCCGGGCTGTCTGGGAAACCTCCAGGGTGTGGGTCAACCGGGTCCGGTAATGATCCCCCTGGGCCGCCAGAAACACCTGGGTTTTGTCCTTCAGCCGCCGGAACGCCTTGGAATGAATGATCCGGTCCCGGTCCCGCTGATAACAGGTTCGGATGTCACATTCCTGCTCTTTGCGCTGCCGCCCCCTGGAATCCCTGCTGTGGGACGCAAAGGGACTCAGATTGCGGTACTCCTTCTCTTCCTGATTCTCTCTGATATTCAAAATTCTCACCTCCGGTATGCTTTTCCCCTTTACCTGTTTTATTCCGCGCCATTTTCCCGAATTCCTGCCCGGAAAACTGTTTTTTTGACGAAAGGCGCGGGGTGACAAACCGAAATCTTTAAAAGTCATGAAGAGCATGCTATAATCATTTTTGAATTTTTATTTATCCATGTGTTGTGGAAATGAAAGAAAGGTGTTCTTCGTTGCTGCGAAAATACAGGAAATTACTCATTCTGATCCTTTTTCTTATCCTATATGTCCTGGTTCTGACCGTCTATCTTCTGGGCGAAAGCCTGCTGGCACAGCATGGGCTGGAATACCGGGCCGGGATATCGTCTCTGGGATTTTTCTGGATCTGTCTTCTGCCCTTCCCGGCGGGCGGTGTTCTGCTGGTCTGCCTGTACCGGTGGCTGAAAAAGAAATACGATCTGAGACCCGTCCGGATATTCTGCAAAATCTTTTTTGCCGTTTATCTGCTGGCCGCCGTCTGCCTGGGCGGTTATCTTGAGGCAATGCATCTGATTCATCTGGATTACGAGGAAGTGCTGGATACCGGTTATCTGAAGGTTTATGAAACCTCTTTCCCTGATGCCAGCTGGTACTACTGCGCTCCCGTTTCCTTTTTTGCCCGGGAGCCGCTGACTTCCGTGACCAGTCAGGCGGACAGCCGCTATGAAGATTTCGGGACGACAAATGGGGAGGCGGACACGCAGACGGAGGACAGTTCCCCCTCACCGATAATCACAGTGACACCGGAGGAAAATCCGAACATGCCGGATGGCAGCGGGGCCGCCGAACAGGATATGGAAGACAATACGCAGGGAGAAACCGGGTACAATGGGAATGACAACCCGGAAAAGGCAGATGCCGGACCGGACGTCACCCAGGCCGCCGGCGATGCCTCCGGCTCTCTTTCCATTCCGGAAAATGCTGCCCGGGCCATCTATGAGGCAGTCTTTGAACCGGAGGGAAAAACTTACCAGGAAACCTATAACGCCAAGGGAAATCTTTATATCGTTCTGGACAGCTATGAAACCACTTTCCAGGAGCAGCCGGTTGTGGCCCGGGAAACACTGGTCTATGACCGGAAATCACAGAATGGAAAATGCCAGCTGTTTGTCTACTATCAGGAGCATTACGATTCCCAGGGCAACCAGCTGGACAATACTTCCATTCTGAATTTCTACGCCGTGGACATGACCACCGGCCAGGTGACCGCAGGAGATAAGACCAGCTGGAGCCAGCCGGCATCGGAAGCATATTATGAGGCCACCGGGGAGTATTAAATGATATGGCGTGGATGAATCAAATTCATAAAGTAAACATCGAATTTGTGGAGGACAGCACATGGATTATCGGGAAAATACCCTATGTTATGAAGATTATTGCCAATTAAGGGGAAGCGTTGGCTGGGTTATTTTTTCAAAAGAACAGACGCTGACAGCACTGAACAAGAGTCTGTATACAGTAACCGTTTTTGAAAATAATCAGGCTATTGGTATGGGAAGATTGATAGGCGATGGTATGTATTTTATGATAGCTGATCTTGTAGTCGATCCTGCTTATCAGAAAAAAGGGATTGGAACCAGAATTATCAATATGCTTATAGGATATGTGTACAGGGAGTTGCCGGATGGAGGACGAGCCAGCATACAGTTGATTGCAGAAAAGGGAAAAGAATCTTTTTATGAGAAACTTGGCTTCAAACTTATTCCCCATGAATTTTGCGGTTCGGGAATGAGGAAAGTTATCCGCAAACGAATGCAGGAGGAATAAAATGGAGAATTGGTTTACCGTAGAACAAATAGACCCAGATACCTTTGCTGTCAGTGAATACAAACATTGGGAAGAAACACATTGCTATCTTCTGTGCGGAAAAAAGCGTGCTGTTCTCATTGACACAGGTTTAGGCGTTTCCAATATTAAAAAAGTTGCAGACAACCTGACGGAACTGCCCGTTATTGTTGTTACTACTCACATTCATTGGGATCACATCGGAGGGCATAAGTATTTTGATAATATCGCCGTACATGAAGCAGAAAAGGATTGGATATCAGCCCGGTTTCCGATACCACTGCAAGTTGTGAAGAATAATTTAACAAAATTCCCTTGTGATTTTCCAAAAGATTTTGATATTAACGCTTATCAGATTTTTCAAGGTATGCCACAAAGAATCCTACATGATGGCGATTTTCTGAATTTAGGCGGACGAGAAATTCAAGTTATTCACACGCCGGGACATTCTCCCGGACATTGTTGTTTTTACGAACCAGAACGAAACTATTTGTATTCCGGGGATATGATATACAAGGGAACCCTGGACGCATTTTACCCAACTACTGCCCCTCAACTATTCTATCAATCTATCAGGCGGATACGGAAATACAATATAAAAAAAATTCTGCCCGGACATCATCAGTTGGACATTCCTGTTTCTTTAATAGCAGATATTGAAGCTGGATTTGCACAATTAGAAAGAGACGGCAAACTCAAACAGGGAAATGGCTTGTTTAAATTTCAGAATTTCCAAATTCATATATGATGATAAAACGCCACCAGATTGTCAAAACACTCTGATGGCGCTTTAGCTTTGCAGAAAACTTCCAAAATCTCCCGCTTCTTCCCTCAGGCCTCGTCAATGGCCTTTCCGATATCATGGCGGTAATACTTGTTATCAAACTCCACCAGCTTGATGGCTTCGTAGGCATTGGCCCGGGCCTTCTTCAGGTCCTCACCCTTTGCCACCACGCCCAGCACACGGCCGCCGTTGGTGACAATCTGCCCGTCTTTTTTCTTTGTGCCCGCATGGAACACATAGTAGCCGTCTTTATCCTTAAAATTCTCCAGACCGCGGATGGGAAATCCTTTTTCATAGGAGACCGGATATCCCTCTGAGGCCAGTACCACGCAGACCGCCGCGTTGTCCTCAAACTGCAGATCGATCTGATCCAGCGTCCCGTTGATGCAGGCTTCGAACACATCCACAATGTCATTCTTCATCCTGGGAAGCACCACCTGCGCCTCCGGATCGCCGAACCGGGCATTGTACTCCAGCACCCTGGGGCCGTCCGCCGTCAGCATCAGGCCGAAGAAAATCACACCCTTAAAGGGGCGTCCCTCTTTTGCCATGGCGTCCACCGTGGGCTGGTAAATGTGCTCTCTGCAGAAAGCATCCACTTCCGGGGTATAGAAGGGGCTGGGGGAGAAGGTTCCCATACCGCCGGTGTTCAGACCCTGGTCTCCGTCCATGGCACGTTTATGATCCTGGGCGGAGGTCATGGTTTTGATGGTCTTTCCGTCCACAAAGGACAGCACCGACACCTCCCGGCCGGTCATGAACTCTTCGATGACCATGGTATTTCCGGCGCTGCCGAATTTTTTATCTTCCATGATTTCCCGGACGCCGGCCTTGGCCTCGGAAAGATTCTGACAGATCAGCACGCCTTTTCCCAGGGCCAGACCGTCCGCCTTCAGCACAATGGGGAATTTCGCGGTTTCAAGATATGCCAGAGCTTCCTTCGGATCGGTGAAATTCTCATAGGCCGCGGTGGGGATCCCGTATTTTTTCATCAGATCCTTGGAAAATGCCTTGGAACCTTCCAGGATGGCCGCATTCTTTCTGGGCCCGAACACCCGCAGGCCCTCCCGCTCAAAGACGTCCACCACGCCGCCCACCAGAGGATCATCCATACCGATCACCGTCAGATCAATCTGCTCCTCTTTGGCAAAGGCCGCCAGCTTCTCAAACTCCATGGCGCCGATATCCACACACTGGGCGTACTCCTCGATTCCCGCATTGCCCGGCGCACAGTAAATTTTCTCCACCCGGGGGCTCTGAGCCACCTTCCAGGCGATAGCATGCTCTCTTCCGCCGCTTCCAACGATTAAAACCTTCATCCCTGCTTCATCCTTTCGACTGTTTCTATTTTCTTCTGACAATCCCGTCCACCACCTGAATTCTGTCATTGGCGATGAGATCGATGGCCTGGGGCATAATCACCCACTCCGCCTGCTCCATCACCCGCCGCTGCAGAACCTCCGGCGTGTCATCCTCCTTCACCTCCACGGCTTTCTGGAGGATAATGGGTCCGGTATCCGTTCCTTCATCCACAAAATGCACGGTGGCGCCCGTCACCTTGACGCCCCGTGCCAGTACCGCCTCATGAACCTTCAGGCCATAATAGCCGGTACCGCAAAAAGACGGAATCAGGGCCGGATGGATATTGATGATCCGGTTGGGGTACGCCTTCACCATAATCTCCGGAATCACCACCAGACAGCCGGCCAGCACCACCAGGTCCACCTGGTAAGACTGAATGGCCGCCAGCAGCGCTTCATTGAAGGCCTGCCGGCTCTCATACAGCTTCGGGGAAATACATCTGGCCTCAATGCCGTATTTTTCCGCCCGTTTCAGGGCATAGGCGCCGGCATTGTTGCTGATCACCACGGAAATCTCCGCATTGGTGATCTTTCCGCTCTCTATGGCGTCAATGATCGCCTGAAGATTGGTTCCGCCTCCGGAAACCAGCACCGCCATCTTTAACATAATTCGACTCCTTTTTCTCCGCTCTCAATGCGGCCCACCACATAGGGGGTCTCGCCGGCATCGCGCATGGCCTCCATGGTTTTGTCCACATCCGCCGGATCCACCGCCACGATCATACCCAGGCCCATGTTGTAAGTGTTGTACATCATCTGCTCTTCCACCTCGCCTTTTTCGGCCATCAGACGAAACAGCGGGGGAACCGGATAGCTGTCTTTTTCCACTACGGCCTTTACGCCGTCTTTCAGCATCCGGGGAATATTCTCATAGAATCCGCCGCCGGTGATATGGCAGCAGGCCTTGATGGTGACGCCGGCCGCTTTCACGCGTTTTAAGGCTTTCACATAAATCTTCGTGGGGGCCAGCAGCGCTTCGCCCAGGGTACAGCCCAGTTCCTCGTAATAGGTCTCCAGAGATTCTCTCGTCATCTCGAAAATCTTTCTCACCAGGGAAAATCCGTTGCTGTGTACACCGGAGGAGGCCATGCCGATCAGCACGTCCCCGGGTTTCAGATTTTCTCCGGTAATCATATCTTTTTTGTCGCAGACACCCACGGCAAATCCGGCCAGGTCGTACTCATCCTCGGCCATCAGCCCCGGATGCTCCGCCGTCTCTCCGCCGATCAGCGCCGCCTCTGACTGCAGGCAGCCCTCTGCCACGCCTTTGACAATGGA
>ERZ1643246.2168-NODE-2168-length-19378-cov-3.593490_pt1 | contig 19378 bp, 22 predicted proteins | sample MGYA00579265_ERZ1643246 | MGnify/ENA primary metagenome ERZ1643246 (study PRJEB29033, sample SAMEA4952261) | chicken gut metagenome | biome: Broiler Chicken; feature: Gastrointestinal Tract; material: Caecum | place: Ireland | collected 2018 | study: Broiler...
TACCCGGTTTTGGGCAGTTCCCCGGTCAAGTCCCGGCAGATCACCTCATCGGAAAGCCCGCAGTTTTGAATCAACGCGGCTTGTCCCAGCAGTCCCCGTTCCCGCAGAATTTCTGCAAGGCCCTGTAAATCCTTTCCCGCTTTCATCAGCACCTTGGCGCCGGGCTGGGAAAGTCCGTCCTCCCAGCCTGCATGCCCAACCGGCAGGACATGGAGCTGCTGACAGCCCTCCGTCAGGCTCCGCCCGAGCCGGGCGGCAACCGCGCAGAAGCTCGGCACACCGGGGATCATCCTAGTTTCACAGCCGGATTCCCTGACAAAGGGTTCCAAGTGGCCATAGGTGGAATACAGGGTGACGTCCCCCAGAGTGATCATGGCGACGTCTTGTCCCGCCCGCAGTTCGGAAAGGATCAGCCCTGCAGTTTCCCGGTGGGCTTTTTCCCGTGCCTCCCGGTTCCCCCGCATGGAAAAGGGTAGGTACAAAATCCGTTTTCCCTCAATCGGCACCGCGCTTTTCACAATATCGAGCGCCAGGTTTTTCTCTCCCTCGGTCTGAGGGCAGGCGATGACCGGGCACTCCTGCAAAACCCGCACCGCTTTAAGGGTGAGGAGTTCCGGATCTCCCGGACCAATTCCAACGCCGTACAAAATCCCCTGTTTCAATCCTGATTCCTCCTTATGATTGCTTTTGCCTGTTTCGTCAATCCGAGCAGCCCACGCGCCCCAAAGAGCACGGCGCCCACGCGAATCCCCTCCCCGGCAAACCGGGAGAGTGTGCTTTCTATTTTTTCAAGGAGCATCGGGACAACCGCCCCGAGCAGGCCCTGTTCTTCTAAAATGCGTACCGCTTCGTCCGTAGTGGCGCTTTCCATCAGTTCCCGCGCCGTCTGCTCCGTACAGCCGACAAGCGCCGCATAAGCGGTCAGCACCTCCAGCCGACAGTCCGCAAAACGCGAATGGGTATTGCGCACCCCGGCGGCAAGCTTGACAAGCTTGCCGATATGCCCGACAAGCAGGATCTCCCCAAAACCATAGCGCGCGCCGAATTCCACCGCGTCCCCGATATAATTGGAGCATTTGACGACCGGCGCCAATTGCAGGGCAGGCGTGTCCCGGATAAAATCCGCCCCATAGTTACCGGGCGCGAGCACCAGGATTTTTCCCGGTTCCTGCGCGCGCATCTTAATTTCCAGCTCCAGGCTGTCCACCATCGCCTGTTCGCTCATCGGTTCGACGATCCCGGTTGTCCCGAGGATGGACAGCCCGCCCTCGATTCCCAAGCGGGGGTTAAACGTGCGTGCGGCGAGCACCCGGCCCCCCGGGATGCTCACCGTGACGAGCAGGCCCCCGTCGTACCCAGTTTCCTCGCAGACCGCTTCCACCGCTTGGGCAATCATCTGCCGGGGTACCCGGTTGATAGCGGCTGCTCCCACCGGCTGATCAAGCCCCCGTTTGGTGACCCGGCCGACGCCTTCCCCTCCCTCGATGGTAATCCCGGTTCCGGGAACCCGCCGGGCTTCGCAGAAGACAAGGACGCCGTCCGTGATATCCGGATCGTCGCCGCTGTCCTTGCGCACAGCGCAGCGGGCGAAATCCTCCCCCACGGTGATTTCCTCCACCGGCACCTCAAGCGCAATCCCTTTGGGGGTTACGAGGCCGGCGGTACGGCAGGCGGTTTTCGTAAGCAGGGTTTTCGCTGCGGCCTGCGCCGCAAGCGCCGCACAGCTCCCGGTGGTGTAGCCGCACCGCAGGCGTTTGGAACCTTTGAACACATATTCTTCCAGTTTCATTGCGGCACCTCTCCATTCATCCTGTCAGGACAGCGTTTTTGCCTGCTGAAGATGGGAAAGATAGATTTCCTGTACGGCGGGGATCTCCCCCAGACCGGCGAGCACGCAGCGCACTTGATAGCCCTGCTGCGCCAGGGCGGAGGAAAAGCTGTCCTTTGGCCCGGCCATATCGTTTTCCGCATGATCCCCTGCAACTACCATCAGCGGGGCAAGGCAGAGCTTTCGGTATCCTGCTCGACGGAGTTTTTTCTCCGCAGCGGCAAGCGTCGGATACCCTTCCACCGTGGTGACGAAAACCTGCTCATAGCCGGCGTCCTTTGCCATGCTGTCCATCGCAGAATAGGCGGCGTCCGCAAAATGCGCCGTACCATGTCCCATCCAAATCAGGGCCTCCTCCGGCTGGAGATGATAAAAGGGGATGACTGCTTTGAGCAGGGCGAAGTAGTCCTCCGTCCGGTTGAGCAGGGGGGCTCCAAGGCGGATTTCCTCGAAATTACGCACAAAGCCCTGAATCTGGGCGTGGAGTTTTTCATATTCCTCCCCGTGGATGATATGGGTCGGCTGAATGACAAGACGGGTATATCCCTCCTCTTTCAACGAGGCGAGCAAGGTATCCAACGAGGGAACCGAGATCCCCTCATTTTTTTCGATTTCCCGGATAACAATGTGGGAAGTAAAGGCCCGGAACACCGGAATACCGGGAAAACGCGCCTGTACGGCGCGTTCGATTCCTCCAATGGCACACTCCCTTGTCTGCGGGCGGGTTGTCCCAAAACTTACCATGATGATTGCTTGTTTTTTCATGGATATTCCTCTCTTTATCGACGTGCATGATGAAAAAATATCCGCTCCGGAACAAAAATTCCAAAGCGGACATGCACCAAAATCCGGAAACCCCGACGGAGATTCCGGTGCATGTACCAGCCCATCCTTCCGTGGACAGATACGTTTTCGAGCGCCCAAAGGCAGGTCTTCTGGCTTGCGGATTTTCTTCCGGCGCCTTCCCGCCAGCCTTTTGGCGGCAGTGGCAATGATGCCGGTGTGTCATCCGTTTACAGCGGCGGGGACCGCGCGGGATTTTCACCCTGTCTTCCCTATTCTCCCGGCAGGCTGTTCATGCCCGGCCGGGCACCGTTTGGACTTCATTTTTTCCGATTTGCGCTCTGCCGTCTGTTCTACAAAGGAACCACCGGCAAAATCGACTATTTTTATCTTACCCCATCCCCTATAGCTTGTCAACGAACACACCTGTGTTTGTGCTGGGAAAAGTGACTCAGGTTTTGTTTGCCTTGGTTAAAAGACTAGAAAAATCGGCCGAGTTTCCGGTTCTTTTGAGAACGCGGCGCTTGCTCATTTTCATTACAAAAAATAGGCATTTCCCTCTTCACAAAACAATAACAAAGAAAAAATTAATGATCCCTGTAACTTTTCAAAAACTAATTCGTATAAGCTTATGGAACCGGAACAGGAGGTGACATGCATGGAGGAAGACAATCTGCTGATGCGGCGGGCAGCAAATGGTGACAAGGAGGCATTTGAGACACTGGTACTCCGTCACCGGGAACATGCTGTCCGGTTCGCTGCCCGTTTCACTGCAAACCGTTATGATGCGGAGGACATTGTCCAGGAGTGTTTCGCGAAACTCTATGTCCGGCGGGAACAGTGGAAAGACGGTGCTTCCTTCAAAGCTTACCTTTATACCATGATTCGCAACCGATGTACGGATTTTTTTCGCTTAAAACGAGAAAAACCCGAGGTTTCCGAGGAAGAACTGGAACTGATTTCCAGAGAGGGGCTTCCGGAAACCACGGTTTTGGCGCGGGAAGAACGGGAGAGAATTTTTGACACAGTTTCCCGTCTGAAACCGGAGTACCGCACGGCGCTCTACCTATTTGCCTATGAGCAGATGAACTACCGCGAAATTGCCAAAGTCATGGGCAAAACTCAGGCACAGATCAAAATCACCTTGCACCGTGCAAGAAAATCTTTGAAAAAACAGCTTTTGAGGAGGGAATCAGAATGAAAGACGACCGGAAATATTTGGACGAAATGTGGAACATCGCCGATAGGCTGCAAATGGAAGAACGGCAAAAACAGACGGCACGAAAAAAAAACCGGCTCCTGCTGTTCTGTTATGGAGTGATTTACTGTACACTTGCCGTCCTGTTTTTCTTTCTCATCTCCATCCCCTATACAAAAACAGCCTATTTACTAGGAGCTTGCAGCGCAATACTGGTAATCGGGTTTTGCATAGACGGGGTATTATCCCACAATTTTCGATTGGAGGACAAATAACCGATGAAATCCCAAATTACAATAAAAAACCTATCCAAACGCTTTGGCCAAAAGCAGGCGCTCTGCGGGGTGAATCTCACCCTGACAAACGGCATGTTCGGCCTGCTTGGAAGAAACGGAGCGGGAAAAACCACCCTGATGCGGATTCTCGCCACACTGCTCAACAAAACAGAGGGGGAAATTACTGTCTGCAATATTCCCATTGAACAGGCGTCTAAAGTACGTGCGCTGATTGGATACCTGCCGCAGGATTTTACCTTTTATCCTAACATGACCGTCTATCAGGCAATGGACTATCTGGGTGTTCTCTCAGATGTACCAAAGAAAATCCGAAAAGAAAGAATCCCTCTCCTGCTTTCCCAGGTCAATCTGGATGACTGCCAAAATCTCCGGGTGCGTGCGCTTTCCGGAGGAATGCGACGGAGGCTTGGTATTGCTCAGGCCATTCTGCACGACCCTCAGGTTCTCATTGTCGACGAACCGACCGCTGGACTGGATCCGGAAGAGCGGGTGCGTTTTCGCAACCTACTGTGCGAAATTGCAAAGGATCGGATTGTCCTGCTTTCCACCCACATTGTAGAGGACATTGAAAAGACCTGTAAAAACATCGCCATTTTAAACGAAGGACGGATTGTCTACCATGGAACCCTGGTCGATTACATCGGTGAGGAGGACAGTCTGGAAGCCGCTTACATGAAAAAGATGGGGGGGCTCCACTAATGGTACCCGCACTCTTTATCAAGGAATGCCGGCAGATTCTCAAAAGCATTCTTTACTGGGTCTTTCTTGGTGTGATCCTCGTCTTCTATACTACCCAGTTAGGAATGAATTTTGCAGGTGATGATATCCAGGAGGCAAAACAGAGTACTGTTTACAACTTTTCCAACCCGTTGATGGAGCCCCCTCAGGGACTGGAGAATTACGGAACCCGCAGTGCGGAAATCCCGGAGCAGGTCATGCCCGCCGCTACTTACCGCTTATGGGGAGAATATTCCGAAAACAAATATCTCTGTTATCCGATTGGCTTTTATAAAAATGTACGCCTGAACGATTCCCAACAGGAACGGATTGCTCAAATTATTGAGGAAATCACTGGACAAACCCCTGAGCAATTGGGTAATACGGTTCAGAAGGCCTTTTCCAAATTCGATCCCAATCTGCCGATTTTTGAAAATTCCCTGAATTTTTCAGATTTTGTCCCGATTCGGGTCAGTTACGAACAATTTAAAGCCTACATGGCAGAAATTGATTCCACCCTTGGAGGCGGTTCCGGGTATGCGCTGGAAAATTTGGCGTCCTATGGGCATGTGCCGGTTACGTATGAAGAAAAGGCAGCAGAACAGAAGGAAATCATTACCATGGAAAAAGTCACCCGCCCATATGCCCGACTATTCTGCGACTACATGGGGATTGTCTGCGCCCTGTTTTCTGTCTTTGTGCCGGTCGCCTTTTTGCTTCGGGACAGACGTGCCGGCTGTGCCCAGCTGATCGCATCCCGCTGTATTCCCTCTGCCTGTCTCATTTTGATACGGTATCTCGCCGTACTTACCATGCTCACAATCCCTTTTTTCCTGCTGTCCCTGCCGGCGCTTGTTGAACTGGCTGTCTACGGTGCTTCCCAGGGATGGAGTGTGGATTATCTGGCCTTTGTCAAATATATTTTTGCATGGCTTGTCCCGACTCTGATGTTCTGCACTTCCGTGGGATTTTTCTTTACCATATTGACGGATACCCCGATTGGGGTGGCGCTCATGTTTTTATACAGCATGTTCAGCATTTTTACGGCAAACGGCCTTTCCAGTGGGCAGTATGGTCTCTCCCTTGCTATCCGCCACAACAATTTATGGCATGCAGATGTTATCCATTCTAACTTTGAAGCACTGTGCTTTAACCGTCTATTCTATGTCGCAGTATCCTTGGTTCTGATTGCGGCAACCGTCATACTCTATGAACTCAAAAGGAGAGGAAAACTCGATGTCTATGGAAAGCTTCAGAAAATTATTAGCCGTGTCAAAGGTTCAGTTCCAACTCGTCATCGCGGCTAATTTTTTCCTGTGCATCCTGCTCGCCCTGTCTGCACCCCTGATCTTTGGCATTGCAAACCTGGACGAAATAGCAAGCAGCTATGTATTAGAGCGCTACATCGCTCTGAGTGGGACTCTGCTCTTTACCCCCTTGTTTTTCCCGGAACAGAACCCGAACATCCGGGAAATAACGGAATCCAAACGGACAGGGTTTTCCTATGCGCTGATCCTGCGGGTACTGCAATCCATTCTGATGCTCCTGCTTTTGACCAGCGCCTTTCTCGGGGCGATGGCGGCCTGTGGCTGTGAATTTCATCCCGGGAAAATGCTGTTTGGCACCTTTAGTTCCGCACTGTTTTTGGGGGCATTGGGTTTTACTACCTGTGCGTTTACCGGAAACCTGGTCGCTGGATATCTTGTTTCCGCGGGATATTTTATGCTCAACTTCTTTGCGGGGGATAAATTGGGAAAACTCTATCTTTTTTCCCTGTCCTTGGATAGTTTTGAGGAAAAGTACTGGCTGCTTACAGCTTCTACTCTGCTTTTTGCCTGTAGTTTTGGCTGGAGGTATTTTGTGCTGAAAAAAAGATAATCATTCCAGCTTTGCCGATTTACAGGATATAGATCTTTGTTAATCAAAACTCCTCTGTCTGAAACAGACAGAGGAGTTTTTATAAAGCAATAGGTTTTAATGGTAACAGGCGCTGTGAAAACAGCTCCTATCGGGTTAATTTAGCACAGAGTCCCGACTAACGCAGAGGGGCTCAGATCAATTTTTCCAAACATCCGCTTCGAATATGTGACAAACCCTAGGGATTCATACAACGACCATGCTGGACGGTTCCATTCCAAAACGTACAAAGATACCTGCTGAAAACCTTTCCTTAACAATTGATTCACTCCATGACACACAATGGCTCGGCCAAGCCCCCTTCCGCGGCAATCCTCTCGGACGGCCACCTGGTCTATTTCTCCACCGCTTGCGTATCCAGAAGCAATCATTTCTCCATTTTCAAACAACAGGAAAAAATCCGATGCGTGTTCGGCAAATTCCCTCCGTTCTGTTTTCCCCCAGGTAAAACGGTAGGGCTCCAGATGATTTGCTTCCCTCATTGGATAAAAGGCATTGCTGATCAGTCGATACATTTCGTCGAAATATTCTTCCCGGTAAGGGACAAATTTCAGCGCAGGTTCCGGGAGGTATCCTCCTTTATACACCATATAACGGGAGACAAACTGCCCCTGAAACCCAAATTTAAAAGCAAATGATTCCGCCTTTTCCCGTACTCCCATATCAACGCAGTAATCAGACAAAATCTGAAAGAGCCCGAGCTCCCTCGCCTTCTGTATCATCTGGGATGCCAGCGCAGAGCCAATGCCTTTGCTACGATGTTTCTCCCTAATATATAGATGCAGATATCCAGTGTCCTCCCCTTCTTCTGTTAGCAGAAGGGCAATCCCCGCTGGTTCTTCTTTTTCAAATGCAACCAGCCAAATTGCATCTGGACAAGCCTCTCCGAAGTACAGTTCCTTCGCGGTTTCCATAGGCATTTCGGATAAAATGGGAATGGCTGCCTGCGGCAGTTTTCCTCTTGCTATTTTTAATTCCATATTTCCATTACTCCCGTAGATCGGCATTCCAATCATAAATCATACCGGTCTGCGGATCGATTTCAAACTCATACTTGATCCCGTTGTAAAATAGCTCCCCTTCCAGACGTCCGCGTCCATCTTCATGTTCTTCCCAAACATGGACATCTTCGGCATTAGAGCCTGGAACCTTCCCCTGAACAATGCTCTTTGCCTCTTTCAGGGTAATAGGGTTTCCCCCTATGGTATCCAGCCACTCCTCATCCACTTCATAATCGGCTCCTATGATTCTTCCGTTTGCAACGGCGATTTCAAAATCATAATCACCATACTGGGTTTCAAACTCAACCTGAAAAATTGGAATGCCGTTTTCCCGGTCTCGTTCCACCTTAATGTTATAGGCGTCTTCTTTTGGAACGCCTGCATTTTGCAGCGCCAGGGAAAGCGCGCCATTTCGGTCGATTTCCAAAAACTCATGGGGACCGCTATCCGATGATTCCCAATCGGATGCTATTCCATCAGCTTTGGGGTTTTCAGCTTGTGAGGGATCCGAAGGCAACCCGGAGGTTATCTGTTCTCTACCAGATGAGCTATTAGAAGGATTTGAACCCGATATAGAAGGTTCTCCGCTACACCCTGCAAATAATAGACAGAGCAGTACAAGCAAAGCAGCAAGCCATCCATTTTTCTTCATCATTCTGCCTCCTTTTGCTGACTGATGCAAATATAGTTTATCAGGAAAAACTGTAGATTTCAACAAAATCCCCAGCATTTATCGCCTTGTGGAACCACTCGCCGAATAAGAGCATTTACGCGAAAAAACTCCCGGCGCCATGTTTGCGCCGGGAGTTAAATTTGGATGATGTTTTTAACGTTTGCTCTTTTTCACAGGGACTACTCTCAGCTTTTTCTGCAAAGCTTCGCGTAGCAACCCGCGTTTGAGGTTTTTCCCAATAAAGACGCCGCGGGAATCCGGCATTTCTTCCATACCAGTAATGCTATAAGTCCTGTCCACCACATCAAATCTGAGCCAGGCATTGCCAGTCTTCAAATACCCCTTTGCCCGGCAGATGTCTCCAAAAACACCGGAGACAACCCCTTGCAAAAACAGCAGCAGATGATTTTCAGACGGCAGTTCCACATCAGTTAATCCAAGATTTTCCAAATCAGGAGCCTCAGCCTGTGTTTGTATGGCCTGTGATGCATCCAGTGGACGGGAAAGCACTTCTTCCCACCAGCTATCCGGATTGGAGGTATAGTGCGTTGTGAAGATTTCGGCTTCCGAGTTTATCTTCTCCAGTTGTGCGTGGAGATGGGACAAATCCTCTTTATTAGCCCCCTCCATTTTGGAAACGAGGATACTCCCGGCCGCTGCAATCTGATCCCGGTAGATTTCCGGGAACTCCTGCAAATAATGGTCAAAGGAGTTGCCGTCCAGGATGGTAATTGGTTTGAGCAGGGAAATCCGTTCATACTGAATCTGGCGGATGTTTTCCATGACCTTGCTCAAAAGTCCCACGCCCGTCGGTTCTACCACCAGGTATTCCGGATCCACGGTATTGGCAATTGTCAGGATAGAAGAAGCAAAATCCGATTTCATCGAACAGCAGATACAACCCTCGGTCAGTTCCCATATGTTCAGTTTCTCCGAAGACTCTTCCCCTTGTTCGGAAAGCAGCTGTCCGTCAATGCCGACTTCGCCGTATTCGTTTTCCATAACGGCAAAATCCCTGTGGGTCCGGTGGGAAAGTTCTTTGATAAAGGTGGTCTTTCCCGCTCCCAAAAACCCGGAGATAACTAAAATCTTCATAGAATCAGGACTTCCTTACTTCAATTAGTCGGAAATTTTAACAACCGGTTTGATGAGATCAGACGGTTTGTCACGCATCATGAACAGAGCCTCTTCCAAGTGCTCCCAACCTTCAAAAACATGGCTTGCCAACGGATGGACATCGAGTTTTCCAGCAGAAACCAACGCGCCCAGTTTTTCCATACGTAGACGTCCGCCCGGCATCAAACCACCGTTAATCTGTTTGTGGCCCATACCAACGCCCCACTCTACACGAGGAATTGTGACATAGGTTCCGCTACCCAGGTAGTTGACATTACCAATTTTTCCACCTGGTTTCAGGCATTTGACTGCGGATTCAAAGGTTTCGCATCCACCGCCTGCAACAATGACTTTGTCAACGCCTTTACCGTCGGTCATTGCAAGAACCTGATCTTCAATGCTGCCATCTTTGTAGCTGATAAAATCTGTAGCGCCATAACCCTTTGCAGCCTCGACACAGACAGGACGGGTACCAACTGCAATAATGCGGGAAGCACCACGGAGGTTTGCACCTGCAACGGACATCAGACCAACAGGTCCAATACCAATAACAAGGACAGTGTCTCCAAACTGGACGTCCGCCAGCTCAACACCATGGAATCCAGTCGGAACCATATCAGAGAGCATACATGCGTCAACCGGAGAAATATTGGAAGGGAGATGTGCAAGGTTGCCGTCCGCATCGTTGACATGGAAGAACTCGGAGAATACGCCGTCTTTAAAGTTGGAGAATTTCCAACCAGCAAGCATTCCGCCAGAATGCATGGAATAGCCGGCCTGGGCTTCCAAAGAATTCCAGTCGGGAGTAATTGCCGGAACAAGGACACGATCGCCCGGTTTAAAATCTTTTACCAGGGAACCGACTTCTACAACTTCTGCGCAGCACTCATGGCCAAGAATCATGTTGTGGCGTTCGCCGATCGCACCTTCCCACAGGGTATGTACGTCAGAGGTGCAGATTGCCACTGCCAGAGGTTTACAGATGGCGTCAAGAGGTCCACATTCGGGCCTGTCTTTTTCGATCCAGCCGGATTCGCCAATTTTAAGCATTGCGTAACCTTTCATGTTGCTTTACTCCTTTACATTTTAATAATGGCTTGTTAATAAATTAACATCTTGCACTATCTATTATAAACGATCCTAACTATATAATCAATCCTTTTTTGTCGGAATTGTTTATGATGTTTTTCTGTATTTTTCGTATATATTCTACAATAATGTGGAATACTATTTGTTTTAGTCCCTTATTTTCTCCATAATTTAGAAAAAACCTCAAAAACATCATGATGTTTTTTGAGGTTTTTAAAAATATTTTTAAAGAACGCTGTCCTGCGTAGATTTTGAATCACATAGGGCTTGATTGGGTAGAAAAAATCCGGTAGAATTCACGCCTAGCATGGGTAAGTCGATCCTCCTGTATTGGCAAACGTCGGACGGATACCGCCCCCATTGCATTGACGGCAACTTTCATCTCCTTGGTACCCTTTACAAAAAACATCTGTCTCATCTGACACGGCTCCTTTCCATATCCTCTCGTTCTATTAAATATTTCCATGTGTATTTTGGCATATGCGACTGCATAACCTTGGGATTCTTTCTCTCTTTGATGGACACACTCCGATAATATGCTTTCCACATCGTTTCAAATTCATCATTTTCAGAAATTTTATTCAAATCTGAAAATTCTTCCATTCGGACAAATTCGGATTTTCCCTTTGCGCAGAAAAACGCCTGGGAAAAATTCAAATCCCGTATCAAAAACGGGCTGTCTCCAAATCTTTGGGAAAAGTGCGGTACAATCACGGGAAGAACTTCCCGTTTGGATGAAATATCCGCCACATAAATCCCCGATGCCCTGCGAAAACGCAAAATCCCAAGATAGAGTTCCGCTTCCCGCTCCACGGCCCTTGCCGCAGTAGAAACGCGGGAAATCACCGGTTCAGAAAGCATGGCCCACAAATTCTTCCCACTGGCAAAAGACATCTTTAAAAACAGGAAAATGTCCCGTTCTATCCCAACCTGATGCGACAGCCATGCGTGAAAAATCCGGTCATAGCAAGATACGCAAAGTTTTTGCGTAATCGCATGATATACCTTGCCCGCCTTTTTCCGGTCGTATGCGACCATATGTTCTTCATAAAAAGATGGGACATGGTTTTGTACAGAAACAAAATCCAATTCCTGTGTTTTTTTCTCAAACGCTTCAAAAACAGCGGTTAAAAATCCCGGGAAACTCCCGTCATAAATCAGATACAACATAATTTTTCCCCCTATCCCGGCAAAAGAACATGAGATTTTTCTTCGCGAACAAAACCAGAAACCGTTGCAGTATCATACAGGGACATTTGCGAAAAGTTTTGCCGGTCTCGAAGCACCTCATGCAGGTAGGGGTTATCCGGTGTACACTCTCCCAAAAACTTTCCCTTTACTGTAATAAAATATTTCGCGCGTTTAAGTACTACTCCAATCCGTTTAAGAGCCATTTCATCCAGAGAGGCATACCGTCTTGCCCCGATAATCCTTCTGGCACTGACCACCCCAATCCCAGGGACACGAAGTAGCGTCTGATAATCCGCACGGTTTATCTCCACCGGGTACAGTTCCGGGTGGCGCAGCGCATAGCTGATTTTAGGATCTACTTCCAAATCGAGATCTGGATGTTCCTCGTCCAAAATTTCGCGGCTTTCAAATCCATAAAACCTCAGTAGCCAATCCGCCTGATACAATCGGTGTTCCCGGCGCAGCGGAGGCATTGTGGTGACAGCCGGTAGTTTTGTATCTGAAACAAGTGGGATATAAGCGGAATAATAAACCCGTTTCAGACCAAATTTCCGGTATAGGCCTTCACTCATACGTAAAAGCAACTCATCGCGTTCCGGCGTTGCGCCAATAATCACTTGTGTTGTCTGTCCTGCCGGTGCAAATGCCTTGGCATGACGGTACCGGACAAGTTCCTTTGTGTTTTGAACCGTGCGCTGCCGAATATAGTTGATTGGTTCCAGAATTTTCCGATGCGATTTCTCCCCGGCCAACAACGCCAGAGATCGAGGCGTAGCAAACTCCATATTCACACTGATACGGTCGGCCAAACATCCGATTTCCTCCACCAATTCCGGCGCGCTGGAGGGAATGATTTTTGCATGGATATATCCCCGGAATCCATATTCCCACCGCAGGATTTTCAGTACCTGGATCATCCGTTCCATGGTATAATCCGGATTCTTCACCACAGCAGAACTCAAAAACAACCCCTCAATATAGTTCCTGCGGTAAAACTCCATGGTCAAATCTGCAAGTTCCCTTGGTGAAAAAGTAGCGCGAGGGACGTCGTTGGAACTGCGGTTGATACAGTATATACAGTTATAACAACAGGCATTGCTCATCAGGACTTTTAGCAGGGAGACGCATCGTCCATCCTCCGTCCAGGTATGACAGCAACCCGCCGGCAGGGCGCTCCCCAGTTTTCCTGCCTGCCCTCCGCGCTTACTCCCGCTGGAAGAACAAGAGACATCGTACTTCGCCGCATCCGATAAAATTTCCAATTTTTTTAGTATGCTCTGCAAAAAGTTCCGCCTCCTTTTTCGCTCCGTTTTTTCTATCATAACACAGTTTGTGAAGAAATGCAAACATTTGTTCTTATGTGTATTCCTCCCTTGCCTGCATCCACTTTTGAATACTGGCAAGGGATTCCATGAAGAGTATCCAATAATATCGTCCCCTTTCAAAATATTTGACAAGGGTCTCTTTCTATTTCTAAATTAACACTCTTTCAAAGCGCGTTCTGCTTCTTTTAGGATCCGGATAGCTGATGCTGCGCTGATTCCAAACCGTTCGCAGCCAGCTTCATGCATTTGCAAAATCGTTTCCAGGGTTCGGATACCCCCAGCCGCTTTCACCTTTGCCTGGTCGCCTACAGCGGCTTTCATCCGGCGCACCATCTCCACTGTAGAGGGAATCCCGGACCAACCTGTCCCCGTCTTGACAAACTGCGCCCCAGCACAAACTGCCGTTTTGCAGGCAAGTTCCAATTCCGTTGCTGACAGATAGCCTGCTTCCACAATCACCTTAACAGGGACTCCCTGCGCCTCTTCCACCACTGCATAGATATCCCGCTCAACATAACTGATATCCCCATCTTTGAGCTTGCCGACTGCCATCACCATATCCAGTTCCCGGCATCCTAACGCCAGAAGTTCCTCTGCCTCCAGCCTCTTCCCTGTGGTACTCTGTGCGCCGGAAGGGAACCCAACCACGCCGCCAAGCTTAACGGATGAAATTTCCCGTATCTGCCGTGCCAGGTACGAGGTATAACACGGCAGGGCAAAGACAGCTGCTGGTCCATACTGTTTTGCTGCAAGCACCATGTCATCAATTTCCGCCTGTGTATTTTGGGCCTGTACACAGCTGAAATCCAGATATCTGGCGAGACTTCTTATAAAATCTTTATCCATCGTTCACTCCGCCTTTATGGTTAATAAACGCGCATTCTGCCGCGAACCTGGTTTTCCACCTCATATTTTTTCCCAATAAGCTTGGCGTCGTCAAAACAAATCGGTTGGCCCGCCTGATAGCAAGTCCGATAAAAACACAGCAGGGCTTCCCCAACCGGAACACCGAGCATTTGCGCTTCTGTGAAATCCGCATTTTTAGCAAAGATTTTATCGTGGACTTCTTCAATCACAAGGTGGTAGTGTTCCTCCAAAAACTGGTATAATCCGCAAAAACGGTCAGTATATTCTACAAATCCCGGTACCAATGATGCGGGGATATAATTGACCATAATGGCAATGGGACAGCCATTTGCATTTTGAATCCTCTGCACTCGGGCAACCCGTTTATCCGTTTTGAGCATCAGCGCCTGGCTGACATGAGACGGCGCTTCTACCATATCGATGTACATGCTCCCTACTGTAACGGTATAACCCTTTTTTCGCAGGGTTTCTGTCACAGAAGTAACCTGTTTCAGATCCTGTTTTGCTTTGTAATCCAGCACAAGGGTTCCTCTCCCCTGCTTTACCTCAACAAACCCTTCCTGTGCAAGCATTCCCACAGCACGGCGAATAGTACTCCTGCTGACCGCAAACATCTGCTCCAGTTGTCCTTCCGTGGGCAGCAGTTCTCCCACCGGATACTTTTGCTCCATGATGTCCCGTTTCAAATGTTCATATAACTCTCTGTACGCGGGCCGCCCCATGATCTCTTAATCCCCCAAATTCTTTACAATGATGAATCTTATTCTATCAGAAAAATTAGCCCATGGCAAACAATTTGAGAAACGGGGATTCTCTGACGCCACTACCAGTAATGGATGAAAAATTGGCACTTTCAGATCATGAAGTTCCTGTACAGGAATCGGAAAAAGCTTTCCCGAAAAATTCAAGATAGCCTTTTCGATTACTTTTGCCGTTGATTTATTCTACCGGAGGATTCCGTACCTGGCCAAAGGCTTCCAAATGGGAAATCCACTGGAGAATATCCTCATATACTTCTTGCCGGTTTATCTCATTGAGCAGTTCATGGCGCGCCCCTTCATAGAGCTTCATACGGACATCCCGCACGCCGGCGCTGATCAGGGTCTTATAGACATAGGAGACTCCTTTCCCATAATCCCCTACCGGATCCATATCCCCTGAAATAAGGAGGGTAGGAAGCGTTTTGGGATAAGTGGAAAACCACTCCGGATCGCTGCATTGGAGTAAAAGAGTAAAAAGGTCTTCAAACGCAGAGGCAGTAAACGTAAAATCGCAATATGGATCGGCAAGATATTGATCTACAACTTTTTCATCACGGGACAGCCAGTCAAATTTTGTCCGGCGGGCGTTGCGTCGATTATATGCATGGAATGCAAGGTGCTGCAGCCAGGAACTCCTGTACTGTTCTCCGTGCCTGCGGCATTCCAATGCTGCAAGTTTTTTCCCAGCTCGTGCTCCGGGGTTAGGGCCAGAGGTACCACAGAAAATAACCGCGCTGAGTTCTTTCCCATATTTTGTCACATAATTGCGCGCAATAAACGAACCCATGCTATGTCCAAAGAGAAGGATCGGCAAATCAGGGTATTTGATTTTCATCATATTGGTCAGGGTGTGCAGATCATCCACTAAAAATTTTTCCCCACCACGTTTGGCAAAGTACCCAAGTTGTTTTTGCGAAGCCGCAGAAGCGCCATGGCCCAAATGATTATTTGCACATACTATAAATCCATTTTCTGTCAAAAACTCAGCAAATCCGGCATACCGATCGATATATTCGCACATCCCATGGGATATCTGGACAATTCCCTGTGCTTGGAAATCCGGCTGCCAGATTTTTGCCACTATCGTGTCTGTCCCGTTTGTACTTGGATAAAAAATATCACAGGTATGCATGGTAAAACCTCCTCTTAACTCTGTGCGGCAATCCCGGGAGAGGAATGGATGTTTTGGACCTCATTATTGCCGGATACCGTATAAAAATAGATTTCCGGGAAAGATTTCCAAAGTTTTGCCATAAACACGCTATTTTCCTTTGGCGCGCCAGTTATGACATGTTCCGCGTTATATTCTCGAATACAGTCCGCCATGGCAGAAAAAGGATGCTCTGCATTCAAGATATTCATTGAGGCATTGTAGTCCATGGACACGGTATACAAATGTTCCAACGCGTTGCGGTTAATCGTTTCTATGTTGGTTGAGACAATATTTATAACAAAAAGCTCTGTCTTGGATAAGTTCGCCACCTTGCTGCCCACCCGGATAAGGCGATCGCAGGCAAACTGGTCAGTGACAAAGACAAGGGTTGACTTGTTATGTATTGGCTGATCGAGTTTCATGAAAATCTTACAACTCCTGTTTGATGGTGAAAACCAAAATACAAATTTGATGCTTTTATTATACAGGAGAGTTATTAATAAATCATGAAACGGAAGGAAGAATTCCCAAAACAGATTTTCCCATTACTGTTTTCTTTATAGATTTTTAAGAAGTTTTATGCTTTTTTAGACAGAAAACTGTTGTATCTAAAACCAAAAAAGGTATGATAATGTTAGTATGTAAAAGCACAGGAAAGCATTTCCTGTGCTGTGCCGCACAAATTGTCCTTCATATTTAAAATTCCTGCTTCAGATAACCCTGTAGCTGATCCCGGGCAAGAGCAACTTCCTTCTGGGAAAAGTTGGATACCGATCCAACCAGAACAACCAGATCCTGCTGCGTCAGGTAATAAGACTGGCGTGGACTTAACTGAAAGGAAGGATCCTGCAGAGCCTGCTGAATCATTTTTTCAACAACCCGTTGGTACCCGCTGTCCTGCTCAAAAAGGTCAGAGGGGTTTTCCATCTGACAGCCGGATTGTATGCCCCTGTTTCCACTGGGCATTGGCTCCGGATGCAGAAAAGTTTGTTTGGAACACAATACTCAGGCAGTTTTCATCGGCAAACGAGACCTCATAATACTGATCTGCCGACGCTGTCTGTGCACCGGTTTTCGCCCGGTACATCTGCGTCCAAACCAATGCTTTTTTGGATTCCTCCTGAAATTCCGTATTGCGTTTCGCCTGTTCCGAACTGTCCTTAAGTCCGGACAGGCGTGGAATCCGAGACGTCAGTGTTACAGATTTTCCTGTCTGATCCTGCCTCACCTCCATCAAATGATAGGAGCGTGAAGCGCCAGCAACCGCAAGGTTTAATATCAATGCAAAGGCAATAGCATACAGCCATCCATATCTTCGTTTCAATCGGGTTTTCACCCTCTCTTTTGAAATATATTGGCGGCACATGGATTAGGGTTCCCAAAACTTCGCAAAATAATGTTACCACCACAATCCAAAAGGAGTTGTGCAATCATGGAAAATTCAAAGAAAAGACTGAAAAAAATCAGAAAAATAGCAATTATACTGTTGATAGCTATTGGAGTTGTCCTGCTTTGTATCTGGCTGTTTCCTTATGTCCTGTCGCTGAAAGATGAAGCTGTTCGGACCCAATTTGAAGCATGGATAAATTCCCTGGGTATTTGGGGATTTTTTGTCATGCTTGCGATCCAAATCCTCCAGGTTATCATTGCCATTATTCCAGGCGAACCTGTAGAGATCATTGCCGGGGTCCTCTATGGCGGATTAGGGGGGCTTTGCCTGTGCCTTTTGGGAATTCTAATTGGTACCGCTGCCATTTATTTTGCTGTTAAAAAATTTGGGTATCCTCTGGTTCGGAAATTTGTCTCTGAAGAACAAATGGGCCGCTTTAAGTTCCTTTCGGACGCAAAGCGGCTGGAAACAGTGACTTTTCTGCTATTTTTTATTCCCGGCACCCCAAAAGATGTGCTGACCTATCTGGTACCGCTGACAGATATCCGTCCACTTCGTTTTTTCCTGATCGCCACATTTGCACGGATTCCCTCCATTATCACTTCCAGCTTTATTGGGGAAAACCTGAGCAAAGGCAACCTGTGGATGACAGTTGCAATTTTTGCCATAGCGGGAGCACTTGGGATTGGTGGAATTTTATTTAACAACTATTTTCTGGACAGAATGAATTCTAAACGCGAAAAAAAAGGAAAAAACACCAGAAATTAACTGGTGTAATCTTCAATTAAGCGGTTGAGTTCCTTCATGTCCTGTGCAAAAACTCCCGTCTGGAGCGCCTGTTGATCAAATTCTGGCAGCGTTGAAACATAGACGTCAAAGACAATATCCGGCTGATCCTTGCTGGTTTCAAACACGGCGATTTTCCCATGATAATCCTTAAGGACATAGGCGGGATAATCTGCTTCCTGGCTCTGTCCCGCCTCTGCAGCTGCTTCTGGTTGGAGCGGGATATAGATGACTGCTAACAGCAACGTACAGGCCATAACTACAGTTAAAGAGGCCTGAAGGATTCGATTTGTTCTGTGTTTCATTTTATTTTCCTCCATGAAACAAAATTTGCGTATGCACCTGTCCGAAAATACTCTTTCGGTTATAGTATGTACGGTACTTTTATAGGATATACGCCCTTTCTGGAAAGTGTCAGCATAATTGCCTTTTTTCGAATTTTGCCGCCATTTATTTTCCAGATTATGTAAAAAAACGGGTCCTCTAAAAAAATGTTCACACTTTTTCTCCATCATATGCTATAATAGCCGCAGAGCGGCAATGATAATTATTAGAATAAGAATGGTTTTGCTCAACGCCAGACGGAAAGAAACGGCTGTAGGGCTTTTATGCTGCCCAAATGGACGGTATGGTGAAAAATGCACTTTTATCACTGCATAAAAGCAAATTCAGCCTGTTTTTCTTTTTACAGGACAGGCAGTTGAGGATTCTTATAAGGCAACGCAAAAGGAGGCCATGACCTGATGAAAAAAATCACGCCCGAAACGAGGCAAAAGCTGGAACATGCAGCGCATATTACCCGAAAAGCTTGTTCCTATATCGGAATGGGCGTTATGACAGTTTTTCTAATTTGTATTATTACCGGGTGTATTGTCGGTACGGCAATGGGAATTTATGTAATGAAATTTGTCAACCCGGACGATACCATTAACCTCAGGGATCAAGAGCTCAATTACACCTCTGTTCTCTATGTTACCAATGAAAACGGGGAGGAAGTAGAACTCCAACGGCTACACGGGACAGAAAACCGTATCTGGGTAGATCTGGAACAGATTCCCCAACATTTACAGGATGCTTTTATTGCCGTTGAAGACGAACGGTTTGAATCCCACCACGGGGTAGACTGGAAACGTACCATTGCCGCAGCGGCAAACCTGTTTTTAGGATTTTATGACACACAGCAAGGCGGATCCACGATTACCCAGCAACTGGTCAAAAATATTACAGGTGACGATGACGTCCGAGTGGAACGCAAAGTACAGGAGATTTTTAAAGCCCTTAAACTGG
>ERZ1643246.2169-NODE-2169-length-19361-cov-6.158500_pt1 | contig 19361 bp, 20 predicted proteins | sample MGYA00579265_ERZ1643246 | MGnify/ENA primary metagenome ERZ1643246 (study PRJEB29033, sample SAMEA4952261) | chicken gut metagenome | biome: Broiler Chicken; feature: Gastrointestinal Tract; material: Caecum | place: Ireland | collected 2018 | study: Broiler...
TTGGAGTGACATATAAAGAAGATAAAGATTATGTAAAAGAAAATATCCAGTTATTGGTAGAAAAGGGAATGTATCCACAAAAAATTTAATAGAATCAATCTAAAAGCAAGTTAACAATGATAGTTATCTTGCTTTTATTTTATATATAAATATGCTTTAAGCAAATAATATGGTATAATAAGATTATAAAGTGAAAAATATTGAAGAAATAAAAAGAAAAACAATGAATAAAATGCGTATATATAAATAGGAGGAATTATTCTATGACAGATTTCAGAAACCTATTTGATATACGCATTAAGAACTATTTTCGTCATCATAACCATATTGCTGATCTTTTGTCTGTCATTCTTTTTGACGGCCATAGAGATACGCATATTCGTCTGATTCAATATATTCCAACTGAAAAATCAACAGCTCTGTTGACAACCAATGAAACAATCGAACGTACAAGAGATCATCTCATTCATGTCATGATTGATGGAAGACATTCTTATGTTGGCATTGAACATCAGTCCTATAATGATCAGACGATGTTTCAGCGTATCATGGAATATGATTATCTTGATTATCTCCAACAGTATCATGATTATCAGGATAGCCGTGGCAGGGACAAAATCAAGAAAATCATCACAATTGTCATTTACTATGGCGAAAAGAAATGGACAGAAACTAGAAACTATGAAGACATGACAATGGAAGCACCTCAAATATTTGAAGGATATTATAATGTGCATTTTATACCATTGATTGAAATGGTCAAGCTGGATGAAAGCAAGTTTACTAACAGAGACAATTATAACCTTGTCAGGGGATTAAAGATGCTTTATGGGAAAATCGCTTCAGATGATGATTTCATGGTTAGTCATGAGGTAGCCTGTGTGTTAGGGGATTTGACACATGATGAAAAGATTTACAATCACATTGAAAAACAGGAAGGAGATGTTCATATGGGTCAATATGTATTAAATATTAGCAAGAAAGCACGACTCGAAGGTATAAAAGAAGGAAAAAAAGAAGGAAGAGAGCAGGGGTTGCATTGAAGGTATTACTCATACACTTCTTCAGCTGCTTCAATCAAAGCTAGGCCAACTTTCACCAAAGATTATTCATCAAATTCAAACAAGTAATGATGAACAACTACATGCCTTAACAATACATATTTTTGGTATAAACAGTGAAGAAGATGTTTTGAAGATACTTAAAAATGACTAGACTTTATTTGCTTTGTCATGTTCTTAAAATAACAAAACCCAGCTTTAGAATAGAAATCAATAAAAGTGGAAATGTAATTATGACAATTTAAGCCAATGATATTTTATTTTTCTTAAACTACACATTTGTCGAGATTCGTAGTAAAATAAACATATAGATAGGAGGTTTTGTTATGAATAATTTTAGTGAAGATTTAAAAAAGGTTATATTAGCAGGAATTGGTGCTGTTGCTGTGACTGCTGAAAAATCTAAAGAAGTTGTTGAAGACTTAGTGAAAAAAGGAGAATTAACTGTTGAACAAGGAAAGGTTTTGAATGAAGAATTAAAGCATAATGTTGCTGAAAAATTAAGAAAACCAGTCAGTGTAGAAACAGTAGAAAAAGATTTACAGAATATGGACGTAGAAGACTTAGAAACTTTAAAAGCAAAGATTGAAGAATTACAAAAAGCAAAGAATGAAACAAACGAATAATTTAAGTACAAAACGACGTCTTGCACAAATTCTGACAATACTGAGAAAACATCATTTAGCAAAGGGCATTGATCCTGTTAAATTTAGGATGATTTTAGAGGATCTAGGACCAACATTTGTAAAGATTGGTCAAATTATGGCTTCCAGACAAGATATGTTTTCTCAGCGTTATTGTCGAGAATTAGTCAAATTAAGAGATAATGTTGCACCTATGAGCATTGAAACAGTCAAGACTGTGATTGAAAATGAATATCAGGAAGATCTGAATGATGTATTTTTAGATTTTGATATTGTGCCATTAGGAAGTGCTTCCATTGCACAAGTACATAAAGCAACATTAAAAGATGGACGCCATATTGTTGTGAAGGTTCAACGTCCTGGCATTTATGAAATGATGGAAAGAGATATTTCATTAATTCGTAAAGCTGTGAAAATCTTAAAATTAAATGATGTTTTAGGAAGTGTTGTTGATTTAAATATTGTATTAGATGAATTTTGGCATACAGCTAAAGAAGAAATGGACTTTTTAAACGAAGCACATTATGCAAAAAGGTTTTCTCATTTACATCATGATATTCAATATATTGATGCTCCAGAAATCATTGATGATTACAGTACAAGTAAAGTTCTGGTAATGGAATATATTGATGGTTATGAAATAGATGATCGTATCACCCTTAAAAATGCTGGCTATGATTTAAAAGAAATTGCAGCAAAATTAGCTGAAAATTATATTAAACAAATTGTAGATGATGGCTTTTTTCATGCTGATCCCCATCCTGGGAATTTAAGAATTCGAGATGGGAAGATTGTCTGGATTGATTTTGGAATGATGGGTATTTTAAATCGTGCTGATAAGGATTTAATGAGGGATGCTGTTTTGGCTATTGGACAAAATGATACCCAAAAGCTTGTTGATGTGATTTTAACTTTGGGAGAACATGATGATCGTATTGACTATGCTTTATTTTATGATAATATTGAAACTTTTATGAAGCATTATGTATCAATGGATTTAACAGATATCAATTTAGGTGATGTTGTGCAGGAAATCTTTGTGATAGCTCATAAGCATCGTATATCTATGCCTAAAGGTGTCAGCATGCTGGCAAGGGGATTGGTAACGATTGAAAGTACTGTTATGCTTATTGATCCCCATATTAGCATTTTAGAAATTGCGGCGAATCATGTGGCTAATCATATATCAAAGAAATTGGATTATAAAAAAGAACTCACAAAATCAGCAAAAAAACTTTATAATTCTAGTCAGAATGTTTTAGATTTACCGGGTCAGATATCAGATATTATGCGTATGTTGATGAAAGGAAGACTCAAGGTGAATCTAGATATTATGGAATCCAGTGTACCTATGACAGCTATTAATCATATGGTTAATAAACTTGTTGTGGGAATTGTCAGTGCAGGTTTATTGATGGCAAGCAGTATGTTATGTACGACTCAAATGACGCCTAAAGTTTTTGGGATTCCTGCCTTAGGTTTTATTGGTTATATGACAGCTGTTGGATTAGGTATCTGGCTATTATTGACAGTCTTAAAAGAAAGAAGACAGAAAAAATAACTGTATTCATTTATGTAAAAATGAATACAGTTTGTTTTTATCTTTGACAATAATTGTTTTATATTGAATGAGTATCATTTTTTCTTTCACAAATTCATTTAATACTTTGGTTACAGTGACACGTGATAAACCAAGCAATGAAGCAATTTCTTCATGCGAATATGTGATTTCATGATGATGATAGTGATCCATTTGATCTAATAAAAAAGCAGCGACTTTTTCATAACGATTATATGTATAGGATCTTTTGATCATGGCTGTCAGATAATCACATGTCTGAGATAAAGATTGTAAAATATTGATGAGTAAATCTTGTGATTGTTGAAGATAAGGATAGAGGTGCTTAGGATAACAGGCAATAACTTCAACATCACTTATCGCTTGAATGGTTGTTGGACGTTTAGATGGACTGATAAAGGCAGATTCACCAAAAATATCTCCAGATTGTAAAATATCCATAGTCACTTCTTTTCCATTGGAATTCATAACATAGACTTTTACTTTGCCATTTAAAATCAAATATATTAAATCGGCATCATCTTCCTGCATATAAATGATATCTGAAGGCTGATAAACTTGTTTTTGACCAGCTTCTATAAAATATTGAAAATATTCTTTTTTTATTTTCATAGACTTCTCACCACTTTTCTTTTTAATTGTAACATAGATTACATTTTAAAGAAAGCAGATATGATAAAGTCTTGAGCGAGGTGAGGAATATGAAACAAAAAGTTTTGAATTTGATTTATATTATTGTTGGAAATATTTTAATTGCTTTAGCAGTCAATACATTAATTTTAGAAAATCATATTATTGTAGGGGGAACTTCTGGAATTGGAAATGTCTTAAATTATTATTTTCATATCCCTGTTTCATTAAGTGTTGGATGTTTAAATGTGTGTTTATTTTTAGTAGGGTTATTATTCATTGGAAAGAAATTTGCCATGACAACATTAATCTCTACATTTTTATTTCCAATTGTATTACAATTCTTTGAAACACATGCCATGTTTCATCATTATTTAAATGATCCATTATTAGCAGCTATTTTAGCGGCCTGTCTGGTTGGTGTTGGTATTGGACTCATTTTAAAAGCCAATGCTTCTACTGGTGGAGTCGATATTTTAGCTATTTTATTAAATAAAAAATTAGGCTTCCCTGTACATATTGTCTTAAACTGCATTGATTTATCTATTTTGGTTTTACAGTTTACTTTTAATGATACAACACATGTGATTTATGGAATAATGATTGTTATGATTACAGCTGTTGTATTAAATAAAACATTAACACAAGGAACAAGTCTTGTACAATTAACAGTCATCAGTGATGAATATGAAACAATCAAAGAATCTATTTTACATGAGTTTGATGCCGGTGTAACTCTTTTAGCAAGTGAGAAAGGTTATACAAAAGAAAATTCTAAACTTATTTTATCTGTTCTTCCATATCGTAAATTACCATCTATTAAAGCAAAAATCCATGAAATTGATCCTTATGCTTTTGTGATTGTCTCTCACGTAGAAGAAGTCGGTGGTAAAGGATTTACATTAGAAAAAAGAAATGCTTAAAGCTCAAATGAGCTTTTTTTGTTTATAGTGCATATTGTTTGCATAAGAAAAAGTTGTATGTTAAACTGCATATAGTTAGTTAAGGCTAACTATAATGAATCGTATAAAAAAGATAAAAATGTTTAAAATACAATAGGAGGTAGAAACGATGTCATTAATTGGAAAAGAAATTAAAGAATTTAAAGCACAAGCTTATCAAAATGGAGAATTTAAAGAAGTAACAAAAGAAGATCTTTTAGGAAAATGGAATGTTTTATTTTTCTATCCTGCCGATTTTACTTTTGTATGTCCAACAGAATTAGAAGATTTAGCAGATAAATATGAAGAATTTAAGAAAATCAATTGTGAAATTTATTCAGTATCATGTGATACACACTTTGTTCATAAAGCATGGCACGATACATCTAAACGTATTCAAAAAATTCAATATCCTATGTTAGCTGATCCAACAGCCGCTTTAGCGAAAGATTTGGATGTTTATATTGAAGCTGATGGATTGGCTGAGAGAGGAACATTTATTTTAAATCCTGAAGGAAAAGTTGTAGCTTATGAAGTGATTGCAGGAAATGTAGGACGTAATAGTGATGAATTATTAAGACGTGTTCAAGCTTCACAATTTGTTGCGGAACATGGTGATGAAGTTTGTCCAGCCAAATGGCAACCAGGTGAAGAAACATTGAAACCATCATTAGATTTAGTAGGAATGTTATAATGTCTAAGATTTATGATGCGATTATTGTTGGTGGAGGCCCAGCTGGGCTCTCTGCCGCTATTTATCTTGCTAGAGCAAAATATAGTGTCCTGGTTTTAGAAAAAGAAAAATTTGGTGGACAGATTACCATAACATCAGATATTGTGAATTATCCAGGTGTGCTGGAAGATTCTGGTGAGGGTCTTACAATCAAAATGAGAAAGCAGGCTGAAAACTTTGGCGCATCTTTTCAAAAGGCCCATGTCAAAAGTCTTCACTTACAACACCCTATCAAAAAGGTTGAAACTGATCAAGAAATCTATGAATCTGTTGGTCTCGTATTAGCTCCAGGAGCTCATCCTAGAAAGCTTGGTTTCCCTGGTGAAAAGGAATATCAGGGACGTGGAATTGCTTATTGTGCGACTTGTGATGGGGAATTTTTTGAAGGATGTCCAATCTTTGTTATTGGGGGAGGTTTTGCAGCATGTGAAGAAGCTCTCTTTTTAACACAATATGCTTCAAAAGTAACAATGATTGTGAGAGAAGAAGATTTCACATGTGCCAAAACAATTGCTGATCAAGTGCGTGCTCATGATCAAATAGAAACGATTTTTGAAACAGAAATTGTGGAAGTTGGTGGGCATGACACGATGGAATATGCTGTTTTTAGAAATAATCGTGATCAGTCATTATGGCGTTATGATGCTTCAACACAAGGACGTTTTGGAATCTTTGTTTTTGCTGGATATGTTCCACAAAATGAATTATTTCAAGATCAGCTGGCATTAAATGCCCAAGGGTACTTAATCACTGATCGTCATCAAAAAACAAGTATGGATGGTGTTTATGGTGCTGGTGATATTTGTGAAAAAGATTTACGTCAGGTTGTGACTGCTGTCAGTGATGGTGCTATTGCTGCAACATCTTTAGAAAAATATATCACGACAACAAAAGACAAATATGATATCCAAACAATAGCTTATCAGAATCATTCTCAAAAACCAAAAAGTTCAAAAGTGGATGATTCTTCCATGTTTATCAGTCAGGATATCAGAGAACAGTTACAACAGATTTTCAACAAATTCACAAAAGATATTTATTTAATAGGTCAATTATCAACAGATCCTTTTTCATTAGAAATGAAAAACTTTATGGAAGAGCTGGCTTCATTAAGTCCACATATTCACAATGTTTATCAATCTGTTCAAGAGCATCCTCAAATCATTTTATGTGATAGTGATCAAAATGATTTAGGTGTACATTATCACATGGTACCAGGTGGTCATGAGTTTAATTCGTTTATACTTGCTTTATACAATATCGCAAGTCAAGGACAGCCATTGGATCAACACGTCATAGAAAGGATTCAATCATTAAAATCACATCAGATTCAAGTGTTTGTCTCTTTATCTTGTACAATGTGTCCAGAAGTTGTTCAGGCAACACAACGTATAGCTTTGCTTCATCAGGATATCCAAACATCTATTTATGATTTATCACATTATCCTGAATATAAAGAACAATATCAAATAATGAGTGTACCATGTATTGTGATTGACCAACAACATGTCTTGTTTGGAAAAAAGACAATGGAAGAGATGATACAGGTATTAGAAAAGCTTCAGTCAAAATGAAGCTTTTTTGTTTGTTTACCCATACCATTTTGATAAAAAGACATAACTTATATTGAGGTGAATGAAATTGGATTTTAATGAAAATCAATATGACATGTATGATCCATACAACCAGCGTGTTATGATTCAGCCATGGTTCTGGTGGTGGTTTTTCCCACCACAATTTTTCCCACCAGGTCCTCCAAGACCTCCGCATCCTCCAGGACCACCTAGACCGCCAAGGCCACCAGGTCCTCCAAGACCTCCACAGCCACCAAGACCACCTGGACCACCAGGATCACCAAGGCCTCCTTATTCAAGAGAATATATGTAAAAAGGCACATCAATTTGTGCCTTTTTGTGATTTTTGCTTTTTTTCAAGTTTGACGTATTCAATACAAGCGACACCAATAGCCCCAGCTAAATCTAACATCAGATCTTTCATCGTATCATTGAGAGCCTCATGTCCCTGTAAAGGAATATCATCTTCGTCATACAGTGTAGAACGAGTTGTTTCCATATATTGCTGATTATTTGTTTTGAAAATATCATCAACAGTATATTCACCAATTTCCCATATGGCTCCAATGGCTAAAGCTACACATACAACAATCAGACTCATAAATAAAGGTGATACAGATAGAGGAATGCGATATTCCTGATCAAGATATTGAATGACTATAAAACCAACATAGGCAATGACAACACCTGAAAAAGTATGCAAAATAGAATCCCAATAAGGAATACGTCCATAAAAGTTTAAAACATCCCCTAAAATAAAACCACTAAATGCAAAAGTGATTAAAATAAAATCTAATAAATGTGGGATTTCAAAATGATATATATCTTGAATAAACTTAGGAATACGTAAAACAAATAACATAGCCACTAATTGGACAATAGTGAAAATTAAACGTCCTTTATTATCACCAGTGCGTGTAAATAATAAAAACACAGCAATTCCTAACATCAAGACAACGCTCCAGAAAATCAATTTTCTTGCGATAATTAAATAATAAGGTTTTCTTTCTTTTAACTTTGTTTTCATAAATCCTCCCCCGTATTGCCTATATCATATATGACAATTATGAACTTTCCATAAATTCCTGACATATTTGTTGCCATTCTATTAAAAGTTTATCTAAAGAATAGGCAGCATTAGCAGGAGAAGTTGAAGGTAAACATATATCTTTTTGATGTGTCAATTCATAACAATACTTCATATACAGCTGATGGGCTTTTTTTCCATTGGTATAAATATGTGTAATATGTGTATCTTTTAATAAACCTGCAATATCATTGATAATGACATTTTGAATTGAGCTGTCACTAGAACCATGAATATCACAGCTTTGAATCACATCCCATAATGCAATATGATTTTCAAGTAGAAAATTCTTTTTTTCTTCAATCGTTAATAATGGCTCATGGTGATAAAGCGTAGCCAGAACTTTCCAGAAACGATTTTGTGGATGATGATAAAAAAACTGAGCTTCACGTGATTTGACAGAAGGAAATGAACCTAAAATAAGAATTTGTGAATCCTGATTATAAATAGGAGGAATGTTGTGTATTGCGAACATGTTTTCACCACCTTTTCATTTATTATAACAAATTTTATAAATTCATTTTACAAAAAAAGAAAAAAGGTATATGATAAGTATGTAGATGATGTCAATTCTATAACCGGTTTTCAAAACTGAATAACGTCTTTGGGGCAGGGTGTAATTCCCTACCGATGGTGATAGTCCATGACTCGCTGATAGCGACTGATCTGGTGAAATTCCAGAACCGACGGTATAGTCCGGATGAGAAAAGACAAATTCTATGCAACTTAGACATTTTTTTGTTTAAGTTATTTTTTTTAGAAAAAAGGAGATAGAAAAATGAAAACAAAAAAATTAAACGTCAAAAAAATAGCTTTGATTGGCATGTTGGGTGCATTGGGTGGTCTTTTAATGTTGATCAAAACACCTCTTCCATTTATGCCACCATTTATGGATTTTGATCTGGCAGCATTACCAGAAATCATTGGTGGATTTGCCCTTGGACCGGTGGCAGCTGTTTTGATTGTCATTGTCAAACTGATTGTCAAATTAGCTATTTTAGGAACCAGTACAGCATTTGTAGGGGAGCTTTCTAATTTTATTGTGAGTGTTGCCTATGTATTACCAGCTGTATTGATTTATGATCATCATAAAGAAAAGAAATCCGCATTACAGGGTATGATTATTGGAACAATTGTGTGTACACTGGCAGCTGTGATTTCTAATGTTTATATGATTATCCCGTTTTATGCGAATATGATGGCAGGGTGGTCAGTGGATACAATTGTAGACATGTGTCATGCTGTTTGTCCTTTGGTGAATGATATCTGGACTCTCGCATTGTTTGGCGTTGTCCCATTTAATTTAATTAAATGTGGTGTGACTTCAGTGATTACTTTTATTGTGTATAAGAAAATCAGTGTACCACTTAAAAAATTTGTGAAAGCTGGGATGTAGACAATGAAAGTCAAAAAAATAACAACTATTGGCATTCTTTGTGCATTAGCCATGATTGTAAACTTGTTTGCCTTTATGCCACTTGTTCCTACTGTCACATGGCTGACTTATGATCCTAAAGATATTATAATTGTGATTGGTGGTTTTATATATGGTCCAATGACATCTTTGATTATGAGTGGCATCTGTTCAGTGCTGGAAATCATGATCAAAGGTGGAACAATCTTAGATGTTTTCATGAATATGATTTCAACCTGTTCATTTGCTTGTGTCGCAGCAGCAGTTTATAAACATAAACATACAAAACAGGGAGCCATGATTGGCTTGTTATTAGGGGTGGTTATAACTGTTATAAATATGACGATCTGGAATTATATTGTCACACCAATTTATTATGGTATGCCTCGAGCAGCAGTTGTAGCCTTGTTGTTACCTGGTATTATTCCATTTAATATATTAAAAGCTGGGCTTAATGCCGGAATCACTTTATTTGTATATAAGAGTGTTGTAGCTATTTTACGTCATACTCATTTTATTGAAGCAAGTGGACAACCTACTTCCCAAACGAAGTCATTGGTCTGGGTTGGACTGTTTATTACAATATCTATAATCTGTATTATTTTAGCTATTCAAAATATTATTTAAGGAGTTGAAGATATGAACTTTTTAGAAGCCAAGACTTATTTATTTGAAAAATTGGCACCATCAAAAATTATGGCACTGGCATCAAGTGTCAATGATTATGTTATGGTTAGAAATGTCAGTTGTTTAATTTATAATGATGCCATTTATTTTAAGACTGATAAAAATTTTAGAAAGACAAAGCAGTTATATAAAAATCCTCGTGTGGCTTTATGTTATAGTGGCATTCAAGTTGAGGGTAAAGCAGAGATTTTAGGATTAGTTATTGATGAACCAGGACGTCAATTTGAAAAATTATATCAGAAATATTTATGGGGAAGCTATAATGCTTATAGTCATAAAGAAGATGAAATTTTAGTAAGAGTTGAACCTGTTTTTGTAGAAATATGGGATACTGATGAAAAGAATCAGGCTTTTCAGACTTTTATTGATTTTGAAAAAGAAAGTGTAGAATATTGTCAGTATGATGACAAAAAATAAGAAAATAATGATTATTTCTCTTTTTTCATGAAAAATTCATAAGTATTTTCTATAATCATGGTGTACTTTTACTTTGTAATTGTATAAATAGTGTGTATAATGGTTATGTTAGAATTTAATGAAGAAAGAGGGATTTCATGAAAAAACTCATTAAGGTGTTACTTTCAAGAAGATTGTTATTGATTATTACACTCATTGCGGCAATTGTTTTTACTGCCGTTGCCTTTGAGTTAAGTATACTTCCATTAAAATATTTTATACCATTGATTGTGATTATTTTCTTGTTAGCTTTTTTATTTTATCGTCTAGCAAGCGATAAAAATGATCGTCATCCTATCAAGGTTGCGCTAATGAAATTATTGAATGTCTTACTTGCTATTGTCTTAATTATAGCATCTTTATCTTTGATGAAAGGTTCAAACTTTATTTCTTCTATTACGGGAGGAAATGAAGAAATCATTGAAATGAATGTGGTTGTCTTAAAAGATTCTGCCTATAACTCTATAGATGATTTAAAGGGACAGCCTTTTGGAGCGCATCAGGGAGATGCTGTGAATATCAATAAAACAGAAACAATGATTGAAGATGATATTGGTGAGATTGTTGTAACAAACTATAGTACAAACAATGAGCTTGTGGCAGCGTTATTGGATCATGAAATGAGTGCTATTATTGTCAAAGCTGTAGATTTAGAATCTTTTGATTCTATTGAAGATAAGTTTAATGAAAAGATCAGAATTATTCAAAAATATGAAATCAAGTTACCAAAAGTAGCTGCAAATAGTGCTAAGGTGACTCAAGAACCATTTGTTGTCTTTATTAGTGGTAGAGATAAAGAAGGACCAATTAATACATTCTCATTATCTGATGTGAATATGATTGCGGCTATTCATCCTCAAACAAAACAAGTTCTATTAGTGAGTATTCCTAGAGATTATTATGTAGATATTAAAGGCATTGAGGGTGTAGAGGGTCAAGATAAGTTAACTCATAGTGCTAAAGGTGGAATTGATGCGACAATTCAGACTGTAGAAAATTTAGTTGGTGTAGATATGAACTATTATGCTAAGTTTAATTTTACATCATTTATGAATGTAATTGATGCTTTAGGTGGTATTGAAGTGACTGTGCCTAAATATGATGTGATTGGTAGAGATGATGGTGTCTTTACAACACGATTAGATAAATATACAATTAAACCTGGAAAACAGACTTTTGATGCAAAACATGCCTTATCATTTGTCCGTGAAAGATATGCCTTTGTTGATGGGGATGAAGTTCGTGGAAAGAACCAGATGTTAATGTTGAAATCTATTATTAAAAAATGTTGTTCACCAAGTATTATTACGAACATGGATAGTGTTTTTGAATCTTTATCAGATAGTTTTGAAACCAATTTAAGTGCTGATGATATCAAATCATTAATTAATATGCAAATTAATGATATGGCTTCATGGGATGTTCAATCTTATCGTTTAACAGGAGATGCTTCACAGAGAGTTTTTGAACTTGCGACAGTCGGCGATGTGACATCTGTTAATGCAAATGGTGTTTATGTCACACGGCCAGATGAACAATCTGTGGCTCAAGCAAGAGAATATATTCAACAAGTTATGAATGGTGAAATTGTCAAAGTGACTGAAGAATCATCTGACAGTGATTCTACACAGAACAATACAACTTCGACAGAAGAAAATACAACAATTGAGTAAATGAATTGCTTAATTGAAAAACATATGCTAATATAAAGAAAATACAATGAAAAGAAAGAGTAAATGGATTGTTGATGACGTAGAGAGTTCTTGGTTGGTGAAAAAGAAATCATGACACCATTGAATACATCTTGGAGTAGGTGGCTGAAATAAAAGTAGGTTTACACGGGAATGCCCGTTACAGCATCAGAGTATGAACCTGATAGACAGGCGTACTTGTTAAGGCTTATATAGTGATATATAGGTGAATTAAGGTGGTAACACGATGGTTCCTCTCGTCCTTATGGTGGGAGGGACTTTTTGATTATAAGGAGGTTAAGAATATGATTATTGTTTTAAAACCCAAAGTATCTAAACAAGAAATTCAGGATTTGGTAGAGAAAGTAGAAAGCTATGGATTAACAGCTCATGTATCTCAAGGAACAGAAACAACAATTATTGGAATGATTGGAGATGTCACAAAGGTTGATCCTAAACAATTGGAAGTTTCACCTGTTGTCGATCACGTGATGCGTGTCAGTGAACCATATAAACTGGCAAACCGTGCCTTTCATCCGGAAGATTCCATCATTGATGTTGCTGGTGTCAAGGTTGGTGGAGACCATCTGGCATTGATTGCAGGTCCATGTTCTGTTGAATCCAAGGAACAGGTTATCATGATTGCCAAAGCTGCCAAGGCGGCAGGAGCTAACATGTTAAGAGGTGGTGCATTCAAGCCAAGAACATCACCCTATGCTTTCCAGGGAATGGGAACAGCCGGATTAGATATCTTGTTAGCTGCAAAGAAAGAAACAGGATTACCCATTGTGTCAGAATTAATGAGTGCTGAGTATATTGAAGAATTCAATGAAAAGGTTGACTTGGTACAGATTGGCGCAAGAAATATGCAAAACTTTGATCTTTTAAAAGAAGTAGGAAAAAGATGTACAAAGCCAATCTTATTAAAACGTGGATTAAGTGCAACATATGAAGAATGGATCATGAGTGCAGAATATATCATGGCCAGTGGAAATCCCAATGTGATTCTATGTGAAAGAGGTGTCAGAACATATGAAACCTACACAAGAAATACATTAGATTTACAGGCGATACCTGTTATCAAAAGATTGACACACTTGCCAATCATTATAGACCCATCACATGCAGGAGGAAAATGGTGGCTGGTAGAGCCAATGGCTAAGGCAGCGGTTGCAGCAGGATGTGATGGATTGATGATAGAAGTGCATAATGATCCAGAACATGCTTTATGTGATGGACCACAGTCATTAAAACCAGAGAAATATACAAAATTATTGAAACAGGTTGGAGAAATTGCCCATATTGTTGGAAAAGAAATTTAGGAGTGAAAAGATGGATTTAAAAGTCAATTTACAAAAAGACAGTTACAAGATATATATCAAACAGGGATTGTTGGATCATATTCTAGAATATATCGAGCCATTATGTAAAGGGAAACAAGTCATGATAATTTCTGATGATCAGGTTTATTCACATTATGGTCAAAAACTCACACAACAACTCAGTCAGCGTTATCGTGTAGGTCAAGTTGTCATTCCTCATGGAGAACAATCAAAAAGATTTGATATTTTACCAGATATTTATCATCAGTTACTTGCTTTTCATTTAACAAGAAGTGATGCTATTATCGCATTAGGTGGCGGTGTGATTGGTGATTTAGCTGGTTTTGTTGCCAGTACATTTTTAAGAGGTGTGCAATTCATTCAGATTCCAACATCACTTTTAGCTCAGGTTGATTCCAGTGTCGGTGGGAAAGTCGCTGTTGATTTACCTGAGGGTAAGAATCTGGTTGGTGCTTTTAAACATCCTGGGGCTGTCTTTATTGATCCACTGACATTAAAGACACTTGATCAAAGATATATCAATGATGGTATGGGTGAAGTGATTAAATATGGTTGTATTTTTGATCAATCACTCTTTCAACAATTGCTTTTCTATACCTCTTTTGATGATCTATATCAGGATATTGATGAGATTATTTATCGTTGTGTTGATTTAAAACGTATTGTTGTGGAAAAAGATTTATTAGATTTTGGAGATCGTTTAGCTCTTAATTTTGGTCATACATTAGGTCATGCGATTGAACAGTATTATCATTATGAAAAATATTCACATGGGGAAGCTATTAGTATTGGAATGGTTCAACTTAGCCTTATTGCTGAAAAGAAAGGATTAACCCAAAAAGGAACAGCTGATCAAATAAAAAAAGCATTAGACTTATATCATTTGCCTTACATAGCTCATATTCCTACTGAAGAATTAAAAAAAGCTATGGCTTTAGATAAAAAGAATATCAATCAGAAACTATCTTTTGTTTTATTAAAGGAGATTGGAGATTGCTTTATTTATCCAAGTGATTTATCATTTATAGATGAAAGTAGGGAGGTCTAATATGGCAATCAGTATAACACCTAAACAATTATCAGGGACAGTCTGTGTTCCACCATCAAAGAGCCTGGCACACCGTGCTATTATATGTGCATCATTATCACGTGGTAGAAGTGTCATTACCAATATAGAATATTCTCAAGATATTCGTGCAACTATTGGGGCTATGAAAAGCTTAGGAACAATGATTTTTGAATATGATGATTATTTAGAAATTGATGGAACAACAACTTTTATGAGAAATCAATGTGAAATCAATTGTTTTGAATCAGGATCAACTTTAAGATTTATGATTCCTATTTCACTTGTCTGTGAAAGTAATCTGCATTATATAGGTGAAGGAAGACTGGGGAAAAGACCAATGCAGGTTTATTATGATATTTTTGAACAACAGGGGATATCTTATTTATATAGAGAAAATGTTTTAGATTTATATATCAGAGGAAGAATGCATGGAGGAGAATTTGAAATACCAGGTGATGTATCATCACAGTTTTTAAGTGGTTTATTGTTTGCATTACCATTAATGGATGAAGATTCACGTATTGTGATCACTTCTCCAATGCAGTCAAAAGGTTATGTCGATCTCACATTACAAATGTTAGAAAAATACGGTATTCACATTGAAAATCATGATTATCGTGAGTTTATCATTCGTGGAGGACAACAGTATCAGGCATGTGATTATCGTGTTGAAGCTGATTTTTCTCAGGCAGCTTTTTATCTGGTAGCAGGAGCTTTGCATAATGATGTGCTTCTTCAAGATTTGAATATTGATTCTTATCAGGGTGATAAGGTTGTCATTGAACTGTTGAAACAAATGGGTTGTCAATTTGAAAGAACAGCTCAAGGAGACAGGATATCTTGTCAAAAGATGCATGCAATCACAATTGATGGTTCGCAATGTCCAGATATTATTCCCGTCATGGCTTTAGCTTGTGCTGTTAGTGAAGGGGCTTCTAGAATTGAAAACATTAGTCGTTTACGTATCAAAGAATGTGATCGTCTCAAAGCAACAGTCGAAGTGATTAATCAACTGGGAGGACAGGCCAAGGAATTTGAAGACGCTATGGAAATTCAAGGCGTTGCTTCATTACAGGGTGGACATGTTTCATCTTATCATGATCATCGTATGGCGATGATGGAAGCTATCGCATCAAGTGTGTGTGATCAACCCGTTGTCATTGATGATGAACAATGTGTGGAAAAGTCTTATCCAGATTTCTGGGAGGATTTTCAGTCGTTAGGAGGTGACTTTCATGAGTGCGAATTGGGGTAGTCATATTGAATTGTCACTTTTTGGTGAAAGTCATGGAGAAGCCATTGGTATTGTGATAGGGAACTTGCCAGCAGGTATTCGCTTGGACAAAGAACAGATTCGCTGGTATATGAAACGTCGTGCACCGGGGCAAAATAAAATGTCAACACCTCGACAGGAAAAAGATGAGGTACATATTGTCAGTGGACTTGTAGATGGAGTCACAACAGGAGCGCCTTTATGTGCCATGATTTATAATCAGAATCAGCATTCTAAAGATTATAGTGAGCTAAAAGCCTGCATGCGTCCAGGGCATAGCGATTATCCAGCCTATATGAAATATCATGGTTTCAATGATGTGCGTGGTGGTGGACATTTTTCAGGACGTTTGACGGCTCCCCTTGTTTTTGCTGGAAGTATTGCCAGACAAATTTTAAAAGAAAAAGGAATTATTGTTGGGGCACACATTCAAAGTATTCATCATATTCAAGATCAATCTTTTCCAGTAGATATTGATGAAACATTATTAGAACAATTATCATCAAAAATGTATCCCACTCTTGATGAAGATGTTTTTTTGCAAATGCAGGAAGTCATTGAATCTGCACGACTTCAACAAGATTCAGTTGGGGGAATTGTTGAATGTGCGATTATAAATGTTCCAGCAGGAATAGGCAATCCATTCTTTGATTCTATTGAATCTCATTTATCGCCATTACTCTTTAGTATACCAGCGGTGAAAAGTGTCAGCTTTGGTCAAAGAAATATCAATGAAATGTATGGTCATGAAGCGAATGATGCTTACTATTATCAAGAAGGACAAGTGAAAACAAAAACCAATCATAATGGTGGAGTCACGGGAGGTATCACAAATGGAATGCCGATTGTTTTTCAGGTTGGTATCAAACCGACACCATCTATTTCACAAATACAGGAAACGGTCAATGTACAAACACAAACAAATACACAAATTCAAGTGAAAGGAAGACATGATCCATGTATTGTACCAAGAGCAGTGGTCGTTGTTGAATCTATGGCTGCTTTAGGTATTTTGGATATGCTGGGATAATTATGAAGGATTTAAAACAATGTCGTCAGGAAATTGATGAAATAGATGAACAGATGATGGCTTTATTTGAACGAAGAATGAAAGTAGCAAAAGATGTTGTGACGTATAAGATGGCTCATCATATGGAGATTTTCCAAAGTGAACGTGAAGCTCAGGTCATTCAAAATAATGTTTCACGTATCCAGTCAGAAGATCTTCATTCTTATGCAAAACTGTTTCTGACATCTATGATGAATATTTCAAAGTCATATCAGACAACATTTTTACCACATCCTCAAACCTTGACTTATGCTTTGCCTAAGGTCAATGATATTACAGTTGGATTTCAGGGTGTACCAGGTTCTTTTTCACAAAAAGCATTAGATACTTATTTTGGTAAACAAACCAAAAGACAACAATATACGCATTTTAAAGATGTTTTTGAAGCTTTAAAACGTGATGAAATAGATTATGGTATTGTTCCTTTGGAAAATTCATCTACTGGAGCTATTAATGATAATTATGATGCGATTAGAGATTATGGATTTTATATTGTTGGTGAACAAAGTCTTTCTGTTTCACAACATTTATTAGGAATCAAAGGGGCTAAGCTTGAAGATATTCAAGAGGTTTATTCGCATCCTCAAGGTTTATTACAGACATCTCTGTTTTTAGAAAAACATCATATTCAACCTCACGAATATGAAAATACAGCAATGGCAGCCAAGTATGTCTCAACATTACAGAATCCTCATATTGGAGCCATAGCCTCTTCTCAGGCAGCTCAATTATATGGTTTAGATATTCTTCAAGATAATATTCAAAATATTCAAAACAATGCCACTCGTTTTATTATTTTTGGGAAACAATTAGAAGTTGTAGAAGATGCTTCATGTATCAGTATTGTTTTTACCTTACCACATCAAGTTGGCACATTATATCAGGTCATGAAGATTATTTATGATTATGCGATTAATATGTTACGTATTGAATCACGCCCATTATTAGAAACACCTTGGGAATATTATTTTTATGTAGATTTAGAAGGAAGTTTAAAAGATGTGGCGATGATACAGGCTTTAGAAGATATGAAAGCTCATACCAAGACAATGAGAGTATTAGGAAATTATGTTAAAAAGTAAAAAAAATATTATCTTGATTGGTATGATGGGATGTGGAAAAACGACAATTGCACGTTTGTTAAAAGATCAGTTAAAAATGAATTGGATTGATATGGATATATATATTGAAGATAAATATCAGATGCGTATTTCTGAAATGTTTGATATATCTGAAGATTATTTTAGACAAAAAGAAACAGAATGTTGTTTGGATGTTTCTAAAATGGAAAACATGATTATTTCAACGGGTGGAGGTGTCGTTGAAAGATGCGATAATATCAAGGCGCTTCGTCAAAATGGTTATATTATCTATGTTGATAGACCCATCCCCTTGATATTAGAAGATATAGACACTTCATCACGTCCTTTATTGAAAGATGGGGCTCAAAGACTTTATGAGCTCTATCAAAAAAGACATCCTCTTTATTTAAAGGCCTGTGATTATCATGTTAATAATAATGGAACATTAGAAGAGATATGTACAAAAATAATATTGAAATTAAAAGAATTATAGTCATTGATAAGCTATAATTCTTTTCTTTATCATTTCTACTCTGGCTAATTTTAACAATTGAAAATTGTAGACTTTTTTATTTGAATATGTATAATATAAATGCATATTTGGTGCATATTCATAATGAGGTGTTCAATCTCAAGGCATCCTATGATGACGAGTGACGGTTCTGACTCGTCGGTAAAATAAAAAATGACCGAACGATGATGATGTGTGAGAGCAAAGACACATCGGTAAAATAAAAAATGGCTCAAGGATGCAAAATAGAGGAATCTATAACATCTTCTTTTAGGCTGTTGGCTTTTTGTTTGCCAACAGCCTGAATGCTATTTATTGTTTGATTTTTTAGTTTTAAAAGAATTTCATACGTCTAAGAATTTTTATGATAGCGATGACCAATAAAATGACTAAATAAATGACCAAATAAAAATGGAGTTATTGATTTATCAATTAACTTATAAAATAAATAAAGACATATTTTAGCTTTATTTTATCTAATTATAAGTATTATAATTGATTAAAGAAGATTTATATG